>Ga0224508_10004669_pt1 | contig 11144 bp, 7 predicted proteins | sample SF_Jan12_sed_USG_4_FD_170157 | JGI IMG/M metagenome (GOLD analysis project Ga0224508, IMG submission 170157) | Sediment microbial communities from San Francisco Bay, California, United States - SF_Jan12_sed_USGS_21 | ecosystem: Environmental > Aquatic > Marine > Sediment | place: USA: California...
CCAACGTGACGAGTGCGGCATTTCCGAGCTGTGGATATCCACGAAGTGCGGCGAGTCGGACACGACGTCGGGAATCGGTTCGAACCCGACTGTAGGCAATATGTACGACAAGCTGATACCGAAAGGCATTTGCGGCGTATTTGGAGAAACCTCGGAACTCACCGGCGCGGAGCATCTGTGTAAGGAGCGTGCGATATCGCCTGAGGTTGGCGAGAAATTCATGCGCACCTTCCAGGCCTATCAGGACGACGTCATCGAAGCACACAAGACTTCGGATCTCTCCGACAGCCAACCGACTAAGGGCAACATCGAGGGTGGACTTTCCACCATCGAGGAAAAAGCATTCGGCAATCTGGAAAAGATCGGCAAACACGTGTCGTATATCGATGTGCTCGGTCCCGCGGAAGAGCCCGCCAAAGGTCCGGGCCTCTATTTCATGGATTCCTCGTCAGCGGCCGCTGAATGCGTAACCCTGATGGCTGCCGCCGGATTTGTCGTGCACGCGTTTCCGACCGGGCAGGGCAACATCATTGGTAATCCCATTCTGCCGGTCATCAAGATCACTGCGAATCCCCGCACCATGCGCACCATGTCGGAGCATATCGACGTGGATGTCACCGGCATATTGACGCGCGATCTGACGATGGATCAGGCCGGTGACAAACTGATCGACATGGTTATCAGTACGTCGAATGGTCGTATGACCGCGGCGGAGGCGCTCGGGCACAAAGAGTTCGTAATGACAAAACTGTATCGCAGCGCGTAGGTTAGCACCGCGCTGGATTACGCCGGAGACAGGACGCTCAATGCGTCGGCAATTTCGTCGAGTACAACTGGATCATCGATGGTTGCCGGCATCTTCCAGGCTTCGCCGTCCGCGATGCTGCGCATCGTGCCACGCAGTATCTTGCCTGAGCGGGTCTTGGGCAGTCGCTCGACTACGACGCACTTGCGGAATGCGGCAACCGGGCCGATCTCATCGCGTACTTTTTGCACAGCTTCTGCGACGATCTCTTCGGCCGGGCGCCCCACGCCGGCATTGAGCACCAGCAAGCCCAGTGGCAACCGGCCTTTCATCGCGTCTGCCACACCGATCACGGCGCACTCGGCGACATCCGCATGTGCCGCCAACACCTCTTCGATGGCGCCTGTCGAAATGCGATGGCCCGCGACGTTGATGACGTCGGCGGTGCGCTCCATGACGAATACGTAGCCGTTTTCATCGATGTAACCGGCATCGCCTGTCTCGTAGTAACCGGGAAAGGTCTTGAAATACGAGTCCAGGAAACGATCGTCGGCATTCCACAACGTGGTAAACGTGCCCGGCGGCAATGGTGATTCCACGACGAGCGCACCGATCTCACCCGGCGCGACCGAGTTACCCGAGCTGTCGAGTACATTGACTCTATAACCAGGCACGGGCCGGCCCGGCGAGCCCGGAACAATCGGTAGCTGCTCGATCCCGAGGCAGTTGCAGCAGATTGGCCAGCCCGTCTCTGTCTGCCACCAGTGGTCGATGACCGGGATGCCGAGTTTGTCGGTGGCCCAGCTCAAGGTATCGGGATCGCAGCGCTCCCCGGCCAGGAACAGTGATTGCAGGGAGGCAAGATTGTAGCGTTCAATGTGTTCGCCTGTCGGGTCTTCTTTCTTGATGGCGCGAAACGCAGTCGGCGCCGTAAACAGGACCTTGACCTTGTACTCGGAGATCACACGCCAGAAGGCGCCGGGGTCCGGTGTGCCGACCGGTTTGCCTTCATAAATAAGTGTCGTGTTGCCGTTGAACAACGGGCCGTAGACGATATAGGAGTGGCCAACGACCCAACCGACGTCCGAGGCCGCCCAGTACACATCGCCCGGCTGCACGTCGTATATCCGGGACATGCTCCATTTCAGTGCGACGATGCTGCCCCCGGTGTCCCGCACTACCCCTTTCGGCTTGCCGGTCGTGCCCGAGGTATACAGGATGTACAGCGGATCGTTCGCCGCGACCGGCACACAGTCCGCCGCTTTGGCATTTTGCACAGCCTGCTGCCAGTCGAGATCGCGCCCGGATACCAGGTCTGCGAGCTGCTGCGGCCGCTGCAAGATAATACAGCGGTCCGGCTTGTGTTCGGCCATTTCGATCGCCTGATCCAGTAGCGGCTTGTAGGGCACAATACGTGTCGGCTCTACGCCGCAGGACGCTGACAACACGACCTTTGGCGTTGCGTCGTCAATGCGCACGGCCAGTTCATGGCTCGCAAAGCCGCCGAAGACTACCGAATGGATCGCGCCCAGCCGGGCGCAAGCCAGCATGGCGATCAATGCCTCTGGCACCATCGGCATATAGACAAGGACTCGATCGCCTTTCTCGACGCCCTCCGCAGACAATACGCCCGCAAGCCGGGCGACGAGATCGAGTAGCTCCGAGTAGGTGAGCGTGGCTTTGGAATCCGTGACCGGGCTGTCATAGATGACGGCCAGTTGCTCGCCACGGCCTTCGTGCACGTGAATATCCAGCGCGTTGTAACAGACGTTAGTGATGCCATCGGGATACCAGCGATAACGTGGCGGCTCGCTGTCGTCCAATAGCACGGTTGGTTCCCGATACCAGAAAATCTCCCTGGCTGCTGCTGCCCAAAGTTCTGTATCAGTCACATCGTCTCCCGCGCCGGAATTGTCGCTATTTCGTCATTCTCGCAAATCCAGCTACAAAGGACACGAGTGCCAGCGGACGATAGCACCCGCAGTTATTGCGAACTGATCAAGCATGTCGCCGACAAGTGGTGCGTTTCAGGCGACGAACGGTAATGGTTTGACAGACGGTAGCTATGCCCTGACGAGTGACATTCACAGTGGCCAGGCCCGGACTTACAATGACTCTGTCACATGGAGTGCAGGAGACATCGTTATGTCAAACGACAAAACAGCGCCACAGAAAGCGCCCGCGCGAATTGCCAAGAAGAATTTCGAGATCGCGCAGCTCAGCGCAGACGAGCCGTCTGTCATCGACAAGATCGAAGTCACTTCGTTGCAGATCGATGACGCCTACGATACCGACTGCGATCCGTACAATTGCACGGGCCAGTTTCTGGTCGACGCTCTGAAAGACCGAAAATAGCGCTTAGCCACCGTCGAGATTCATCGACATCGCAGGCCCGTGGAAAGTGGCCGCGGTAGCCGCAACCTGTGCCGGGTCCTCGATCGGCAGTGAGCACATATCCGGATTACAGATGTACATGGCCGGCTTGCCACGGTCCGGATATCGCCCTGGTTCTTCGTAGTGCAGTAGTTTTCTGGGTTCGAACACTTTGCGGCCAGCATCGAACAGGGCTTTGGCATTCGGGTGGTCAGTATCACCGACAACAGAAAACTCGACATAGGCGGTTGTTACCTTTTCCAGGGCAAGCGCAAATTCACCCGTAATCTTCCCTTCCCGGCGAATAATGGACGGCTGGGCAACTGCCCGGATCGTGTCTGACGCAACACTCTTGTAGGTGTCGTCCCTGGTAACGATCCAGAGATCGTAGAAGAAGCTGGCGGCAGTGCCGTTTGCCTCCAAAGGTTTGCGTGGTGCAATGATCGCCGCCGTGGCGTCAGGAACCGTGGCGAAAAAGCCTCCCAGCTCGTCGTCGTGCAGAGCCGCGAGCGTCGCCTTGCCGATCCCATCGGCCGCCCTCAGCCACCTGTCCTCACCAGTGACCCGATAGAGTGATAACAGGGCGGTGCCAAACCAGACCTGCGCACTCAGGAAAGGTCTCTCTTCGGTAACGAGAGTCCGCATTCGCGAGTCTTTCTCGGCTTCCGAATTGCTCAGTGCCTGGATGATCCAGCCTGCCTCGTGAAGCCGGTTCTCCAGAATCGCCGTCGTGGCTCTCTTTGCTGTTGCGAGATACTCGTTGTTGCCCGTCGCCTCATAGGCCAGAACGTAAGCGGCGATGACTTCGCCGTTGCGGTCGGTATAGATGGCATGATCGATCGGCGGTACACCAAACTCGCGGCGCTCCCGGTCCGTCGGCAGGAGCCAGTAATCGTCTGCCGTCATCTCCTCGGGAAGACCTGGCGGCTCATTTTTCTGATTCGTGTAGAAGGTGCCATCCGGAGCCATCATCCAGCTTTCAAGGAAACGATCGATTTCCCGGATGCCGTGCAGGTATTTGGCATCTTGCGTGTGCCGGTAGCCGATCGCGAAGGCGGTAATTGCGTTTGCCTGCACGAGGATACGCTTCTCCGGAATGGCCCTGAGGCCGGCAAATCGTCTGGGCACCTGCGTGTCTTTCGGGAAGGCAGCGCTGTAACTGCCGCCCCAGACCGGATCGATGGTGTTGAGAAAGCCAGCCGAACCTTTCAACGCCAGATCACGCAACTCAGCATCGTCATACAGATGTGCCCGGAGGTACAAATGACGTAAACGCGAACCACTTTGCTCACCACCAATACCGTTTCGACCCCAGCCGCCGTACTTGCGATTCAATGTACGATCGAGCTGCACACGCAAGTCGTCCCTGATGCGAGTCAGTTGCGTCGTCGCCGGCGCGGGTGGTGTTGCATAGGGTGACCGTGGGTCGGGCTCAAGCGTGCCCGCCTCATGTCTGGAGATCAGGTCATTGAGAATCGGAATAAAGTTTCGTGGCAGTCGGTTGCCGCGAATGGCTAGCACTTGCGTCGCATCGGGTGCAAGGAAGATCGTCGCCGGCCAGGCCCAGTCCGAGTAGCGCTCACCGATGTCCGGACGCGCTTCCGCATCGACCTCGATCGCAATGAAGTGCTCGTTGACAAGATCAACAACGTCACTGTTCGCGTAGGTCTGAACATCCATTCTGGCGCACGCCGCGCAGCCTTCCATACCGACATTGACAAGAATGATCTTGTTCTGTGCTTTTGCGGCCGCAAAGGCATCCAGTTGCCAATGATTCCAGGCAATGGTCTCGGCGGCGCCGCATGTGGCCACCAATAACAGCATGGACCAGGTCAGCCAGGCCGCCGTCGTTCTCATCGTTTTCTTCACCTCTTATCCATAGACCCGGACGCCGGGATGATTATTTCGCAATACGTGACCAATCAGCCGCTGGTGCGCCCCACAGGCCGCAACCTGCAACGGCTCGGGCCTGGAGCTACGGGTCCGGTGAAGCACGTCGTCGCGATTGGCCACCCAGATTATTGGAATTTCTTCGGATCCGGATGGGTCTATTAATTAATTAGTTCTTGCCTTATGTTAACAAATGTTAGCTGCGTCACATTCTGCATCGACCAGCGCGGGTAGTCTTTATCAGGCGTAAATAGCCAATGGATGGCTGCAAACATTCGGTCCGAAAATGAAATGACTCATGAGGCGGAAAGCAAGGAGTAGTTTCTTAATTAAATGCTGTGAATCGGCTTTCCTAACCCAGGAGGATCAAAATGAGTATCTTCGGTAAATACCAGTCCCGATTTGAAGATACACAACAAGAAGAAATTACCTTAGAAGAATATCTTAAAATCTGCAAAAGCGACTCATCCGCTTATGCCTCCGCCGCCGAACGCCTGCTTCTGGCCATCGGTGAGCCCGAACTTGTCGATACGGCGAAAGATCCACGCCTGTCGCGGATCTATTCCAACAAAATCATCAAACGATACCCGGAGTTCAGCGACTTCTTCGGGATGGAGGAGTGTATCGAACAGATCGTCTCATTCTTCCGTCACGCCGCTCAGGGTCTGGAAGAGAAGAAACAGATTCTGTACTTGCTGGGGCCGGTCGGTGGTGGCAAGTCGTCGCTGGCGGAGAAGCTCAAGGATTTGATGCAGAATCAGCCGATTTACGCCCTCAAGGGATCGCCGATACAGGAATCGCCTCTCGGTCTGTTTAATCCTGACGAAGATGGAAAGATTCTCGAAGAGGAATTCGGCATTCCGTTACGTTACGTGCAGGGCGTCATGTCACCCTGGGCGGCCAAACGACTACGGGAGTACAACGGCGACATCCGCCAGTTTCGCGTGGTGAAGCAATTCCCGTCGTTGCTCAATCAAATAGCGATAGCCAAGACTGAACCGGGCGACGAAAACAATCAGGATATATCCGCACTCGTCGGCAAAGTCGACATTCGCAAACTCGAAGAATTCAAGCAGAACGATCCTGACGCGTACAGTTTTTCGGGTGGCCTGTGTCACGCCAATCAGGGCATCCTCGAATTCGTCGAGATGTTCAAGGCGCCGATCAAGGTATTGCATCCACTGCTGACGGCCTCACAGGAAATGAACTACAACGGCACCGAGGCGATAGGCTCGATTCCGTTCGAGGGCGTCGTGCTCGCGCACTCAAACGAAGCCGAATGGCGATCATTCAAGAACAACAAGAATAACGAAGCCTTTATCGATCGCGTCTATATCGTCAAAGTACCCTACTGCCTGCAGGCTACAGAAGAAATACAAATCTACGAGAAGTTGCTGCGTAACAGCTCGTTGGCCGAGGCACCGTGTGCACCGGATACATTGCGCATGCTGGCGCAGTTCTCGGTCTTGACGCGATTGAAAGAGCACGAGAATTCGAGTGTCTATTCGAAACTTCGCGTCTATGACGGCGAAAACCTCAAAGATATCGACCCCAAGGCAAAATCAATACAGGAGTATCGTGATAGCGCTGGTGTCGACGAAGGCATGGACGGCCTGTCCACGCGATTCGCTTTCAAGATTTTGTCCAAGGTCTTCAATTTCGATTCTGAGGAAACGGCGGCGAATCCCGTGCACCTGATGTACGTACTCGAAAAGCAGATTGAGCAGGAACAGTTTCCCGAGGATATCCGCGATCGTTATATCAATTTCATCAAGGAGTACCTGACTCCGAAATACGTCGATTTCCTCGGCAAGGAAATTCAAACGGCCTATCTCGAATCCTACTCGCAGTACGGACAGAACATTTTCGACCGCTACATCACCTATGCCGATCTCTGGATACAGGATCAGGACTACCGCAATCCGGAGACGGGCGAAATTCTCGACCATAGCGCACTGAATGAAGAGCTCGAAAAAATCGAGAAGGCCGCCGGCATCGGTAATCCGAAGGATTTCCGCCACGAAGTCGTTAACTTCGTGTTGCGTGCGAGAGCGTCAAACTCCGGCAACAACCCGAGCTGGACCAGCTACGAGAAGCTTCGCCTGGTCATCGAAAAGACGATGTTTTCGAGTACAGAGGATCTGCTGCCCGTCATATCGTTCAATCCGCGCGCTTCTGACGAGGATCAGCAGAAGCACGAGGACTTCGTCGAGCGCCTGATGGAGTACGGTTACACCAATAAACAGGTCCGGCTATTGTCGGAGTGGTACTTGAGAGTGCGAAAGTCGCAGTGATCGGTCATGGCATTCCACATCATCGATCGGCGGCAACAGGGTAAACAAAAAAGCGCCGTTAACCGCCAGCGTTTCCTGAAGCGATTTCGCAAGCACATCAAGGAAGCGGTGACCGATGCGGTCAGCAAGCGCAGCATCACGGACATGGATCGTGGTGAAGAGATTTCGATACCCAAAAAGGACATCTCCGAACCCATATTCCGGCAGGGAAAAGGCGGTAAACAGCGTCGCGTCTTGCCCGGTAACAAGGAATTTATTCGCGGCGATCGCATCGACCGCCCGAGCGGTGGTGGCGGCGGCGGTGGTGGCAGTGCCAGTGATCAGGGCGAGGGTATGGACGAGTTCGTCTTCGAACTCAATCAGCAGGAGTTCCTGGATTTCATGTTCGAGGATCTGGAACTACCTAATCTCGTTCGCAAACAACTTAAAGACTCCGATTCTTACAAGCTCGTCAAGGGCGGCTATCAGCGCGACGGAATACCGGCGCGACTGAATGTCGTGCAATCACTGCGCGGTGCCAAAGCTCGACGTATTGCCTTAAGTGGCGCAATACGTCGTGAGATCACAACGCTGCAGGAAGAGCTCGAAACACTCAGCGATGATGAGGAAGAGACTCCTAAGCGCCGGGAAATCACAGAGAAGCTCGAGCGGGCACGGCGACGCGTCAACCAAATCCCGTTCCTCGATGATTTCGATCTGCGCTACAACAATATGATTCAGCAGCCGACACCTACCACGAGTGCGGTCATGTTTTGTCTGATGGACGTCTCAGGATCCATGACGCAGGACATCAAAGACCTCGCCAAGCGGTTCTTCGTACTGCTGCATCTTTTTCTCAAACGGCACTACGAAAAAACCGAAGTGGTCTTTATTCGCCACCACACCAAGGCGGACGAAGTGGACGAAGAGGAGTTCTTTTACTCGCGCGAAACCGGCGGCACGGTCGTATCAAGCGCGCTGGAACTCATGAATACGATTGTTCGCGAACGATATCCGACCGACAGCTGGAATATCTACGCGGCTCAGGCCTCCGATGGCGAAAACTGGCAGGACGATTCACCGAAATGCCGCGATTGGCTGGTCAAGAGCCTTTTGCCGTTGGTGCAGTACTTCGCATACGTCGAGATCTCGTCCGGTAAAGAACAGGAACTCTGGCAGACGTACAGCGATATCCCGGAGCTGTTTCCGGACCGCTTTGCCATGCGCAATGTGAAGGAGCCTGCAGACATTTTCCCGGTCTTCCGTGATTTGTTCGAAAGGAAGTCGACGTGAGCAAACGCGAGCCAATTGCAGAAGGTTCGGAGTGGACATTCGAAGCATTGGACACGTTCGAAAGGGAGATCGGTCGTATCGCGGCCGATAAGTACCGCCTCGATACCTACCCGAATCAGATCGAAATCATCTCGGCCGATCAAATGATGGATGCTTATTCGTCCGTCGGCATGCCCGTTGGCTACCATCACTGGTCTTTCGGCAAACAATACCTGAGCACCGAGCAACGTTATCGCAAGGGCCATATCGGCCTCGCCTACGAACTCGTGATCAATTCGAATCCGTGTATTGCCTATCTGATGGAAGAAAACAATATGACAATGCAGGCGCTGGTCATTGCGCACGCCTGCTTCGGCCACAATTCCTTCTTTAAAGGCAACTATTTATTCCGCGAATGGACCGACGCCAGCGCGATCGTTAACTACGTCTTGTTCGCCAGAGATTACATCAGCGAATGTGAGGAGCGTCATGGCGTGGATGCCGTGGAGACGCTGCTCGATTCCTGCCACGCCCTCATGAACCTCGGCGTCGACCGCTTCCGGCGTCCTCGTCCGATTTCAGGGGAGGAGGAAAAACAACGCCAGAAAGAACGTGAAGACTACCTGCAGCAACAGGTGAACGATCTTTGGCGGACGATTCCAAAGAAGAAAAAGAAGCATAAAGAGAAATGGCCCCGATTTCCGTCGGAGCCGCAAGAGAATCTGTTGTACTTTATTGAGAAAAACGCGCCGCTGCTCGAGCCCTGGGAGCGCGAGATCGTACGCATCGTTCGCAAGATAGCTGTTTACTATTATCCGCAACGCCAGACCAAGATCATGAACGAAGGTTGGGCAACGTTTTGGCACTACAATCTGATGAATGATCTGTATGACGAAGGTCTGATAACCGAAGGCAACATTCTCGAATTCTTGCAGTCACACACAAACGTTGTTTATCAGCCGGACTTCGACTCACCGCACTACTCCGGCATCAATCCCTACACACTGGGCTTCGCAATGTTCTCCGACATTCGCCGTGTTTGCGAAAACCCGACCGATGAAGATCGGCATTTCTCCCCGGAATACGCCGGTGCAGACTGGCTCGAGACGGTGCATCACGCGATGGCCAACTACAAGGATGAAAGTTTCATCCTGCAGTATCTGACACCAAAAGTAATTCGCGATCTGAAGCTGTTCAGCATTCTCGACGACGATGCCGACCGGGCAATTCAGGTCACGGCGATCCATGACGATGATGGTTACCGGAGTGTGCGGGAAGAACTGGCTGACCAGCACAACCTCAGCAAGCAAGAGCCGGACATTCAGGTTTGGGAAGTTTCGCTGCGAGGTGATCGCTCAATCACATTGAAACACCAGCAACGGGATCGTGTGCCTCTTGACGAGGATGACGCCAAGGAAGTTCTGAAGCACGTACATCGGCTGTGGCGCTTCGATGTGCATCTGGAGTCCTTACGTGACGACAAGGTCCATCGCGCCTATCATTGCAACGACGAAAAGGTATGGATCGACTCCGGCGAGAGCAGCAAGTCCAAGCCAGCGAGTTAGCGGTCGTGTGTAACCAAAGCCGGAGTCAGTACCTCGGCACGCGGAGCGTGTTCATATCGAGTTGAAGCGGCTGCATCCAGACGGCGCATACGCCAGTTATCAAGCCACGCAACTATGCAGTCCATTTGCTCGATATCCTGTTTGACCTTGTATGCGGGCATCTCGTAGATGCCGATACCGTAAGCCGCTGCGTACACGAAATTCTGACTGTCACGCAGCTGTGCAATGATCGGAATATCCAGGCTCGTCAGGAATCGCATGAGCATGCGAAAACTCTTGGTATTCTTGCGCGTGCGATTGGCAACGATCGCAAGATTGCGATTGCGCCTGTCGAATTGAGCAACGAGCATGAGATCAGCGATAAAACGAGCGGCCGAATAAATATCGATTTCCGACGGCATGATTGGAATCAATATGCTGTTCGCGTCATAAGTCTGATAGTAGAGCTGGTCGTCGGGCAGGGCGGCCGGGAGGTCAACGATCAAATGACTTGATCCGGGCCAACCATGCAACTGCGAATTCTTGCCGGCCCGGGTGCAGTGATCGTAGGCTTCGACGCCGTATATCTTGGGTCGCTGGGGCGAACGATTGCTCAGCCAGCGCATACTGTAGCCGTGGGGATCGCAGTCGATCAATGTAGGAGGAGGTCCGCGCCGTGCAAAAAAACTGGCAAGGTTCGTTGCGAGAGTTGTTTTGCCGGAGCCGCCTTTCGGATTCAGAATGACAATCTTGTGAAGATTGTCTCGATTTGGTTTGCTGTCCATCGTACTGGCCGGGGCCCCCCTTTCAGTGTCGATTGATTGGCGTGACAGCCCACCTGAACAGTATTCGAGTCCCTTCACCGCCCAAGCGGAGTTACACGAACTGCGCTTATCGTACGCCTATTTGTCGCATTCGTCGAGCCTTTATATGGTCGATAATCCCCAAATCAAAATGTCGGTTTCGTGCCAAAATGCATTCGCGATAAAAGTCCCATATGTGATGCTGTTTCGGTGAAAAATGGGGTCGAACCGCAATAATGATCTA
>Ga0224508_10004670_pt1 | contig 11142 bp, 13 predicted proteins | sample SF_Jan12_sed_USG_4_FD_170157 | JGI IMG/M metagenome (GOLD analysis project Ga0224508, IMG submission 170157) | Sediment microbial communities from San Francisco Bay, California, United States - SF_Jan12_sed_USGS_21 | ecosystem: Environmental > Aquatic > Marine > Sediment | place: USA...
GAGGATCAAGGCAGTTATGGACAATCTGGAGGCTCATGAAATTCAGATCCTTTTTACTCAAATAGACCGTTCAGGGGATAGCATAAAATTGACAGATCATGCATTTCAAGTAGATAAGGAAGCGTATTTCTACCCGGCTAGTACTGTGAAATTTCCAATCGCAGTATTGGCACTCGAGTATTTAAATGAACTGAACGATATAGACCTTCGTACCCGATTTTATGTTGAAGGTGATACGCTCGAAACTACCGTGGCCGAGGAAGTCGAAAAGATTTTCGCTGTCAGTGACAATGCTGCCAACAATAGATTAGTAGAATTACTTGGGCAAAACCGTATCAATAGACAGCTTATAAATAAAGGTATTAAACCCGTACGTATTGCGCATCGTTTATCAACCTCCAATGCAGATGATGTGGTCACCAAACCCTTGATCGTTTATCTGAACGACAGCACTACAATGTCCATGGAGTCCAGCACTAATACACCACCTCAGGATCTTAGCCTTAAAGGGATTCTCAAAGGCAATGGCTTTATGGATGAAGACACCCTGATCCGTGAGCCCTTTGATTTCGGGCAAAAAAATTATTACCCGGTCATCGCTCAGCATGCAACCTTGAAGCGGGTACTTTTTCCCAATTTGTTTGAAGCTTCACAGCAATTTAATTTGAATGATGAAAGCCGAAAACTGATCCTGGATGCCATGAAAAGCAGGCCGCGCGAGGCTGGATATGATCCGAAAATATACTATGATAGTTACGTGAAATTCTTTTTATACGGCGATGATGAATCTCCTTATCCGGAACATTTCGAGATCTTTAATAAGGTAGGTTATGCCTATGGCACGCTCACAGATTGTGCCTATATCCGTGATATAGAAAATAACATTGAATTTATGCTCACCGCCACTTTATTGGTGAATAAGAATGGTATTTTTAATGACAACGACTACGAATATGAAGATATTGGTATCCCTTTCCTTGCTGCCTTAGGTAAAGAATTATATACCATTGAAAAAAACAGAAAAAAATAAGCCATGAATGCACTATCCTTTGATTCCTTTACAAAAAAGATCTATATAAAGACGAGCCAGGAAAAAATGTACTGGTGCTGGGGCAGCTCAGAGGGGATCACTTCATGGTTCCTTGACACCGCAGTCTATGTTGATGTCGACGGGAATACCAGACCCTCGAATGAACCTATTCAACCAGGGGACACCTATACCTGGAAATGGCATAATTGGGATGTGGAGGAAGAAGGCAAGGTGCTCCAGGCCAACGGTACTGATTTTATTGAAATTTCATTTGCCGAAGTCAGCAAAGTATCCGTGCATATTGAGACCCACGGAGAGGCAGTTCTTCTCACTTTAAAACAATTTGAGATCCCCACCGATGAAAAAAGTAAACTCAACATACACTATGGATGCAGCAATGGCTGGACCTTCTGGCTGGCCAACCTGAAGGCCTATTTGGAACACGGCATCCTCTTAAATGAAACAGAATTTGACCTGACCAATATTCCTTTGGCAGGTTATGAATTTGTGAATATGTAACAACTAGCAGGTGAAAGAATCATAGACTCAATGGTGCTAATATTATGAATGTGTCCCTGCCTTTAATTTTGGGAGGACTTTTGCTATTCATTTACTCCATTACCCGATTATCCAAGGTGATGGAATACATCTTTACGGAACGTGCCCGAAAAATTATAGAAGGCGGAACAAAAAATTTGTTGATCTCACTTGTGATCGGAATTGTTAGTACGATTCTCCTTGGGTCTTCATCGGCTGTTATTATTATCGCTATCATATTTATCAATGCCCGATCATTGACATTTAAAAATGCGATGGGTATCATAATGGGAGCGAATATTGGAACTACCTTTTCAAGCCAGTTGATTGCGCTTGATTTGGGGAAATATGCCTTTATACCTATTCTAGCCGGATTGCTCATTTACGTATTTACGAAATCTGACCAATGGAGGCAAATTGGGAAAGCTGCATTATTTTTTGGATTGTTATTTTTTGGTCTGTTTTTAGTGCAATTGGCCGTCATGCCTCTGCAGGAAAATCCACAAATAGAACAATGGTTAATGCAAATTGAAGGTAATCCGCTTTATGGTACAATTATGGGGGGCCTAATCACCTTGATTATTCAATCTTCCAGTGCAACAGTGGGTATGGCCATCATTATGGGGAAACAAGAACTGATTGGTCTTTCAGCTGGTATCGCTATTATGTTGGGATCGGAATTAGGTACCTGTTCGGATACTCTTGTAGCCACTATTCGGGGTTCAAGGCAAGCTATCAAGGCAGGTGTATTTCATTTATTATTTAATCTCAGTACGATCTGTCTTGGGTTACTTTTTTTTAGTCCTTTTGTAAGTTTGATAGAGAAGCTTTCTGGTAATGCAGGTCTGAATACCCAGATCGCCAATGCGCATGTCCTCTTTAATACCTTCGGAGTTTTGATTTTTCTTCCTTTTACGGGAGCTGTATATCGATTATTGAACCATATAATTCCCGAAAAAAATCAACGGCAGGAGTCAGACTAACTCTTGTGCCCCAATAAATCACTTTTGTGCTACGCCAACCAAATCAAAATCTGTGGCTTCGGTAATTCGGATGGATGCAAAATCTCCGAGCTTTAAATACGTGTCAACCGCTGAGATATGAACTTCGTTATCAACTTCAGGCGAGTCGAATTCTGTGCGACCGATGAACATATCCCCTTCCTTCCGATCGATCATGCACCTAAATACTTTCCCGATCTTCTCCTGGTTCAATTCCCATGAGATACGCGACTGGATCTCCATAATCGTATTGGCTCTATCTAATTTGGTCGCTTCCGGAACGTTGTCTTCCAACGAATAGGCATGTGTATCTTCCTCATGGCTATAGGTAAAACATCCGAGCCGGTCGAATCGTATTTCCTGAACCCAATCCTTTAATAACTCAAAATCTGCCTCTGTTTCACCGGGGTATCCTACTATCAAAGTAGTTCTTAAAGCGATGCCGGGTACTTCTTTGCGAAAGTCCCGGATCAGGGCATTTGTCTTTTCATAAGTCGTCCCCCTCCGCATACTTTTGAGGATGGCATCAGATATATGCTGCAGTGGAATATCAAGGTAGTTACAGATCTTTGGTTCTTCCCTCATTACTTCCAGGACATCTATCGGAAAACCTGTCGGAAATGCATAATGCAAACGAATCCATTCGATACCTTCGACTTTTACCAACGCTTTCAGCAAACGGGCTAATTCTCGCTTTTTATATAGATCCAGGCCGTAATAGGTGAGATCCTGAGCGATGAGTATCAATTCTTTTACGCCTTTGGCGGCCAATTTTTCGGATTCTTCTACAAGATCCTCGACAGACTTACTCCGGTGCTTTCCGCGCATCAGGGGTATTGCACAAAAGGAACATGGCCGGTCACATCCCTCTGCAATTTTCAGATAGGCATAATTCTTTGGTGTAGCAGTTGTACGCTCCCCTATCAATTCATGTTTATAATCAGCTCCGAGTACTGCTAACAATTCCGGCAAGTCTCTCGTCCCAAAATAAGCATCCACATCGGGGATCTCCTTTTCAAGATCCGGTTTGTAGCGTTCGCTTAAACATCCTGTCACAAAAACCTGGTCTATTTCCCCACGCTGTTTTTTACCGGCATAATGCAGTATGGTATTAACACTTTCTTCCTTGGCATTGGCAATAAAGCCACAGGTATTGATAACGACGATATTACCCTCTTCTTCATGCACAACCTCCTTATCAGAGGCTTTCAATTGGCCCATAAGTACCTCAGAATCATATAGATTCTTGGAACATCCCAGGGTTACGACATTGATAATATTTTGTTTGACCGCTTTAGTTCTCATGCTGTTGCAAAGGGCAAAAGTACGATATGTTAATTACTAAAAATCATACACTATTATATTCTTAAAAACGTTTCTATAAGAGGGGCAAAACCTTTGTATGAACCAAATCATATTCTATGAAGCACTTCGCCTCTATTCCCTTTATTTTATTTACCTTCTTGATGCTGAGTTGTTCCACGGATACGGATACACCTCAGGATGAAGAACCTACGCCCGATCCGGATCCACCGGCAGAAATACCCCAGGAACGCTACTTTCCATCCATTGGTAGCAATAGCTGGGAAACCATCGACCCTGAGCTTTTAGAATGGGACCTGGATCAAAAAGATTCACTCCTGGTATACCTGGAAGAAAAAGGAACCAAAGGATTTATCTTATTGAAAAACGGTCGGATTGCCATTGAGGAATACATGAATGGCCATACCAAAGATAGCAACTGGTACTGGGCCTCGGCAGGCAAGACATTGACGGCTTTTACGGTTGGGCTCGCCCAGCAACAAGGCCATTTAGATATTAGTACCCGTTCTTCGGAATACCTCGGTGTTGGCTGGACATCCATACCCGGAGATAAGGAATTCCTTATCAAGGTAGAAAATCAGCTTACAATGACGAGCGGACTCCAGGACCTGAATTTTGATTGTATTACGCCACAATGTCTTACTTATGCGGCCGATTCAGGTACACGTTGGGCATATCACAATGGACCTTATACTTTGTTGCAGCGGGTAGTCAGTATGGCTGCAAACCAGGAATTTGATACGTATTTTGATACAGAGTTAAAAAACAAAATAGGGATGGACGGCTTTTGGTCTACAACCAATGGACTGAACAGCGTCTTTTTTAGTACAACAAGAAGTATGGCTCGATTTGGAATGCTCAATCTTAATAATGGAAGCTGGGACGACATTCCTATCCTTACCGATTCGGATTTCGAAATTCAAATGCGAACACCTTCCCAGGATCTAAACCGATCATATGGGTATTTATGGTGGCTCAATGGCCAGGACAGCTTTATGGCCCCGGGTCTGCAAATAGTATTTGACGGTCCGTTAATACCTAATGCGCCAGCTGACCTATATGCCGGATTGGGCAAGAATGATCAAAAATTATATGTAGTTCCCAGTGAAGAGTTAGTCATTGTTCGTATGGGAGAAGATAGTGGTGAAAATCTGTTAGGCCCCAGCAGTTTTGATAACGAACTTTGGACATACTTATCGGCAATGATGAAGTTGTAAGGGTCAATTCCCTTTTGCGGACCAGCGTTTGATATTATTGTCATTCATCCTGACAAATTCATCCTTACCCTGTTCATTGGCCAGTTCCCTGGATATTTTAGCTGATCGTATGGCTTCCTTATAGTCACCTAAAGATGCTAATAACAAGGAACGCACCCTGTGAAAGTAATAGGTGTCTCCACCCTCTGTGATGGCTTTATCGACTAAGCTCAGGGCTTTCCGGTGGTTAATATCCTGTTCCTGGTAGTAACGTGCTGCTTCATACAGGGTTTGCGCATTAGGTTGCTCACTTAATGCGGCCTGAATTTCAGCTTCCATGACCTTTTTTGTATTTACAGAGATCGGAATGACAACCCGGGTATTTTCCCATTGCCAATACATTTGGGCTGAATCATGGGTAAGTTCATCAAAAGCGATCAAAAAATTTTCCTGAGTATCTGCCAATTGTTCTGGTATAATTCGCGCTCTGAATGCATCTTCAGCTGGATCATAAGCCGTCCTGCCATCGCCCCAGTGGGCTGTATTCTTATGAAATACCACTTCCCAGTATGTCTCGTATGGAAAAGCGTATAAGGCATAAGTCCCGGTTGCCAGCTCATTGCCCAATATGTCCAGGGGAGTAGAAGTTGAGAATTTGGTTGAGGCGTTAGCGCCTACACGCCAGATCCTGCCCCAGGGAACCAGGTCCCCGAAAATTGTTCGTCCTCGCATGGCAGGTCGCGAATATTCAATTTTGATAGTTGTGAGGCCTATTTCTTGTTCTAATTTCGCAAGCGGACTGGCTTTGGGATGCCGCAGTTGACTATAAGCCGCAAAAAAGCAACTCAGTAAGCAAAAAAGAACCAGGGACTGCTTCATGACATATTGAAAAATGAATCTACAAATTCATGCTTGTCGAACACCTGAAGGTCTTCAATTCCTTCCCCTACACCAATATAGGTAACAGGTATCTGGAATTGATCTGAAATGCCCAGGACAACACCGCCTTTGGCTGTACCATCTAATTTTGTGACTGCTAAAGAGCTTACCTCGGTAGCTTTGGTAAATTGCCGGGCTTGCTCAAAAGCATTTTGCCCTGTAGAGCCATCAAGGATCAACATAACTTCATGAGGCGCCCCGGGTATCACTTTGTCCATCACGCGTTTTACCTTGCTCAATTCATTCATCAGGTTTACCTTATTGTGAAGCCTTCCGGCCGTATCGATAAGCACTACATCAACACCTTGCGCCTTAGCCGCTGTCAAGGTATCAAAAGCAACTGAAGCCGGATCACTACCCATATCCTGCCTTATAATGGGCACATCCACTCTGTCTGCCCAAATTTGTAATTGATCTATGGCCGCTGCCCTGAACGTATCTGCAGCACCCATCATAACGCTCAAACCCTGAGATTTGAATTTATGTGCCAATTTCCCGATCGTCGTAGTCTTTCCTACGCCATTAACTCCAACAACCATGATCACATAGGGCTTTTGTGATTCGAAGGAAGTTGACTCGGCATCCGCTTCATTTTCTCGCAGCAGCCCGGCGATCTCTTCCTTCAGGATGGTATTTAGTTCTTCTGTACCCAAATACTTGTCCCTGGATACGCGCTCTTCTATTCGATCGATGATCTTTAGTGTTGTATCAACTCCTACATCAGATGTCACCAGAACTTCTTCCAGCTTATCCAGCACTTCATCATCAACCTTAGATTTACCGGCTACAGCCTTGCCAAGTTTCGAAAAAAAGGATTCCTTGGATTTCTCCAGGCCTTTGTCAAGGTTTTCCTTTTCTTTTGAAGTGAATATTTTTTTGAATAATCCCATGAATGATCGACTCTCGTCAAATATTAGTAACAAAAAAGCCGACTACAATGTGGTCGGCTTTTCAATATCGTTTCTCTCCTTTTATTTCTTAGCTAACCATTCATTAACCATTTCCGGAGGCATAACGGACTCTACAAAAGTGTAGGCCCCGGATTTAGGAGATTTGACCATTTTAATGGCTTTAGTAAGACGTTTAGACGATGTCTGTAATGATGCTACTGTTTTCTTGGCCATGATCTCTTATTTAATCTCTTTGTGGATAGTCATCTTCTTCAGGATAGGATTGAATTTTTTGATCTCCATCCTATCCGGAGTATTTTTCTTATTCTTGGTAGTAATGTACCGGGAGGTTCCCGGCATACCGGAATTTTTATGCTCAGTACACTCTAAAATTACCTGGACTCTGTTGCCTTTCTTAGCCATGAGAATACAATTACTTGATCAATCCTTGTGCTTTCGCTTCTTTTAATACGGCCGAAATCCCCTTTTTATTGATGGATTTTAAGGCTCGGGTAGAAACTTTAAGAGTTACCCAGCGATCCTCTTCAGGAAGGTAAAAACGCTTTTTGGTCAGATTTACATCAAACCTTCGTCTGGTCTTATTAATCGAAAAGGAAACATTGTTTCCAAACAAGGCCCTTTTTCCGGTAAGTTCACATACTTTTCCCATATCGCTCGATATCTCTAATTTCTAACAGCCTGCAAATTTAGGAGATTTTTGTTGGACGCACAACAATTGGAACTACATTTTTACAAGGGAGTTCCGTAGCATTTCCAGGGCTTTATGTACAGCTTTCCGGACGATTCGCGTTCTGTGGTTCCCCATCGTGAATCGATCGGCTATTACCCCGCCAGGCGTAGCAATGGCAATGTATACAGTGCCTATATCTGCTTCCGAATCTCCTTTAGTAGGTCCGGCATTACCGGTAGTGGCGATAGCAAAGTCCGACTTCATTATATTTTTAACGGAAACAGCCATTTCCATGGCCACTTCAGCGCTAACTACGGAATGCTTTTCGATCAATTCGGCAGAAATGCCCAAAACATCTTTTTTTACATCTGTGGCATAACTCACAACACTGCCAAGAAAATAGGTCGATGCCCCTGGGACTGAGGTGATCATTTCTGCTATCTTTCCTCCGGTAAAACTTTCTGCCGTTGCAAGGGTAAGTCCCTTCTCTGCCATGATCTTCCCAACGATAACTTCAATGGTTTCACCATCTTCTTCTCCATAAATGATATCTCCAATCAACGGATACAAGTCTTGAACGGCTTCTTCAACTGCCTTGCGGATCAAAACGGGATCGTCTCCTTTGGCTGTCAACCTCAAGCGAACCTTCCCCAGGTTGGGCAGATAGGCCAGCTTGATAAAATCGGGTAAGGCATTTGCCCAAGTGTCTATTTTAAGGGCAATTCCGCTTTCACCAAGTCCGTACGTAATTAAAGTTTTGTGATAAATATGTGGTCGATCAAAGCGTTCATTGATCAAGGGGATCACTTCATTTTTGAACAAGTGTTTCATTTCAAAGGGCACCCCGGGTAAAGAAACATAAACTACATCATCTTTTTCGTTCCAAAGACCAGGTGCCGTCCCATATGGGTTGTGAAGGACTTGTGCCCTGGAAGGCACCAATGCCTGCTTCCTGTTTAGATCAGAAATAGGTGTGGAAATATATTTTTTAAACAGCTCTTCAATATGGGCGAGTACATCCTGATCCTGAACTAACTGATCCTGAAAAAACCTACAAAGAGTTTGCTTGGTAATATCGTCTTTAGTGGGTCCGAGACCGCCGGTAAGAATGATCACCTGGGCCCGGGTGCTCGCTTCTTTAAGCGCTTCCAAAATATGCACTTCATCATCCTGGACTGAAGTAATCTGGTAGACAGATATTCCTGACTTATTTAACTCCCGGGCAATAAAGGCTGAATTGGAATCAACGATCTGCCCAATGAGAATCTCATCGCCAATGGTGATGATCTCAGCAAGCATCAGATCCCAAAATCGCTTTGCAGTTCTTCGATGACTTGTAGTACATCTCTTTTAAGCGCGGGAAATTTGGCCTCAATTTCTTCAAAACTTCCCTGGTTTTTACTAAGAGATTCAATATCAAGAGCCAGGATGCGCGTCTGCTCCATCCCAAGTATATCAACGTTTGGCTTTATTTTATGTGCCAGTTGATAGGCTTTTTCATGATCCCTGCTATTAACCGCCTCTTCCAGATCAGCGAGGTCCTGGGGTATCTCTTCCAGAAAAGCGGTTACAATAGACAAGATGAAATCCTCATCTCCATCTGCCATCTCCTTTATTTTAACAAGTGTATATATCATTATTTAACCTTTATACTAAACATTTCGTTCTCTTCAAGATATCCTGTAAGATAATCATTAGGAGCTACCTTTCCCACACCAGCAGGTGTTCCGGTAAAAAGTATATCCCCTTTCTTCAACATAAAAAATTGCGAAACATATGCGATCAGCTCATCAATCTTCCAAAGCATGTGACCCGTATTACCTTGCTGAACAAGCTCGTCATTAAGTCGTAACGAAAAATTCATGTTATTCATATCCGAAAATGAACTTTTTGGAAGCCATTTTCCAATGACAGCAGCTCCATCAAAACCCTTGGCCTTTTCCCAAGGAAGCCCTTTTGCCTTCAAATCAGCTTGCAAGTCCCGTGCCGTAAAATCAATACCCAATCCTACTTCATCGTAATAGGTTCCGGCAAACTTGTGATCAATATGTTTTCCCACCTTTTTGATCTTGACAAGAACCTCTACTTCATAGTGTACATCGGATGTAAAGTCCGGAATATAAAAATCCTGTTCTTTTGGCAGTACTGATGAATCCGGCTTAATGAATACCACCGGATCTTCAGGTCGCTCATTGGCAAGCTCTTCAATATGAGCTGCATAATTTCTGCCGATGCATAATAGCTTCATTTCCTATTGTATTAGGTATTTCAGGCTGATCGCCGGAATAAAATTCTTATCATTTCCCCTGGATACGACCCTAAACGGACTCCATGTTCCCATCCCGTAAATCATGGTCTTATAATTAAAATTGCCGCTGTACACGCCTCCAAAAGTGGGAGCAAATCGGTCTTCTACATACTTCTGCTTGGTGATCGGATCTTCTGTTGTAGACCTATACCAGTTAAAAGGGATAAATAACCATTCAAGGCCAATGTAAACACCTTCTCTGGGTACTACAATTTTATACCCGGAAAGGTCAACATTTACATGTGTATCCCCTTTCTTTGTATTTAAAATAACGTTTTCCCTTAATAAGTCTTCCCCTGGCGCTCCTGTATCCGGATCTACATTATATACCCTCAGTCTGAATTTTGATTCAGATTTTAAGGCGCCAGACTGCTGCTGGAAGAAAACTATTACCTTCTCTATGACCTTTTGTCTAGCACCGATATTCGGAAAGTACAAGCCTAAGACCCAAGGTGTGGATGAGGAGGAAAACCCACTGGTTAAGCTATAACTGCTTATGGGATTTAATACTGCAGAATCGCCCCATGTTTCGGAAAGCACTACTTCATCCAGTTCAAAACTGTCTTCTTCCATATAAATATTTTGCGCCTCTGCCAGGATCTTGCCCTTCAAAACCTTCTCTTTATAGCCCAGGGAAGATATATGTACATCTCTTTCCAAAAGCACTTCGGGAACATCTATAAAAAAATGCCCGGTTTCATCGGTTGATGTACCCTTTAACGTATTTAAAAAACTGAGGTTAACATAGGGAATAGGCGTTTTTGTCTTGGCGTCAAAAACAAAGCCTTCTACCCTAATTGACTGAGCACTAAGAGCCGAAGCCAGGAATAAGCAAGCTGCAAAGAAAAACCTGCTAAGGCGCATCAGCTTAGTTTTGAGTTAAGTCCGCGTAATTTGATCTGGGTAAGTACTTTTTTGGTGTAGAGGGGAAAATCTGCATTTAGGATCCAACCAAAATAACCGGGTTCTTTTTCTAAAATGTCTACTACCTTCCTTCCCTTATGCTTGCCAAAAGAAAAGACCTCTTCCCCATCTTCATTGAACTGAATAAAACCGGCAAAATCTGCTAGCTGTTTTCTCTGAGAAAATTCAGAGAGGCTCTTCATAGAATTCTCCAGTTCCGGATAGCGATCTAGCTGGGCCTTCAATACTTCATAGGTCGCCTCAGTATCCGCCAAGGCGCTGTGTGCGTCGATTAGTTCTTTGTCGCAATAGAATTTATAGGCT
>Ga0224508_10004671_pt1 | contig 11142 bp, 8 predicted proteins | sample SF_Jan12_sed_USG_4_FD_170157 | JGI IMG/M metagenome (GOLD analysis project Ga0224508, IMG submission 170157) | Sediment microbial communities from San Francisco Bay, California, United States - SF_Jan12_sed_USGS_21 | ecosystem: Environmental > Aquatic > Marine > Sediment | place: USA: California...
TGCGGCCTGGGTACGGTTGCCCCCGGTCTTCTCGAGCGCTTCGAGGATCGCCCGGCGCTCGATCTCGCCCATGGTCAGGGCTGCGCCACCGCCGGCCGGCGTCCCGGTGGGGGGCTCGGGCAGCTCGTCTCCGACGCCGCCTGTCGCCACGGCGGGGTCTCCCGCGGACTCGCGATATTCGCCGGGAAGGTCGGAGACCGAGATCTCCGGGTTCGGCGCCAGCACCACCAGGCTCTCGGCCAGGTTGCGCAGCTCGCGCACGTTCCCCTCCCAGCGGTGGCTCATCAGCACGCGCATGGCCTCGGGGCTGAACGACATCCCGGCGCGCTCGTTCTCCTTGCCGAACAGCTCGAGGAAGTGGTTCGCCAGCAATGGAATGTCGCAGTTCCGCTCGCGCAGCGGCGGGATCGTGATCGTCACCACCTTCAGCCGGTAGTAGAGATCGTTGCGGAAGCCGCCGTCCTCGACGAGCTTCTCCAGGTCCCGGTTGGTCGCGGCCACGATACGGATGTCGACGCTGATCGTCTCCGTACCCCCCACGCGCATGAACTCGCGCTCCTCGAGCACGCGCAACAGCTTGACCTGCATCTCCAGCGGCAGCTCGCTGATCTCGTCGAGAAAGAGCGTTCCGCCGTCGGCCAGCTCGAACTTCCCCTGCTTGCGCGCGCTGGCGCCGGTGAACGCACCGCGTTCGTGGCCGAACAGCTCGGACTCGAGGATCTCCGCCGGAATCGCCGCGCAATTGATCGGTAGGAAGCGCTCGGATCGACGCGGCGAGTTGTCATGTAACGCGTTGGCCACCAGCTCCTTGCCCGTGCCCGATTCGCCCACGATGAGCACGCTGGCCCTCGACGCGGCGACGAGGTCCATCTGACGGAAGAGCTCCTCCATCGGCTTGGAGCGACCGATCAACTGGCCGAACTTCTCCCCGAGGCGTTTCTCGAGCTCGTCGACCCGATCGGTGAGCCGGTGCTTCTCGAGAATGCTGGTGACCCGGGCGCGCAGCTCGGCGATGTTCACCGGCTTCTGCAGGTAGTCGTCGGCGCCGCGTTTCATCGCTTCCACCGCCGACTCCACCGAGCCTTGCCCGGTGACCATCAGCACGCCGATCCTGGGATTGATCCGCCGCGTCTGCTCGAGCACGCCGAAGCCGTCCGTACCTGGCATGGCCAGGTCCGTGACCACCAGCGCGATGTCGCGATGCTCGCGCAGGTAGGCCAGGCCGCTGTCCGCGTCCTCGAAGGACTCCACGGCATGGCCCGCACGGGTGAGCACCCGGTGCATGCTCTGCCGGTTCGCCTCGTCGTCTTCGATAAGGATGATTCGGGCCGATTCGCTCATCGGGATGCGCCCCATGGTAGCAGCCGCCGGACCTGCTCCGGATCAGCGGTCACGACCCGATCCTTCGGCTTGCTCGAGCAGGCGGACGAACTCCTCGCCGTCGACCACGCGCAGTCCCAGCTCGCGCGCCTTCTCCAGCTTGGATCCGGCCGCCGCTCCGGCGATGACCAGGTCGGTCTTGCGGCTCACGCTGCCGGAGACCCGGCCACCCAGCGCCTCGATCCGTGCCCTGGCGTCGGAGCGGCCGATGCCCGCCAGGGTGCCCGTCAGCACCACCTTCTTCCCGTCGAAGGGCGAGTCCGGATCCGCTGCTCGTGGCTGCGGCCGCTCCTCCGGCAACGCCTCGGTGTTGACGCCCGCGGCCACCAGCCGTTCGACCCGCCGCCGGCTCTCGTCATCGGCGAAGTAGGCGATCAGCGCCGCCGCGGTCTTGGGTCCGATCTCGTCGATGGCCTCGAGGCTCTCGGCGTCGGCGGCGAGGATCGTCTCGAGCGAGCCCAGGTCGGCGGCCAGCATGCGGGCCGCCCGCTCGCCCACGTGCCGGATCCCCAGGCCGAAGATCAGCCGCGAGAGGGGGCGTCGGCGCGAGGCGTCGATCTGCTCCAGCAGGTTGGTCGCGGACTTCTCCCCCATGCGGACGAGGGCCGCGAGCGGCTCGAGCGTGAGCGCGTAGAGGTCGGCGACGTCGTTGATCATCTTTTTCGAGAGCAGTTGCTGCACCAGCGCGTCACCCAGCCCCTGGATGTCCATCGCTCCACGGGATGCGTAGTGCAGCAGCGCCTCGGCGCGCTGGGCCGGGCAGTCCGCATTGGTGCAGTACCGTGCGACCTCACCGTCCGCGCGCAGCGTCGCCGAGTCGCAGACCGGGCAGCGCTCGGGCATGCGGAATCGACGCGCTCGCCGGGGACGCCTGGCCGGAACGACCTTGACCACCTGAGGGATGATCTCGCCGGCCTTCTCGATCCACACGGTGTCGCCCACGCGGACGTCCTTGCGGGCGACCTCGTCCTCGTTGTGCAGCGTGGCCCGGGCGACCGTGGTGCCCGCCAGCAGCACCGGCTCGAGCTCGGCCACCGGGGTGAGCTTTCGCGTGCGACCGACCTGCACCACGATCTCGCGTACCCGGGTGGTCGCCTGCTCCGCCGGGTATTTCACCGCCACGGCCCAGCGAGGGAATTTCGAGGTGCTGCCGGCGCGCTCCCGCAAGGCCAGCTCGTCGACCTTGACCACCGCGCCGTCGATCTCGTAGTCGAGCGAATCGCGCCGCTCGCGCAGGCGGTCGACCTGCTCCAGGACCTGCTCCAGATCCTCGCAACGCGCATTGAGGGGGTTGGTTCGCAGGCCCAGTTCGCGCAACCGCTCGAGACTCGCGTGCTGGGTTGCGGGCAGGCCACCGTCACTGGCGGCCAGCTCGTAGAAGAAGCAGTCGAGCCGGCGCTCCGCGGTGACGCGTGCGTCGAGCAGGCGCAGCGTGCCGGCTGCCGCGTTACGTGGGTTGGCGAAGGCCGGCTCGCCCGCCTCCTCGCGCCGGCGGTTCAACTCTCTGAAGGCGCTGCGGGGAAAGAACACCTCACCGCGCACCTCGACCTGGCTGCCCGCCTCGATCAGTCGCAGCGGGATCGAGCGAACCGTGCGTACGTTGGGGGTGACCACCTCGCCCACGGCGCCGTCGCCGCGGGTCACCCCGTGCTCGAGCAGACCGTCGCGGTAGTGCAGCGAGATGGACAGGCCGTCCACCTTGGGCTCCACCACGAACGTTGCGGGCGCCCCGCCCAGCGCGCGTGAGAGCCGCTGCTCCCACCGACGCAGCTCCGACGCGTCGTAGGCGTTGTCCAGCGACAGCAAGGGTACGCGATGGCGGAACGTCGGAAACGAATCCGCCGGTTCTCCGCCCACCCGCAGCGTGGGCGAGTCCGGCGTCACCAGCTCCGGCCAGCGCTCCTCGATCTCTCGCAGCTCGTGCTCGAGCGCGTCGTACTCGGCGTCGGAAACGTCGGGATCCGCATCCACGTAGTAGCGCTTGCGGTGGCGCGCGATCTCCATGCGCAGCGCCTCGGCCCGCTGCTCCGCCGCTCTGCGCCCGCGCGGTGGCGGGCTCACAGCGTGGTCTCCCGCGCCTCGTCGTGTCGACGGCGCAGCCGGATGCGGAAGGTCGTGCCGCGGCCGACTTCGCTGTCCAGCTCGATGGTGCCCCCGTGACGCTCCACGACCTGGCGGGCGATGGGCAGCCCCAGTCCGGTCCCTCCGCCGCGGCTGGAGTAGAACACCTCGAAGATGCGTTCCTGGGCCTCGGCGGGAATCCCCGGTCCGTTGTCCTCGATCTCCACCACCACCTCGCCGTGGGAGCCGGCGCGGGTGCGGGCGATCACCTTGCCGCCCTGCTTGAGCACTTGCCGCGCGTTGACCATCAGGTTGATCAGCGCCTGTTTGAACTGCGTCTCGTCCAGCTCGACGGTGGGTAGCAGGGGTTCCAGCTCGGCGCTCAGCTCGACGTCGGCGCGAGTGAAGTCTCCCTCGAGGAAGCGCACCAGCTCCCCTATCAGCTCGTTGAGGTCGCGGCGCTCGAAACGCGGCGCGGCGGGGCGTGCGTAGGCCAGAAAGTTGTTGACCAGCCCCTCGAGCCGCTTGATCTCTCGCTTGGTCGATTCGAGCATCGTCTGAAGCTCGGGGTCGCGTTCGAACACCGGCTGCAGATCGTCCTCGAGCATCTGCAGGTTCATGTTCATGGCGTTGAGTGGATTGCGGATCTCGTGAGCCAGACCCGATGCGAGCAAGCCGACGTAGGACGCGCGCGCGGCCGACTGGCGCGCCTGATCCAGCGCGCGGTTCTTGCGCAACAGGTGCAACACGTAGAAGAAACCGCCGATGAGCACCAGCACGGCGATCCCGTACGCCAGCCGCACCTTGAGCCGCAGCGAACGTTCGAGCTGGGCCAGCTCGCTGAGCACCGGTTGCGACGGCAGGGTGACGCGCACCTCCCCGTCGGAGCGGCCCAGCGACGCCCGCACCACGTGCTCCGCGGCGGCGTCGCCGGGCCAGTCCAGCGGCACGACGCCGGAGACCTCGGGCGCCTCCGGCTCGTCCTGGTCGCGAACCACCGACAGCTGGGACACGTCGAAGCGATCGCGCAGCTCGACGCGATGGATGAACAGGCTCTGGGAAATGCGCTCGCGGATGTAGTTGCCCAGCACCGCCTGGTTGCGTCGGATCAGGGAGAAATCGATGCTGTCGCCGTCGAGCCCGATGCGCGCGACGGTGCGCGCGATGCCGTCGGCCTCCTGCTGGGCCAGCCGCAGGCGCTCGTTGATGACCTGCACCTCGAGCCCGCGAAAGGACATGCGGCCCGCCGTTCCCACCAACGCGAGCAGCATCGCGCCGAAGACCAGGAAGGCCCGCAGTGTCTCGCCGAGAGCCGGATAGGCGAACATACGACGAAAACGCCCATTCATTCGCCGCTTTGCCGCCAACAGTCGATCTCCGCTAGACTTACGAGCGAGCCCATTCTAGCGTCAGGACGCCCGCGGCCGCAGTCGCTGCATATTGTCCGCGCCGTCCACACTCCGCGGGGCATGTCTGCTTGACGTGACCGGGCGAGCGGGGTAATTGTTGAGGTATAAGGCTTATTCGGCTTCTTTGACATCGCGCTACCGGTACGGCAACCCTCGGGGTCGGTTGCACAGGGGCCAGACGGCACGACCCGGGTAACGAGAGGGAGGGGCTTCATGGCGACACACGCGCAGGCCAAGACACAGGCGAAGAAAGGGAGCGCCCGACTGGGCAGCTATCTGAAGAAGCTTCGCGCCGGCTATGGGTACTCGCTGCGACGTGTCGAGGAGCGCGCCCGAGCCGAGGGAGGCGAGATCGACAACTCGCAGCTCAGTCGCTACGAGAAGGGCATCTGCTACCCGTCCTTCGACAAACTGCGGATACTGGCCAGCGTCTTCAACGTGTCGATCCAGTCGTTCTCCGATATCGTCGATCTCGAAAACCTCGAAGACCTCAAGCCGCAGTCCGATCAGCCCGAAGAACTGATCCAGGAAGGCATCCGGTGCATGCGGGCCGGCGATCACGGTCAGGCGTTCGCCGCCTTCGAGCGTGCGCTCGAGGTGGTGCTCGAGTCCTCCGCCTGCGACGATCGGCTCGAGCAGCTGGGACGCATCCGCATCAACCAGGCCGCGGCGCTGACCCGACTGGGCAAGCTGGCGCTGGCCGAACAGGAGCTGCGCAGCGCCCTGCGTCTCGCCGAAAGCCTCAGCGGCACCCTGCGCGCCCGGGCGCTGTTGGCGCTGGCCAACATCCACGCCGACCAGGGCGACCACTTCCTCGCGGAGATGGAGGCCGAGCGCGCGCACGCCATCGCCGCAGCCGATGACCCGCGTCGACTGGCCGCGATGGCGCTGCACACGCTGGGCCGGGTCAGCTTCGAGCAGGGCGCCCACGCCCGCTCCATCGAGCGTTACCGCGAGGCCGCCAACCTCTACGCGAAGTGCGGCGAATCCTACGAGGCCGTTTCCGTACGCATCAACATCGGCATCGGTTACGTCCACCTGGGCAAGGCCCGCGAAGGCATTCGCATGCTGCGCACCTCGCTGACCGAGGCGCGGGCGGGCAACCACCGCCGCCTGGTGGCGCGAACCTGGAGCCACCTGGGCGAGGCGTACTACCGCCAGGACGACGCCAAGCGCGCGCGGGCCTGCTTCCGCGAGTCCGACGCCCTGGCCGTCTACAACAACGAGAAGCAGAACGACATCCTCTTCCTCAACGCCTACTACGAGTGGCGGATGGCCTGCGAGCAGGACAATCCGACCCGCGAACGCATCGCCTTCGGTCGGCTCAAGGTCCTACGGTCCGACCTCGAGCGAAGAACCGCAGAAGTCGAAGCGTTCGACGATTTCGTGGAAAGGGGGCGGAATCATGCGTAAGCATTCCAGGCTCCTGGTCATCGTTTGTATCTGCACGCTGGCGGCGCTGGCCGCGGGAGAGGCGACCGCCCGCGGCCGCCTCGACGCGCCGCATCGCTTCCAGCCGGCCTCGCAAGACGCCGCGCTGGTGCAGGTGGAGAATCCGGTCGACGGGCGTACCTGGGCCGCCTGGGCCTTTCGCAGCGGCGCCGAGTACGACATCGCCGTCGCCGTGTTGGGCGCCGACGGCCGTTGGGGCGAGCCGAGTTTCCTCGGTCGCCACGACGGACGCGATCAGACCGAGCCCTCATTCTTGGTGCACCCATCGGGTGGAATGGCGTTGGCGTTCGTCGAGCCCGCCACCGGGCGCGTCCTCGTTTCCACGCTCGCCGCAGGCGCCGAACGCTGGGGTAGACCGCTGCCCGTAGCCGCTGCTCAGGACGTCGGATCACCCACGTTGGTGCTGCTCGGCGATCGCCTGGTGCTCGGCTTCCGCAGCGGCGATCGCGTCGAGTTGCGCATCATGAAGCTGGCCCTCGATTCGGCCGGCACGCTCAGCATCGCCGACGGGCCCGACCCCATCGGGATCGACGACGGCACGGCCGGCGACGACGACGACGACAAGGACGAAGACGACGAGACCGTGGAATCGTCGGACAAGCTCACCGGCATGGTGCCGTGGCTGGACAACGACAGCCGCTAGAAACACGTTTTTTCGAGCCTTGCGAGGAGCCGCACCTGGACCGGGTGCGGCTTTCGCTTTTGTGGGCCGCTCCGCGCCCCCCCGCGTCCGCCGAGGCGGCCGGCGCGCTATCCTGCGAGCGCCTCGTCGAGATCCGCGATGAGGTCGCCAGGCGACTCCAGGCCTACCGAGAGCCGCACCATTGCGGCGCTGACTCCTGCGCGCCGCCGCTCGTCCTCGCCCAGGTGACGATGGGACATCCGTGCCGGGATCGAGACCAGCGACTCGATCCCTCCCAGCGTTCCCGCTCGACGGAAGAGCCTCAGGCCGTCATGCAGACGCACGGCGGCCTCCCCTCCCCCGGCGAGCTCGATGGAGACCATGCCCCCGGCGCGCTCCATCTGTCGCCGGCACAATTCGCGGTCCGGATGCGTGGGCAATGCCGGGTAGTGCACCCGGGAAACCGCCTCGTGCCGGGACAGATGCTCCGCCACGGCTGCGGCTCCGCGACAGTGCGCCTCCATCCGCAGGGCCAGCGTGCGTAGTCCGCGATGGAGCAGGAACGCCGCGAATGGACCCAGCACGCCGCCGAGCGCGCGACGTTCCAGCTCGATCGGCTGCAGCAGTGTGCGGGCCCCGGCCACCGCGCCGCCCATCAGGTCACCGTGGCCGCCGAGGTACTTGGTCGCGCTGTGCACCACCAGGTCCACACCGTGCTCCAGCGGGCGCTGCAGCACCGGAGTGGCGAAGGTGCTGTCTACGACGACGATCACGTGGGCACGGTGCGCGCGCTCCGCGGCCACGGCGAGATCGACGAGGCGCAGGGTGGGGTTCGTGGGGGTCTCGAGGAACAGCAAGCGGCAGCCATCGATGCGCTCGGGGTCGAGGTCGTCGAGCTCGTCACGGTCGAGCCAGACCACCTCCACGCCGCGGTCGGGCAGGACGCGCTGCAGCAGGTCGACGGTTCCGCCGTAGAGTTCGCGCTGGGCGGCGATACGCTCGCCGGCTCGGGCGTGAGCGAACAGCGTCGCGCCGATGGCCGCCATGCCCGATCCGAACGCGACGGCCCGTTCGGCGCCCTCGAGCCCGGCGAGAAAACGCTCCACGGCGTCCACCGTCGGACTGCCGTGGCGGGCATACAGATACCCCTCGTGGGACTCGAAATAGTGCTCGACGGCGGCCTGGTCATGCTGCTCGAAGGCGGTGCCGGCGACGATGTCGGGGGCGAGTCCCGCCGAGCCACCGCGGACGCGAACGCCCTGAGCACAACGTGTGCGTGTATCCATCGGTTCTTGTCTCCAGGTCCGGCGCGCCGGACGGTCTGTTGCGGGATCCGGCGGCGGGGCGGCCTGGCCGAGCCGGTGCCACCGTGGACGGTGGATGCCGAGCGACGCACCCACCACCTGTGGGGGAGCCCCACTCCGCGGACGGGACGACTCTAACTGAAGCCCATGGAGGCATATGCATATTTATTTTTTTGCATTTGAATTGCCGCCCGAACTATCGTTCTAGTTTCGCTTTTTTGCATGCCAAATTAATAATGATGCGTTGTTGACACCGAGTTATTGCATCTCTATGATTGCGAGGCTGGTGGTCAAAAGTGGAGCAAAGTGGCCGATATAGGCACCTCCACAGACTGTCGGGGATCTCGGGGGACCCGGAGGTCGAACGGCGCGTTGGCGCGGCGCGCTCGCTTCTCGGTCACTCACGCCACGCTTCCTTCCGAACGGGACGAGCCGGATGCTGCGGGGAAACGCTCTCGCCAAGATCGACGTCAAGGGGCGCCTGAAGCTCCCCGCGACGTTCAGGTCCGTCATCGAGCCCTCCTTCGGCCACGAGTTCTTCGTCACCAGCATCCGCGGCGAATCGGCACGAGTCTACCCGATGCAGGTCTACGCCGAGCTCGAGGAACGACTGATGCGGGCCTCCTCGGTCGAGCCGTTGGTCAGCAAGCTGCGCAACGCGCTGAACTACTTCGGTCAGGGCACCGCCATGGACGCTCAGGGACGCATCCTGATCCATCCATTGCTGCGGGAGAAAACCGGCCTCCGCGGCGAGGTCGCCGTGCTCGGCCAGCAGAACTTCCTCGAGGTCTGGAACCGTGCGGCCGTTGCGGAACAGATGAAGAACGATCTCTTGAGCGACGAAGAGCTGGGTCGGCTCGCTTCGCTCGGTTTCTGAGGCCGGAATATTGGCTACGGTTCGAGAAGTCGGCGGCGGACCAGCAGTCGGTGCCTTGCGGGTTGCGCCTTTCGAGGGGATGGCTTTGGTCCAGCCGGGCTCACATCGAACGGTGCTGATCGACGCGGTGACGGAGCTGCTCGCCCCGCGCGTCGGAGCGACGCTGGTGGACGCCACGCTCGGAGCGGGTGGCCATGCGGAGCGGCTGCTCGAGGCGATCGGGCCGACGGGCCGTCTGGTCGGTATCGATCGGGACCCGCTGGCGCTGCGGCTCGCCTCGCAGCGACTGGCGCGCTTCGGCGACGCATTCGTGCCGCTGGAGGGCGACCACGGCGATCTGGCCGGGCTGCTTCGCGGCGCCGGCGTGTTCGCCGTCGACGGCATGCTGTTCGACCTCGGCGTCTCCTCGATGCAGCTCGACGACCCTGCCCGAGGTTTTTCATTCCGCGAGGACGGTCCGCTCGACATGCGCATGAGCCCGCACGCGGGAGAGAGCGCGGCCGATCTCGTCGCGTCGATGCCGGCCACGGAGCTGCGCCGGGTGCTGCAGCAGTTCGGCGAGGAACGGCGCGCCACGGCGATTGCGCGAGAGATCGTCCGCGAACGGGAGCGCGCTCCCATCGTCCGCACGCGCCAGCTGGCCGAGCTGGTCGAGCGCGTCCTGGGTCCCGCGGCGCGACGCTACAAGATTCACCCGGCCACCCGCACGTTTCAGGCCCTGCGCATCGCGGTCAACGGCGAGGTGGTGGGCCTGGAGGCGCTGGTCGAGACCGCGGTCTCGTTGCTGCGCCGGTCGGGACGCCTGGCGGTGATCGCCTACCACTCCCTCGAGGACCGCGCGATCAAGCACACGCTGCGCGGGCTGGCCCACCGCTGTACCTGCCCGCCCGACCTGCCCGTCTGCGGCTGCGGTCGCGAGGACCTCGTGCGCATCCTCACGACCCGGACACGTCGCCCCGAGCAGAGCGAGATCGACGACAACCCGCGAGCGCGCAGCGCGCGCCTGCGCGTGGCGGAGCGACTGTAGTGGAGCGGCGCTGGCGCAATCGACCGCTCGTGCGCGAACGGGACCATCGACGCATCTTTTGGCTCTGGTCGATGCTTGCCGCGATGGCTCTCGCGGCGTTGCCCTCGGGCGCTTACCTCTACCACCAGAATCAGTGCCTCGAGATCTCCTACCAGGTGGGCGCCGTCGCCGAGGAGCGCGATCGCCTGCTCGAGGAGGAGCGGCGCCTGCGCGTGGAACGCGCGCGGCTGGAGTCGTTGGCGCGCATCGAACGCTGGGCGCTGCGGGATCGCGGGCTCGTTCGACCGGAGATCGACGACGTGGTGGTCGTCGAGGCGCCGGGGCGGAGCTACAGCGAGGCGCCGCCGACGCGCCGGGCGGCGTCGGACCACGGACGTGCGGCCGAGGCGACCTTCGGCGAGGCGGTCTACCGATGACGGCGCGGTCGCGTACGCGCTGCGGGCTGCTCGTGTTCTTTGTGCTACTCGGCGCCGCCGCCATCGGGGCGCGCCTCTACCAGCTGCAGATCCAGCATTGTGACCGCTTCCGCGCACGCGCCGCGGACCAGCATCGCCGCGAGGTGGTGGTGCAGGCCACGCGCGGGGCGATCCTCGACCGCACGGGCCGCGACCTGGCGGTCAGCCTGAAGACCCAGTCGCTCTTCGCGCATCCCTGGCGCGTGGAGGACCCGGAGCTCGCCGCCGCGATGCTCGCGCGTGCCATCGACGTGCCGCGCGCCACGCTGCTGCGTCGCCTGCGTTCCGAGAAGCCGTTCGTCTACCTGCGCCGCGCGCTCTCGCCCGAGCAGGTCGAGGCGGTGCAAGCGCTCGAACTGCCCGTGGGCCCCAACCACCCCTTCGGCTTCTCCCCCGAGCCCCGCCGTTTCTACCCGCACGGCGAACGCGCGGTGCACGTGATCGGATTCGCCAACGTGGACGGCGTGGGCGTGGAGGGAATCGAACGCCAGTACGACGACGTGCTGCAGGGCGATCCCACGGTGTTCCTGGCGCAGCGCGACGCGCGCAACGGCC
>Ga0224508_10004672_pt1 | contig 11139 bp, 9 predicted proteins | sample SF_Jan12_sed_USG_4_FD_170157 | JGI IMG/M metagenome (GOLD analysis project Ga0224508, IMG submission 170157) | Sediment microbial communities from San Francisco Bay, California, United States - SF_Jan12_sed_USGS_21 | ecosystem: Environmental > Aquatic > Marine > Sediment | place: USA: California...
GAAGCGGCGACGGCGATGTGCACCCGCTACGGCATGACGAAGCGGCAGCAGGAGCGTTGCTCCCGAGTTCACGTCGACGACATAGACGATGCGCTCCTCGCGACGTGGGAGGCAGCGGCCGTCGATGTTGCTCCCGGCTACTGGATCGAGCAGTGGGAGGGCCCGGTTCCGGCCACGCTGCTCGAGGCGTGGTGCACCGCAGCCGCAGCGATGGAGGACGCGCCGCTCGACGACGTCGAATACGACGCCGAGACCCGGCGGCCGGCCGAGCAGCAGACGGCCGACGAGTCACTCCAAGCCAGCGGCTTCGTCGCCTATCGAACCCTGGCGCTCGGCCCGGGTAGCGAGCCCGCCGGCATGACCCAGCTCGTCGTCCACCAGGAACGGCCCGAGATCGGATACCAGGGTGACACCGGCGTGCTGGCGGCCCATCGAGGCCACGGCATCGGTCGGTGGCTGAAGGCGGCCAACTACCGCCAGACGAGTGCCGCCCAGCCCGATCTCGGCCTCATCGAGACCTACAACGCCCAGTCCAACCCGTGGATGCTCGAGATCAACATGGCAATGGGGTTCCGGCCGCACCACGTCTACGACGCCTACCAGGCACCGATCGCCACCGTGGCCGCCGCCGTCGGCGTCTAGTCAGCCTCGCCGCCTGCAGAGTAGGGGTAGTCAACGAGGCCTGTGTCGAGCTTGTCGAGGTCGAAGGTCCAGTACTGGCGGATCTCGGCGATGAGCAGCTCGTCCTCGCCAGCGGTCTCGAACGAGTAGTGCTCGGAGCCCCGGAACACGAAGGGACGGTCGCCGTCGGGATCGGTGCCCGTCATCGACCACTCGATGGCCGCACCGTCACCATCTCCGACGAACGAGTCGACGGTCCACCGGGCCCCCTGCCACCGCCTCCGGACCTTGACCCACATCGCGCCGATCGCCGCGCTGCCCCGAACCGGCCTGATGTTCGAGTCGAAGATGACGGCGTCGTCGGTGAAGTGGGCGGCGATGTCGGCCTCCGATCCATCACTGCAGGCGGCGAAATAGCCTTCGATGCGCTCAGCTGGCTCCACCGTGTCCTCCAGTGCCGGCCGGTGTGACGAGTGTGTCAGCCTGTCACCTGCGCACCGATGCTGCCAGAACGAATCGTCGCGGGAATGTAGAGGGTCGAGATCGGACCCTGCGACGTTACCCTGACGTAACTTTTCGGGCGGGGAGAGGGTCTGAATGGTAATGCAGACCATTGTCAGCAGGATCGAGCACGCTGCCAAGGGCGACGGCACGGTGACGTTCGTGACGGGTCCTGAGCCCGTGACGAAGACGTGGGGCCAGCTGCACGAAGAGGCTCGGGCGCTCGCTGCTGCGCTGCAGGCGCGGGGCATCAGCCAGGGCGACCACGTCGCACTGCTCGGGCCGACGACCCCCGAGCTCGTGACCGCATTGCAGGCGATCTGGCTGACCGGCGCCACCCCGGTCGTCTTGCCCCTACCGATGCGGCTGTCGTCGCTCGAGGAGTTCACCGCGTCGACCAAGGCCCGCATCCGTGGCGCCGACTGTGCCGCCGTGCTCATCGACGACGATCTCGCGCCGTTCGTGGAACCGACGGTGGGGGATCCGCCGCTCCACGTTCTCGGCGAGCTCGATCCGGCGATCGAGGGCTACTCGGCCAACGACTTCATCCGGCCCGACTACCACGAAGACGATCTGTTCGTGCTCCAGTTCACGAGCGGGTCGACCTCCGAGCCGAAGGGCGTCGTGCTGCCGAACCGGGTGATCGCCGCCAATCTCGATGCGATCTGCGTGGCGGCCGAAGTCGACGTCGAGACCGACGTGATGGTCTCCTGGCTGCCGCTCTATCACGACATGGGGCTCGTCGGGTTCTGCATCCTCCCGATGAGCGCCGGCATCGATCTCGTGCTCGGGGCTCCACAGGACTTCATGGCCTCCCCCGGCCGCTGGATGGAGTGGGTCTCCACCTACGGCGGCACGGCGACGGCCGGCCCGAACTTCAGCTACGTCCTCGCCACCCGTGCGCTGAGGCGCTCGGAGGAGACGCTCGATCTCTCGTCGCTCCGGATCGCGCTCAACGGAGCCGAGCCGGTCGACCCGGCCTCGGTCCGGGCGTTCATCGAGGCCGGGCAGCGCCACGGCCTGCGGCCAGGCGCCGTGTTCCCGGCCTTCGGCATGGCGGAGGTCGCTATTGCCGGCTGTTTCCCGGTGCCGATGTCGGGGCTCCAGACCGACGTGGTCGACGCCGAGCGCCTCGAGGTCCAGCACCGGGCCGATCCGGTCGACGCGACCCACCCCAACGCCCGAGAGATCGTCACGCTTGGCCGTCCCGTCCCTGGTCTCCGGTTCCGCATCGTCGATCCGACGACGGGCGCAGAGCGCGGCGAGCGGGAAGTAGGCGAGCTGCAGATCGCCGGGACCTCGGTCATGTCCGGCTACTACAAGCGGCCCGACGTCGATGCGGAGTCGTTCAACGGTGAGTGGTTCCGAACCGGCGATCTGGCCTACCTCGTCGATGGGCAGATGGCGATGTGCGGGCGGATCAAGGACGTGATCATCGTCGGCGGCCGCAACGTCTACCCGCAGGACATCGAGCGGGCGGTCGGCGACATCGACGGCATCCGCGCCGGCAATGTGATCGCGTTCGGCATTCCCGGCCGACACAGCAAGGAGCGGGTCGTCGTCGTCGCCGAAACGAGGGCCGACGATCTCGACCGGATCAAAGCCGAGGTCACCGAGCAGTCGATGTCAGCGGTCGGGGTTCCGTGTCGCGACGTCGCCCTCGTCAAGCCCGGAACGTTGCCGAAGACCAGCTCCGGGAAGCTCCAGCGGGCGCTGTGTCGTCAGCAGTACCTGGACGACCGCCTCGAGACCGCCGCTGCCGTCTGATCGGCGGCTCCGGTTCACCGCCGCCCTGGCAGGGCATAGCGGACCGTCACCCCGATGATGTGGCGGGCAGCGAGGATCGAGCCCCGCACCGTGCCGCTCACCTTCGACCGGCCGGCACTGCGTCGCAGCCAGCTGACCGGTACTTCCTCGATTCTGGTCCCCGACCGCGCCGCTTTGACCGTCATCTCCGTCGGCCAGCCGAACGTCATCTCGGTCATGTCGAGCGATTCGAGCACGTCGACCCGGATCGCCCGGAACGGGCCCAGATCGGTGACCTCGAGTCCGTACAGGCGGCGCAGCAGCCACGCCGAGAGCGCGTTGCCGATCCGTTGATGGGTAGGCATCGCTCCGCTCGCGATCCGGCCCTGGACCCGCGAGCCGAGCACGAGGTCGGCCCGGTTCGCCAAGAGCGGTTCCACGATCGACGGGAGCTCCTCGGGCGGTGAGCTGAGATCGCCGTCGAGGAACGCGATGATCTCGGCGCCGCGCCGCCGTGCCTCGGCCACCCCGGCGGCACACGCGTAGCCGTAGCCTCGCCGCGCTTCGGCGACGACCGTCGCCCCCGCCGCGGCGGCGACGGTAGCAGTGTCGTCGACCGAGCCGTTGTCGACGACGATCACGTCCGCCACGCACTGTTGCGAGGTGCGACGGACCACTTCGGCGATGTTCTGTCCCTCATCGAGCGCCGGTACGACCGCCGCGATCGTTGGCCGCCGCTCGGAGAGGAACGCCCGCGTGTGGCGGGCAACCGAGTCGGGGGCTGTGGCCAGGTCCGTTCGCAGCCGCGCCAGATCGGCCGGCTCGTCGACGTCGTACCAGCGTTCCAGCAACACCACACGGATGCCGGCCCGCTCGGCCCGGGCGAGCGTGTCGGCAAGCACTGTCGGCGTCGACATGGTGATGCCGGTCACGAGCGGGCCCGGCCGCTCGACGGTGGCGATCAGGTAGTAGCCGCCGTCGTCGGCGGGGCCGAGCACCAGGTCGGCGCCGGGATCGTCGAGCGAGCCGAACGCCTCGATCAGCCGGTCGGCCGGCAGGTTCGGGCTGTCCGATCCGATGGCGGCGACCTGGTCATAGCCGTGGTCGAGTAGCCGGCCGAGCGCGTCTTCGAGCCGGTCGTCGAGCGCGTCGCCGACCTGGGCGACGAGGGCGGCTCCGGGCGCAAGCGAGGCGAAGTATGGCCGGGCGTCGGCCGGGTGGAACGCGATCACCGAGTCGGCATCGGGAACGGAGTCGACCAGCTCGATCGTGTCTCGGAGAAAGCACTCGTAGAGGCGGGCCGCCTCGGCCGGCGCCAGCACCCCGTGGAGGCGGGTCTTGGTGGTGGCCGGATCGGGCTGCTTGGCCATCACGATCACGGCCCGGCGACGTTCGGTCACCTCGACCATCGACGCGTCACCGGGGGCCGACGTCGATGGTCACTGGAGGAGCCGACAACGCGCCTTCCCGCTCAGCGGCCACATCCGGCGGTTGCACGCTGAGGGCTCGGTGGCGCCGCTCGGCGACCGTCTGGGCGACGTCGGCACCGGCTACGGCCAACAAGCCGGTAGCGAACAGTGCCGAGTACGTGACTATCCCCCACGACCCCTTCGTGTACGCGAGCACCGCCGTCGCCAGCGCGTACGAGCCGAGTGCCGCCTCGGCCACGACGATCCGATCGAGGCCTCGGCGATAGCGGGCGGTGCCGACGCGAGGCGTCGAGCAGCTGCCGCCTTCGGTGTCGAGCCCGTATTTCGGAGTGCGCTCGAACTCGGCACGGGGTCGGAGGAAGATGTCGAGCACCGCCCAGCCGGTGTTGACCATCAGCCCGGACCCGAACACGATCATTCCGGCGACCGCCCGGGCCCGCCGCCAGCCGGCTCGACCCTGGAGCGCCTGGCCCGTTCCCAAGAACAGGGCTGGCGACACCGAAGCCGGAGCCAGAAGGTAGCCGGCGCCGTACAGCGCTCCCGCCACGCCGAAGGCTTCCGTCCCCAGCAGCACCAGCGGGTAGCTCAGCACGAGCACGATCAGTAAGAGGTGCACACCGTAGGCCCCGAGGTGCATCGTGGCCTGGAACTTGACCCCGAGGGGAGCATCTGAGCGCCAGATCGGGACGAGGAGCTTGGCTGCGCACTCCAGTGAACCGCGAGCCCATCGGCGCTGCTGGCGACGGAAGCCCGAGAGCTGGGCCGGGAGCTCGCCGGGTACGACGAGATCGGGGAGATACCGGCCCTGCCAGCCCCGGAGGTGGGCCCGGTACGAGAGGTCGAGGTCTTCGGTGAGCGTGTCGTGATGCCAACCGCCGGCGTCGGCGATCGCTTCCGCCCGCCATACCCCGGCGGTGCCGTTGAAGTTGAACCAGTGGCCGCCCAGCCCCCGAGCCCGTTGCTCGACCAGGAAGTGACCGTCGATGGCCGGCACCTGCAGTCGGGTCAGCCACGAGTACTCGCCGTTCAGATGGCCCCACCGGCCCTGCACGAAAGCGATCGACGGCTCGGCGAAGTAGGGAACGGTTCGCGTCAGGAAGTCGCGGGGTGGCACGAAATCGGCGTCGAAGATGGCGATCAGCGACCCCCTCGCTCTCATCAGCCCGGCCGCCAGCGCACCGGCCTTGTAGCCGGTACGGTTCGGGCGTCGGAGATGCTCCACCTGGGCTCCCGCCGCCCGGCAGCGCGCGATCGTCGCGACCACCACGGCCGAGGTCTCGTCGTCGGAATCGTCGAGCACCTGGATCTGCAGGCGGTCCTGCGGATAGTCGAGCCGGCACGCCGCCTCGATCGCCCGGGCGGCGACGTAGAGCTCGTTGTAGATCGGTAGCTGGACGGTCACCATCGGCACGTCGAGCTCTTCCCCGAGCACCGCCGACGGCAACGTCAGGGGTCGCTGACGGTGCCGCCACGCCAACAACGAGAACCGAGCGAGGTTGACCCCGAAGACGAACAAGGCCGCCGACGCAACGACGTGGGTGGCGATCGCGACGATGTAGATCCCGGTCATGGCTCCATCCCTGATGCGCCCGGTCAGCTCACCACAAGATGTTGCCGAACGGCGACGGGCCGAGGCTCGAGGTGAGCGCTCGATCGATGCCCCACGTGCGGCCACCGTAGCCACCGAAGACGGTGACGGCGGCCATGATCAGCAGCACATAGGTCCAGATCCACTCCTCTCCTCCGAAGTAGCCGAGGAAGATCGAGAAGAAGAACGCGATCGCGGCGAGGCTGAAGAACCTCGTGAGCACGCCGAGCACCAGCGCGATTCCCAGGGCGAGCTCGAAGATCAGCTGGAACGTGGCGTACGGACCGGCGGCCGGTGCGATCACCGAGTCGAGGAACGATTCGTAGAAGCCGAGGCTGCTGCCGTTCCCCCCTTCCTCCGGTGAGGTGTACAACCAGGTCAGGAAGCCCTTGAGCCCGTCGGCGGTGTACAGGTCGTCGTTGAGGTTGTCGTACCAGGTGGCCAAGAGGATCACACCGAGGGTGATCCTGAGCAGGGCGACGGGCACCGAACCGGACTGCTCGTCTCTGCCGGCTCCGAACCCCGGCGCACCGGTGCTGGTCACGGCGGCGTTCGGGTGGGTAGTCAAAACGGGGATCCTCCCTGTCGGGTGGGCTCGGTTCAGGTCAGCGAGACGATCGGCGAACGCTCATCGAGGTGGCGCCGGAGGTACTGATCGACGCCCCAGAGCCGGCCGGCTCCGGCCACGAGCAGCGTGCCGTGCCACATCGCCATCATGGCGTAGGACCACGGCCACTCGCCCGGTACCTCGGCGAGGCCGATGCCGAGGTTGAGCGACAGCAGCACCCCGACGAAGGCCGCAGCGCGGGTGACGGTGCCGGTCAGCAGGGCCAGGCCGACGACGAGCTCGACCGCGAACACGGCCCAGGCGAACGCGGTGAAGTTCCGCAACACGACCGAGTCGATGAAGGAGCCGTACAACGCAACCGTGGGATGCTCGACCTCGAGCTCGAGCCACTCCCGGAGACCGCGCTCGGAACCTCCGTCGAAGTCGGGCGGCAGCTTCCATCGCAGGGCGAGCAACCACAGGACGCCGATGAGCATCCTGGCGATCGACAGTGGCCACATCGGGGCCGTGATCGATGGGAGCGCCGGCACCGTCACAACCTAGTGCGAGCCTGGCACCGTCGGTACCAGCGCTCACCGCTAGTTGTCGACGACCGGCGGTGCGTGGAGATCCCCACCCACGGTGGGAAGTGCAGCGTTGCGCTTGCTTCACAAGGTGTCGCGTACGTCGAGCAGCGGGATGTCGCGACGCTGGAGGTCGTTGAGCGCCTCGAACGGGATCGCCGCACCGAGCGCCTCGGCCGCTTCCGCCCACCGCTCCAGCCATCCCCGTTCGATCCCGTCGACATCGTCGACGAGCCGGAGGCGGGTGATGTCGTAGCGATCGGCCAGGCTTCGAACCTCGGCCGCAACGCTCTCGGGCGACCGCTGCCGGAAACCGGCACCGTGGACCGCATCGGTGCACCACGAGCAGCCGTAGGGGCAGCCCCGCGACGTCGACACGGTGATCGACCGGTAGCCGTTGGCGTCGTCCCAGGCGTCGAGGTAGCGCTCGACGTCGATCAGGTCGCGGGCGGGCAGGGGCAGTGCGTCGAGATCGTCGATCGGAGGTCTGGGCGGGGTCACGACGACGTCGGCGTCGCGCCGGTAGGCGACCCCCGGCTCGTCAGCCAGGCCGTCGACGGTGAGCTCGCCGGAGTCGTGGCGATCGAGCAGCGCCCCGATCGTCTGCTCGCCCTCGTGGTGGACGACCACGTCGAACGCGCCTCCGGTCAGGTACGCGGCCGGGTGGGCGGTGGGGTCGGGCCCGCCGGCGATGACGACCCGGCCGTTCCGCTTGGCCTTGGCCGCCAGGATCAGCGCCGCTTCCCGGGTGGGGAGCACGCCCGATATCCCAACGACGTCGGGCCGTTCGGTCACCAGGGCGGCGTCGAACGCGTCGTAGTCGTCGGCGAAGGTGCCGTCGAAGATGGCGACGTCGTGTCCGGCGGCCCGCACATAGCCGGCGACGTACAGCAGGCCGAGGGGGAAGTATGGACTGGAGGCCTCCTGCTCAGCTGGGCTCATGGCCAGCACGAGCGGGTGAGCGAGGAGCAGCTTGGCCATCGCCGTCGAGTCTACCGGTCGGGCTCGGGGCGGGCCGTTTGGACCACCGACCTCCGGCAGTGACGAGCGACATCACCGCCACGACGACGAGGAGGAGCATCGTCGGCCACCACTCGACGCGACGAACCCAGCCCAGCTCGGCGTGGGCCGCAGGATCGAGGTACGTCAGGTACGACAGCGACGAGGCGGCAGCGAGGTAGAGCCACGGCGCCAGCCCGATCCACCGCCTGACTACCGGCTCCCCGGGACCGGGGGCCCAGACCGGCAGGAACGCGAGCACCACGACCAGGTACCAAGGGTTGAACGTGGGCGTCAGCACGACATAGCTCATCAGCAGCACCGCGATCGCCCGCACGTCGCGGCGGGCGCTGTCGGTCGACCCGGCCGCTGCGGAGCGCTGCCGGCGACGGGCCCGGAGGGCGACCGCTCCGGTCAGCGCGAGCATCACCGAAGTCACGAGCCCTCTGGCCCGGCTCCCGGGGTCGGGCCCACCGATGAGTCCCTCGACGGTGTCGAACACCGAGGCGTTGAACTGCCACCGCACCGCGTACTCCCTGGCCGTGCCGAACACACCGGCCTCCGATTCGAGGCCGAGGCCGGGCCCAGCGGCGAAGAGCGCAATCGGGAGAATAGCCGCAGCGGCGAAGACGAGGCGATGGGACCATCGCCAGCGCCACCACAGCACGGGGGCGGCGAGGATCGGTAGACCCCTGGTGAGCGATGCGGCCGCCAGCAGCAGCGGGCTCGCCACCCCCGCCTCGCGAGTGGAGCCTCCCGGTATGGCGCTCACCACTGCGGCCAAGGTCAACGCGGTCATCAACGCATCGAGGTGGGCGCCGTGAGCGATCTCGACGATCACCAGTGGGTTCCAGAGATACAGCACGACCCGGTGGGTCGGGAGCCCCACCCTGGCCAGGATCGTCACGATCAGCCCGGCAGTTGCCAGGTCGAGCCCGGTCATCACCACCTGCATCGACGTGGCGTTCAGTGGGAGCACGGCGGCGACGAGGCCGAACAGCACCTCTGCGCCAGGCAGGTACGGGGTGGCGAGATCGGGATTGTTGACCAGCGAGCGGATCCCGACGTCGTAGGCGTCGAGCTCGGTCGCCTCGACCGGGTAGCGATACGGGTTGACGCCGCTGGAGACGAGATGCCCGTCCCACAGGTACCGGTAGACGTCGTCGCTGAGCGTCGGCTCGGTCAGCCAGAGCAGCAGCCGGAACGCGATCGGCGCGAGCCACAACCACTGCGCCGGAACCTCGAGCCCATTGCGCCAGGCCCGCTCGGCCGCCGCGACGGCAGCGGCGAATGCGCCGAACGCCACCAGGTACCAGGCGATCGTCTGTGGAACGAAGCCGTCTCGGAGGGTTCCGTTCGATCGGTCGAGGACGACGAGGGCCCCGTAGGCGACGAACCCGATCGCGGTGGCGACTGGCCACAGCGGGCCGGGGGCTCGTGCGGACACGAGCAGAGGCTAGTGCCTCAGGCCGCCTTCAGGTCAGCCATCACCTTCTGCCACCGGGTCGGATCGGCCTTGTACGGGGCATAGAAGCTGATGCGCTGGATGCAGTCGCCGTAGCGGTTGTGAAGCTCGGGGGCGATCTGCTCGGGGTCGCCGACCACGGCGAAGGTGTTGAGGATCTCGTCGTCGATGATCGTGCCCATCTCCTCCCACCGGCCCTGCTTCGACATTGCGTTCAGCTCGTCCTGGAGGCCGCCCCAACCGTGCAGGTCGAGCACCGGGCGGTAGGCCGGCGTCGAGCCGTAGAACGAGATCTGCTGCTTGGTGGCCTTGCTCGCCTTGTCGAGCTCGCTCTCGTCGTTGCCGGTCACGACGAACGAGGGTCCAACGATCTCGAAGTCGTCCATCGTCTTTCCCGCCTTGGCCCGGCCACGCTCGAGCGCAGGGATCGTCACCTCGCGCAGGAATTTCTCGGTCGTGAAGCCGTGGCAGATGAACCCGTCGCACACTTCGCCGGCGACCTCGGTCATCAGCGGACCGACGCCGGCGAGGAAGATCTTCGGGTCCCCATTGGGGTTGGGGCCCGGGTCGAAGAACGGCGTCATGAGCGTGTGCTGGTAGAAGTCGCCGCGGAAATCGAGCTTGGTCCCGTTGTTCCAGGTGTCCCAGATCGCCCGGATGGCGAGGATCATCTCCCGCATCCTGGCCGCCGGTTTCGACCACTCCATCGAAAACCGCTTCGTGATGTGGGGTTTGATCTGCGAGCCGAGACCGAGCACGAAGCGACCGGAGTACGCCTGGAGGTCGTAGGCGGTGTTGGCGAGCGTCATCGGGTTACGAGCGAACGCCACCGCGATCGACGTTCCGAGCTCGATCGAGGTGGTGTGCTCCGCCGCCAGGAGCAGGGGTAGGAAGGGATCGTGGCTCGTCTCCGCAGTCCAGAAGCCGTCGTAGCCCGCCGCCTCGTGCTCCTTGGCGGCCTCCGGGGCCTTGGCCAGGTCGCCTCCAATCCCGAAACCACCATCGACCTTCATTGCGCGCTCCCTTTGTTCGGCCCGAACTCGACTCAGCCCGAACCTAGCGGGGGTCCGCTCACCGCACCCAGCCGGTAGCGTGAGATCGATGCTGATCGATGTCACCGACGCCACGTTCGAGACCGAGGTCCTGCAGCGGTCGATGACCACACCGGTCGTGGTCGACCTGTGGGCGCCGTGGTGCGGTCCGTGCAAGACGCTGGGGCCGATGATCGAGAAGGTCGTCGACGAGACCAACGGCAAGGTCGTGCTGGCCAAGATAAACGTCGACGAGAACCCGCAGGCCTCTCAGGCGTTCCGAGTGCAGTCGATCCCTGCCGTATTCGCTCTGTCCAACGGGCAGATCGTCGACCAGTTCATCGGCGCCCAACCGGAAGACGCGATCCGAGCGTTCGTCAACGGACTCATCACCGGCGAGCTGCAGGCGGAGCTCGCCGCCCTCACCGCGGCCGGCGACGAGGCCTCGCTGCGGCGGGCCACCGAGATCGACGCCACCTACAAGCCGGCGGCGATGGCGCTGGCCCAGATGCTGCTCGTCGACGGCCGGGCCAATGACGCTCTCGAGGTGCTCGCCCCCCTCCCCGACGACGACGACGTGACGATGCTGGCCGATGCGGCGCGCTCCTCAGCTCTGCCGAGCGACGA
>Ga0224508_10004673_pt1 | contig 11137 bp, 20 predicted proteins | sample SF_Jan12_sed_USG_4_FD_170157 | JGI IMG/M metagenome (GOLD analysis project Ga0224508, IMG submission 170157) | Sediment microbial communities from San Francisco Bay, California, United States - SF_Jan12_sed_USGS_21 | ecosystem: Environmental > Aquatic > Marine > Sediment | place: USA...
TTGGGGATCTGAAATACGAACCCCACTTCTTCGCCGTCGGCATCAAGAATGCGCCCGGCGCTCACCGCGAGCTGCGCAAGCATAAACTCCGCTTGCAGGTGCAGGGCAGGCACGCGAACAGTAGCCATTCCCTATTCCCCTGCGTTCTCAGCGCCTTCGCCGGCTTCGCGCTGCTCGATCCAATGCGCGCGGAAATCGTGATCGTCGACGACAGGATCGCGCCCTGTGGTCGCCTCGTAGACTGCTCGGAGAAGGTGTCGTCCGGCTTCAGCGCGCTTGGGCTTGGTTTCAAACGAGCTATTCTCGCGCCACTCGGCGGTCGCCACGATCATGGCGGCGGCGAAGGTCACTTCGCGATCGGTGTCGATCATATCCGCGTCGTCCGACTCCTGATTGACGCGTTGCGTCAGGTAGCGATTCAACATTCTTCCCCAATGCTCGAACCGCTCCGGTGCTGTGAGTAGTAATGCCACGGCAATCTCCTATCGCAGTGCTGCGTATTCGGCGGGAGTGAGGCTGTTCTTGAGCCCGGTCCTGTCAACCACCGCGGTTTCTTTCTCCGGCACCCCACCGTCTTCGGCGACCAGGCGGTCTACGTGAGACCCGAGTCGCTTTAGGATCGCGTCCTGAAGCTCCTGCCCCTCGAGCGCGAGAATTGCCGGGTCATCGACGGCATCGAGCTTGTATTCGACTACCTTCTCGACGTCGGGGTCTAGCTCGACGGTGATCTGGCCAGTGAGCTCGACGGTCACCCCGCGAAGCTTCTCTTTGTTGATCGCGCCGACTCGAATGCCTCTGAGTGCCATTGCTGCTCCTAATACGCCGCCCACGCTGCAGACGCGCCGATTATACCCACGGGCACTAGCCACCACAGTCGCCCCAGTACGGGCTGGAATACGACGTGGTGAGTCATAGCCCAGCCGAATAGAGACACCAGGCCGAACCAGAACACCCACAGGCTCTCGCGATCTATCAGCGCGGCAATTCCCCAGCCCGCGGTGCCCACGCCGAGCAGGGCAATACCCCAGCCCAGGTGTCGGCCCTGGTCGGTCTCTATATAGCCCTTGAACAGCGCCCAGATCACGATCAAAGCGGAAAGCAGACTAATCGGAGTGATCGCAAGCCGGATAATGTCCATTAGGTTAGTCATTGTCCTGCTGCTTCTGCTTTCGGGGAGCGCAGATATTGCCGATATCGTCCAGTGCGTGGCCTAAATCGAAGCGAATCATATCCAGGCGTGTGTTCACTTCGGCGAGCTTCCCATTAACTGCCTCGAGCTTCGCCTCGACCTGGCTATTACGGCGCTCTCTATTACCTCTTAGCTCACGCATCTGCGGGCCCAAATGCGCCTGGCGCCGGATTACCTGCCGCCGCTCGAAAAACACCACACGCACCCCGAGCCACCGAGCCAACGCCGCGATCATTTAAGCCGCTCAATTACCAGTGCCAGGTCCGTTAACGTGGCGTGCCACTTCTCGCTCATCGCGAACATTTTGTCGAGCGTTTGATACAGCCGTTCGTCGCGTGCGCGCATAGATTTACGATCCTGCGCGCGTTCCCAGGCGAGATAGCAGACAAAAACGACGGGCAGCGCCATCAGCAAATAGAGTATGTCCTGCGTCAGAACCTCGCGGAGCAGGCTATCGATCACAGCCCTGTCCACGTCTCGTGTCGGCCGGCCGAGTCGTCGAGCGCCGCGAACGCGAGCTCGCCAGTATCGATTGCCATCACGGCCCACACTGACCAGACCGCCGCGCCGTCGTAATACGGGCCGCTCGAGTAGCCGGCGACGACGATCGGGATCTGGCGCTGCCCGTACTCGCGGACACGACAGCCCACGGCGGCCGAGCTGCGTATCCAGGCGCCGAATTGCACGGCGGGGAGCTCGGCGATCTCGACGGCCTGGTTAGGATCTGGGCAGATCAGCGAGACCGACGCGCGATCGCCGGCGCGCCACGTGGTCTCCTCGCCCTCGCGCGCGGCGGCGGCGAAGGTGGCCGAGATCAGCAGTGCCGATAGGAAAACACGCCACACTCGCCCGCCTCCTCTCGCCGCACCGCCGGCGATGGCGGCTGAATCAGTAGATGTAAGCTGTAATCGCCGGCGTCGGCGAGCCGGCGGCCACGCTGAGCCGCACGCGGGCGCCGGCGCCGAGCTCGAAGACCTTATGCGCGTTTGCGCCGACCGCGCTGATCGCGGTGCCGTCGAGAGTCTCGACCGTCGCCCATTGCGCGCCGTCGACGGTGACCTCGAGCGCGACCGTCGAGCCCGACCAGTCGGGCGAGGTCACGACAAGCGTCCCGCGGCCGCCGCGCCACGTGATCGTGTCGCTGGTGGCGGCGGCGGCGGCTAGCAGTATATGCACGACCTAGGCCTCGGCCGACGCGCGCCGGGGGGAGCGGCGCCGCGTCTCCGCCGCCGCCGCAGCCGGTGACTCCGCGATCTCGACGACATCCGCCGCGCGGACGCCGGCGTGTGTTTCGAGCCGCGACGCGGCGCCCGACTCGATGAGCGCACGCGCGACGCTCGACGAGAGGCCGCGGAGAATTTTCCCCGGCCGGGCGATCCCGACCGGGCTCGCCCAGAGTGTCCGCATCATGATGTCCATCGGCACCCCTTATGTCGCAATGAGCCCGGCGTTGCGCATCGCGACGAGGATCGCGTCGACGGCCGTCGCCAGCTCATCATTGCTCGGCGCCGGCGAGCCCGATACCGACGCGATCGCCGCAGCCTGCGCTGCCGCGCCGCCGGCCGCGGCCTGCCCCTTGATCATGCCGCCGTCTTGCGCCTCGACCACCAGGGCGTCGCCGCCCTGCTCGCGGTAGACCGTCGCGTTGTACTGATTACCCACGATCGCGCCTCCTTATATTAGGCCGTGCCTTCCGCCGGCGAGGCCAGAGCGGCCGACGCGATCACGGTCGCGACGTCATTGACGCATGGCATTTTGCGAGCGCCGTATCGGATCGCGAGCCCGCAGTCGATCGTCGTCGAGGTGCCGCGCGTCACAACCGCGCGGATGTATCGCTCCTTAGGGCGGTACACGTCCAGCACCATCAGCGGCACCGAGGCGCCGATGCTCGATCCGACGAGATCGGAAAAAGCGTCGGGCGAGCCGCCGTCCGCCTCCGACGACCCTTGCGCCTTGAGTAGATTGTCCGCGGCCGCGGTGCCGATCTGGACTACGAACAGCACTCCGTCGTAGCCCTCCATGTCGAGGGTCGTGCCGTTGATCGTGGTGGTTCCGGCCGCGGTCGTCGCGACGTGTGCCAGCCAGTCCGTCTTGTGTACGAGATTGCGCATTGCAGCTCCTTTTTAACCGGGCGCCGCGGCCCGATTGCGGCGGCGCCGGGCGATGCGGATCGGTTAGGCGAGCGTAACTCGCACGAATGCCTCCTCGAGCACCGGCGCGCCGTCGCTCTCGGCCCGACCGATGAACCCTACCCGATTGCTCTCGGCGTAGAGCTCGTCGAGCCGCTGGATCTGGAACCCCAGCGCGTCGGCGATCCAGTAATGCGACCAGTCGCCGAGGATCCCGACATAGGATCCGGTGGTCAGCGTATTGGGCGCGAACTCGCTCATGTCGAGCGGCAGGTTGAGCAGCCGGTCAGGCTGGCCGACGACGACGCTCGGCTGCCAGATGTATTGCCCATCGCCGTCCTTCAGCTTGTCGATGATCTTGACCACGTCCCTGTGGAACATCCAACGGGCGCCGGCCCAGTAAGCGCCCTTTAGCGTGTACTTCGCCTCCTTGAGGCCGTCGAACGTGGGCGCGGTCGTCGTGTTGCCGGTGGATACGTCGCGCCCAGTGCTGATCCCGTCGGCGCTGGCCGTGAACACGCCGAGCGGCTGCTGCTGCCCGGAGCCGGTGAGGTAGGCATTTTCCAGCGCGACGGCAAACTTGTAGCCGAGCCGCTGGCCGACCAGCGCCTCGACGCCGATCGTTGCCTGTCGGATCAGGGTCCGCGAGACGCGGATCCGCTTCGCGAGAGGGTGAGGGCGAAGCTCGCGCATCCCGAACGCCAGGCCGGTATCCTCCGCACCGGTCTCGAGCTCCGACGTCCAGTCGGCGTCATCGACGTCGGCGTCGCGCGTCGGGACACCCAGGCTCGCCGCCATGGGCAGCTGATAGCCCGTCGCCAGCCGCCGCACAAACACCTGATCGTCGATGTTGCCGATCAACATATCAACGAACTCGGGCGGCGCCGTGATATAGCCGCCCGCCGTGTCGATGTCGGCCTGCAGCGCGCGAAATTCCTCGAGCGCATCGGGCGGCGCAGCGTGCAGATTGCCGCTTAGAAAGGACCGGAATGCGACGCCCTGCAGCCGGGCGCGGCGCTCGGCGGCAGATTCCGATCCGCGATCCTCCGATCCTCGATCGGGCTCGCGAGGTGCGACCGTGGCAGCCGCCGCGCGCTCGGCCTCGAGCTGCCGCGTCTCGGCGTCGATGCGCCGCTTGAGCGCGTCGGCGTCGTCGAGGATCTGCGAGTGACGCGCCTCCTCCTCCGACGTCAGATCACGACTCTCGGCCTGCTCGATGATCGCGCGCGCCTCGGTAATGAGCGCCGCACGGTCCTCGAGCAGCTCGCGGATTGATTTGCGGGTAGGCATTGTGTGATCTCCTTGGCGTGGATGCTCGGGTTACCGGTGCAGCCAGGCGGAGATCATCGGATCGCCGACGTGACGCTCGCGCGGGCGGCGTGGATCTCGTTGGAGTCCGGCCCCGATAGGCCGCCGCCGGCGCGATGCACGCCATTGCACCGCATGATCGCGGCGCCTGTCAAACCGCACGGGCCGCGAGCTCGGTACGCAGCCTGCGCGCGTGCTGCGCTCGGGCGCGCGCCCGCGCGGCCTCTAGCTCCGGGCGCCGCTGCTCGAGCGCGGCGCGCAGCGCGACCTCCGCGCCCGAGTAGGCCGGATATGTGACGACCGAAACATCCTGCAGCGCCACCTCGCGCAGCGTGCGGCGGGCCGGGCCGCCGGTGCCGTCGAGATTCTCCCACTCGTCCTCGACCGCCCGGAATGCGAACGACATCCCGGTAACGTCACCGCGGCGTACCGACACGACGAGATCGCGGCCGTGCGACGTGTCGGGCGGCGTGATCTCGGTGCGCAGCCCGATCTCGTCCTCGGCCAATACCAGCGTTCCGGCTGCCCGCCGCCCGATCACGATCGACCGGTCGTGATTCACCAGCGCGCGCACGTCGTCGCGCTCGATCGCGGCGGAGAAGGCACCCGGCGCGACGCGCTCAACGAAGCCGCCGAGGTCCTCGGACCACGCGTTGAACAGCGCCGCATAGCCGACCAGGCGGGCGGGTGCGTCGTCGTGGTCTTGCCGAATTTCGAGCGGTCGAGCGCTGGCGCGCTGCTCTGATTGCGTCGTCGTCATCGTTCCCGACTCCTATCTATCTATGCGATCGTCTCGCGCGTCACTTTGAACACTCGCCACTCCTCGTCATCATCGGCCTGGTCGCGCAGCGCATCGAGACGCTCGAGCGCGGCGGCGCGAGTTTCGAACGTCATGTAGTGCCGCACCGGTGCGGGCTCGAGGGCGCCCTCGGCGGCGGCATACACGCGCGCGACCTGGAACTCGACCATTCGCAGGGCGGCGCGGGCGCGCAGCTCGAGATCCCGACGGTCCACGGTGCCGGTCACAGCTCGGCCACCAGTTGGCAGTTGCAGCCGTCGTGCAGCGGCGGGTGTCGAACCGCGCGGCGGGCGACCAGCGGTGCCACGCCCTCGGGCGCCACGGTCCCGCCGGGCGGCAAGAACGGATCGTCGATCTGCGCGACGCGACCGCGCATCGACTCGCAGAGCGGACAATTGGCGCCGACGGTCACCCACCGCACGCGGCGCACGCCCGCCCGGCGATACGCGACCGCGGCCACCGCGCCGTCAACCTGGACGACCTCGCGCGCGGCGAGGGCGGCCGCGGCGGTGAGCGCCCAATCGGCGAGCCGCCCCTCGACCGCGGCAAGCGCATCGGCGGGCTCGCCCGCATCCGGCCCGACCAGCGCCTCGATCTGAATGCGCGAGCTCGCGACGTGGCGCGTCGCCAGGCTCTCGGCGTAGCGGATCAGGAACGCGGCGCCGGCGTCGTCGAGCTCGGCGTCTCCGCCGACCTCCTCGGCCGCCGCCGCGTAGATCGCTCGTCCGTACCCATCGACCGGCGGGCGCAGATCGCGCACGACCGCCGGCCACTCGCGATCGTAATAGGCCTGCAGCCACTCGACAAACGCCGCGCGCGGGCCGTCCCCGATGAGGCGTCGGGCGCCGGCGCCGAGCGCCTTGATCTCGCGGCGCACGACGCGCTCGGCCGCCGCGGCAAATACAGGGCGGAACGCCGCGCCGAGCCGCTGACGATCGGCCAGGCTGCGCTGCGCGGCGGGCGGCGCGCTGGCGCGATTCTCGGGCGGCGCCGCGGCGGCGCGGCTGTCCGATGTGGAATCTCGGTCGAGACCGGCCTGCGCGGCCGGGATCATGTTGAGCGGCACGTAGCGCTCATCTCCGCCGGCGCTGCGCGGCAAGTTCTCGAGGTCCGCGATCTGATTGGTCGACAGCGCGCCGATCGACCACATTTTCGCGAAATAATCCGCCCGCGCCGTCGTGTCCCCGCGCAGCAGCCCGTCGACCGAGAACTCGACAAACAAGCCGCGGGCCCGCTCGCGCGGCGTCATCAGCGCGCGGCGTAGACTCTGCTCCCAGCGCACGAGGATCGGGCGAAGCGTATAACGCACATACTCAGTGGCCTGATGTTCGATGTTGCTGAAAGTAGCGTGGCGGAGATCGCCGAGGAGGTGCGCCGGGATCCGATGGAACACCCGCGCGATGTCGGAGACCTGGAACTCCTGCTGCTCGATGAATTGCGCATCCCTCGAGGACAGCCCGATCGGCTCGATTTTCATCCCCTCCTCGAGCACGGCAGTGCGATACTGATTGCCCGCGCCGCGGTGGCGCTCTTCCCATGCGCGGCGCAAATCCGCCTTTGCCGTCGGACTCAATTTTCCGGGGTGGACGATCTGTGTACCCGCCTGCGCGCCGTTGCCGAAAAATGCCGCGCCGTGCTGCTGGGCACTGATTGAGAGCGCGATCGTCTCGCGCGCGTGCTCGATCGGCGACAGGCCGCGCAGGCCGTCGAAGCCAAGACCTCGCAGATGCAGCATCTCGTCGGCCAGGATCACGCGTTCACCGCCGCCCGGCGGCACGTAGCGGTACGCGGGGCGGCCATCCGGGGCTACAAACGGAGTCACGCGATCGGGCATCCGCGGCACGAGCTCGGCGATCCGGCCGCTCTCGTCGGTCACGATCTCCGAGTACGCGTTGCCGCGCAGATCGAGGTGCACCTCCATAAGCTCGCGCCACTCATAGGACGTGAGCGATCTATTCGGATCGGACCTCAGCAGATCCCACAGAGGGTGGGTGGGCTCTCGGATTTTCTCGCCGCCCTCCATTCGGTACACGCGGATCGGCAAGCTTGCGACGCTCTCGGCCAGCAGCTGAATCGCCGCAAACACCGGCGTCGCCGACATCGCCAAGGTCGGCGTGATCGACAGGCCGGTGACCGAATTGGGCGTTGCCCAGAGCGAGGCGAGGGCGGGATCTCGAGGATGGATCGATGCGTGCCGCGTGGCGCGCTGCTCGAAAATTCCGCGCAAAAACATACTCGGGTCCCTTTGCGCTAAGGGCGCCGGCGCGCCGCGCTCCGCGCTCCCGCGATGCCAGCGATCAGGATCACCGTCCCAACCGCGATTTTCGCCGCCGGCGGACTCAGCTCCCAGACCCCCCATCCGGCGAGCGCCAGCCCGAGGGCGGCGGCAAATTCATAAATCACGCGGCGGCCTCGATGGGCTCCGGGAGCATCATAGCATCATGATCGGCTGGCTTTCGTACACGCTCTCGGCCTCCTCCTCGGCGTCGAGCGCGCGGCGGATCGCCAGCAAGAGCGCGACGATGCCGTCAATTTTGTGGCTTTTTTGTCCGCCGCGGCCTTCTTTCTTCATCGGCTTGATCCGCCCGCTCGGGTCGCTCGCAACCCTCACGTTGCTCGCCATCCAGGCGAGGACCGGGTTGCCGCCGTGATTCAACACGCCTGAGGCGATCTCGTCGGCGAGGTGCGCCATCGGTGCGGAAAAAGTTTTTACCGTTTGCGGCAGCGGCCACATAGACGCGCCGGCCTCGGTCAGCCGCGTCACGATGTCCGTGGCGTTCCAGTCGTCGTAGCCGATCTGCGCGATCCGGTATAACCGGCGAGCGCTGCAGAGCGACTCATATATATACGCGTAGTCAATCACGTTGCCCGGCGTCGCGATCACCCAGCCGTGCTCGACCCACTCGGTGAGCGGCACCCGCCAGTGGCGCCCGCGATCGACGACGTTGTCCTCGGGCACATAAAAAAAAGGCAGGGCGTGCGACCTCGGATCAGTCGCGCACGCCGGAAAGTAGAGCACGAACGCGGCGACGTCCTGGGTAGCCGCGAGGTCGAGCCCGCCGTAGCACTCGCGGCCCTCGAGCGCGAGCTCGACCGGCTCGCAAGCGTTCCACTGTTCCATATCGGTCCAGGCCTCGCGGGCGCCGGTGATCCACTCGTCCAGCCGGTAGCGCCTGAAATCCGCCGCCGCGCCCGGCATGTTCCGCGCTTTCTGCAGATCCTCGGCCATCTTGGAGGCCGATACGCACGCGCCGAGCGATGGATTCACCTTCGCCCACGTTGCCGGATCGTCCCAGGCGTCGTGCTCGTCGGGCTCGGCGAGGAACGTGAAGAAAGTCTCGTCCGCCACCGCCTGGCGCAGCACGCGCAGGGCGTGCTCGCGCATCTCGTACGCGAGCGACTGAGCATCGTCGCCGGCGGTGGTGATGCCCCACATCAACGGCTGCTGGCGGGCGCCGCTGCCGTACTCGATCACGTCCCAGAGCGCGCGATCCCGGTGCCGGTGCAGCTCGTCGATGATCGCGCCGCTGACGTTGAGGCCGTCCAGCGAGTCGTGGTTAGCGCCAAGCGGTTCGAATTTCGAGGAATTGCTCGGCAGCGACAAGTTGTCCTTGAACGAATCGATCAGGCCCGACAGGGCCGGGCTTTTGCGGCGCATTTCGATCGCGTCCCGATGGCAGATCCGCGCCTGATCCCGCTTGGTCGCGGCCGTGTAGACCTCGGCTCCGGCCTCGCCATCCGCGCAGAACAGGTACAGCCCAATTCCCGCGCACCACGTGGTCTTTCCATTTTTCCGCGGCACCTGAACGTATGTCGTCCGGTATCTCCGCCCGCCCTCCGCGCCGAGGCGCTCCCACCCAAACACCGATAGCGTGCAGAACGCCTGCCAAGGCAGCAGCCTGAATTGTTGCCCGGCATAGGCCCCTTTCCAATGCCGCAGATACGAGAAAAACTCGAAGACGCGCGCGCTCCGGGCGGCATCCAGGCGATACGGAAACGCCGCCGACTCCGCCCGCTGGCAGTCGCGGATGTGCCGCTCGACGGCCAGCCGGATCGGCTCGCAGACTGGTACCGCGCCGGCCCAAACGTCCTCGACGTATCGGAGGGCGTCGGCGCTAGCCTGTGCCGAATAGTCGGCGGGCGACAGGATCGGCGGCTGCGTCATCGGGTAGCGCGGCGACGCGAGATCGGGCGGAGGGCGTCATCCCGAACTCGGTAAACAGCCGCAAGAGCTGCTCCTGACTTTTAGTCGCGATCGCGAGATACGGCGACGGGATCGGGACTCCGGCTGCGCTTTGGACCGTGAGCGACCCAGCTTCGGCAAGGGCCGCGATCGCCATCTCCCAGCGTAGCTGGGTCTCGACGAGCAGCAGCAGGGCGGCCTCGTCAGTCTGACTGAGCACGCGGATCGCGTGAAGCTGCCGCGCGTACAGCCTCCAGATCGCCCGGGCTCGATCGTTTCCCTTGAGCGACCGCGGCGGCGGCGGCGGGCGCTTGCGGCGAACGGCGTCGGGCTCCGACGCGGGCAGTGGCCGCTTGCCGGGCAATCCGTGCAGCCGGTGCACGGCAGAGGGTAGCGGCTTGCGGCCTCGAACCACGATCGCACCTCAATAGGACGGATGACCCGTCGATTATGGCACGGGCGTGCCAGACAGTCGCGCGGCGCGCGGCTGGCGACCCTCCCGCAGATCCGGCGCGAGCGCGTCGCGCCACGTTGCCGGCGATAGGCGCGCCGATGCCCGCCATGGCGAGCCGCACTGCGCGGCCAGCGCGGCCAGTGCCGCAAATGGCATCGGCGGCGCGGCGGCGACCCATTTTCGGATCGTGCGCGGGTTAACGTCGATCAGCGCCGCCGCCGATGAGCCGGTGAGTCGCCACGCGGCGAGCAGCGCCCGCGCCTCCTCCGGCGTCGGCGCGACGTAGCTGCTCATAGCGGCCGCATCGCGAGCGCCGCGGGCGGGCATGTCGCAGACATGTCGGCGAGGTCGTCGGCGGCCAGACACTCTACTGCCAAAGCGGCGCGCAGGCGCTGCTCGAGCTGGGCCTCGAGGTCGGCGCCGCTGCCAGCGTGCCAGCCGAGGGCGGCGCCGAGGGCGAACGCAAACGCGCACGGCACAACGCACAGACCGACCACGGCGCGGCGGGCGCCGGCCGAGGGCGGCGCGACGCGCGGCGATGCTTGGCGACGGCAACGGCGATCGTCGCGACGGCGGATGCTCATTGCCGCTCATCCCAGATCTGCCGGATCTTCTCGCCGCGGCCGTGAGTAATGTGCAGCCCGCCCGCGATACGGGCGGCCATGTCGGCCACAAACTGCAGCTCCCACGACGTCAGGTTCGCGCTCGAGCCGAGCTGCTCGACCATCTCCTCGACGGTGAGATCCGCCACCAGCGGCGCAGGCTGGGCGGGCGCGGCCTGCCGCCGGCGGCGGAACGCGTCCGCGGCTGGGCAGCTCGCGAAGTGTGGCGAGCCGTCTCGATTGATCGGCATGTTCCGCCCGACGGCGCTTTTCACCCAATAGATAGGCTCGCCGCAGCTCGCGGCGCGGCACGCGACCAGCGGCGCGCCCGGCGGGATCGTGATTTTGGTCTGCTTGCTCTCGTCGGTCACGGTTAAGACTCCTCTTTCCCAAAATCGGCCCGGCCCGGAATACAGGGCCGAAATTGTGCGGCGAAAAATTCGTCGCTGCCCGCCCCTAAGTCTCGCGGCCGC
>Ga0224508_10004674_pt1 | contig 11136 bp, 9 predicted proteins | sample SF_Jan12_sed_USG_4_FD_170157 | JGI IMG/M metagenome (GOLD analysis project Ga0224508, IMG submission 170157) | Sediment microbial communities from San Francisco Bay, California, United States - SF_Jan12_sed_USGS_21 | ecosystem: Environmental > Aquatic > Marine > Sediment | place: USA: California...
AGTAGTTGAAGGTCCGGTAGAAATCGAGCGACGTGATGTCGGCCCCGGTGATCTCCCCGTACCGCTCCGCCAGGGCCTCGCGGCGGGCGAACCCGGGGGCGGTCGTCGCGCTCTCGTGCGAGATCCGGATCTCGTCGTCGGGATCACCCCAGCCGTTGAGAGCGTAGGCGAAGTCGGCGAGCGGATCGCCGAGCGTGGCGATCTCCCAGTCGAGGACGGCCGTCACGGTGCCGTCCGGTGCGAGCAAGCAGTTGTGGAGCCCGTAGTCGCCGTGCACGATGCGCCCGGGCCCTTGCTCAGGGGCGGCATCGTTGAGGAGCCGATGCAGCCGATGGATCCGGTCGTCGTCGTACTGGGCTCCCTCGGCCGAGGCGGTCCACGACCCGTACCAGGTCTTCAGCTGGCGCTGGACGTAGGCGTCGCGGCGGCCGAGGTCGCCGAGGCCGACGTCGTCGGGCTCGATCGAGTGGAGCGCAGCCAACGTCTCGATGAACGAGAGGCCGACCGTGGCGCGGGCCTCCATCGACAGGTACTCCTCGACCGCCTCGGCGGTGTACATCGCCCGCCCTTCGACCTCGCTCATGACGTAGAACAGGGCACCGGTAACCGACGTGTCCTCGCACAACCCGAAGGCGATCGGCACAGGAACCTCCGTCGGGCCGAGGCCGCTGATCAACGCGTACTCGCGAGCCATGTCGTGGGCCTTGGGCAGCAGCTCGCCAAGCGGCGGCCGCCGGATGACCGCATGCCGGCCGGTCCGGTCGACCAGACGATAGGTCAGGTTCGAGTGCCCACCCTCGAGCTGAGTCCACTCGAAGGGCGGCGCCAGGTCGGCGATGTTGGCCTCGATCCATGCCTCGACCGCTGGTCGCTCATAACCGGGAGTGTCGCTGTTGTCGGTGACCATGGCGATGATTCTGCCATTGGTTTGGTACTCGGTCTCCAGTTGCCCGCCTTTGAATCGAGCGGCCGGCCCTGCGACTAGAGGTAGCGAAGCGCCTTACTCATCGGGCGGCCACGCTCCTCGGCGGTCACCATCGCTTCGAGCCCGAAGCCGAACGTGACCGTGTTCGGGGTGCTGACCGCTCGCATCCACGGGGGCTGGGGGTCAGACTCGGGCAAGTGCGACCGGGACCCCGGGCACGTCGGCGCGCGTCCGGAAGATCGTCCCGGCTCTCGACCGGTCCTCGGTGTTGTCGGCGGTGACGATGAAGAGGTCGCGCCGATCGTCGCCGCCGAAGCAGAGGCTCGTAACGGCCCGGGCCGGGATGTCGATCTTGGCCGTCTCGACGCCGGTCGGATCGAAGCCACGCACGCAGCCGGCGCCGTAGTCGGCTACCCAGATCGTGCCCGCCTCGTCGACGGCGAGCCCGTCGGGGTTGAAATCCTTCGACTCGGCCAGCGCCCGGCGATTGACGTAGCGATCGTCTTCGACGTCGTGGCAGATCACGTGGTTGTTGCCGGTGTCGGAGTGGTAGATCGTCGAGCCGTCGGGAGAGAAGCCGATGCCGTTGGTGAGCCCGACGCCGCCGTACATCTCCTCGATCGTGCCGTCGAGGGCGATGCGGTAGGCCTCCCCCGGGGTTCGCTCGGCGTCCTCGTCAAACGGATCGGTTCGGATCGTGCCGCACACCACCCGACCTCGGGCGTCGGTGATCAGGTCGTTGAAGCCGAGCGAATCGGAGTCGAAGATCACCCGGGTCTCGCCGTCGACGACGTGGCAGATGTTGCGGCCGCCGACGACGAGACCACCATCGGCGTGGATCGCAATGCCGCCCACCCCCCGGCGCTTCGGTATGACGACGCTGACCTCACCGTCGGGGGACAGAGCGCGGACTCCGCCGTTCGGCACGTCGCTGAAGTAGAGCGTCCCGTCGACGTCGACCCGGGGTCCCTCGATCAGGCCGTAGCCATACGCCAGCGTTTCCAGGGTTCCTGATCCCATGTCGAGCGAACCTAGGGGTGCTCGTCCCAGCCCTCAAGTTCTCCGAGCGAGGCGGGAGTCTGCGTGGCTGGCGACTATCGGCGGGGCCCGAGCCAGCCGAGGATGGCCGACGCCACCGCTTCCGGTTGCTCCGGGAGGAGGGCGTGGCCGGCGGCGGGGATCTCGATGACCGTGACGAGATCGCCCAGCTGCTCGGCCATCATGTCGGCGTTCTCCGGGAGAACGATCTGGTCCTCGGTTGGCTGGACGACGAGCGCCTCGGTCCGTAGTTTCGCCCAGAGCTCTCCGATCGGAACGTGGCGCTCGGCCTCGGCCTCGGCGAAGGCGACCATCGGATACCAGCCGTTGACCCAAACCACCGGATCGTTGCCTTCTGCGAACAGGGCGAGAGCGATCGCCTCGAGGTGCTCCTCGTCGGTCAGCTCCGGGATGAACACCCGGCGAAGCGCGGTCGCCGGCTCCGGCTTCGGCTGGATCGGACCGGGGGCGGCCAGGAGGACCAACGACGAGACCAGGTCTGGATAGAGGTAGGCGACCATCTGGGCGACCTGGCCGCCGAAGTCGTGGCCGACGACGGTGGCCGGGGCGCCGAACGCGTCGATGATCGCGGCGACGTCGTCGGCGAAGTCGTCGAGGGTCAGGCCGTCGAGGAGGCTCGACGACCCGGCGACCCCCCGGGGTTCGGGCCGCAAGACGCGATACCGGGCTCTAGCCAGCCGATCGGAGAGATCGGCGAAGTCGGCCGCCCCCCGGCCGAGTGACGGCAAGAGCACGACCGGTGGTCCCTCACCCTGGGTATGGACGGTGAGCTTGCAGTCCGGGCCGCGGACCTCCTGGGTCTGCCGGTAGCCCGAGCTCGCTTCCAGCTCGCGGACTTGGGCTGCGAACGTCTCCACTTCGACGAGCGACGTGATCGACGTGGTGTCGTAGTCGACGGGCTTCAGGACGCGGCCGACGAAGCGCAGCGCGTCGACGACCCTGGCCCCGACCGTCGGGCCGACGTGGTTGCCCCCTCGAACCAGGCGGTACTCGTGAGAGATTCCGTTGTCGAACAGCTGGCGGTGCAGCAGCTCGGCTCCGTACTGGGCGTGGAACAGGTCTTGGTCGCCGCACTCGAGATAGATGGCCATGCCGGCGGCGACGATCGCCGGCCCGTTGGCCTCGGCCAGAACCAACGGATGGTTGGCTTGCCAGAAGTCGTCGTCGATCGGGTCGCCCCACAACCGACGCCGGACGGCGGCGGGGACCTGGACGCGGTCGCGCAGGGGGATCTCGTCGGCCGCAGTCGCCGCCTCGATCGTTGGCTCGATGGCCACCACCACCGACACGTCGGACGGACGGCGGAACGCCATGCGCAGCGCGGCCAGGGCACCGACGCTGATTCCGCCGACGACGAGCGGGCCGTTGGTCGATCCAACCTGGGCCCGGAGGTGCGGCACGAGCTCGTCGAGCAGGAACGTCTCCCACTGCTCGCCGTCGTCGCGCTGGTCGAGATAATACGACCAGCCAGCGCTCGGTGTCACCGCCGCCAGGTCGGGCAGGCTCGACTCGGTCCAGCAGCTGACGAACTGGGCTTGGCAGGTCTCGAGGAACCGGGCCGAGCCGCCCCCTCCATGGAGCCAGAGGACGATCGGAAGCTCCGTGCTCGGACCCGTCCCGGGTCGAAGCACCGAGTACTCCACCGGTCCGCCAACCAAGCTGGTCTCGATAGCGCCTTTCTCCAGCATGAACCTCACATAGTAGATGTCAGCCCACACGATGTCGGGAAACACCGAAGCGTTTGGGTCGCACCACCCACGACTCGGTGCCGCGCCGACCAGATTTACCGGCTGGCGCATGCCCACTAGCTTTGGCCCATGAAGATCAGCACGACGATCGGCTTCACCGGTGATCCCCAACGGCTGGCCCAACAGGCCCGAGACCTGGAGTCGGCCGGCGTCGACCTCCTTTGGGGAGGTGAGGTCTACGGCTTCGACCTCACCTCGATGCTGGCCTACCTGGCCGGCCAGACCGAGAGAGTCCAGCTGATGACCGGGATCGTGCCCGTCTATTCTCGGAGCCCGGCCCTCATCGCCCAGACCGCGGCCACGATCGACGCCCTCTCCGGCGGCCGCTTCGTGCTCGGCCTCGGCACCTCCGGACCCCAGGTCATCGAGGGCTGGCACGGGGTGCCCTTCAAGAAGCCGCTCGGCCGCACCCGCGACGTGATCGAGATCTGCCGGAAGGTCTGGTCCGGGGAGAAGGTCACCCACGAGGGATCGGCGGTCAGGCTCCCGCTACCAGCCGAGGAGGGCACCGGCCTCGGCAAGCCGCTCAAGTTCATGAACAAGATGCTGCGGACCGATATCCCGATCGTCGTGGCGTCGATCGGGCCCAAGAACGTCGAGCTGACGGCCGAGCTGGCAAACGGCTGGCAGCCGATCCACTTCGTGCCAGACCGGTTCCAGCAGGTGTGGGGGGACGCCCTCGACGCAGGCCGGGCCAAGCGCCCGGACGACCTCCCGCCGCTCGACATCATCGCCGGTGGCCCGGTGGCCCTCGGCGACGGCAAGCACGTGACCGAGGCTCGGGAGGCGGCTCGGGCCAACATCGCGTTCTACGTTGGCGGGATGGGGGCCAAGTCGAAGAACTTCTACAACGATCTCTTCAAGCGGTACGGCTGGGAGGAAGAGGCCGAGAAGATCCAGGACCTGTTCCTCGGTGGTCAGCGCAACGAGGCGACCGCCGCCGTGCCCGACGAGTACCTCGACCTCGCCACGCTCTGCGGCCCCGAGGGCCAGGTGCGCGAGCGCTTGGAGATCTACAAGGAGGTCGGGGTCACCTACCTCAACGTCGACCCTCACGGCGATGACCGGCTGGGGACGATCGAGAAGATCAAGGCCTGGATCGACTGACCCCAGCGTTCTTGCGCAATTTCGGGGGTCAGGGGGCGTAGACGACGGGGGTCCACACGAGGATGTCGTCGCCGGGATTCCCGTCGCGGTCGACCGCTGCACCCCGCACCTCGAACCGCAGCAGCCGTCCGCCGTCGACGGCGAGCTCTTCGACCAGCTTGTGACGGAACCACAGCAGGTCGCCCTCGAACGCGGGGCCGACGTGATCGCAGCCGTCCCAGGCCACGATCGCGGCCAGGCCCGGTAGGACCCGGCTCAGCGAGGCTTGGGCCAGGCCCTGCACGTGACCGCCATAGACCAGCCGACCGTCGTAGATACTGGCGGTCGCGTCGCGATGGACGAAGGCCTGGTTGAACGTCATGCGGGCCAGCGACGGCGCGAGGTCGATGTGGTCTCGCATGGCGTCGGCCCGCTCCTCGCCTACCGGCCACGCGGTCGCCGGTAGGGCACCGAGGTCCCACTTGGGCACGAGCCCGGCGACCTCGGTCAGCGGAACGGGATCGGACGGGCCGGGGATCTCGTCGCCGTGTCCCGGTGACGACCGACCCCTGCTCGCCACGAGGGCGCAACGCTCGTAGTTGGCTACGGGTCCGTTGTCGCCGACCGTCTCGATCCCCAGCCAGACCTTCCCCCGGTGCAGGTCGCCCTTGGGCCGCGAGTCGGCAAGGCCGAGCACGGTGGTCGTGGTCCGCAGCGTCTCCCCCACCTCGACCGGGCGGAGGATCCGGACCGAGCGGTAGTAGAGGTTGGCGATCGCTCGCCGCGTGGCATTCGTGGTCTGCCCGATCGAGTACTGCATGACGAGCGCCGGGTACACCATTGCGCCGGCGGCGGCACCGGCGTCGGTGACCGCGGCGTACAGCGAACGATCGGCGGCCGGGAGGTGCTGATCACCGGTGATCATCCGGTACGCCACGTTGTCGGCCTCGGTCACCGTGACCGGCGGCAGCGGCGGGATCGTCATCCCCTGCTCGAAGTCGTCGTAGTAGGGCCCGTCGTTGGTCATTCGCCGAGTGTAGGAGTCGCGCCCGCTGCGGCTGAAGCTGCAGCGGGCACGTATCGGGTTGGCAGCTCTGACGCGGCGCTAGGAGCCGGCTTCGTCGGGCGCCACCACCGGGCTCGGGATCACGGCGCCCGGTCGAGCGTTGGTCCGGAACCGCCAGGCATCACGGCAGATGTCGTCGAGTCCGCGGTAGTCCCACCGGCCCAGCCGGCGCTCGGCCCGGTCCGTGGCCGCGTAGAGCGCCGGCACGTCGCCAGGACGGGGCTCGCAATCGATGGTCGGCAGCGGCTGACCGATGACCCGGGCGGTGGCTGCGATCAGCTCCCGCACCGAGACGCCGACGCCTCGTCCGATGTTCAGGACCTCGAAGCCCGGCGATTCGAGTAGGTCGAGGGCCCGCCGGTGGGCCTCGGCAACGTCCATCACGTGGACGAAGTCACGAACGGCGGTGCCGTCAGGCGTCGCCAGATCGGTGCCGAAGATCGGCACCGAGGCTCGCCTGCGGGCCGCCGCCTCCATGATGACGGGCAGCACGTTGCTGGCGAGCTGCGTCGGGTCCTCGCCGATCAGGCCCGACGGGTGAGCGCCGGCCGGATTGAAGTAGCGGAGGGCGACCACCGACCAGGACGTATCGCAAGCGCAGACCGATTCCAGAAGGTCTTCGCACAGCGATTTCGACAACGAGTAGGGGTTGGTCGGCGCCTTCGGTGCGTGCTCCGGGATGGGGAAGCGGATGGAAGGACCGTAGACCGATCCCGACGAGCTGAAGATCAACCGACGGACGCCCACCTGGTCGGCGGCTTGCAGCACGGAGGTGAGCCCGCCGATGTTGGCATCGAGATAATCGATCGGCCGCTCGACCGATTCGGCCACGTGCTTCATGCCGGCGAAATGGATGATCGCCTCGCAATCGATGCTCGCCATCAGGTTCGAGAGGCGGTCGACGTCGCGCACGTCGTGCACGTGGAGGGCTGGCTCGCTACCGGTGATGGCGGAGATCCGCGCGACGACGCTGGCCCTCGAATTGGACAGATCGTCGACCAGCACCACCTCGTGGCCGGCGTCGAGCAGGACGACCGCTTGATGACTGCCTATGAACCCGCAACCGCCTGTAAGGAGAATCGCCACCGTGCCGCCCGACCGTCAGTGCGCCTCGTCACCGTCCGGCTGGAGGAGTTGGCCGGCCGTTCTCACGCAGATCGCGATGTCGCCGAGGAGCGTCCGCTCCCGTACGTAGGCGACATCGAGGGCGATTCGCTGCTCGTAGCTCAGCGACGAGCGGCCGCTCACCTGCCAGAGACCGGTCAGACCCGGCTTCACGCTCAACACCAGCTCGAGCGCGTTGCCGTAGAGCTCGCGCTCGTTCGGGAGCTTGGGTCGCGGCCCGACGAGGCTCATCTCGCCCCGCAGGATGTTCCACAGCTGCGGGAGCTCGTCGAGGCTGAGGCGTCGCAGCCAGCGGCCGACCGCGGTGACGCGCGGGTCGTCGGCCAGCTTCATATCCCGTTCATAGGCGGCCCGCGCCTCGGGGAACATCGCGAAGTGCTCCTCGAGAACGGTGTTTCCATCGGCGACCATTGAGCGAAATTTCAAGGCATCGAACTGGCCGGAACCGGTGGCCAACCTTGGGGATCGGTGCAGGACCGGACCCCTCGAGGTCATCTTCACCAAGAGCGCGCAACCGATGAGAACGGGAAGGAAGAGCAACGAAAGAACCAACGCTCCGATCACGTCGAACGAGCGCACGACCAGCCGATCGAGCGAGGAGCCGAACTCGACTGCATGGGCTGCTGGTCTGGTTCTGGTCCCCTGGATCGCGCTGGTCGGGAGATGCTCATCTTCCTCTCGCGCCTCACCGTCGATCGTCCCCGAGTAGCCCCTGCTCACCACTACTGTGCCCACCTCGCCTCATTCCGGTACTGCATTCCTGTACTGAATTCCCGTACTGAAGAAGTGATGCGCAAATACGAAAAAATACGGCTCCGGTCGTTCTTCAGCGCCGAAAGTCGGTCAGAGCTTGAGCAAATTTGCCCACAATAGAGCGGCGAGATACTCCGACGAACGGGACTGAAGGATCGGCCATGGAGAGGGGAATTGCGCTCGAAAGCCTCGTCGATGTGACGCCGGCGTTTGGATCTTCTCCGCGCTGGGCTCGTTCAGCCACGAGGCGGCCCGACCGGGGGCGGTCGTCCCGATCGACCGGAGGCTCCCGACCCGTCGCTGACCGATCTCGCCGGAGGTGTTTGCACGAACGCTGCACAGCGGCCATCTTGTGGGGGCCGTTTCGACGAGCGCAGAGGAGAGACGAACGTGGCAGCACATCCGAAAGAAGACCGGCTCCGGTCACTCAACCTGTTCAAGAAGGCCGACGACAAGGCCATCGATCACTTGGCATCCGCCGCCGACGAAGTGACGGTTCCCGCCGGGAAGGTCCTCATCCAGCAGGACCACAACCACAACGAGATCTACGTGCTGATGTCTGGCGCGGCGTCGGTGGTGGTGGAAGGCGAGGAGGTGGCGGAGATCCCGACCGGCGAGCTCGTCGGCGAGCTCGGCTTCTTCGTGCAGGGTCCCGCCAGCGCAACCGTGACGACGACCGCCGAGAGCGATCTACTCATCATTCCCTACAACCGATTCGATCAGATCCTGGGCGACAACCCCGACCTCGTGCGTAGCATCGCTGAGGAGCTGGCCGAGCGGCTCTACGCCATGGACGAGAAGATCAGCTGACTCCTAGCCGGCGGCGGGCACGACGCAGCCGATACCGACCGGTCAGAGCCCAGCGGCTTCGGCGAAGGCCCGCAGCTCGCGCTCGATGTCGCCCATCGGTTGGAACGCGACCTCGGTGATACCTTGTCGTCCGAGGCCGGCGAGCCGCTCGCCGAGCTCATCGGGTTCACATACCAGCGGGGCGATCGACATCGCTTCGCCGACTAGGACCTGACGGTCGATGTCGTTCAGCTCGGTCAGATGACCGGCGTGCAGCGAGAGGTGCCGAAGCTCGGGCGGGCCGGTGGAGGCCAGCTCGACGAAGCGTTCGGCGTTCGGCAGCCGATCGAGACGATCGTCGCCTTGCTCGAGGAACGCGTGGTAGGCGACCATCACCCCTGGCCCGGCCGTGGTGAGCACCCGGTCCGAGCCGGGTGACTCGCCGTCATCGAGGATCGTGCCGAACCCGAGCAGGATCACGTCGTCGATGCGGTCGTAGACCGCGTCGGGCCGGGGCCGCGAGGTGAACACCCCGCAGCCGAGATCGATCGCGGTCGCCAGTCCCCTGGGTCCGTTGACTCCGAGCACCCAGGGAACCTCGATCGGCCGATCCGGCCCCTGGTGTCGACCGTGGAGCATCCGAGCCGGTCTCCCGTCTACCTCGACGATCTCCCCGGCCAGCAGCCGGCGCACCTGATCGACCATACGTGGCATGTCCTTCCAACGGAGCGGCTTCTGACCCATCGCCCGTCTCCCGGTGAAGCCGGTGCCGACCCCGACGACGACCCGCTCGGCACCGACCAGGCCGACGAGCGTTGCGATGGCGGCCGCGGTGACCATCGGATGCCGGAGCGAGGGAATCAGCACGCCGGGGCCGAGCCGGATGCGTTCGGTTCGCACGGCGGCCAGGGCCATCGTCATCCAGCAGTCGAGCTGCAACGCCGGCGTGTCGTAGACCCACGCCGTGTCGTAGCCCAGAGCTTCGGCCAGGACGATGTGGTCCGGCGTTTCGGGAACGGGAGGAAAGGCAACGGAGAGCTTCATCGTCGCGATCCTGCCACGCCTGCCCGCTGCTCTCGCAATGGACCCGCCATCGCAATCCGCCATCGCGGTGGAACCGCCCTCGCAGTGGACCCGGCGGTGCCGGCCGAGCAAGCTGAACCGATGATCGTGACCATCAGGAACGGCGTGGTGCTCGACACCTCGGCGATGGCGTTCGTCGGCGAGCGGACGATCGTCATCGAGGGCGAGGCGATCGTCGACGTACTGGACACCTCGGGGAACATAGAGGCCGACCTCGACATCGACGCCGGCGGGCGGTTCGTCCTCCCCGGCTTCATCGACGCCCATGTCCACCACGTGATCACGACGATGGACTTCGCCCGGCTCCAGCGGCTGTCGGCGACCGAGCTGGCGATCGGGATGGCCTCGCTGGCGGCGGCGACGGTGCAGCGGGGCTTCACCACCGTCCGGGACACCGGCGGTGCGGTCGGCGATCTGGTCCGGGCCATCGAGGGGGGTCTGTGCTCCGGACCCCGGATCGTCCGGGCGGGGCGGACGTTGTCGCAGACAGGGGGTCACGGTGACTTCCGTTCCGAGCCGGCGCCGATCCCGGCGTGCGGCTGCCAGATCGATTCCAACAATCTCGGTCACGTGGTCGACGGGGTCGACGCCGTCCGTAAGGCGGCCCGCTACGAGCTGCGGGCGGGATCGGAGTTCATCAAGATCATGTCGTCGGGCGGCGTCGCGTCGCCGAGCGACCCGTTCGACAGCGTCCAGTTCACCGCCGAGGAGGTCGAGGCGATAACCACCGAGACCGACCATCGTCACACCTACACGACCTCACATGCGTACCTGCCCGACGCCATCCGGCTCGCCGTCGACAACGGGGTGCGCTGCATCGAGCACGGCAACGGACTCGACCGAGCAACTGCGGACCACCTGGTGGAGCTGGGGGTCGTGGTCGTGCCGACGCTCGTCACGTACAAGGCCATGCAGGAGGAAGGAGCGAAACTGGGTCTGCCCCAGATCAGCCTCGACAAGAACGACGGCGTCTTCGAGATGGGCCTCCGGGCGATCGGCATCGCTCGCGAGGCCGGGGTGGAGCTCGGGTTCGGCACCGACCTGCTCGGTGAGACGCAGGTGCGGCAGAACGACGAGTTCGCCATCAGAGGCGACCTCGAGCCGGCCGCCGACGTGCTGCGGTCGATGTATGTCACGAACGCGAAGCTGTGCCGGCTCGAAGGCCGGGTCGGCACGCTCGAACCAGGGGCGTTGGGTGACGTCGTCATCTCGGAGGTCGACCCGCTCGAGGAGCTGGCACAGCTCGCCCGACCGGACACCAACCTCCCGGTGATCATCCAGCGGGGCGAGCCGGTCAAGCACCTCCTCTGAGAACCCCGAGATTGGCTGTGGGTCAGAACAGCTCGGCCGCGGCCCGGGCGACGGTGAACCCGGCGCCGGAGCTGTGGCGGCAGGTGACGCCGGTGCGCTCGCTCTCGCACAGGATCTCGCCGACCGCCATCGCGCTGCCGTAGGGAAGCGCTTCGGCCGCCGTGTTCCACGGGAAGTCGGTGTAGCACGAG
>Ga0224508_10004675_pt1 | contig 11136 bp, 10 predicted proteins | sample SF_Jan12_sed_USG_4_FD_170157 | JGI IMG/M metagenome (GOLD analysis project Ga0224508, IMG submission 170157) | Sediment microbial communities from San Francisco Bay, California, United States - SF_Jan12_sed_USGS_21 | ecosystem: Environmental > Aquatic > Marine > Sediment | place: USA...
GGCTGGCGGAAGGTGAGCTACAAGCCGTTGACGTTGCCGCACCTACGGTGACGTTTCAGGACCCCTGCCGGCTCGGCCGGCATCTCGGCGTCACCCAGGCTCCCCGTCGAGTTCTCGAAGCACTGGCAGGGGCGGATTGCGACGGTGGCGACCGAAGCAGCGGCGCGAACGGTGGTCTAGTGGAGATGGAGCGCTCGGGCCAGGACGCAAACTGCTGCGGCACCTCTGGGTTCATTCACTGCGATGCGAACTCTCGGCGCCTGCAGTCTGAGAGGTTGGCGAGCGCCGCGGCGACCGGTGCCGACACGCTCGTGACCGCCTGCCCCAAGTGTCTGATTCATTTCCGCTGCGCCCAGAGCGAGGACCGTCGAACTGGCCGGCCGGACTCGGGGATCGAGATAGAAGACTTGACGGTTCTGGCGGCGGCTGCGCTCGATCGAGCTCGACCCGACGCCGGCGGCATCGAGACCAAGGAGAGAGGAGGAGCGTCATGAGCGACGAGAGTCCGCGTATCGGAGTGTTCGTCTGCGATTGCGGACTGAACATCGCCGCCTTTGTCGACACCGAAGAGGTGGCAAGTTTCGCCGCCGAGTTACCCGATGTCGTGGCGGTGGTGCGGAATCGCTATACCTGTGCGGATCCCGGGCAGCAGGAGATTCAAAAAGCCATCGCCGAACATGGGCTCGAGCGGGTGGTGGTCGCCTCCTGCACTCCGAAGATCCATGAGCCGACGTTTCGCAACTGCGTGGCCGAGGCTGGCCTCAACCCCTATCTCATGGAGATGGCCAACATCCGTGAGCACTGCAGCTGGGTCCACATGAAGGATCGGGCGGCGGCGACCGCCAAGGCCAAGGACCTGGTGCGGAGCGCGGTTTCCAGGGCCGGGAGGTTGGTGGCTCAGGACGAGCGCACGTTCCCGGTCACCGACGCCGCGTTGGTGATTGGCGGTGGGGTCGCCGGGATCCAGACGGCGCTCGAGCTGGCCGACGGCGGTCATCAGGTCTATCTGGTCGAAAGGAGTGCGTCCATCGGAGGGACTATGTCGGCTCTCGACAAGACCTTCCCGACGATGGACTGCTCAATATGAATTCTCGGCCCTAAAATGATGGATGCCGGTCGGCATCCCCGCATACAGTTACTGGTCAACTCCGAGGTCGAAGACATCACCGGCTTTGTGGGCAACTACCAGGCCCGGGTACGGCGCCGGGCGCAGTACGTCGACCCGGCCGAGTGCACCTCGTGCGCCGACTGCGAAGAGGTCTGTCCGGTCGTCGTGCCGGATGAGTACCAACAAGGCTTCTCGTCGCGCAAGGCGATCTACCTGCCGTTTCCCCAGGCGGTGCCGGCCTCCTACACCCTCGATGCCGATGACTGTCTCGGTTTCAACCCCATCGCCTGTGGCAAGTGCCTCGAGGTCTGCGACAAGAAGTGCATCGATTTCGACGTCAAGGACGAGATCTTCGATCTCGAGATCGGCACGGTGGTCGTTGCAACGGGGCTTGAGCCCTATGATCCGCGCCCCAACGACGAGTACGGCTATACGAGCTTTGACAACGTCGTCACGTCGATGGAGTTCGAGCGCCTGATCTGCGCCGGCGGCCCGACCGAGGGCGAGCTGCTGCGACCCTCCGATCAGAAGGTGCCCGAGCGGGTCGGCTTCATCCAGTGCGTCGGCTCGCGCTCCACAAATCGTGGGGTGCCCTACTGCTCAAACATCTGCTGTATGAACACCATCAAGCAGACCCTACAGATCGCCGAGCACTACCCCGAGGCCCGGCAAACGGTGTTCTACATGGACATCCGCGCCTTTGGCAAAGGCTTCGAGGATCTTTACCGGCGTAGCCGCGAGGAGGGCGTCGACTATGTGCGGGGGCTCCCGGGGAGCGTTGAGGGCGATCCAGAAACGGGGGAGCTCGTCGTCCAGGTGGAGAACACGCTGGCGGGTAAGCGCGAGGAGCACCGCCTCGACATGCTGGTGCTGGCGGTCGGAATGGTACCGCGCAAGCTCGACACCAATGGCAACCGCAAGACGGGCACCGGCAAGACGGGCAACGGCAAAGCAAGCGCGAGCAAACGGCCGATCGACGAAATCTTGTCGCTCTCTCACACCTCCGACGGTTTTGTGATGGAGGCGCACCCCAAGCTCAAGCCGGTCGATGCGCCCACCCGGGGTGTCTATTTCGCCGGTTGTGTCGAGGCGCCCAAGGACGTCAAGGACAGCGTCACCCAGGCTGGGGCTGCTGCCTCACGGGCCGGTAACCTGCTCTCGGCCGGGCAAGTCCGGATCGAGGCCATCACCGCCGAGCTCACCGCCGACCTCTGCGCCCAGTGCAAGATCTGCGCGAAGGTCTGTCCCGTCAACGCCATTGTCGAGGCGGACAAGAAGAGCGACCTCTACCCCGACTTCATCGAAGCGGCGTGCGCGGGTTGTGGTACCTGTGCCGCCGAGTGCCCCTTTGACGCCATCGTTATGCGCCACTTCGAGGACCAGCAGATCGAGGCCCAGATCGACGCCATCCTGGCCGACGACCCGATGGAGAAGATCGTTGCCTTCGCCTGTAACTGGTGCTCGTACGCAGGAGGCGACACCGCGGGTACGTCGCGGCTGCAGTATCCGGCAACCGTGCGTCTGATCCGCACCATGTGCAGCGGTCGGGTGGACGCCAAGTTCATCTGGCATGCTTTTGAACAGGGAGCGCCGATGGTCCTGGTCTCCGGCTGCCATTTCGCAGACTGCCACTACATCGATGCGGTGACCTGGACCCAGCGGCGGGTCGAGAAGGTGTGGACCCAGATGGAGAAGGCGGGCATACGGCCCGAGAGGCTGCAGCTCGACTGGATCAGCGCCGCCGAGGGCCAGAAGTTCGCCCGTGTGATGCGTGAGCTCGACGAGATGCTGCGCACGGTCACCGAGGAGGAGGTGGCCCAGACCGTGAGTATTCTGAAGAAGAAGAACTTCGGAGCACCCAAGAAGGTGGCGCCGCTCCTGGCGTCCGATAAGGCGCCCGAGAAGGCGGCCGCGCCCGTGCCGGCCTGAAGGAAGGATGATGAGCGCCTCGAAGACTTTCTACTGCCTGCGCTGCCAGCACCGGTTCCAGGCAGAGCACGAGCCCAAGAAGATTGTGGAGCGTTCGTGCCCCAAATGTGGAAGCAATAGCGTGAGACTCGAAACAGCGATGGCGGCCGAGGCCCTACGCCGGGGTCGAGAAGGAGGACTGGTCTATGCAGAAGACGGCACAGAAAACAGCAACTGAGATCTGGCGACAACAGGTTTTGGAAGAGCATCGTCTGCTCAACCGGACGGTCGCGGAACTGCGAGATTTTCTCGAGCGACCACGCCCCAAGGTTGGCAAGGAGGGCTCCCATACGTGGGCCGCGGATCTCTCGAAGCGACTCGCCGATCTGCACGACTTGCTATTCCGTCACTTCCGATTCGAAGAGAGGGGCGGGATGATGGAGGAAGTGGTCGAGAGCCACCCCCGGGCCACCGGCCAGGTCGACAATCTGCTCGACGAGCACACGGCGATCCTCAAAGAGAGTCGCGAGATCATGGCGGCGGCGCTTTCCTATTCCGAAGGCAACGCCGGTGACGAGAGGCGGCTGCGGAGGCGGCTGACGGCGTTACTCGACCAGCTTGGCGAACACGAGCGGATCGAGAACACGTTGATCATGGACCTCGCGTACCACGACCTCGGTCTGGGCGACTGATCGGCTCGATCTGACCGCCACCAGATCCGAGGCCGTTCGCTTCGACCAGGAGTCGCGGCCGCACGTCACTGAAAGGTCGCGCCCTGTCATCACGGGTTGTGCTCGGCGGTAGTGAGGCCGTGCCGAATCGCGTATTTTGTCAGCCCCGCGATGCTGGAGATGCCGAGCTTCTCTTTGATGTTGTCGCGGTGCGACGCGATGGTCTTGGGACTCAGATGCAGGAGGTTGGCGATGTCCCGGGTTGATTTGCCCTCGGCGAAGTGCTTCAGAACCTCCCGCTCCCTGTTCGACAACCGACCAGCTGGCGGCCCGGGATCGCCGCCCTTGGCGGATAGGTAGGCTTTGACCACGACACCGCTGACGCCTTCGCAGACGTAGGTGTGGCCCGCTCTGACGGCGCGAAGCCCGTCGATCACGGTACTAAGGGGTTCTTCTTTGAGGACGTATCCAGAGGCACCGGCGTCGAACGCCGCCGACACGAACCGCTTGTCGGCGTGCATGGAGAGGCAGAGGATCTTGGTGTTGGGCAGTCTCTCCCGGATCTGGCGGGTGGCCTCGATGCCGTTCATCCCAGGAAGCATCAGGTCCATGATGATGACATCGGGTTCGAGCTCAAAGGCCCGCTCGATAGCTTCTTCCCCGTTCCCGGCTCGACCCGCTATCTCTACGCCGGCTTCTTTGTCCAGGAGGGCACTAAGACCCTCTAGCAGGACCTCGTGATCGTCAACAAGAAGAACGCGCGTTTTCATGTTCTAGTCCTCTTCCCTCCGAATTCCCTCGTTTTCCTCGAGTGCCCTTGGCATCGGCGAGCGCGGTGATCACGACTCGGGTTCCTTCTCCGGGTTCGGATTCGACGATCAGATCCCCTCCGAGTCGATTCATCTGTTCGCGGACGCTGAACAGACCGAAGCCGCCTTCCCTCGAGAATCCTCTCCCCACCTCTGAGGCGTCAAACCCGACCCCGTCGTCTTCCACCGTGATACGTGTCAGCTCGGGAAGCGTCTCGACTTCGATTCGCAGCGTCTCGGCCTGGGCGTGCTTGACGACATTGCGAACCAGCTCCTGCGTGGTTCGGTAGAGGACGGTCGCTCGCTCGTCCGAGAACTGAACCGATGAGCCGCTGGCCTCGACGCTGATCTCGAGCCCTGTGTCTCGCTCCGTGATCTCGCTAAAAGCCTCGAGAGCTGCGTTGAGCCCCAGCTCGTAGAGGACCGGAGACGAGAGCACAAAGGTGAGCAGGCGTGTGGCCTGCAATGTCTCGACCACCAAGTCGCGGGTTTGGGACGTCAGCGATGCAATCTCGGCGCTCGGGTCCTGGTCGAGGACCTGTCCCAGTTTGAGCTGGGCCACAGCAAGATTCTGTCCGACGCCATCGTGGAGCTCGCGACCGATCCGCCGCCGCTCCCGCTCTTCGACCGAGGCGAGGGACCACGTGAGATCGCGTAGCACCTCTTGGTGCTGCAGCAGCTGATCCTCGGCCTCCTTGCGGGCGGTTATGTCCTCACAAACTACCAGCAGCTCGGTGGCCCCATCCGGCGTTCGGACCACCCGCATCGCCTCCTGGACGTTCAGGATGGTGCCGTCTCTTCTTATTTTGCGAAACTCGCGCCTTTCGATCTGGTCGGGGTTTGCGAGCGCGGTCTCGAGACTTTGCGACACTGCGCTCTGATCCGCAGGGTGGAAGATCTCCAGAACCGAGCGGCCGATGAGCTCCTCGCTTTGGTATCCGAGCTCTGCAGCCCCTTTGGAGTTGACCGACCGGACGACTCCGTCGTTGTCCAGAGAGAAGTACATTAAAGGAATCTCTTCGAAGAGCGACTTGTAGCGTTGCTGGCTCCTTCGCAGGGCGCGCTCCGCCTGCCGGGTTTCGGTTAGATCTACCACTACGGCGAGGCATTCGGTTTCGGCTCCTTCCATCAGCGTCACCGCGACCAGAGCCGGCACGCGGTGACCATCTCTGTGGGTGTACTCTTTTTCCCAGAACTCCGCTCCACCTGTTTCGAGAACTTCCTCCGTCTTGGCCTGATCTACAGCGCGCCACTCCGGAGGTGTCAACTGGTCCCACCGCAGTGGAAGGTCGTCCTGCGAGTAGCCGATCATTTCGAGAAAACGGTCGTTGGCCGACAAGATTCGGCCGTCCGTGGTGCCGGTTTGCATTCCGACGACATTCGATTCGAAGAGTCGGCGCAGGTTGGCTTCGCTTCGCTGCTTGTCGCGCTGGAGGAGCAGGTAGCGCTCGCGCTGGGTAAACATGGCCAGGGGATCCCGGATCTTCGCGGTTTCGATCTTTCCCTCGTCGACACCGGAAAACAGGAAACCCGCGAGTACGACGGCAAAGACCGAGCCCGCAAGCAGCCTGCCCAGGAGGTTGCCCATCAGAAGAGCCCCGGGACCCTCACCAAGCCCCACGGTGACAAAGACAACGGTGTCGAAGCAGAGCACCGGCAGAAAAGAAAATGCGATCCTGCCGGCCGCGGGAAGCCAGCGTGCTCTGGCTGCGAGGATCTCGTGGATGGCAAGAAGCAGCAGAGCGTCGACCGTGATGAGGATCGTACCGACTACGAATCCCTTTAGGTCGAAGAGCTGGAACAACTCGGACACCGGGCTGAGACTTTGCAACCGACCCGAGACCAGCCCCCATTGTGTGGACATCGTGAGAAGAATGAGGGTGACATTTGCCAGAAGGATGGCGTAGACGAGTCGCCGCGTCGCTCCGACGCCTTCCTTTAGGTAGATCAAAAGAATGGCGAAAAGGCTGGCGCTTTGAAGCACCGACGATCCCGGCGATGTAGGGAATCGCCCCAGAAGATTCATCGACACGGTCGAGACTAGGAAGGTCTGAAAAGCCTGACACGCGATGACAAAGGCGAAGAGTGGCCCCAAGCCGAGTCGCTCCTCGAGCCGATAGAGCCCGATGAGAGCCAGCCCGACGAGTGCACTCAGAATGATCAGGCTCAACATGGCAGACAGAAGCCCATTATGCCCCAGCGACCCCGCCCTGCTAGCCGCGCGGGGATCCTCTTCGCGGCTGTCGAGTCTTGGCACCTCGACCGGTGGAGTGTTCGATCCGAAAAAGATTCTTGTCCTCGGTGAAGAGAGCCGTAGAGTCCGCCGGAGTCGCGAAAGCTCTTTCGCAATCCTCAGTTGGCTCCGGCTACTCGAGTTCGAGCGAGGTCGATTCTAGGGAATCTGCCTAGACCAGAACCGGGGATCTGCCGATTGACCCGGCCGGCCGCCGACGCCCAGGTGTCGCTCGGCGTCAACCGGCTTCTGGTCGTGAGCGCCGGCGGCACCGCGGTCGAGAACTGTCAGAACCTGCGGGACGCCCTGGCCGGGATCACGGGGACCGCGATGAATCCCTACGTGCTCCGCCTTGAGCCGGGAGAGTATGACTGCGAAACGAGCACCGTGGTCATGAAGTCGCACGTGGATCTCGAGGGGTCCGGCGAGGGTGTGACCCGTGTCTTCGGGAACCCGACCGTGGACAGCCTGGGTGTGATCGATCTCGCCGATGAGATGGAGATCCGCTTCGTCACCGTGGAGAGCACGGGCGGCCATACCGCGGTCAGTGCCACGACGGGAGAGAGCCGGATCACCAACGCGACGCTGATCTCGGCGGGCGCGGCCGTCGCCAGCTACGGTCTGCTCGCCAAGAGCTCCGCAACCGTTCGAATCGCGGGTTCGAGCATCAAAGGAGCGACTCACGGGGTTTCTTTGCAGGGAACTTCAGCGGCGACCATTCACCGGTCGACGGTCGAGGGGCCAGCCAGCGGGGGGATCGTCATGGAAGCGGGCACCGGGGCGGTGCTCGCAGACTCACAGTTGATCAACGGGTTCGCTGCCGCCGCGGGGGCCGCGTTGACCTGCCTCTACTCCTACGATGGCAACCTGGCCGAGCTGAATGCGGCCTGTAGCCCACCGCCGCCTTAGGCGACCCGTCGAATGAAGAGGAGACCGTTCAAGCTCACCACGTTGTTGGCTCTGGTTCTGGGCCTGGCCTCGTTGGGCGCCGAGGCCCAGGTCTCCCTGGGTGTCAACCGGCTTCTGGTCGTGAGCGCCGCGGGCAGCGCCACTCAAAACTGCACGGGCCTGCGGGACACTCTGGCGGGAATCACCACCACGGCTGCGGACAACCCCTATGTGCTCCGTCTCGAGCCCGGTGAGTACGACTGCGGGGCCACCTCCTTGGTCATGAAGTCGTATGTGGATCTAGAAGGCTCGGGTGAAGGAGTCACCCGGGTCTTCGGGGTGCCGGAAGGCGACCCCCTCGTGGGCGACCCGGAGCCTGCCGTCGTTGCCATGGCCGACCAGATGGAGCTCCGCTTTCTGACCGTCGAGCACCTGGGAGACGAAGGAGGCACGACCGACCTTTGCGCCGCCGCCGCGGTCAGCGCCGGGTCCGGCGAGTCCCGTATCACTCACGCGAGCCTGGTGGCCCGAGAGGCTCTCTGCAATAGCTGCGGTCTGTTCACAAGAACGAGCGCTACCATTCGGGTGGCGGATTCGAGCATCAAAGGGGATTTTGAGGGCATTCTGATGCAGGACGGATCGTCGACGGTGTTGGTGCGCGGGTCGACGGTCGAGGGAGCCAACGGCACGGGTGTCGTTTTCGCCGGTGCAGGCGACGTGGTGCTGCTGGCGCACTCCCAGTTGATCCATGGGTTCGATACCACGCAGGGGGGCGATCTGACGTGCCTCTACTCCTACGACGGCAACCTGGCGGAGCTGAACTCCGGCTGCAGCCCGCCTTAGCCGTTGCCCGATGTAGATGTACGCCGATTGCGGCGAGGTCAAGAGAACCAGACGCGTTGCTGTCGATCCCTTGCGAGAGGTGGGGTCGCCCCGGCACCTCTCCTTGCTACCGCGCAGAAAGCTCGATCAGGCCGTTCTCCACGAGCTCTGCAAGCAATTCGGACAACGCCGCCCGGAGTTCTTCCGGCTCCGCATCGTAGGTCTCCAGTAAGTCCTCGAACGCCCGCTCGATGGTTTCGAACCGGGTCACATCGGCTAGAAACCGCGATCCCGTCGCGTTCAACCCGAAATACAGCCCGGAGTCCAGGTTGAGGAGAATCGCTTCGCCGTCGATCTCACGCACCTGTACCCCCGCGGGCACCTTGGCATTCAACTCGAATGAAATCGGCTTCGAGGCAGTCGTCACGTGGGAGAGTCTATCTTCCGGCCCCTTGGACCCTTGCAGGACAATGTGTTTCCGGTAGCCTTCTTGCCCTCCCTGCCGGACCCTGTCGGAAAATCGCCCGGCCACGCGCCAGTTCTTTCGTTATAAATTGCCACCTCCATGTGCGGGATCGTAGGAATCGCCGGTCCGGGTATCGAGAGTCGCCACGGCGATGGCCAGGGCGCCGCCCAAGCGGTGCGGCGGATGGCCGAGACGATCACCCATCGGGGGCCGGACGGCGAGGGGTTCTACGACGATGGCGGCTGCGCCATCGGGATCCAGCGTCTGGCGATCGTCGATCTGGAAGCCTCTCCGCCGCCCTTTGCGAGCGAGGACGGTTCAATCCGGTCGGTGGTCAACGGTGAGATCTACAACGGTGACGAGCTCCGCAAAGACCTCCAGGGTCGTGGCCACCGCTTCACCACCCGCGTCGACACCGAGGTGATCCCGCATCTCTACGAGGAGCGAGGCGCCGATCTGGTGCACGCCCTCCACGGCATGTTCGCCTTGGCCGTCTGGGACAAGCGGCGCCGGACCCTGCTGTTGGCGCGCGACCGCGCCGGCGAGAAGCCGCTTTTCTATTTCGAACGCGATGGCGAGATCGCCTTCGCCTCCGAGCTGCGTGCTCTGGTTGGCCTTCCCGGGGCGCCGCGCGGGGTCGACCCCGTTGCCTTGCGCCGATACCTGCTCCATGGGTTCTTCCCGGCGCCGCTGACGCCCTTTGCTGGTATAGAAAAACTCCCGGCGGGTCATCTGCTGACCGCCGGTCCAGAGGGCGTTGCGGTTCGATCGTACTGGGATCTGGCCGATCACTTTGAATCCTCTCAATCGGCTTCGCGCCAGCGCTCGGACATCGCCGAGGAGCTCGACGAACGTCTGGCGCGGGCGGTGGAGCGCCGGCGCAAGAGCGATGTGCCGGTGGGTGTGTTTCTCTCGGGAGGGCTCGATTCCTCCACGGTGCTGGCCTACATGGCCGAGCAAGTGGGGGTGGGTGTCCCGGTGTTCGCCCTGGGGCACACCGACGCGGGTTTTGACGAGGCGGGGTTCGCGCGCGAGACGGCACAGTTCTTCGATGCCGATTTTCATCAGCTCGTGCTCTCGGAAGCGGATCTCGCCGATGGCTTGAGAAGAGTGGGGGAGGGCTTCGACGAACCGCTCGGAGACGCATCGACGATTCCTTCGCATCTTTTGGCTCGTTTTGCGCGCGACCGCGTCAAGGTCGTTCTCTCCGGTGAAGGAGCCGACGAGCTTTTTGCCGGGTATCCCACCTATCTCGGCCACCGAGTCGCCGGGTGGTATGGAAAACTCCCGGCTGCGGTGGGGCGTGCTCTTCTCGGGGCGGCCGCCAAAATGTTGCCCGTCAAGATGGGGAACGTCGGCCCCGACTATCTCCTCCAGATGTTCGCCTCGGCGGCTCAACGGAGCCTGATCGAACGGCACTCGATCTGGTTCGGTTGTCTGGCGCCCGAACGCCATGGCGAGCTCTTCTCCGACCGCCTCAATGAGCTCCTCGCCGATGACGACCCCTTTGCCTCGGCCCGCTCACAGCTCGACGGCCGCGAGTTCCCGGACGATCTCGCTCGGCTCCTCTACACTGACTTTACGATGTATCTCCAGGACGATCTTCTGACCAAGGTGGATCGCGCCACGATGCTGGCTTCGCTCGAGGCACGGGCGCCGTTTCTGGACCACGAGCTGGCCGAGTTCGTCGCCGGGCTTCCATCCGGGCTCAAGCTCTCGGGTCTGACGACCAAGGCAATCCTGCGTCGTGCCGTTCGGCGCCGTCTTCCCAAATCCGTGCTCAGCCGCCGCAAACGCGGCTTCAACATTCCTTTCTCTCGCTGGCTCCTCCATGGGTTGGGAGAGCAGCTGCGCGAGCGGTTCTCACCCGAAAAGGTGGAGTCGCGCGGGCTGTTCTCGCCCGCCGGGGTCAACCGGTTGCTCGACGAGCACCTCTCGCTCGAGGCGGACCATCGCAAGCCGCTTTTTGCGCTTCTTGTTTTTGATCTTTGGTGCGATCGGTTCTTTGGCGACGGCAACACCGTGCCGCTTGGTGGGGATGCTGTCCCGCCTCGCTGACGGGCGGCTCAAGAAAAAGCGGCCCGCCGCCTCGGAGGCGACGGGCCGTTCGGACTAGCTTGCGGTTCCTCGTTGCCTAGGGCGCGAAGTCGTCGATCTGTTCGTAGCCTTCCGGCAGCACCATCTCGAAGAGCTTGGGGTCGAGCTCCGGGTCGACCATGACCTCCGCCATG
>Ga0224508_10004676_pt1 | contig 11136 bp, 12 predicted proteins | sample SF_Jan12_sed_USG_4_FD_170157 | JGI IMG/M metagenome (GOLD analysis project Ga0224508, IMG submission 170157) | Sediment microbial communities from San Francisco Bay, California, United States - SF_Jan12_sed_USGS_21 | ecosystem: Environmental > Aquatic > Marine > Sediment | place: USA...
AAATATAGTTGGTTGACGTCTCCAAAAGCCTTAATCTGTATAGCTTTCAATAATTCGTATTTTGTGTGTAACTTCTGACTAAAGTTAATAAATTGAAGAACCTCACCCATAACTCCTCATCTACAACTTAAGTACTGAACTATGAAAACCTACCTAACCCTGATTCTCATTTGTGTTCCTTTGTTATTATGGTCCCAGAAAAACCGGGAATTTACCATGGATCAATCCTTCAATCTGGCTGACAACGGAACCATCCATATGAATACCGACGATGCCGATGTAAAAATTACCGGGACCAGCAGAGACAAGGTACAGGTGGTGATTTACCGGAAGATTAAGCAAGGCGGCCTACGTTGGGGTGATGAGGAGGACATTACCGTCGAAGTATACAACCGCGATGGTGATCTGTACATTTCCGATCGTCAAAATAAAGGCAGCAGTTGGACACTTATGGGGTATTCCTACGAGGATTATCGCATCACTATTGAAGCCCCCACCAATGCCAAACTGGAAATTAAAGGTGATGATGACGACTACGTGATCCGAAACATTCACGGTGATATTGACCTGACAGTCGATGACGGCGACGTTGAGTTATTGGATTGCCGCGGTTCGAAATTTGCCTTTCGCATCGATGACGGAGACGTGACCATGAATACCGGAAAAGGAGAGCTTTATGCTGATATTGAGGACGGCGACCTGGAGATTGCTAATGCCTCTTTCCGAGAGTTGGTAGCTAAGGCCGATGATGGAAACATCTCCGTGGAAACCAGCTTAAATAGTTTGGGAAATTATAAAATATCCTGTGATGATGGCTATGTCGAACTATCCATAACCGGAGGTGGAGGCAACTTCGATATAGATCATGATGACGGCAGAATTTCCGCCAGCTCCCAATACGACCTGATCGACAAATCCGAACACAGTAGTAATTACAAACTTCCTGGAGGCAATGCTTCAGTGTTAATTCGCGCCGATGATGCCTCTATTCGGTTGAGGACCAACAAGGAAAATAACTGAATTCAGTTATCCCTTCCACTTGATATTGCATCCTACGGAAGGAATCTGGTTAGTGGCAATAGGTTGTCCGGCCAAGGTTTGATCCAGAGCAGCTCTTAAATCCTTGCCCGATAAAGGAATATCATTGCCTGGGCGGCTGTTGTCAAGTTGCCCCCTGTAGATCAGGCTTAAAGAACCGTCAAACAAATAAAAATCTGGAGTACAGGCAGCATCGTAGGACTTGGCAACCTCCTGAGTTTCATCATATAGATACGGAAAGGTGTAACCCAACTGCTCTGCTGTCCTTTTCATCTCTTGCGGACTGTCCTGAGGATAATTAACCACATCGTTGGAGCTAATGGCAATAAAAGCAACACCATGGGTTTGATAATCTTGCGCCAATCTCACCAATTCCTCATTAATGTGCTTCACATAAGGGCAATGGTTGCAAATGAACATAATCACGGTTCCCTTAGCCGAAGCCAGTTGTTCTAAACTTAAGGATTTACCGGAGACGGTATCAGGAAGTTCAAAAGCAGGCGCTTTGGTGCCCAAAGGCAACATGTTAGAAGGTGTAAGGGCCATTAGTAACTGGTTAATTTGGGTTCGGACCGCGACATAAACTTCATCCAGGTATAGGGTCTGCGGATTTCCAAATAGTCAATATGGGATTCAAAATAGTAAGCCTCGCGTTCAAAACTTATGTTGCGATAGGCTTTGCCAAAATTCCGGTATTGCAAAAGACGGAATAGAAATTCCAAAAAATAAAAAATGTAGAAAGGCAAAACCATGGTTTCCAACTGTTGCCTTAAATGGATCTTTTCATGAGTGATCAGACGATGAGTAAGTTCAATCTCCTTGCCGATCAATACAAATGGGTATAGGCAAATGCCGTTGGCAAAACCAAAGGTAAGAATCCTTACAAATCTTGTTTTAATGAACATACCCATTTATGGTAATATTGTCCCAAGTTGCAACTTTATACTGGTATTCTCCACCAGAGGTAACATTTTCTTTATTTTTTTGTCTTTTTTGGACATTGTTTGCAATTTAAAAACTACGCGATGACCATTGGTCTAATTTCAGATACCCATAGTTATTTAGATCCACAGGTAAGTTCATACTTTGGTTCTTGCGAGGAAATTTGGCATGCCGGCGATATTGGTAGTTTACAAGTACTGGAAGATCTGCAGGCAATGAAACCTACTTTTGCGGTTTACGGCAATATAGATGATCCTGTCATTAGGCATCAGTGCCAAGAAGACCTCTGGCTGGAACGTGAAGGATTGTTGATCTTTATGACACACATCGCGGGCTCACCCAAACGCTATGAATCCCGGGTACGATCCTTGATAAAGTCCAGGCAGCCACGCATCCTAATATGCGGCCACAGCCATATATTGAAAGTGCAGAAAGATCCACAACACCATAACATGTGGTATGTCAACCCGGGCGCCGCCGGACGACAGGGTTTTCACCGCATGAAGACCATTATGCGAATGACCCTGCATCGGGGTCAAATTGCCAATTTGGAAGTAATTGAATTGGGAAAACGAGGAGCTATCGGTAGCTGACTATTCCTCCTCTTGAGTGGAATCGGCAGATGCCTCAACGGCTGCACCGCTGACTACACCTTCCATATTCCTGATAACCGGTCGTTGGGTCAGCTGTTTCATCCTTCTGATGCGATTGTGCGCACGAGCTTTATTACGACGGTCCTTTCTTTTTAAACGTGTTACAGCCATGATGAAATTTTTTAAATCGAGCTTGCAAAGTTAAAGGAATTATACTGATTTACATAGTGCTGTTTTCAATTATTTTTGAGGGTGCTTCATGCGGTAAACTGCCGGTATTACATTCTTTTTCGTACTTTTGGGCAAAAAGGAATCTATGAGCTCAATTCAACTTGGAGTGCCCAAAGGTACCCGAGATTTTGGTCCGCAAACCATGGCCAAACGCCAGTTTATTCTGGATCACATACGCCGTATATTCGAGAAGTATGGATTTCAACCCCTGGAAACTCCCTCCATGGAACAACTCTCTGTGTTGACAGGGAAATATGGGGAAGAAGGCGACCAGCTGCTTTTCAAGATCTTGAACTCCGGAGATTTCCTTAAAAAAACCCAACCACAAGACTTTGAAGGTGGATCCAAACACCTGTTGGACAAAATATCACAAAAGGGTTTGCGATACGACCTTACCGTTCCTTTTGCCCGTTATGTGGTGATGCACCGCCATGAGATCACCTTTCCTTTTAAACGCTATCAGATGCAGCCGGTGTGGCGGGCTGATCGTCCACAACGTGGAAGGTATCGCGAATTCATGCAATGCGATGCTGATGTTGTAGGTACCGACTCCTTGCTGTGCGAAGCCGAGATCGTGGCTATGATTAACGAAGTTTTTCAACAGTTAGGCATAAATGATTTTACTATCCTGGTTAACCACCGCAAGATACTGGGTGGTATGGCAGAAGCAATTGGGGCGGCCGGCAGGGAAGCCGAATTGGCGGTGTCACTGGATAAATTCCAGAAGATCGGGGCTGACAAAATGGCTCAAGAGCTTTCCCAAAAAGGATTTGCTCAAGGCTCTATTGATCAACTTTTGTCCATGACCTCATGGAAAGGAGATTGGTCTGAAATTAAACAGGTATTGACCAAGGGTATAGGGTCAAACGCAGGGACCAGTGAAGGGATCGCTGATCTGGATAATATGCTCCTTCTGGTTCAAGAATTAGGACTTTCCAATGCTAACTTGCAATTCGATGCCAGTTTAGCCAGGGGGTTGTCCTATTATACCGGTACTATTTTCGAAGTGGTTGTTAATAACGCCACCATGGGAAGCGTTTCTGGGGGAGGCCGTTATGATGATCTCACAGGAGTTTTTGGACTGCCGGATGTTTCAGGGGTAGGCATAAGTTTTGGTGTCGATCGCCTGTATGATGTAATGGAACAACTAGATCTTTTCCCTTCCGATCAATTACAATTTACCAAAGTACTATTGGTAAGCTTAGACGAAGAAAGTATGGGGTCGGCCTTGGAGCTGTTGGGCAGTTTGAGGAATGAAGGAATATCTAGTGAGTTGTATCCCGATCGCGCAAAATTAAAGAAGCCTCTGGCCTATGCCAATAAAAAAAATATACCCTGGGTAGTACTGATTGGTTCTGAAGAAACAGAACAAGGAGTGATCTCAGTAAAAGACATGGGAGCTGGAACCCAAAGTCAGATGACCCCTGATCAGTTCCTTGCTCATATGAATTAAGGGCGTCAAGCCCATTAAAAGTATGAAAAACAAGCACTTTGAAGGCCATTTTACCGTTATGCTTGGAGACAAAATGCACATTAATCTCGTCCAGTAGTAGGACGTCATGCAGAAATCCCTGTTCCATATATGTTTAATTTTATTGGCGGTTTGCTCTTTAACAGCACAGGGCCAGGTCACCAGTCCATTAGGTAGATTCCAAGTGGACTACCTGAGGGGCTGTACCCCATTGACGGTGAATGTCACTAACATTTCCGGCGAAATTAACGATCAATACTTTTACGATGTAGATACTTGCATCAGCACTTCTCCTAAATTTGATGCCGTTGCCTGCACCTCCATGACGGCCACCAGTACTACCACTTTTACATATTCTCAGCCTGGCACTTACACCTTAGTTCAGGTCCTAACTAACCTGGTTCCCCGCACCGATACCCTAGTAATCGAAATCTTTAATGCCCAAACACCCCAATTCGAAGTACTCCTCTGTAGTAATTATGAAGTTCAGGTTCAAGTAAATGACACCATCTATGACCAGTTCAGCATAGATTATGGTGATGGATCGCCTCCTACCAGTAATTTAAATCACACCTACCCCTCGGTACCCGGAATATATCCGGTCACCTTAAGCGGTTTCTATACGGACGGGCCCCAAAATTGTGCCGACAGCACCATTAATGTAAGCCCCGTAAATAACATCCCGACCTCCAATATCAGCCAGCTAACCGTGGATGTTAGTGACCCAGCGGCCGGAGTTATATCGTTGGACTACATAGTCAACAACCAGGTAAACTATATGCTGGAAATCAGCACCAACGGATCGTCGGGTTTTAGCGATGTAGGTATTGTTTCGGGCAATAGATTTACAGTTAATGGCCTCAATACCGCCGACAACTTTTATTGCTTCCGTTTGGCAGCACTGGATCCTTGTAATAACACTCGAAGCTACTCCGACACTATTTGCTCCGCAAACTTACTGGCAGTAGCGTTGGACAGTCAAAACCAATTAGATTGGACTACGGAAATTATCAACTTCAATAATTTTGAGATCCAAAAGAATGGAAATCCTTTGGGACCGCCAATCACCAACGGTGGTAGCACCAGCTTCACGGATACCCTGGTGGCTTGTAATGTTGACTATTGTTATCAATTGATCACCAACTATAATAATGGCAGCCGCAGTCTTTCCTCAGTTATTTGCGTAACTGGAATTAGCACCACCATACCCCCTGCCGTGCAGTCCATTACGGTTTCAGTTGACGGGCCCAGTATTACAGTGGATTGGCAGGTTCCCGATACCGTCAATTTCCAGCTCAACAGTTATACCTTAAGCCGTTCAATCAATAATGAACCGTTTCAGATTATTGCCAATCCCAATATCATACCATTCACCGATGTGAACTTGAGAACGCAGGTGAACACCCATTGCTACGGGCTGGTCTATGAAGATCGCTGCGGTAATCAAAGCGGTGCCAGCGTTACCGCTTGCGCTGTATTACTGCTCGGTGATAATATAGACAATCGAAATTTTGTTTTAAGCTGGTCGCCGTACTTAGGGTGGGAGAATGGGGTCAGTGAATATCAGATTGAAATTATGGACGAAAATGGGGCTTTAATTGGCAGTCCTGTAGTTGTAAGCAGCGGAACCACCAATTACACCGACCTGATCACTGCCACCAGACAGATCACCCAATATCGTATTGTGGCGATCTCCAATGATGTGAACCCCTTGATCAGCTATTCTAATATTGTGGTTCTTGACATACCGGTACAAGTTTTCCTCCCCAATAGTTTCACACCCAATAATGACGGGCTTAATGACATATTTCTTGCTAAAGGTCTATTTATTGAGGAATTTAGTATGGAAATTTACAGCCGCTGGGGCGAGCTGTTGTTCCGATCTGAAGATCTCGATGAGGGATGGGATGGGGTCTACAAAGGATCTCTGGTGCCGGATGGCTCTTACGTATATCAGGTAACTGCCATAGATCCTCAGGGAAGGGCCGTAAATAAAAGCGGTGCGGTAAATGTGTTAAGTAAAATGAACTGATTTATGTTTGATATGATGAAGATCATGGGCCAAATCAAGGAAGCCCAGAATAAAATAAAAGCTGCTCAGGAAAACCTGGTTAATATAACGGCTGAAGGAGAATCCGGTGCTGGGTTGGTTAAGGCAGTTGTGAACGGTAAAAAGCACCTGGTTAATCTCACCATCGATGATTCTTTAAATAATCCCCAAGATGTGGAAATGCGCAAAGACCTGATCATCGCCGCTGTCAACAAAGCTGTTGACGCAGTAGAAGAAAAGGCTCGTCAGGTCATGAAGGAAAGTACGGACGGAATACTTCCTAATATCCCCGGATTTGACCTTGGTAGCATCTTGAATGGATAAATCTGCGGTAGTCATTCTAAACTACAATGGCCTAGAATATCTCAGGCAGTTCCTTCCCTCTGTTGTAAATAACACCTCCCAAAGTCACGTAGTTGTGATTGACAATCACTCACAAGACAACTCTGTTTCATTCGTTCGTCAGCAATATCCCCAGGTGCAACTAGTAGAGTTGGAGCAAAACTATGGCTTTAGCGGTGGTTATAACCGGGGACTCCCTCAGGTGAATTCCGAATATTGGATCCTGCTTAACTCCGATGTTGAGGTTACCCCAAACTGGGATCAACCCTTAATTGCGTATCTGGATGAAAATGACCAGGTAGGCTTAGTGCAACCAGCAATCCTTTCCTATCAACAAAAAGACCGGTTCGATTATGCCGGAGCCGCCGGAGGACAACTGGATTTTATGGGATACCCATTTTGCAGGGGACGGTTATTCCACACTTTGGAAAAAAACCATGGGCAATACCAAACCAATCAGGACATTTTCTGGACAGGCGGTGCCTGCATGGCGGTACGTGCCGACCTTTTCAAATCACTGGGTGGCTTCGATGAAGACTTCTTCGCACATATGGAAGAAGTTGATCTTTGCTGGCGATGCCATTTACATGGGATGAAGGTAGCTTTTGTGGCCACCAGCCAAGTTTACCACGTGGGAGGTGGCACGCTGACCAACACCAATCCCCGCAAAACTTATTTAAACTTTAGGAATGGTTTGAATCTGTTGCTTAAAAATTCCACACTTACCCAGACCTTTTGGAAAATACCGTTGCGTATGTTACTCGATATAATAGCCGCACTGCGTTTTCTCCTGACCGGATCCCTATCCCATTTTTGGGCGGTTATCAGAGCCTTGATGGCTTTTTTAGTAACTATTCCCCACACCCTGGGCAAACGGCAGCACCCTGGGAGCTTGAAACCAGGATTATTGTATAATAGGATGATTATCTGGGACTATTTTGTTAAAAGGAAAAAAACCTACGGAGAATTGACGGTTGAAGGTTAGTACCAGATGGAATTATGCTTCCTGCGCAAGTGCTTACGGAAGTTCATGATAAAAGCTAATCCTAGGTACAATATTAGGGGGGAACCAAAAGTTAGAAAAGAAGAGTAGATGAAGAATATTCGGATGCTTGAGGTTGGAATTCTTAGTTTTTCGCCTAATTTTGCGCAAACTCCGAATGCTTGAGACTCAAAGTATTGTTGAATTTTTTTCATCAAAACTTAATTTTTATACAAATATAGCGATCAACTTAGTCTTTTTACAAGTCGCATATTTAATTTTTTAAACCCATAAATTGCAATAGTAAGATTATAACAATAATTTTACCTCCAAGTAAACCTTAACAAATTTTTTTATCATGACTCAGAAAGGAAACATTATCTATGCAGTTCTAATAGCAGCAACGCTGATTTTTTCCGGATGTTCTCTTAGCCAGATGGTTAAGATGTCTCAGGAACAAGAACTGACTGTAGCCCCTTCACCCCTTGAGTTGCATGGAAACACTGTGGACTTTGATATGTCTGCAAAGATTCCAGTCAAAATGCTGAAAAAGGGAAAAGTATATACCGTAAAAACTTTTTACGAATACGGGGACAAAGAACACGGGTTTGACGGCGTGGATTTCAGCCGCGAACAATTTCCAAACTACGACACCGAGCAGCCTAGCAAAAGTGCTAGCTTCTCTATGCCTTATGAAGAGGCAATGAAATCGGGCCGATTGACTGTTCAAGGGGTTGCATCTGACCCTAAGAACGGTAAGGAAAAAGCTTCCGAAAGACTGGAGGTAGCTCGGGGTGTAATTACCACTTCTCAATTGTACAAGCCAGTAGCTTATGCAGCGTATGCTCCTCACGGCTATAACAACCAGGAAGAACTGATCCCTACTAATACCGATTTCTACTTCCTGCAAGGTAGCTCCGTCTTAAGAAGCTCCGAAAGAAGAAGTGACAGAGGAAAAAATTTCGATGCCTTTATTGCAGAGAAAAATGTAACACGTACGGTAACCATTACAGGTACCCATTCTCCTGAAGGTGCCGAACGTGTTAATTCACGTCTTTCTCAAGATCGTGCCGAAGCTATTCAAGCTTTCTATGATCGACAAATGCGACGATACGATTATGAAGGCATGGCGGATTCCATCAATTTCATTTTGAAGCCTGTAGTGGAAGACTGGCAAGAATTTAAAGAAATGCTGGCCGGCTATGAGGGCGTAAGTGACGAAGCAAAATCAGAAATCAAGAACATCGTAGACGGGTCAGGATCTTTCGAGGAGAAAGAGGATGCCTTGCACAGGCTGCCTGCTTACCGAAAAGTATTCCGTGATATCTATCCTCAGCTAAGAACTGCTAAGACCGAAGTTCTAACAGTTAAGGAAAAGAAATCTGATTCGGAAATCGCAGTGCTGGCCAAGCAAGTTGCCGGTGGTACGGTTTCTCCCGACACTCTTAACGATCAAGAATTAGGTTATGCAGCCACTTTGACTCCTTCCTTGGACGAAAAAGAAGGCATTTACATGGCCGCTACCAAGAAGAATGACAGCTGGGCTTCACACAACAACCTGGGTGCTGTTTATCTGGAGAAAGCTATGAAGACCGACAATACCGAACTCTTGGAAAAAGCCTTAACTCAATTCGAGTTGGCGAATCGCAAGCAGGAAAATGCTGAAGCCCACAACAACCTGGCTTCCATTTACCTGGTACAAGGTAATGTTGACGCCGCTGCGGAAGCTGTAAGCAAAGCATTGGGCATGAATCCTTCCAATGAACTCACCGCTGAGATCAACGGTGTAAAAGGTCTGGTAGAGTTGCGCCAAGGAAACTACGACGCTGCCATTCGTTCATTGTCAAGCTCCAAAGAAAGCAGTGAGAACCTGTACAATAAGGGACTGGCTCAATTGTTGAACAAGGACTATCAAAACGCCCTGACTTCATTTAATGAGGTTACCAAAGGCAACAACAACGATGCTATGGCCCACTACGCTGCTGCTATCACTTCCGCTCGTTTAGGCAATGCCGATGACGCGGTTCAGCACTTGGCTGCCGCTGCTCAGGCCGATGCATCTATTAAGGAAATGGCTGCCGGTGATCTGGAATTCCTCTCCGTAAAGAGTAACCCCGGATTTATCGATGCACTGAAATAACGGATCTTAAAGATCAAAAAAACCCTGTGGACAACTCCACAGGGTTTTTTTATTGTTGAAAGGCAGTTTGTTAATTGACGGCGAATTCCTAATTTTGACAGCCAAGATTCAAATCACAACACTATGAGAGAAATCCAGTTCAGAGAAGCCCTTCGAGAAGCCATGAGCGAGGAAATGCGCCGTGACGATAAAATATTCCTGATGGGTGAGGAAGTTGCGGAATACAATGGCGCTTACAAAGTCAGTCAGGGCATGCTGGATGAATTTGGGCCAGAACGGGTGTTGGATACTCCTATATCAGAATTGGGCTTCACCGGGTTGGGAGTGGGTGCTGCCATGAATGGCTTACGCCCCATTATCGAATTCATGACGTTCAACTTTTCCCTGGTGGCCATTGACCAGATTATCAATGGAGCAGCCAAGATGATGTCCATGTCGGGAGGCCAATTTCCCATACCCATCGTTTTTCGGGGCGCCACTGGTAATGCTGGAATGTTAAGCTCCCAACACTCTCAGAATTTTGAAAACTGGTACGCTAATTGTCCAGGTCTAAAAGTGGTGATCCCTTCCAACCCTTATGACGCCAAAGGATTGCTAAAGTCCAGTATCCGTGATGATGACCCCGTAATATTTATGGAATCGGAGTTGATGTACGGCGATAAAGGACAAGTTCCGGAAAACGAATACTTAATCCCTATAGGTGAGGCAAAGATCGTTAAGGAAGGTAACGATGTAACTTTGGTTTCGGCAGGGAAAATGATGAAACTAGCCCAGGAAACTGCCCAGGAAATGGCCAAAGAAAACGTGTCGGTGGAGGTTATTGACCTGCGCTCGGTACGACCTATAGATTATCAGAAAATTGTGGACTCCGTTCGAAAAACCAATCGATTGGTAGTTCTGGAAGAAACCTGGCCCCTGGGTTCTATCAGTACAGAGATAGCCTATCACATTCAAAAACACGCCTTCGACTATTTGGATGCACCCGTGACCCGGGTCAATAGCATGGACGTGCCCCTGCCCTACGCCCCAACTTTGATTGAAGCCATACTACCCAACGTGAAACGTACCGTGGAGGCTATTAACAAAGTGATGTACCGCTAACCGAAAGGATTGAGATTGGCAAGTCCCCTTTTGGATCCACCCATCTTGTTCATAGTACGCATCATTTTTCGCATACCATTGAACTGCTTTAGCAGGTTGTTGATTTCTTGTACTGTAGTACCACTCCCTGCGGCAATTCGCTTCTTTCTGCTGCCGTTCAATACATCGGGGTGGGTGCGTTCATAAGGAGTCATACTGCGAATGATGGCTTCTATGGGCTTAAAGCTGTCATCATCAATATCCACA
>Ga0224508_10004677_pt1 | contig 11134 bp, 7 predicted proteins | sample SF_Jan12_sed_USG_4_FD_170157 | JGI IMG/M metagenome (GOLD analysis project Ga0224508, IMG submission 170157) | Sediment microbial communities from San Francisco Bay, California, United States - SF_Jan12_sed_USGS_21 | ecosystem: Environmental > Aquatic > Marine > Sediment | place: USA: California...
AGCTGTTGCAGCACATCCTCGGCCCAATCCCAGCGAAGATCGACGCCTACGTGACGGTGAGCCAGCAGCAGTTCGCCGCGGTTGGCGAAGTTGGCGTCCACGATTTCGATCACCGGTCGTCCACCGTTGGTGAACTGGAATAACACGGCCTGCTTGACCTGGTCGAACTCACGCGTATCGACCACGCGCTTCTTGGTCTTCGGCTCCTGCTTTGAAACGAACAACTGTTGCTGGATGCAGAACTCCGGCGTCAGGAACTCGTCGAGGAACGTGGCATCGCAGTGAATCCGGCGGATCTCGAAAATCTTTTCCAGGCCCAGGCCCGATTCGCGATTCCAGTTGCTGCGCTCGGCCATGTTTTCGCAGGCGTCCCACTCGGCCCCGAACTGCCCGGCGTTCCAGCGCCGTTCGATATCGCGAAACAGTTCGATTCCTAGCTTGTATGGGTTCAACTTGCCCGGCTGGGTCGCCATGGTTCCCGAATGATGATCGGCGTAGTCGATGATTTCGGAGTCGTCCAGGATCCGTGTAGTCATCATCTTGCTGTGCCAGTACGAAGCCCAGCCCTCGTTCATCACTTTGGTTTGGCGTTGCGGCAGGAAGTAATAGGCCTCCTCCCGCAGCATGCTCAACACGTCGCGCTCCCAGTTCTCCAACGGAGCGGACTCAAGGATGAAGCCCATCACATCGCGCACAGGATGTGCCGGGAACACCTTCGCTTCCAATTGTTCGTGGGCCCGCTGCCGGCGCAACTCTTTCAGGTACGCGGGGGGATTGACGTAATTATCCATGTACTCTTTGGCGGGCATGCGGCCCACATCGGACGGAGTAGCGTATTCGCAAGCGTCGTCGTCTTCGGAAACGCCGTGCCCGTTGCTCGCGGAAGCACCGTTGGCGAACACCGCCGTCGGATCGATCAGGTCCTCCACCGCCAGGCACGCGTCGATGAAGCATTCGACCTTCTCCACCCCGTAGCGTTCCTGATAGCGACGCACGCGCGTGGAGTGGTTGGCCATCTCGTCGACCATCTTCCGATTGGTGTGGGAGAAGTACATGTTGTTCTTGAAAAAATCGGCGTGACCGTAAACATGGGCCATGACCAGCTTTTGATCCATCATCGTGTTGCCTTCGAGCAGATACGCGTAGGTGGGATCGTTGTTGATCACCATCTCGTAGATCTTGTGTAAGCCGTACTCGTAGCTCTTGGACAGATGTTGGTACTCCATTCCGAAACGGTAGTGCGGGTAACGCGTGGGGAAACCGCCATAGGCCGCCAGTGAGTTCATCTGATCGTAGTCGACCATCTCAAAGACGGTCTGAAAAAACGTCAGACCGAGTTCGCCGGCAATCGCCTCGATCTTGACTTGGGCGTCGATCAGTTCCTGAGACAGGGTGCGTAGGCGCACGGCTAACGTCCTTTTCCGAGCAGCGCCTTGATCGAGTCGGCGATCGCGTTACGGTCGGGAATTCGTGACAGCGCGACTTTCTCATTTTCGTCGAACCGCCTGTGCAGAGATTCGTAGAAATCGCCGCTCGTGCCGTAGGACTCGACCTGGCCGTAGCCGAACAGGTTGACCAGCGGCAGCAGTTGATCTTGGAGCATGTCCATACACTTCGAGGTGTCTTGCCGGCTGTAGTTCTCACCGTCGGTGAAATGGAACAGGTACAGATTCCAATCTTGCGGAGGGAAGCGTTCGGCAATGATCTGTTTGGCCAGGGTGTAGGCCGAGGAGATCACGGTGCCGCCGGACTCGCGGATGCGGAAGAACGTGTCACGATCGACTTCCTTCGCTGCGGCGTCGTGGACGATGTAGACCTGGCGCGTGCCCTGGTAGTGGTTCGAGATCCAGGCGTCGAGCCAAAAGCTCTCGGCCCGCACCAGCTCCTTTTGATCGGCGCCCATCGAGCCCGAAACGTCCATCACATAAACGATCACCGCGTTGGTGCTGGGCTGGTGCTTGGGCTTCCAGGTGCGGTAACGCTTGTCGGCCCGGTGGAGCACCACGTTCGGCGCGTCCGGGTTGTAGTCTCCGGTCGAGATCTGGCGGCGCATGGCCTGGCGGTACGAGCGTTTGAAGTGCCTCAGCCCTTCCGGACCCACGTTAGAGATGCCGGTGTACTGGCCCCGCTCGGCAGCCAGCTCGTCATTTCCCTTGGGTTCGATGCGGGGGAGTTCCAACGCCTCGCCCATCATCCGGGCCAGTTCCTCGACGCTGAATTCGGCCTCCAGAATGTGCTGTCCAGGGTCGTTCCCGGCTTTGGTGCCGCCCTCACCCTCGCCATCACCCTGTCCAACACCCTTGCCACCAGGGTCATGGACAAAGTGGGGAAGCTCGAGGTGTGGTACCGGGATGCTTACGACGTGCTTGCCTTCGCGGCCGAAGAGTTCGTGATGCCCCAGGTGGCGCCTCAACTCCTCACGCACCCTGCCCCTGACGATTTGTCGGAACCGGTTCGCATCTGATTGAATCCTGGACATCTCTCGACCCAACCTTGACGCTTATTGCGGATCTTTGACGTCACCGCGAGCAAAAATGCTCGCCACGTAATGCAACACGTCGCCCGCGCAAGAGTCGCAATACCCATAGTCTCGGACAAGACGGCCCTTCACGATGTCGATTTTCTCCTGGGTCTCGTCATCGACAACACTGGAGACCAGGCTGGTCAACTTGATCGTGTCCTTCTGGTCCTCGAACAGCTTTAATTCCAGTGCTTTGTGCAGCCGTTCGTTGGTGCGGTAATCGAACTTCTTGCCTTCAAGGGCCAGGGCTCCGATGTAGTTCATGATCTCGCGGCGGAAGTCGTCCTTGCGGCTGTCGGGGATATCGATCTTCTCTTCCAGCGAACGCATCAACCTCTCGTCCGGCTCTTCGTCCTGGCCGGTGTAAGGGTTCCGGACGCGCTCCTTCTGGGTGTAGGCCTTGACGTTGTCCACGTAATTGCCGCACAGCCGGGAGATCGCCGCCTCGTCGGCCGCGATGGCGCGCTGGACCTCGTTCTTGACGATGTCCTCGTACTCCCGACGCACATCGTCGAGCAACTCGCGCATGTGCTGCCGGACTTCCTCGCTGGTGACCAGTGAGTGACTCTTCAGACCCGATCCAAGTTCGTTGAGCACCAGGAACGGGTTGACACAACGATCGTTGAGATCCGTGACCAGGGCGTTCGAGATCTTGTCCTGGATATAGCGCGGGGAGATCCCGTCCATGCCTTCACGGTTGGTTTCCTTGCGCAGTTCCTTGACGTTTTCCTCGGTGAAGCCCGGCAGGGACTTACCGTTGTACAACTTGAGCTTCTGCATCAGCGTCAGGTTGTGCTTCTTCGGTTCTTCGAGTCGCGTCAGCACCGCCCACATCGCCGCCATCTCGATCGTGTGCGGCGCGATGTGCTTCCCACGGATACGGGCTTTGTTGTAGTCCTTGAGGTAAATCTTGATCTCTTCGTTGAGTTTCGTGATGTACGGCACGTCGACTTTGACCGTACGGTCGCGCAACGCTTCCATGTATTCGTTGTTCTGCAGGCGGCGATACTCGGGCTCGTTGGTGTGCCCGATGATGACCTCATCGATAAAGGTCTGCGGGAATTTCTTCGGCTTGATCTGGTGTTCCTGGCTTGCACCGAGCAACTCGTACAGAAATGCTACGTCCAGCTTCAGAACTTCGATGAACTCGATCATTCCGCGGTTGGCGATATTGAACTCGCCATCGAAGTTGAACGCGCGCGGGTCCGAATCCGAGCCATACTGCGCGATTTTCCGGTAGTTGATGTCTCCGGTCAGCTCGGTGCTGTCCTGGTTCTTCTCGTCCTTGGGTTGGAAGGTACCGATCCCGATACGATCCTGCGCCGACAGCAGCAGTCGTTTGACCCGGACGTGTTTGACGACACGGCTCCAATCGCCGCTGTAGCGGTCGGACAGTTCCTTGAATTCCTGACGGCAGAACGGACAGAGCTCGCCGTCGATCCGCACGTGCTGCGCACCCTCGGAGCGATCGTCGTTGAGTTGCTCCACGAACATCGGTCGCAGATCTTCGGGCACGAGATGCAGAGGTTCTTCGTGCATGGGACAGGGGACGACATCGTCGGGGTTATCCATGTCCCGGATCCAACCAAACGTGTACATCGCTCCCTCGGGCCGCTTGGAATACGATTCGAGGCCCCGTTTCAGCAGCCGCGCGATCGTGCTCTTGGAAGAACCGACGGGGCCGTGGAGCAGGATCACGCGACGCTCGGTGCCGTAACGCTGCGCCGCGCTCTTGAAAATATTGACCAGTTTCATCAACGGGATGTCGAGACCGTAGATCGCATCGTGGCCTTCGCCGATCGGATCGTCGAAGAAGTTGTAGTGGACGATCTGCTTCTTGTTGTCGATGTACTCGCTCGTCCCGGCGGACAAGATCATGTCGTACATCCGTTCGAAGGCGGAGCGCGTGACTCTTGGGAAGCGCTTGGCCAGATCGAGGTACTCGGAGAAGTTTCCGGACCAGTGTTGTTCGCGGTACTTGTCGAGGTCGAGTGCCTCGCGAGCGCTGGCGATCAACGCTTCAGCTGTTGCCATGGTTCCCACCTCCGAGTTAGCCCCTCGCGGCGCTTTCATTTCCGTAATCCAAAGCTAGGTTCCGGCTGTTCGGTCGGCAACCCGGGCGGCTCGAGTCCCTGTATCCTCATTAAGGCTTCCGAAAAAGCACACCAAACCCGTTAAACTCGCGCCCGGAGGACTCGTGGCAACCAAAGTGTTCGACACCGCCGTGATCGGCGGGGGGATTCTCGGGCTCGCGGCGGCCCGGGCCATCGCCGGCGCAGTCGTCGTGCTCGAAGCCGAAAATACCCTGGCGAGTCATCAAACCGGGCACAACAGCGGGGTCATCCACTCCGGCCTCTATTACAAACCGGGTTCGCTCAAAGCAAAAAACTGCGCGCGCGGTCGCGATGCGATGTATGCGTTCTGCGAAAAGCATGAGATCGCGCATGAACGCTGCGGGAAAGTCGTCGTTGCGACGTCGACACAAGAGCATCCCCGGCTCGACGAACTCGAACGGCGCGGCAAGGCCAACGGTTTGTCGGGGCTGGTCAAGTTGTCACCGGATGAGCTTCGAGAGCACGAGCCCAACGTCGCCGGTGTCGGCGGGTTGTACGTTCCCGCGACCGGCATCGTCGACTACACTCAGGTCTGTACGGCGTTGGCTGGAGAAGTCCGGGAGCAGGGGGGTGAGATTCGTACCGCCGCACGGCTCCTCGGGCTACAAAGAAAGAGCGGATGCTTCGCACTCGAAACCTCCGCCGGTCCCGTCGAAGCCAGAAGGCTGATCAATTGCGCCGGGTTACAATGCGATCGCGTGGCGCGGCTCTGCGGGGTGACGCCTTCGGTGCGCATCGTGCCGTTCCGCGGCGAGTACTACAAACTCGAGCCGGCCAAGGAATCGCTCGTCCGAAACCTGATCTATCCCGTTCCAGATCCCGGTTTCCCATTCCTCGGTGTGCACTTCACGCGGATGATCGGCGGTGGCGTTGAGGCCGGCCCCAACGCGGTATGGGCGCTCAAGCGCGAAGGCTACACCCGGACCAGTTTTTCCGCGGCCGACACCGCAAGTGCGCTCACCTGGCCGGGGTTCTGGAGGATGGCCGGCCGGCACTGGCGCACGGGGTGCGGCGAGATGTGGCGTTCCTGGAACAAGACCGCGTTCGTCCGCGCCCTGCAAAAACTGCTCCCCGAACTCGGGCAAGACGATGTCACACCCCACGGCGTCGGTGTGCGTGCGCAGGCGGTCGCGCGCGATGGTGCTTTGGTCGACGACTTCGTCATCGAACGCGCCGAAAATCAGCTCCACGTGCTAAACGCCCCGTCCCCGGGCGCCACGGCCAGTCTGGCCATCGGTGGGGAGCTTGCACGGATGCTCGACTGAGATTTGCGCTAACGTAGGCACCATGATGACCGAAAGACACGCCCCGTTTCGCGTCCCTGCCCGCGAGGTCACCGAGCGCCTCACGTCGCTGCGCTCCGCGCTTGCGGATCGGGGGATCGCGGCAGCGTGGATCGAGCATCTGACGGACCGGGTTTACTTTTCGGGGTCGGCGCAGGATGGCGTCCTGCTCGTGCCGGTTCGGGGTGAGCCGCTGTTCCTGGTACGAAAGAGCGTGACCCGGGCTCAGAGCGAATCGTCCCTGAACATCGAGCCCTATCCGGGCGGTCGTAAGACGATCGAGATCGTATCGGACCTGCTCGGAGGTGGATCGCTGGGGATCGCGCTGGACGTCACGCAGGCGAACATGTACACGAGAATCGCTTCGGGGATCGAAACGATCGAGGACATTTCGACGATCGTTCGCGAGATCCGCGCGACGAAGAGCCCCTGGGAGGTCGAGCAGATCCGCGGTGCCGCGAAACAGTACAACCGCCTGTTCGACACCGCGCTCGATTGGTTGAAGGAGCCGATCAGCGGGCTCGAACTGACCGCGCGCGTCGAGGGCCGGTTGCGCAGCCTCGGTCATGGCGGAACGATTCGCCTCCGTCGCCGCACCGCGGACATCGCGGTCGCCAACGTCGTATCCGGCGACGTTGCGCGCTACCCGACCAATTTCAACGGCTGCGTCGGTGGCGAGGGCCCTTACCCGCCGAGTCCGGCAACCGGCGGTTGGGAAAAGTTGGCCCTGGGCACCACGGTGATGTTCGATATCGTCACGTCCTACAACGGGTACCAGGCCGATACGACGCGCAGCTTCTTTCTTGGCAACTCGATCCCCGCAAAGGTCGCGGCGGCACACGATTTCTGTGTCGATGTGCTGCGTGAGATCGAACAACGGATGAAACCGGGTGCGGTGTGTTCGGAGATCTATCGCCAGGTCGCGGCGATCGTCAAGAAGCGTGGCGAACCCGAGGGCTTCATGGGTTTCGGCGACAATCGCGTCAAGTTTTTCGGCCACGGCGTGGGTCTCGATCTCGACGAACTGCCCGTGATCGCCGACCGCATCGACATGCAACTTGCACCCGGGATGATCCTGGCCGTGGAACCGAAGGCATTCCTAGCCGGTCGTGGGCCCGTCGGTATCGAGAACACTTACGTGATCACGGCTGACGGGTGCGAGAGTTTCTGTCCGCTCGATCTCGCGTTGCTCCCCATCGGGAGCTAGCTCGGCCTACCTGAGCGGCGCTTCCGGTTTCGTCGGTAGTTTCTTACGCGCCGAGCTTGCGTTTGAGCGGCGGAGCCGGACGCGACCGATCCCCGATCGGTGTCGCCGAGGGCCGAACCGGGGACTCGATCGCTTCGACGACTTTGCGCGCAATGCCTTCCGCGTCGATCCCGGCGAGGCGCAGTTGCTCGCCGCGTCCACCCTGATAGATCCAACGGTCCGGCAGTCCGAGCCGATGAATTGCTTGCGTGGGCAGACCGTTCTCGTTACAGGCTTCCAGGACGCACGTCCCGAAACCGCCGAGCACACTGTGGTCCTCCACCGTCAGGATCGGTATCCCGGAGGCGGTCAGTGCACGGATCAGTTCGAGGTCGACCGGCTTGGCGAATCGCGCGTCATACACCGCGACCGTATAACCCCGTACCTTGAGCTGCTCGCGGGCGACCAACGCGTGGTTGGCCGGGAAGCCATAGGCCAGGATCGCGGCGTCTTTACCCTCGGCCAGCAGGTTGGCGCGGCCGATTTCGAACGGGACGACCTCATCGGACAGCGCGGGCTCGGGGACCTCGTCACGCGGGTAACGCAGTGCCGACGGACCCGCATCGTGCGTACGCATGAATTCGAGCGCCGCCTTCAGGTTGATCTCGTCCATCGCGGCCATCAACGTCATCCCCGGAAGGGTACGCAACATCGCAAGGTCCATGAATCCGTGGTGCACCGCCCCGTCGCCACCGACGAGACCGGCGCGATCCATGCAGAACCTCACGGGCAACCCTTGCAGGGCGACCTCCTGGAACGTCTGATCGAGGGCGCGTTGTAGGAACGTGGAGTAGATCGTGACGAACGGCTTGATCCCGGTCTTGGCCATGCCGGCGCACATGTCGACGGCATGCTCTTCGGCAATCCCGACGTCGAAGGCTCGTTCGGGGAAGGTCTTGATCAGTTGCGCGAGTCCGGTGCCGTCGGGCATCCCGGCAGTCACGGCGATCACCTTCTCGTCCCGATTCATGATCTCGGTCATCGCGTCGGCGTAGGCCGAGGTAAACGACCGGCCGCCCGATTTGAGTTCCACCCGGCAGCCCGAGACCGTGAAGGGTTTGGGTGAGTGGAACGTCGTTGGATCGTCGGAGGAGAAATCGAACCCCTTGCCCTTCACCGTCTTGACGTGAAGCAGGACAGGGTGGTCGATCTTCTTGACCTCTTCGAGCATTTCGATCAGCGAAGGCAGGTCGTGCCCGTCAATCGGTCCGATGCAGAGCAGGCCGAAGTGTTCGAACAAGTGTTGGTGGGCCAGCGCGGCCTTGGTCATTTCGCCAAAGCGACTGTAGAGCTCCTCGACGTACTGGCCGACGGGAAGCTTCTTCAACACCTCGTGCGCCCGTTGCTTCAGATCGCCATACCGCTCGCTGATGCGAAACTTGTCGAAGTAACCCGACAACGCTCCCTGCGGCGGTCCGATCGACATCCCGTTGTCGTTGAGCACGACGAGGAACTGGCGTTTCAACGTACCGGCGTTGTTCAATCCTTCCATCGAGAGTCCGTTGACGATGGAGGAATCGCCGACCAGCGTGACGACATGGCGGCTACCATCTCCGTTAAGTTGATCCCCGCGAGCCATGCCCACGGCGGTCGAGACACCGGTGCCGGCGTGACCGACGCTGAATAGATCGTATTGGCTTTCTCGCGGTTCGGGGAACCCGGCCAGCCCGTCCGATTGGCGCAGCTTGTGCAGCCGATCGAAGCGACCGGTGAGCAACTTGTGCGGATAACACTGGTGGCCCACATCGAACAGTAAGCGATCGTCGTCAAAGTCGAACACGCGGTGCAGGGCAATCGTCAGTTCGACGACACCCAGGTTCGGCGCGAGGTGGCCGCCGGACTTCGAGACTTGCTCGCAGATCGCGTGACGCATCTCCTGCGCCAGCTCCTGGAGTTCCTCGATGGTAAACGCCTTGATGTCGGCCGGTGCGGCGATGTGCGGCAAGAAGCGGTATTCGCTCATGGTGTCCCTCGTGATGCATCTATCGGCCGGCTCGATGGAAACAAAACGGCGATGTCCCCCGAATTCAACGCCGCTTCCATCTTCTTAAGGATCTCGCGAACCTCGGGCCGGGTCAACTTGGCTCCCGGTCCCTGCTCGGCGATCCGGTCCAGGGTAGCCCATGCGAGCAGGATAGGCATTAGCGTGAATTCGACGATCCCTCGGGGGGCGCCCTGCCCGTGTAGGAGATTCGAGTAGCGCCCCGCGGCCTCGAGATCGTTCCGCGCCAGGCGGAAGAGTTCGGTCGGATCGGCACCGGGCGGCAGAAAGCTGCGCCCTTCTTCGACGTCGCCCGAGACATCCTTGAGGATATTGACTAATTGGAGAGCCTCACCGAAGCGTGCGGAGTCGCGACGCAACGAAGCGGCGATCGGGCTCAGTTGGGGGCGATCGAGCAGGAACAACTCGGTCAACATCTCACCGACGATGCCCGCCACGGCGTAACAGTAGCGCCGTAGATCGTCGACGCCGCGGAGTTGGAGCACGCCGTCGCACTCCTGCGCGACAAAACCCGACATTCCGGCAATCGTGCGCCGGCTGTGGGTTCCCACCAGTTCTTTTGCCTGCTTCGAGAGCCGCGACCAGGCATCGATGACCGTCGGCGTTTCTCCGAGCAACTCCAGGTAGCCGCTGTGATCGAGCGGCGGATCCTCAACCCATGACGCCGCCGCCGATCTTGTTGCCTCACCATCGGGGGCCGCGAGCATGCGATCGAAGGCCGAGAGCTCCGCGAGCTTGCGTTCGTGGGACCAGCGTGTCGCGTCTTCCAGCGTATCCGCGATGCGGAACAGCAGGTAGGCGACGGTCACCTCGCGCCGGGTCGGCTCGGGAAGCGGAGGGATCGAGAGGGCAAAAGTCCGGCTCGTTTTCTCGAGCAGATCCTCGAGCCTTTCCTGGGCAGACACAGTCACGAGCGCCATACTACAGCCCACGGGGTGCAACGTAAACGCGGCGCTCCCTGTTGCGGGTGAAATCGGCGATACACTGGGGGGGTCATGCCCGAAAACCTGCGCAAGAAGATCTCGGAGGCGGCCCAGGAACTCTTCCTGGCGGAGGGGTTGGAGGGCGTGTCGATGCGTAAGGTGGCCGAAATGGCCGGGGTCAGCGCCCCGGCGATCTATCGCCACTACGAGAACAAAGAAGATCTACTCAAAGAGATCATCGATGAGGGTCTGGGGATTCTCGAGACTTACCTGCAGCCCGCACTGGAGGAACCGACGCCGTTGGAGCGGCTCAACAGGCTCGCCGACCGGTTCCTCGATTTCGCGATCGAACAACCGAAGTACTTCGAATTCGCCTTCATGATTCCCAGCCGCTCGATCAGCGACGTGCGCACCGAACTGGCGGAGAAGAATTGGGTGACCTTCAACCTGGCACTCGAGCAGATCGGTGCGTGCATGGAAGCAGGCATCTTCAAGAAGGACGACCCGCTGGGGACGGCGATCACGATCTGGGCCGGCGTCTATGGCCTGGTCGCCCTACATCGCATGCACCGTTTCGGACCCGACGATCAACTATTCCGGCAGATCTACCGCGCCAGTGTCGACCGCATGCTCGCCGGGCTCAAACCCTGACCGCCAATTACTCGACGACGTGCCAGACGGTCTGGCGGCCTGCCAGGTAGAGCACTTTTTCGCCGTCGAACACGGCACTCTGTTCGAGTTTGATCTGCACCCACTGGTCGTCCCACTCGGGCACCTGCATGCGGATGTTGCCCTCGATCGCGTAACCCGTGTCGGAGAACAGTTTCCAGTCGCCGCGCACCGGGGTCGGCCCCTGGTTGTCCCACATCCCGATCGTCGGGCCCGCGGAGTGGCCGAAGAACCCCAGCGGGTGGGTGTAGATACTCTGCACGATTCCTTCCTTCTCGGAGGCCCGGATCGCCCGCGCGAGGATTTCGTTTCCACTCCGGCCCGTCTCGAACTCTCTCGTCAGCGTGTCCTGCCAGCGATTGCCGCGCTCCAGCGC
>Ga0224508_10004678_pt1 | contig 11134 bp, 7 predicted proteins | sample SF_Jan12_sed_USG_4_FD_170157 | JGI IMG/M metagenome (GOLD analysis project Ga0224508, IMG submission 170157) | Sediment microbial communities from San Francisco Bay, California, United States - SF_Jan12_sed_USGS_21 | ecosystem: Environmental > Aquatic > Marine > Sediment | place: USA: California...
TTCTCCCTGGCGGGATTCGAGCGTGGGGGTGAAGTTATCGCCGATGGCCTTCCCGTCCACGGTGTGGATGACCGGCTGCGGGTTGGCTTTCTCGTGCTTGGCCAGGGCCGACTCCCACTTTTCCTGTTCCTTCGGCTCGAGTTTGCTCCAGGCCATCCGGCCGCGGCACTTGGGAAAGCCCGAGCATCCCAACCAGGGGCCGCGCTTGCCGCCGCGCAGGTAGAGCGGCCGTTCGCACTTGTCGCAGGACAGGTCGGTTTCAACCGGCGGGATCTTCGGCGGGGTGACGTGGCCCTTCTTGTCGAGGTTCACGATGCCATCGCATTCCGGGTAGCTGGGGCAGGAAAGGAACGGACCGAAACGGCCCTTGCGGAGCATCATCGCGCTGCCGCACTTGGGGCAGGCGACATCGGTGGCTTCCGGCTCGACGGGTTTGCCCTCGCGGTCGATGGGGGCGGCGTACTTGCAGACCGGGGGCAGGGCTTCGACCTGGGCCTTGAACTTGGGCTTCAAGTCGTCGGGGACCTTCGACCAGGTCATCCGTCCCTTGCAGTTGGCCGGATCGGAGCAGGCGAGCGTGGGATTGGTCTTGCCCGCCTTGAGCATCAGCGGCTTGTCGCACTTGGGGCAGGGCAGGTCCGTGGGGATGGGGGGCTGGCGAAAGGCGCTGCAGCTTAAGAAGCGGCCGTTGCGCCCGAACTGGTAAATCGTCGGCGAGCCGCACTTGGGGCAGGTGTAGGGGGCGGGCTCGGCCTCCGCCTTGGCGTGCGTCATCAACTCGTGGGCTTTTTCCAGGTTCTCGCGGAAGGGGCCGTAGAACTTGTGCAGGAACTCGCGCCAGTCGTGATGCTGTTCCTCGACCGCGTCGAGCTCGGATTCCATCCACCGGGTGTAGCCGACATCCATGATCCGCGGGAACCCCTGGACGAGCTTGTCAGTGACCACCGTGCCCAGGTCGGAGGCGTGGAAGCGACCTTGCGCCTTTTCCACGTACTTTCGGTTCTGGATCACGTCGATGATGGAGGCGTAGGTGCTGGGCCGACCGATCCCCTCCGCCTCCAGCTTCTTGACCAGCGAAGCTTCGGTGAAGCGTGGCGGGGGCGAGGTGAAGTGCTGCGTCGGGTCAACCTGCAGGGCGGCCAGGGGCTGTTTTTCTTTCAGTGGCGGGAGGACCAGTTCGTCGGAGACGTTCGGCACGCCCGCAACCTTGTAGAAGCCGTCGAAGATCAGGTGCCGCCCGTTGCACTTGAACACCACGTCGCGTCCGCTCGCATCCGCGCCGAGGTGAACGGTGGTGTGGTCCCATTCCGCCGGGACCATCTGGCAGGCCACGAAACGATTCCAGATCAGGCGGTAGAGCTTCAGTTGCTGGTCGTTGAGTGACCGGCGGATCGCCGGATCGTCCGGGGGAAGGCTCAGGTCCGTTGGACGAATGGCTTCGTGTGCTTCCTGGGCCGCCTTGTTCGACGACTTGTAGAAGGTTGGCTTGTCCGGCAGGTACTCGGCGCCGTAGGAAGACTTGATGTGATCGCGGGCCTGGTCCACCGCCTCGGTGGCCAGGTGGGTGGAGTCGGTCCGCATGTAGGTGATCAGGCCGACGCTGCCCTTGGCTCCGATCTCCACGCCTTCGTAAAGCTGCTGCGCGAGGCGCATGCTACTCTTGGCGGTGAACCCCAGCCGGTTGGCCGCAGCCTGCTGCAGCGTGGAAGTGATAAATGGCGGGTTGGGGCGGCTGCGGGTTCGCTTGGTCTGCAGGGATCGCACCTGCCAGTCCAGTTGCCTGCCGATCTTTCCCTTGAGCGTGATTCGCCGGGCGGCCGGTCCCTTGCCCTTGGGGTCGGCGGTTTCCTGCTTTTCTTCCAGTTCGAAGCCCGTCAGGCCCGCGATCTCGAGGACGAGGTCGGCGCTGGCCGACTCGAAACGTTTTCCATCGACGGTGACCAGTTCCGCCGAGAGGCACCCGTGCTCGTTGAGCCAGCTGTTGCACTCGCGGATGGTTCTGCCGTCATCACGGGAGGATCGGCGGGTCGCACTCTTCTCGGTGTCCCCGGCTTGCAACCAGGCTCGCCAGGCGTCGGCCAGGGGGCCGGTCTGGTCGAGTTGCGGTGTGAAGTAACCGGTGATCTTCCAGTACTCGTCGGGAACGAAGGCCTGGATTTCGCGCTCGCGCTCCACCACCAGGCGAACGGCCACGGACTGGACCCGCCCGGCGCTCAAGCCGCCCGCGACCTTCTTCCACAGCAGCGGCGAGACCTGGTAGCCGACGATCCGGTCCAGGATGCGCCGTGCCTGCTGGGCGTTGACCTTGTCCATGTCCAGCTGATGGGGACTTTGGAAGGCGTCGGTGATGGCCTTCTTGGTGATGGCGTTGAAGACCACGCGCTTGCGATTGGTCTCGTCCAGGCCCATGGCCTCGGCCAGGTGCCAGGCGATGGCCTCGCCCTCGCGGTCCATATCCGTGGCCAGCCAGACGTCGGACGCGGCCTTCGCTTCGCGTTTCAAATCGGTCAGGGCCTTGCCCTTCCCGGTGATCGCCTCGTACGTGGGTTTGAAGTCCGCGTCGAGATCCACGCCGGGAACCGGATCCTTCACGCCCTTGGGATTGCGCTTGGGAAGATCGCGGACGTGGCCCACCGAAGCGCGGACGACGTAGTCGGGCCCGAGGTAGCGATTGATGGTCCGCGCCTTGGCCGGCGATTCCACGATCACCAGGTGCTTGCCCTCCGCCCGACTCGCGGCGCGTGGCTTCTTTTTTCGGGTTGGGCTGGTCTTGCGGGCCATGACGATTAGAAGGCTGTATCGGTCGGAATCGGGTGCTGCTTGCAGAGGGGGCCGGCGGCGGGAAGAGGCTGACCAATTGAACCTCGATGCGTGCTCCAGTCAAGTGTTGGCCGTAAGATTATTAAATACAGTCACTTAACGCTTGATTCGTGTTTCCCTCGCTGGTTTTCCCCTTGCCGGCACCGGTTCCAAGGGCCCTGGGCCTGGGGGCAATAGGCCCGGGTTCGGGCCCGTTTCCCTGGTGTTCGCCGAATGTTTGGGACCCGGGCCACAGGAGCAGATGCGATGGGATCATGGGAGGTCACGGGGGTCCTGGTGCTGGCCGGGCTGTTCGCGGCGGGGGCGGCGAGGTCGGGCGACCGGCCGCAGATCTACAAGGCGAAGGCCGGATCGCTGGGTGTTCGTGTCCATCGGACCTTCGAGCTGGAGCGAGCGGCGGGCGGGCGCCCGCTGGAGATGCGCGTGACCTGGCCGACCGCCGCGGGCCGGTACCCGCTGATCGTCTTCTCCCACGGGGCCATGGGTTCCAAGGATGCCTACGACCCACTCGTGCGCCACTGGGCGGGCCACGGTTACGTGTGCATTCAGCCGACTCACGGCGATGCGCTGAAGTACCAGTTGGCGGGTTTTCGGTCCAGGATGAACACGATCTGGGGTCATTGGAAGTCGCGGGCGGGCGACGTGTCGATGGTGCTCGACGCCCTGGACAAGATCGAGGCCGGCGTACCCGGCCTGGCGGGTCGAATCGATCGCAGCCGGATCGGCGTGGGCGGACATTCCTTTGGAGCGCACACGTCCATGCTCGTGGGCGGTATGACGGTGGGGGGAACGCTCGGGGGTCGGGCGGTTTCCCTGGCCGACAGCCGCCCCGCGGCCCTGCTCATGATCAGCCCCCAGGGCACCGGTGGGGGGCTGGACCGCGCGAGCTGGTCGAAGCTGACCCGGCCCGGCATGTTCATCACCGGAACCAACGACAAGTCGGGCCGAACGGGCAAGAGCCATGCCTGGCGGAAGGAAGCGTTCGATCACAGTCCGCCGGGTGATAAGTACCTGGTCCTTATCGATGGCGCCCATCACGGTTTCGGGGGAATCAGCGGGCCGCGCCGCTTTCCCGGCCGGGGCCCGGACAATGCCGATCATGTTGCCTACGTGTGCAGCGCCACCACCGCCTACTGGGATGCTTATCTCAAGAAGGACCAGAAGGCCCGGCGGTTTCTCGCGTCCGAGGTGTTCACGCAGGCGACGGGCGGTTCGGTGGCGTTGACCCGCAAGATGGGAAAGAAGTCAGTTGGCCCTTAATCCGCCCGGGCAGCGCGCCCCAACTCACGGCTGACGATTTCGACGGCGACCGTCGCCCGCCGGGCGGCGCTGATCGGATCGCAGTCGATCCAGTGCACGCCTCGGTAACGCTTGAGCCAGGTGCGCTGAGCCTTGGCGAATCGGCGGGTGTCGATCTTCACCTTCTCGATCACTTCGTCATCATCGCACTCGCCTTGCAGGTGGGGCAGGGCCTGGCGGGTCCCGATGGCCTCGCGGGCCTGCGGCCCCAGCAGGCCGGCTTCCAGGAGCCGCGCGGTTTCGTCGATGGGATCCTCGCGGCCTTCCGGCGGGCTGAACATCTGCTTGATGCGGGCGTTGATGCGCCGGTTGATCTGCTTGACGCCCCAGCGCAGGCCGATCAGGACGGGATGGTGGCGGTAGGGTTCGTCCGCCCGGGCCTCCGCCTTCCACTGGCTCTGGAGCTGGCTGATGGGCTTGCCGGTGAGCTGGTGCACTTCGAGGGCGCGGATCACGCGCTTGCGGTCGTTGGGGTCGATCCGTTCCGCGGCCTGGGGGTCTTTCAGGGCCAGTTCGGCGTGCAGTTCGTCGCCGGGGACTTCGGCCAGGGCCGCCCGCAGGACCGGATCGCTTCCCGGTCCGGCGAACATCCCTTCCAGCAGGGCCTTGATATAGAGGTTCGTTCCCCCGGCCACGACGGGGAGCACGCCGCGCTCGTGCATCTGGGCGATCAGCGCCTCGGCCGCCGCCAGCCAGTCGGCCACGGTGAAGGGCTCGGTGGGCTCGATGGCGTCCACGAGGTGGTGGGGGACCTGGGCCCGCTGATCCCCGGTGGGCTTGGCCGTGCCTGCATCCAGGTGGCGGTAGACCTGCATGGAGTCGGCACTGATCACCTCGCCGCCGAAGGCCCGGGCCACGGCCACGGCCACGTCGCTCTTGCCCCCGGCGGTGGGGCCGACGATGACCACGATGCGTCCGGTCCCGGGAGGTGGGTTTGTAGGGGCTGTAGGCATGCTGCGGCAGTTGTACGGGGGACCTGGGCGCCCGGCAATCCCGCGTTCCAGATGCCGGACCGACTGACCGATGAAAAGAGAGCCGGTGTTGGGCCGGCGGGAACGGCCTTGTCGTCTGGAGGCACCGTCATGTCGGTCCAGCTGGTTCGTCACTCCCCGTCCAAACATCAGTTCAACGATCGCGCCGAACCGTTCGTTCGCATCCGGCCCTTCTGCGACGTCCCGCTGCAGCGGCTGTTCATGGTCCGCACGCTGGCGGCGACGGTCTTCGAGCGGCAGGTCCCGGGCGACATCGTGGATTGCCAGTGCGGCAACGGCGGGATCTCCGCCCTGCTCGGGCATACCGCGATGACCCGTGGTGGCGGTCGTCACACGTGGATGCTCGATACGTTCGAGCCTCGAATGAACGCGCCGTCGGCCGGTCGCGACGGTGTGGCCTGTTCCATCGACTGCTGCCGCATGGCCATGCAGGCGGTGGGTGTGGCCGACCAGGACTTCACCCTGTTGCCCGGTTGCTACGACCGGACGTTTACCTTCTGCGAGGTAGAGCGAATCGGCGTCCTGCGAATCGGGATGGCCGAAGCGGCCATCGTGCGGGCGTGCCTGGATCGCTTCTTCGGACGCGTTCAAGCCGGGGGGCTGGTGCTCCTGGAGCGGTATGGGGCCAGCGCCGAATGCCGGGAAGCGGTGGATCGTTTTTTCCTCGATCACAATCGCGACGCGCGGATCGAGCAGATCGATGACTCCGCGTATCGCCTGTTCAAGTCGCGCGTGCCCTACTACGAGCCGGTCTGACGGGGCGGGAAGGCACGTTCGTCAGTCCCGGTCGGCCATGATCTTGACCTGCACCTCTCGTGTGCGGGGGCCGTCGAATTCGCACAGCCAGATGCCCTGCCAGCGGCCGAGGACCAGGCGCCCGCGTTGAATCATGACGGTCAAGCTGGCGCCCATCATCGACGCCTTGACGTGGGCGGCGCTGTTGCCCTCGCCGTGGCGATAGAACGGCTGGTGCCAGGGGACCATCTCGTCCAGTTGTCGAAGAAAGTCGTGCACCACGTCGGGGTCGGCGTTTTCGTTGATGGTGATCCCCGCGGTGGTGTGGGGCACGTGGACCACGACCAGGCCCCCGGGGATCGACGACTCGTCCACCGCGGCCTGGACGGATTGGGTGATCTCTACCATCTGATCGCGCCGGGCGGTGGGAACGGCGAAACTGGTCATGGTCCAGGTTCCTGGGGGTCGGCCATGCGGGGGAAGTTGAACAGGCGGGCGCCGCTTAGAATACCGGGGCTTCCTTGGGACAGGAAGGAGAGCCATGCGGTTGCCTTCGCGGGGTTGTCTGGTTGTTGGGTCGATCGTCATCCTCATGGTCGGTCCGCCGCCGGGCCGGGGGGCGGACGAACGGCCCGGGGCAGCGGAGGCTCCGCCTTCAAGTCGGTCCTATCTCTCGGTTAAACAGATCCTGGCCGACCTGCCGCCGGAGGCCCGGCCGATTCCGGAGGCGGGTTGGGGCTCGTCGGCTCGGGAGCAGGCCGAAGCCTGGCTGAGCCAGCACGTGGCGGGCGGGCGGATTCGCCTGGAGGCGCAGTTGGCTCGCGTCGAGGTGGTCGAAGGGGAAAGCGGTTCGTCGTGGCAGGTCTATTTCGCGTTCCGAACTCCGCCCTTCGTGTTTTATCAGGCACAAGTGCGGCCTTTGGTGGGGGCCGTGGGCAGCAATTGGCCGCCCGGCACGGGGACGGGCGAGGGCAAGGAGCCGATCCCCGATCCCCTGCGCGTTGTGGTGGACGAATCCTTCGGACGACGGGCGAGGGAAATGAAACCGGGCCAGTCCATGCGCATCCTGGGTGTGATCCAGTCCGTTACCTTGGAGCCTGCGGACGACGCCAACAAGGCCGTGCACCTGGTCATCCGCCTTGTCCGGTACCAGGTGTCTTCGGGACGCTCGGCGGCGAAGGTTCCCAAGAGCTGAGCCCGTCTCGGCCCGGGCGGGGAGGCCATTGGCCGGGGGAGCGCCTCGGGCTAACATGCTCGCCCTGAGCAGCCGGCCGCGCGCCGTCACGACGCCGGCGGACTCGAACCACCCCAGGAAAGTTCAGACCCATGGCCAAGAAGACCATCGCCGATGTGGACGTGGCGGGGAAAACCGTCCTGATGCGTGTGGATTTCAATGTCCCTCTCGATGAGCAGCAGTCGATCACGGACGACCGCCGTATCCGCATGGCCCTGCCCTCGATCGGTTCCGTTGTGGATCGGGGGGGTCGGCTCATTCTCATGTCTCACCTCGGCCGTCCCAAGGGAGATCTGGTCACCGACGCCCGCTTCAGCCTTGGCCCGGTGGCCGAGCGCCTGGGCGAACTGGTCCCCGCGTCCGTGGCGTTCGCCGAACAGACGGTGGGCGATCAAGTGAACCAGAAGCTCGCCGCCGTGCCCGCCGGGGGCATCCTGGTCCTGGAGAATCTGCGCTTCGATCCGGGCGAGAAATCGGGCGACGCGGAATTCGGTTCGAAGCTCGCGGCTCTGGCTGACATCTACTGCAACGATGCCTTCGGCACCTGCCACCGCACGGACGCCTCGATGGTCGCGGTGCCGCAGGCCATGGCGGGCAAGCCGAAGGTGGTGGGCTTCCTGGTGGAGAAAGAGATCCGCTATCTCAGCGACACCATCGCCAGCCCCAGGCGCCCGTTCGTGGCCATCCTCGGCGGGGCCAAGGTTTCGGACAAGATCCAGGTGATCGACAACCTTCTGCAGATCTGCGACCTCGTCCTGATCGGCGGGGCCATGGCCTACACCTTCTCCCTGGCCCGGGGCGGATCGGTCGGCGACTCGCTGGTGGAGCCGGACAAGGTCGATCTTGCCGCACAACTGCTGGATGTCGGTGGCGAGAAGCTGCGCTTGCCCGTGGACACGCATGCGGGCAATGATTTTTCCGCCGGTTGCGAAAAGCAGGTCGTTGCCGCCGGTCAGATTCCGGACGGCTACCAGGGCCTGGACATCGGCCCGGAGACGGCGCGGCAATATGCCCAGGCCGTGTTGGATGCGGGCACGGTGGTCTGGAACGGGCCCATGGGCGTGTTCGAGATGCCGCCCTTTGACGAGGGCACGAAGGCCGTGGCCCAGGCCATCGCCGACTCGACCGCGATCAGCATCATCGGGGGCGGTGACAGTGCCGCGGCCATCGCCCAACTCGGCTTCGCGGACCAAGTGACGCACGTTTCCACCGGCGGCGGGGCGTCGCTGGCCATGCTCGAGGGCAAGGCGTTCGCGGCGGTCGACCTGCTTGACGAGAAGTAGGATCTCGGTGGTCCGGTGGGGCTCTTACGACTAAGAAGAAGGCCATGGCCCCCGCCCAGGATTTACTGAGTCACCCGCCCCGCCTGCCCATGATCTTCCCCTCCATCCTGGGGGCAGACTTCGGTCACATGGCCGACGGCTGCGCCGACGTCCTGGAACTCGGGGCCGAGGCCCTGCACGTGGACGTAATGGATGGCCACTTCGTACCCAACTTGACCATGGGGCCGAAGATGGTGGCCGACCTGCGGCGGGCCTTTCCGGATGTCTTTCTCGACGTGCACCTGATGGTGACGAACCCCGAGAACTTCGTTGAACCGTTTGCCAAGGCCGGGGCCGACTGCCTGTCGTTCCATATTGAGGTCACCGCGGGGCGGGCGGAACACGATGAGCAGGACCTGATTCGCCGGATTCGCGGCGCGGGCTGCGCCGTGGGGATCGTGATCAATCCCCCCACGCCTGCCGACGCCGTCTTCCACGTCCTGGAGTCGGTGGACATGGTCCTGGTCATGAGTGTGAACCCCGGTTTCAGCGGCCAGTCCTTCATTCCCGACGTCCTGGATAAGACCCGCGCGATCGGCTCCCGTCTGCCGCAGACCGTGCGCCTGCAGATGGATGGCGGCATCGGTCTGCAGACCGTTCAAGCCTGTCGGGACGCCGGTTGCGATACGATCGTCGCGGCCAGCGCGCTGTTCGGGGCGGAAGACCGCAAGGCAGTCATGCAGGCCCTTCGCGGACATGGTTGAGCCGGCGGCAGCCGGTTAGGATGGCAGCGATGAGTGATCAGGCGGCCAAGCGCACTTACAAGAAAACGTTGAACCTGCCCAAGACGTCCTTCGCCATGAAGGCCAACCTGGTGCAGCGCGAGCCGGAGTTCCAGAAACGCTGGGACAAGCTCGATCTATATCGACGCATGCGGGACAGCAGTCATCCCCGCGGCACGTTCGTCCTGCACGACGGCCCGCCCTATGCCAATGGCCCCATTCACCTCGGTCACCTGCTGAACAAGGTGCTCAAGGACCTGGTGGTCCGCAGCCACTGCATGCTGGGATTCGACACGCCCTTCGTGCCCGGCTGGGACTGTCACGGCTTGCCCATCGAGCACAAGGTGGTGCGGGACCTGGGCGAGCGGGCCCGGGAGATGACCGCTCCCCAGATCCGCACCCGCTGCCGATCGGATGCGGAAAAGTTCGTCAAGCTCCAGGCCCGCCAGATGCGCCGCCTGGGCACCGTGGGTGAGTACGACAATCCGTACCTGACCATGAACCCGGCCTACGAAGCGGCGACGCTGCAAGTCTTCGCCGACCTGGTGGGCCGGGGGCTAGTCTACCGGGCGCTGAAACCGGTTCACTGGTCCATCGCCAACCAGACCGCCCTGGCCGAGGCCGAACTGGAGTACGAGAATCGCGAAGACACCAGCGTCTACGTGGTCTTCGAAATCGAAAATCCGCAGGACCTGCCCGAGTCGCTCATGGCCCGCCCGGGCGAAGCCCTCAGCCTGATGATCTGGACGACCACGCCCTGGACGCTCCCGGCCAACATGGCCGTGGCCGCCGCCCCGCGTGCGGAGTACGGCCTGTACCGCGTGGCACTGGAAGACCGCGGGGGGCTGGTCCTGATCGCTCGCGACCTGGCAGATCACGTGTTCGAAAAGGCCGACGCGACCGTCGATCCCCTCGGCGTCTGCACCGGAGCCGAGTTGGAAGCGGCGGGTGTGAAGTATCGCCATCCCTTCGTCGATCGCGTCGGCCCGGTGGTCACCGCCGATTACGTCACGCTGGAAGATGGAACGGGCCTGGTCCACACGGCACCCGGACACGGCGTCGAAGACTACCAGACGGGGCAGCGCTGCGGCCTGGAGACTTACTGCCCCGTGCTCGCGGACGGCACGTTCGATTCGTCCGCGCCGGATTGGCTGGTGGGCAAGAGCGTGTGGGATGGCAACGACCTGGTCGTCGAGCATCTGCGTGAGTCGCAGAACCTGTTCCACGACCACAAGTTCACACACAGCTATCCCCACGACTGGCGTTCCAAGACACCGGTGATCTTCCGGGCGACCGAGCAGTGGTTCATCGCCGTGGACGAAGCGTTCGACCATGACCAAGATCCCGAAACGGCGGCGCCGAAATCGCTGCGGACGCGTGCCCGGGCAGCCGCGGGGACCGAGTCAGGTGGGGAGGCCGGCGGCGACGGGAAGGTCGCATTCGTTCCCACCTGGGGGCAGCGACGCCTCGAAGGCATGCTGGAAAGCCGGCCGGATTGGTGCATCAGTCGCCAGCGGGCGTGGGGCCTGCCCATTCCCGCCTTCTACGGCGGCGAACCGGGACAGGTCCTGCTCACGCGAGCGTCGGTGGCCGCGGTCGCGGATCACGTGCGCGAGCACGGATCGGACGCGTGGTTCCGCGCGGAGGCGCCGGAGATTCTCGCCGACTACGAGCCGGGCCAGGATCCGGACGCGCCGGACTGGGTGGACAAGGGCGCCCTGACCAGGGGCCATGACATTTTCGACGTGTGGTTTGAGTCCGGCTCGTCCTGGAACGCGGTCCTGCGGCAGCGGGGCATTCCCTGCCCGGCCGACCTGTACCTGGAGGGATCGGACCAGCACCGCGGCTGGTTCCAGTTGTCGCTGCTTCCCGCCCTGGCCGTGACCGGACGGCCGCCGTTCAAGACGGTCCTGACGCACGGCTTTATGGTGGACAAGTTTGGCAAGAAGATGAGCAAGTCCCTGGGCAATGCCCTGGACGTGGACGAGCTGCTCAAGGATTTCGGCGCCG
>Ga0224508_10004679_pt1 | contig 11132 bp, 13 predicted proteins | sample SF_Jan12_sed_USG_4_FD_170157 | JGI IMG/M metagenome (GOLD analysis project Ga0224508, IMG submission 170157) | Sediment microbial communities from San Francisco Bay, California, United States - SF_Jan12_sed_USGS_21 | ecosystem: Environmental > Aquatic > Marine > Sediment | place: USA...
GCAGGCGATGCCAGTCGGCATTGTTCCTGGCCAGGCGGGAGACTTCCAGCCCCATGACGATGCCCGCGCGTCCCATGCCGACATCGCTCACCAGACGTTGAAATCCTTCGCGCCATGAGGCCGACGCGCCGGATTCGCCCTGGTCGCTGTCGATGACGATGATACGGTCGTCGTGCCAGCCAAGAGCGGTCGCACGGCCTCGAAGGGCATATTGCCGCTTCGTGCTCTCGACGTTCTCGATAACCTGCCGCATCGATGACTGCCTGATGTAGAGATAGGCGTCCCGTTCGAGATGGTGAGGTTGAACCTTGAGCGAGGCGTTCATGGCGGTCTCCGGTCATTGATTGCCATGGCCATGCCTGCGAGCAGGCCAATGACGGCCCGATCCTCGATGAACTCCTCCGGCATCGAGGATCGGGAGGGGATGGGGTCCAACCGGGCGGGTTCGGAAGCCAGCATGCGCACCCATCGCCATAGGCCGCGGTGGAGAAAGACGATCAGCCCGCTACGGGCGTCTGGGGGCAGCGCTTCACCAAGCATGGCCGAGCGCAGCCTCTCGTACCGGGCGACAATGGCGGTCGGGTGGATGGGCGGACTGGCGACAATCCCGGTCATCTCGAAGTTTTTTTTGCACCGACCGCCCGTTCGATCGTTCTTGGATGGACATCGAGGCCGAGTTCCTTCTGGACCAACGTCGCCAACGCGCGCGCCCGTATCGGTTGACCAGGAGAGATCTGCGCTCGGAGGAATGCCAATACCTCGCCCTGGATTTTGTGGGGGCCGCGGGGGCCTCGCTTTTTGGGCACAAGCCCGGCAATGCCCCCTTCCTTGAAATCCGCCTTGGCCTGGTAATAGGTTGGCCGCGAGACTCCGTAGTCGTCGGACGCATCCGTCACCGACGCCTTCTCGACAGAGACGCGACGCAGCATCTCGTACTTCACCTGCACGACGTCGCGCGGATCGAAGAATCCGCCTTCTTGAAACTTCGGATCGCGGACCTTCTCCGGGGCCGGATTCAGCATGCCGTCCTCGGCGAGGATGTCGGCCTTCGAGCGCTTACGGTCATGGCTTGTTGGCACGCCAACCCCCCCTTGTTAGGATATCAAACATGTAATTACAACTATGCCGCGATGAATTGTTCTGTCAAGGTTAGAATAATCGCATTTGTGAGCCAAAATCTTCAGAACATGCGCCAACGCGGCATCATTTATCTTACATGTGCGGCATAATTATCATTACACTTCATCGGGATGCTTCTCCACAGAAAGGTGCTCAACAAGACGGGCAAGCTCGATGAGGTCCACAACCCGAAAAAGCGCCCGCTCTTGCCCGATGACGGCTTCGGGATCCGGGGTAGCAGCGTCGGTCCACTGCGGCGGAACAGAGCAAATCGTGCTGTCATCGATACGCAGCAAGAGCCGCTTGCCGGACCGGTTATAGCGATCGCCGATGCAGACGAACTGCCGACCGGCATACGGATGGAAGGGGTGGGTTATGCGCACAAGCTGTGTCGAAGCGACGGCAACGTCTGCATTCTGAGGTGAGGTACAAACGGCTTGAACGGGGTCGTTTTATCTGGCCGACACCGGTCGACGAGGTGATTTCGATTTCGTCTGCTCAATTGGGTTACCTTCTTGAAGGGATCGATTGGCGGCACCCGCAGCATACCTGGCGGCCGGCTGCGGCAGGTTGACTCATCCGACCAAAAAGACGCCACAAATCCAGCCAAATGTGTTGTTCTTTGGCTCATGGTTGGATCACCGGATGACATCGAAACCCTGAAGGTCGCGCTCGCTTTCGAACGTGCGGCGCGCCTTGCCGCCGAGGCCAAAGTTTCAAGTATCGATGCGTTGGTTGCCTCCTTGAAGCTGCAGATCGAGAAGATGCGGCGCGAGCTGTACGGGCAGCGCTCGGAGAGGAAGGCAAGGCTTCTCGATCAGATGGAACTTGAGCTCGAAGACCTCGAGGCTGATGCCACCGAGGACGAGCTCAAAGCGGAGCTGGCGGCGTCCGAGACGACCGAGGTCCGGCCCTTCACCCGCAGGAAGCCCTCGAGGAAACCTTTCCCCGAGCATCTGCCGTGCGAACGGGTGGTGATCCCTGGTCCGACGTCATGCGATGGCTGCGGATCGGAGAAACTCGCCAAGCTCGGCGAGGACGTCACCGAGACGCTGGAAGTGATCCCGCGGCAGTGGAAGGTGATCCAATACGTCCGAGAAAAATTCACCTGCCGGCATTGCGAGGGCATCTCGCAGCCACCAGCGCCTTTCCATGTGATCCCGCGCGGCTTTGCCGGCCCGAGCCTGCTCGCCATGATCCTGTTCGAGAAGTACGGTCAACATCAACCGCTCAATCGACAGAGTGAACGCTATGCCAGGGAGGGTGTCGATCTCAGCCTGTCGACATTGGCCGATCTGGTCGGTGCCTGCACGGTCGTGCTGCGACCGCTTCATGAGCTGATCGAGACGCATGTGCTCAAGGCCGGCCGGCTCCATGCCGATGTCCCGGTCTGCAGGGGCGAAGCCCCGAAGATCCGGCATGGCGAGCCCGACCTTCGGCCTTCCAGGCCTGCAGGCGGGGACGACACCCCGATCCGGGTGCTGGCCAAAGGCAAGTGTGTGAAAGCCACCGCTTGGGCCTATGTCCGCGACGACCGGCCGTTTGGTGGTTCCGATCCGCCGGCGGTCTTGTTTCACTACTCCCGCAACCGCAAGGGCGAGCATCCAACACGGCATCGGGCCGACTTCGCCGGTATCCTGCAGGCTGATGCCTATTCCGGGTTCAATCCGCTGGTCGATCCCAAACGGGAGCCGGGACCGGTCACATCAGCACTTTGTTGGGCGCATAGCCGTCGCAAATTCTTCGAGCTGGCCGATATCGCCAAGCAGGCCCGAAGCAAAAAGCAGATGGTGATCTCACCGATGGCTTTGGAAGCGGTCAAGCGGATCGACGCCCTATTCGACATCGAGCGCGCGATCAACGGACGATCGGCAGAGGAACGCTTGAAGATCAGAAAGGAACAAAGTGCTCCTTTGATGGCTGACCTGGAAACCTGGATGCGTGAGGAGCGGGCCAAGCTCTCCAAGCATGCCGCCGTCGCCAAGGCCTTCGGCTATATGTTGAAGCGATGGGACGGCTTTGCCCGCTTTCTCGAAGACGGCCGAATTTGCCTTACGAACAACGCAGCAGAACGAGCGTTGAGAGGTCTCGCTCTTGGAAGAAAATCGTGGTTATTCGCCGGTTCCGACCGCGGTGGCGAAAGAACGGCTATCATGTACACCTTCATCACGACGGCAAAATTAAACGATATCGACCCTCAGGCCTGGCTCGCCGACGTCCTCAAACGCATCGCAGAACATCCCGCTCAAAGACTCGACGAACTTCTTCCCTGGAACTGGAAGGCCGAGCAGATGGAAAAAGCTGCTTAGCCGCGTGGTTCACCGGAGGGAAACTCAACAAGGTCCCCAAGTCCGTTCAATCCAGAGCTGAGGCGGATCTCAAGGAAATCTGGATGACCGAGGGGCGCGACGATTCTGAGAAGGCCGTCGACCGTTTTCCTTGCCAAGTACCAGATCAAACACGACAAGGCCGCCGATTGCCTGGCCACGGATCGTAATGCGCTGCTCGCCTTCTACGAATTCCCGGCCAAACACTGCAAGCACATCCGTACCGGCAACCCGATCGAAAGCACGTTTGCCACGGTCCGCCACCGAACCGTACGCAGCAAAGGCTGCCTCAGCTACGAGACCGCTAAGATCATGGTGTTCAAGACGATCCCGGCTGCTCAGAATTGATGGCGCGAGCTTGATGGGCAGAACCAGTTGCCAAAGGCGATCGAAGGCATCAAATTCATCGACGGTATCGAAACCGTCCGCGATCACGCCGACGCTTGATCAGACGCCGTCACCAACTTCCACGCATAACTCCACGTCAGCTGAGAGCGCCCAGTACTGCCTCAACCCGCTTCCTCAGATCGGACGCACTGAATGGTTTGACAATGTAGTTGTTCGCACCGGCTTCTTTCGCGGCAACGACTTGCGCCCGGTCCTTCTGGCCTGTGGCCATGATGAACGGCAACGCTTTAATAACCGGATTACCTCTGATCTTGTTCAATAACTCCAAGCCGCTGATCCCATCCATGTTCCAATCAGAAATGATGAGATCGAATTTTGTCTTGCCAAGAGCATCCAGCGCCTCCTCACCACTCCTCGCAGCTGTGACTTGGGTGACGCCGATCTGCTTTAGGCAATGACGAGTAAGCTCACGCATGCTCTGCTGGTCATCGACAATCAGAATTTGCAAGTTCTTTGCGGATGGCATGATATTCTTCTCCACAGTGGTTAGGCAGAGATTGGCCTGATCGGGGAATTCGAACCGGCTGACAGGCTTGCGACTACAGGATAGGCAGGGAGCTCATGGCGGCTTAGCTTACCGAACAGATCTCTTTGCCAATATTTTCAAGCGCAGATTCTGCCGCTACCGCACCGATTTCCATGGCAGCGCGAGGCATGCCATAGACGACACAACTGGCTTGATTTTGGCCTAATGTCGCCGCACCTGCCTCGCGCATCGCGAGTAGTCCCTTGGCGCCATCACGCCCCATGCCCGTCAAGATGACACCAATGGCTTGAGCTCCTGCCTGCTTTGCCACCGATTGGAACAGCACATCGACAGACGGGCAGTGGCCAGATACCAAGGGGCCGTCGTACACTCGGCACTTGAATCCTCCTTGCCTGTCTCGAATCGCCTCCAGGTGATAGCCGCCTGGAGCGATATAGGCATGACCAGCCTGAATACGCTCGCCGTCGCTGGCCTCAACGACGGTAAGAAGACAGTTCTGATTGAGACGGGCAGCGAAGGAGTTGGTGTAGGCGGGTGGCATGTGTTGGGTGATGAGAACACCAGGGCAGGTCGAAGGCAGGGCTGAAAGCACGGTCTGGATGGCGACAACACCCCCGGCCGATGCACCGATTGCGATCAGGTTGACGCCGACTCGTCGCCGAATCGCTCTAGGAGGTGACTTTTGCGGGCGCGTTTGCCCAGAGGCCGTCACTCTAGCGCTCACGGCCGCCTTGACCTTGGGTATCAGTTCGGCTTTGAAGTCTGCGAAGCCGTCTCTAGCCACCCCTTTCGGCTTGGTGACGAAATCCACCGCACCGCTTTCAAGGGCTCGAAGCGTAGTATCGGCGCCCCGTTTGGTCAGGCTCGACACCATGATGACCGGCATGGGCCGAAGCGCCATGATCTTCTCGAGGAAGGCCAAGCCGTCCATCTTGGGCATTTCGACATCAAGCGTGATGACGTCAGGGTTAAGATCCTTGATCATCTGACGAGCGGAGAGGGGATCCGGTGCGGTGCCAACCACTTCGATGCCGGAATCACTGTCAAGAATCGACTGGAGCATCTGGCGCATCAGCGCCGAATCGTCGACGACCAAGACCCTGATGCGCCGGCGCCTCATGGCGCTAGTCGAACAATTCTGCATCGCCTGCATTGTCATCAACCTTTATTTGACTACGATAGGTCATCTCGCGCTTGATAAGGTCTTGATCCGCTGCCCGCTGCAACTGACGCATCTGCACCTTGCCGGTTATTGGGAAATAGTGGATGCGCCTAGGTTTCATGCCGCCGAGATGCTTAGCGGCGATGTCTAGGCCTTCGTTTCTCAGGTAACTTTCAACGAAGTCCACGTTCTTCTGCCCAACAGACAGAGCAGAGGCTCCTTCAATGACCTGGCCGCCGCCAAACACCTTGACTTCCAGCCTTGAGCGCGCGCCGCCACGCTTGATGATGTCGTTGATCAAGGTTTCCATCGCGTGATTGCCGTAGCGCATGGCGGCATCGACCGTCTTGCCCCAATGGCCAGTGTCGCTTTCCGGAAGCAGGAAGTGGTTGATGCCGCCGACGGCCGCCACCGGATCGCGGATGCAGGCCGCAACGCAGGATCCGAGCAGGGTGACGATCATCTCGTCGGTTTTCGAGGTCACATAGTGGCGTCCAGGCAGGACCATGACGACATTCATGCCATAGCGAGCATCGAAGTACCGGCCCGACGTCTTGGCCTGAGCGGCACTCTCGAGACCTTGACGATGTCGAAACAGCATATTGTCCTGAACATTCGTCATGCGATCTTCCTGTAAATCGTCCGACCAATGAGCTCTAGATTGGGATGGTTGCCACTGGCAGACTCGGAGTGGCCGAGGTAAAGCCAGCCCCCAGGTTTCAAAACCTTGACAAAGCGATCGACCAGCCAGGTTTTGGTTTGGGTGTCGAAGTAGATCAAAACATTTCGGCAAAAGATGACGTCGAACTGTCCCTTCATCGGCCAGTTGCCGAGAAGGTTGAGCTGCTTGAAGCTGATCAGATCTCTCGCCGCGGCTCTCATCTGGCCACTTCCGTCGGCAGCCAGCTGAACATGCCTACGGCACGACTCGGGACATTTCGTCATGACGGCTGCGCTGTAACGGCCGGCACGTGCCTGCTCGAGCACGTCCGTGTTCAGGTCGGTCGCCAGGATGCGCACATCAAGGCGATTCAAATCGACCTTGCTGTCCAAGAGAGTCATGGCGATACTGTAGGGTTCTTCGCCGGTGGAACAGGCCGACGACCAGATGCGAATGCGACGATTCCCCCCTCCGTCTCGCTCCAGACTCGTCGGCAATGCCTCGTCTTTCAGGTGATCGAAATGGTGCGCCTCGCGAAAGAATGACGTCAGATTGGTCGTCAGGGCATTGAGCATCCGTTCGAGCTCACTCTCGCCCTTGGGACCGTCCAAGAGATCGAGATAGGCCGCGAAGTCGGCAAGGCCATGCGCGCGAAGCCGTTTGGTCAATCGGCTGTAGACCAAATCGAACTTTTGATCACCAAGCTGAATTCCCGACAGTTCGTAGACCTTATTGCAGATCAAACGATAGTCGGCGTCACTCAGGTCGAATTCCCTGTCTTGGCGGGTGGCAAGTTTAGTCATGATGCCGTCACCGCCAATTGCCTCCAGCTCCTAGGCGCCGAGGCCTTGCCCCCGCCATCAGCCGTCATTCGGACCGGCCGCCACAATTGGTCAGGCGTCATTGCAGCATCTCGGCGGATTCGAGCGAACGCGTCTCGACCATGGAGGAATGGGCAGGCGCCGACATGGCGCAGACTCCATCGACATCGAGAATCAGGGCGACCATGCCATTGCCGAGGATCGTCGCCCCGGCCACCCCTTGGACTCGACGATAGTTCGATTCAAGACTTTTGATCACGACCTGCTGCTGCTCGACAAGTTCGTCGACCACCAAGCCGATTGGATCGCTGGCCCCGGTCTCAACCACCACGACGAGTCGTTCGCTCGTATGTCCAGACCGGTGCTCGAGGCCAAAGAGCCGAGCGAGATGGATGAGCTTGATAAAGCCACCGCGGATCGCCAGGACTTCGCCGCCGCCGGCAAGCTCATGAATGGCACCGTTGTCCGGCCTCAGGCTCTCGACGATACTGGTGATCGGGATAATGAAGAACTCATGCCCGATGCTAATGATCATGCCATCCAGCACCGCAAGCGTCAGCGGCAGGGTAAGGCTGAACCGGGAGCTCTCGCCGGGGACCGACGTGATGCCGATCCGTCCACCCATGTTCTGTATTTTGCGCACGACGACATCCATGCCGACGCCACGCCCCGATACGTCCGAGACCTGATCGGCTGTCGAAAAGCCTGGCAACAGGATCAGGTTATCGATCTCATCATCGCTCGGACGGGCATCTGCCGAGGTCAATCCCTTTTCCGTGGCTTTCTTAAGCACTTTCTCGCGATTGATGCCGCGGCCATTATCGCTGACCGAGATAACGATCTTGCCGTTGCGATGCTCCGCCGTCAGCTGGATGATCCCTTCGCGCGCCTTGCCAGCCTGTTCGCGTTCAGCCGGTGTCTCGAGCCCATGATCCATCGAGTTTCGGATCATATGGGTAAGCGGATCGGACAGCTCCTCGATCACCGTCTTGTCCACTTCGGTGGTCTCGCCGGTGATGACCAATTTGGCTTCTTTGTTCAGTGAGCAGGAAAGCTCGCGCACCAGCCGCGCCATGCGCGAAAAGACGGACTTCACCGGCTGCGCACGGATCGACATGACGCTCTCCTGCAGCTCGCGCATCTGCAGGGCAAGTGTTTCGACGCCATGGAGAAGACTGGCCTGCTCGGTGACCGAAAGCTGGCTGATCTGCTCACTCAGCATCGCTTGGGTAATCACCAATTCACCGACCATGTTGACCAGCCGGTCAATCCGTTCAAGATCGACTCGGATCGATGCCGGCGGCTTCTTGTCGGCGACAGTCTTGTTGTCGGCGGCGATCTTGTTATCGGCGGCGGCCTTGGTGGCGGAGCCGCCGATCGCGGCTTCCTCCTGTGGTTGCGGCGCCGGAGCTACTGGTGCTACCGGCTCAGCTGCCTGATTTTCTTCAGGAGCCGTCTCCTCGGTACCTTGTTCCGCGACCGCGTCGTGGTTTTCGATGTCAAGTTTGCAGTCGTCGAGCACGAACTCGAACACACCGCGGATAGCCTCGTCTGACGCCGATGTGGTCAGGGTGAACCGCCAGGTCAGGTAGGAGCCGTCGGCCTCGATGTCTTCAAGAGCCGGCAGGCGGGACGAATCGACCTCGATTTCCAGCGTGCCGAGCGACTTCAGCTCGCGCAACAGAATCAAGGGATCGTTCGCACGATGAAACAGCTGGGGGGTCGGCGCAAATTCGATCTTGACTTCGCGCATTTGCGCCGAGATGTCCGACTCTTGATCGCCAGCGCTTTCGCCGCCCTCATCCGGCCCGCCGAAGTCGATATCGTCGAAGACGTCATCGGCGTTCTCCTCCTCCCCTTCGGCCTTGGTCCCGGCGAGCTCGTGCAGGCTTTCGAGAAGCTCTCTGCCGAAGTCGTCGGGAAGGGTTTCGTCATTTTGCGCCGCCACGACCAGATCCGCGAGGACATCGCCGGCTCGGATCAGGAGCGCAACATTCGGACCGCTCGTCTCGAGCCGATGCTCGCGCATCTGGTCGAGCACGGTTTCGAAGACGTGGGCAAAGCCCACGAGCTGCGTAAACCCGAAGGCGCCGGCGCCACCCTTGATCGAATGAATGGCGCGAAAGGCCGCGTGCAGAATTTCATCATCGGTCTCGCCATCTTGAAGGGCGGTCAGCTGCCCCTCCAGATCGGCGAGCAGCTCCTCGCATTCCTGAAAGTAGGTATGCTTGAATTCAGCAAGATCATCCATGCATCGGTTCCCCGCTATGCAATCACCGTTAAGGGCAAACTTTCTCGATGACGCGAATCAGGCTTTCGGGGTTGAACGGCTTGACGATCCAGCCGGTCGCGCCCGCTGCCCGCCCCTCGGCTTTCTTGGCGTCGGAGCTTTCGGTGGTCAGGGTGAGAATCGGTGTCGATGCATAGGCCGCTTGGGCGCGGCAGGCCTTGATGAAGGCGATACCATCCATCACCGGCATGTTGATGTCAGTGATGATCACGTCGGCGCCCTCGGCTGCGAGCTTCGAGAGCCCATCCTGCCCGTCGTCCGCTTGAACAACGTCGTAGCCGGCTTGTTTGAGTGTGACGAGCAGCATGTCTCGCATCGTCTTGGAGTCATCGACGGTCAAAATTCGCTTCGACATTATTCCACGTTCCACGCCATCAACTGTGAAAACAGGCCGAGATCGCTGAAGCCATCGACCAACGCTTCGGAAGGCTTGGCTACCGTCAATCTGGCTTTCTTGCGCTCGACATGCGCCGCCACCGCCAACAGCACCTGAATGCCCGGCGTAGTGACTTGCTCGACCTCGTCCGACCGCAGGGTGACGGTCATCTCGGAGTCAACCATCTCAAGGACGGTATCTCGAAGGTCAGAAGCCGCAGGTATGTCCAAAACACGCGGCAGCGTGATCTGGCATACGTCATCGACCAATTCGGATTGCAATCCGCTCATCAGGCTCCCGCCTTTCTCGATCATTTATCGACATTCATCGGACGCCCGCAGGTTAAGCGATAAGAACTTCATTTTGGTTAACGCCAGCCCGACGACGTTGCCCATTGCCTTCGAATCCATCTTGCCGGCTTCAGAAAAGATCGATCTCGCCGACCGATGGCGGCCCGACCGGGCCCGACGGTTGGGAAGACCTGTCGGTCATGCCGACGTCGATCGCAAAAGCCCTGCGTGTTTCCTCAAGCCGGAGGCTGTCGATAACCGCCCGCCCGAGATCATCGCCGGCGGCCAGATCGCCCTCGGCCAGCATGTGCTCCAGCATCGACAGTGTCGCACCCATATCGCGAAGCCGCTGCTGAACACGGTCTTCGTTCTGCAGGGCAATGGTTGCCTGAGACAATCTTGGTTGCAGGAACTCCCCGTCGCTGCTTGCTCCGAGCGCACAAATCTCGTCGGAAAGGCATCTTGCGATATCACGAAGGATGGTGGCCGATTGATCAATCTCGCGCCGAAGGAAAGCGAGAACCGGCACGATATCGCGAAGACCACCGCCGGTCGGCTGCACACCATGGGCTGGGAACGTCACGGCGTCAGGACCTTGCACGCCAAAGCTCGTGTCGAACGCATCCTCGGTTCCATTAGGCCTGGTCATCAGCATCACCCGTCAGCCTCTTGCCCTGGTCATTGCATTTCGCGCCTGTTGCCGAACGGCAGCAACAACCGACGGCGCCCGGTGCGCGGGCCACTCGCTGCCTGCCTTGGCGGCCCAATGGCGAATTGAGATCAGCCATAACGTCAACCTTACTTGGAGGCATGGCCCTGGACGTCGCCAAGCCAATTGTCGACCTTGATTGCCATTTGGTCGCCCACTCGGCCGACATTGGCTCGCAGGAGTGAGGTATCGCCGCAGCGCAGCGTAACCGGATCTTGAGGTCGGTCGCGCAGCTTCAGCGTCGAGCCGACTTTGAGTGCCAAGATTTCCTGAAGCGACACGACCTGCGCACCGAACGTCACTTGGAGCTCGACTTCGGACAGGAGCAACTCATTGGCGAAATGGGACTTCCAGATCGAGTCCTGGCCAAACTTCTCGCCCATAAACATTTGCTCGAGCAAGTCGCGTACCGGATCGAGCGTGGCATAGGGGACCAGAACTTCGATACGACCGCCACGATCCTCCATATTGACATCGATCTC
>Ga0224508_10004680_pt1 | contig 11130 bp, 11 predicted proteins | sample SF_Jan12_sed_USG_4_FD_170157 | JGI IMG/M metagenome (GOLD analysis project Ga0224508, IMG submission 170157) | Sediment microbial communities from San Francisco Bay, California, United States - SF_Jan12_sed_USGS_21 | ecosystem: Environmental > Aquatic > Marine > Sediment | place: USA...
GCGCCTTCATCAATGCGGCTCGGGCCACGACCACTTGATCTCGCGCCTGTTTCCATTGGGTTTGCGCTTTCTCCGCAATCTCTTGACTAGCCGATCCATCGGTGGCGAGTTCCCAATAGCGTTTGAAATCACGCTGTGTTTGTTTCTCTTCCGCTTCTGCTTGCAGCAACACCGCATTCGCAGCATCTACACCGGCATCGGCCGCACCAATTCGTAAGGGAACCTCTTTCCCCAATAACGCGAGATCTGCTTGACACTGTTCCGCGTTCGCTTTAGCGGCGGCTGCCGCGGCTTTAGCTTGATTGACTCGCGCGTGTGCTACCCGATCATCCAAGCGCACCAGCACATCACCCTTTTCCACCGTATCGCCCTCACGGATCATGACGTCAACGATACGACCCGGTTGTTTACTCGCGATAATGACCGTATCGCCTTCGATGCGTCCGTTAGTCTGAATCAATCCTTCCGGCAGTGCTTCAGATTGTTGAGAGAGTTGGTATAGCAAAATTGCAACGACAACGGCCCCGCTCAATGCAAGCAGCACCCAGGTTTTAGTTTTTCGTTCGCGTGATGCCATTGCTATGTCTATTTGTGGTTAATAGTTTGTTTAATCTGCTTTGCCAGATACCGTGATTGATATTCTATTTCGTTTGAAGCGCTTACTATAGAAGAGTGTCCACGTGAATATCTGACTTAGATCAATACTAATCACAATGAAGTTGCGCCAGCCGCTGACGTAGCACACGTACTTCGGCTCGTACTCCTTCTAGATCGTCTAATAACTCCAGGGACAAAGCGACGCCTGGAAGATTAATTTCCAGGTCGCGCTGCAATCGTTGCGCCCGGTACAGTCGGGAAACCGTATGTCCGGTAAAACGCCATTGTTGTTCGCTTTGTCCGTCAGGATTGAGTACGCCGGTCTCTACCATTTCGACTACGTACTCGGTCCGTACGCCACATAGTTCACAAAACTCACGCAACGTGTACTCACACTGATCGTTTATTGCTTCAATCTCTATAATGTCGTCGTCTGATTTCATCACTAGACTCCTAAATGTACTCGCGGATTGAAGTCCATCTGTTTTTCCATCTGCCGCATTAACTCTTTGTCCTTATCGGTTTCTATTTGTGGGTTGGTAATTTGCAGCACTACATATTGGTCACCTGCTGGTGTTCCCGGCATGCCTCTACCCTTTAATCGCAACCGTTGCCCCGAACGCGCACCCGGTGGCACTTTTAAGTTGACATTGCCACCCAGGGTCGGCACATCGACGGTAGCGCCGAGAGCGGCCTCCCAAGGAGTGACGGGTAACACCAAGGTGACATCTTTGCGCTCGACGGTATAGTTCTTGTGTAGTGCTATTTCAACTTCGAGAAATAAATCGCCATTCGGCCCTCCACCTATTCCTGCACTACCTTGCCCCTGCAATCTGATCTTTTGTCCATGGGTAACGCCCTTGGGGATTTTAATATTTAACGTCTTGGTAGTTGGTGACATTTGTCCGTGCGCATCCACGCTATGTGAACGTAATGAAATAGTGCGCATCGCGCCGGAAAATGCCTCTTCCAGACTGATTGAAATTCGATGGTGCATATCCTGACCCCGAAGGGAAAAACCACCAGACGCGCCATCACCCGCGTAGCTGCGACCCATACCAGGGTGTCCAAATATTGTCTCGAAAAATTCGCTGAATCCGCCGATATCGGCATCGGTGAACCCGCCACCGCGGAAATCCTCACGAGATTGCCATCCTGGTGGCGGCGTAAAATCACTGCCGCCGCGATAACCATGTTTTTTGAGTTGATCATACTCGGCGCGCTTTTCCGTATCTTTTAATACTTCGTATGCCTCACCAAGTTGCTTAAATTTCTCTTCGGCATGTTTTTCCTCGCTCACATCCGGGTGATATTTGCGCGCCAAACGCCGATAGGCCTTTTTTATCTCGTCGTCCGATGCGTTTTCATCGAGACCCAGTACTTCGTAGTAATCAATAAACTTCATAAAACCGTCACACCGCCATTGTGCAATAATAAATTATCATTCAGTACATCAGTATTCAAAATATATGCCCTGTACGAAGGTTAGTTTTGATCTGTATCACACTTAACCAGAACTTGTTGATCCACCGGGTTTGCTGCAGACTCATACCTGGAGTTTGGTAGATTCCGCCCAATAAATATTACACCCATTTATGATATGAGTATGCGCTGTGCATTTTTCTTGGCCTCGATATTATTACTGACTGCACCAAATGCGTCAGCAATCGAGTATAGCGATGTAGAAATTGTGCAGAATATCCAACGGTTGGCAGAGGCCACCAATTCGCGATTAGTTAATGTTTCGGCGCAGTCGCGTCAGTTCTATAAACAGCGTGATTTTAAACCCGCTTGGGATATTGAAAGCGTCAGATCGAGGCAAGCGTGGCAACTTATCGATGTGCTGCGGGCGGCCGATACGCATGGACTGAAACCCAACGATTATGAAGTTTACGCCATCGCGCGTGATCTTGGCGGTGATATCGCTTCAGCCCAGTTCGCGGCAAAACTCGATATTCGCTTAACCACCGCGTATCTTACCTATGCCAGACATATGTTGCGTGGGAGAGTCACTCCGGCGGATATGCCACGGAACTGGGAAGTGGATTTACGCTATCGTAATTTGGTCACGCTACTCGACTCCGCGCTGGCAAACGAAAACATCGCACAAAGTCTGCAAACCCTCGTTCCGCCCCACCAGGACTATGAACACCTGCGCACGGCCCTGAAGCGATATCGCGATATCCGTAACAGTGGCGATTTCGTGCAGATACCTTCAGGCGCGCTACTTCGTCGTGGAGATATTGATTCTCGAATCCGGTTACTCAAGCAACGGCTCATTAGTAGTGGTGATCTGGTGCCACAAACAAACGATAAATCCAAACTATTCGATGAAGTCCTGGAACAAGCGCTGCGTCGTTTTCAACGCCGTCACGGCTTAGAGGTGGACGGTATTCTCGGGCCAAAAACCTTGCAAGCACTCAACGTATCTTTGGCAAGCCGGATTCGACAGATCGAATTAAATCTTGAGCGGCTGCGGTGGTTACCGCAGGATTTGGGTGATCGTCATATTCGTATAAACATCGCCGCATACGAACTTGGTGTTGTAGAAAAACGCAATCGAATTATGTCTATGCGCGTCATTGTCGGCGAGCGCTTTCATCAAACGCCTATCTTTAGTCGAGATATGACTTATATCGCGTTTAGTCCTTACTGGAATATACCTGCCAGTATCGCCATTAACGAAATGTTACCTAAGATAAAGAATGACCCTGAATACTTCAAACGGGAAAACATATTGGTGTATGCGGGCTGGAATGACAAAGAGCGGAAGGTCGATCCGCAAGATATAGATTGGTCGCAATACTCCCTGAAGGAATTTCCATTTCATTTGCGCCAGCAACCGGGTCCCAGTAATGCACTCGGTTTGGTAAAGTTTATGTTACCCAATCCATACGCTATCTACTTGCACGACACGCCGGCACGACAATTATTTACCAGATCGGCACGTAGCTTTAGTCACGGTTGCATTCGCTTGGAAAAGCCTTTCGTTTTAGCCAAATATTTATTGAGAAATTTGCCGGAATGGGGCGAGGAACGCCGAACATTGGTAGCAGCATCGGGTGTCGAGACAAATGTACAACTTCCTAAACCGATTCCTGTACACTTGATGTACTTGACAGCGTGGGCCGACTCGAACGGGAGGGTGCATTTTCGTGACGATGTCTACGAGCGCGATATAGAATTAGCTCGCATTCTTGGTTACCAATAGAGGGTTATATGTTTAAAGTTGACGCGGTTACAGGACACTGCCGACACCGTCGGCATTTTTTGGTCAAAGCGATGGCCAGTTCGGCGATTTTAGCTTGCAGACCTGGGTTTGCAAATGCGAAAGAAACGGTGCGTGAACTGACATTTGAGCACCTGCATACCGGCGAAAGATTGACGACGCCCTATTGGGAAAACGGCGCATACGATAGCGATGCCTTACAAGCCATTAACCACGTACTGCGCGATCATCGAACACATGATGTCGAGAATATCGATAGGAATTTACTCGACATGCTATTTTCCTTACGACAGCAACTCGGAGTCAACCAACCCTATCAAGTGATTTCGGGCTATCGCTCGCCAAAAACCAATGCCCTGCTTCACCAAAACAGCAATGGCGTGGCCAAACGAAGCTTGCATATGCAAGGACGCGCTATTGATGTGCGTATTCCTCGAATGGATCTAACAGTGATGCACAAGACAGCGTTACAAATGCAGGCCGGTGGTGTCGGTTACTACCAAAAAAGTAATTTTATTCATCTTGATACCGGTCGCGTGCGCTACTGGTAAGCAGGTTCAAAGACTATCGCGTTTCAACGGTTAGGGCGATGGATTTACAACGCCACCTGCTTCGCGCCACGCTGCAATTCCCCCGGCAATGTGCGCAACGTCCTTAAAACCCACGTCCATTAATGTTTTGGTAGCAAGTGTTGAGCGGCCTCCTGTCGCGCGAATAAAATAAAGCGTTTTCCGCTGAAAAATATATCATTGTGCATCGGACCCTGTGGGTCCGCGATGAACTCAAGAAACCCACGCGGCGCATGCACTGCACCCGGAATGATGCCCTTTTGTTGGCGTTTGACGGTTGCGCGGATATCCACGAATACAGTATCGGTATTAGCCGCTACCGTTAGTGCGTCGTGCACGGATATCGTATCGATGACGGCGTTGGCCTCAGCCAGCATTTTCTGCAAATTATGAGAAGTCATTGTTATAATTTTATGTCGATATCGGTTCTGGTTTGTTGAAATAATTATAAGAAAGAATGGGACAATCTTATTTAACAATCAAATGAAATACTAACCCGCTAATAATACACCGTTGGTCAAGGCAATCATGAGATAACGCCAGCGGCGTTTTCGGCATGATGAAATGGTGGCTATTTCAAGATCAGGTAGACGCCTGGATTATCCCGGACAGCAGTGCCGGTGACTAGGGCCGCCGAATTTCCTGGTCGATACGATGCGACAAAATCGAACCTACACTGCAGGTTAACTCATTCTGCGAACGCAATATCGCATCAATCATGCGGCTGGAAACAATCCGCGCGTTCGGTTTGCAAAAGCAACCAGCGATAACATGACCGGGACTTCAACCAGCACGCCGACTACAGTGGTTAAAGCGGCCCCCGAATTTAGCCCAAACAGACTAATGGCTACCGCAACCGCTAATTCAAAGAAATTTGAAGTTCCAATAAGAGCACACGGCGCCGCAACATTGAACGGTACCCGCCACAAATACGCCGCGCCGTAGGCGACGGCGAAAATACCGTAGGACTGCACCAGAAGCGGTGCCGCTATCAATGCAATGAGCACGGGACGATCAAGAATGATGTGACCCTGGAAGCCGAACAACAGAACCACTGTCGCGAGCAGCGCGACAATCGAGAGCGGCTTGACTATTCTAATGAATTGCTCAACCGCGGTGTTATCGGTTTGTCGGCGCTTTGCGGATTTCGTCAGCAAGCGGCGCGTGATGACACCAGCAATAAGTGGAATAACGACATACAGTCCTACGGACAAAATCAATGTTTTCCATGGCACATCGATATCGGTCACACCGAGTAGCAGTGCGACAATCGGCGCGAAGGCAAAGATCATGATGAGATCGTTCAACGATACCTGGACGAGTGTGTAAGTCGCGTCACCGCGTGTGAGCTGCGACCACACAAAAACCATCGCAGTACAAGGCGCCGCGCCTAGCAAAATAAGCCCGGCGATGTATTGTTGTGCGTCAGCCGGGGCAATGAGGTCGGCGAACAACACCTCGAAAAATAATAGCCCAAGGGCAACCATCGTGAACGGTTTGATCACCCAATTGACGATGATGGTAATGACCAGTCCTTTTGGACGCTCGCCGATGTGACTAAGACTAGCGAAATCCACATTCACCATCATTGGGTAGACCATTCCCCAAATCAGTACGGCGATGATCAGATTAACCGAGGCGTATTCCAGACTGGCGAGGAACTGAAATAAATTCGGCATCACGGTACCAAGACCGATGCCGACAGCGATACACAGGGCGACCCATACCGACAACCACTTTTCGAAAAAACCAATACCGCCGGTAGGCGTATCGACTACCGCGGCAATTTCACTATTCATAAAATTTTTACAATCCTTGCCAACACATCCGTTGACTAAAAGCCGAAACGAAAGTTTCTTTTACACCAACAATAGCTAAGTAACGCGATCCGTGCAAAATTTTTCACATAGCGACGGAATAAAACTGGAATGCGACTCTTATTGATCCGTCGTGTCACCACCCATCATCGACCCATAGCCCATAGTATGGCCCATACTTTGGCCCATCATGCCACCGTGTCCTCGCTGGTGATGCATGTTTTGATATTGTTTACGCTGCTCGTCCGTCAGTAACGCTTGTTTTTTGTTGTGCGCGTCGATCCGCGCTTCTATCATCTGACGGCGGTAATCGAACATACGACTGTACACTTCGCCGATGGCCTCGGCATCCGGTATGTCAGCGCGGTAAAGCTTTCGCAATTGACTTTGCTCATCAATCATTTTCCCCTTGATCTCCCAACGCTGTTTACGTTGTTGATCATGTATTTGATCTAACTGGTCCAATTGATCGTCACTGAGATCCAACATGCCTAAGCCCATGCCTCGACCCATCATACCGCCCATCCTCATGTGATCGAACCCAACCATAGCTCCCCGGTGATGCATTCCCATGCTATCTCCATGATGCATACCGTGCATCGATCCCATCATATTACAGTCGCCTTTCGGATTCCCACCCTGGTGCGCATAAAGCGGAGCAGCCAAAACCGTGAACACTGTAGTTAACACTAGCGTCGATAAAATCTGTCGACATTTCATTTGCGAGCTCCTGACGTTTAGTTTCATTGAATTTAACCAAAGTAACTTACAGCGCGGAAAAAAAACAACATTGATCGGTATCAAGTGTTTTATCGATATTCCGACGATAGCAAACCACGCTTTAAGCCGCTCGCAGTGAAGTAATTACTTTACTCTCACATTAAGCGGGCAACTCGGCGTATTTACGGCTAAAACGGCTGCCAATTGTGACTACCGCGGCGCCAATCCCAAACAACACGGCGAGGCAAACCAAGATAGCTCCCACGACGGGAATAAAGCCCAGGACGACGACTAAAATCACACCCGCCGCCAAAAGCAGAAGGCGTGATCCAAATTCTTTCTGCTCGCCATTTCGGTTTAATAGCCAATCTGACAGCCCAAATGCCGCCGTCGTGAAGCCAAGTAAAAACAGAAATGGTAACGTCAGCAACACCGCGACCCCAATCGGAATGCCTACAACGGTTACCAGGGCAATGATCGCAAGAATCGGCAATCCAATCAGAACAACGAGACCCCACAGAATGCTCTTACCTGGTTGCGAACGCAGCACGGATATACCCTGCTCCACCGAGTTACGCGTAAGCGCAACGAGTATGAGTCCAAACAAGAATACGCTAACGGCAAAAATCAGTGCGCCACCGAATCCAGCGAAAGCGCCCTTATCTTCTTCGTTGAATTCCGATTCCGTCAGGCTTGTTTGAGTTACCTTGCCGGTAACCACAGCAGACGGAGAAATTTCAGCGTTCTCGGTCGATTGAATAGTCAAATCTCCTTGTATGCGGGCGTTGTCAGTAACACGCACTTTACGCCCCTTGATTGTGACGGCACCTGTAGCCTCACCTGAGAACACAACTTCGTCACCATATAACTTAAGGTTATCTTCTGTTATTCCGTGAAACTCGATCAGCGCCGCTGCCAATGATGAGTTGGGCGCGATTTCGGAAGTCTTCGATACTTCAATCGATGCGCCAGCAGCCTTGAGCGCCTTTCCCGTGACGGCGTCAATGTTCACTTCCGCGCCAGCAAGCCATGCCTCGCCCGTGACATTACCCTTGAGGTATATCCGCGAGCCAGCTACATGCAGATCGCCACCTGATTCGGCATCGATATCGACCAACGCACCCGCTGCCCGTATATTCTGCCTGGCCTTGCCTTTTATGGTGACTCGGGCGCCAGCAGCGTGGATGTTCGCCGCGTCATCGACAGTAATCTCGACGTTCGAACCAGCACTGTTGACATCGCCTTCTTTAGTCGTCAGTGGCGTGGAAAGTGCCGTAGTCCAAATCAAAAGAGCTACTGAGAAAAGGATGAGAAGAGCTATCGAGAAAAATGAAATCAATTTCCGTCCATGCATTAGTTACCTCCTGTGCGTCGGAGTAATGTTGATTTACACAATTATCAACAATCTGGTTGACCAAACATTAATCTGGGTCAAGTAATGGCCATCCGATACCCAGAGTAGGCTGGATTGTGACTCTTTCTAACTCTTGATAAATTGGCTAAATTCTTGTTGTGGATATTTACGCATGAAAGAAACCATTGAAACCGGGAAATGTTTTTGTGGGACGATAACCGCGGAAATTCATGGCGGTCCATTTTGGATATGCTTCGATCACGATGATGACTGTCGCCGTGCTATTGGTTCTCCGCTCAACGTTTGGATCGGGGTACGTCCGAACCAATTTCAATTAACGAAAGGCACACCCAAAACATTTTTAAAGACAAAGGGGGTTGTTCGGACATTTTGTTCAGATTGCGGAACTTCAATAAGTTATTTAGATGAAGGTTTGCCAGACGAACTGTATATTACGATTGGTTTTTTAGATCACCCTGAAAGTTTCACTCCTCAAGCACATGCATATTGGAGCCACAAATTGCCCTGGATCGAGTTTGCAGACAAGCTGCCTCATATTGAAAAGTATTCCCGTAAACGAGATCTATCTGTTGGTAACCCCGAAGATCGTGAAGATGAAAGCTAGACTGCTGTGCGAAACCGCAAGTATTCGTAGGATAGAAGAACCGAACTAAGTCATACTACTTACCGTAAATGTGTATGCGCCAAATTGATGATGGTTCGCGCATCGTTACGTGCTTGATTCGCGGCACGCGGATTCACTTGATAGTACGTCCTAAGCCAACCTTGTCGTTGGCCCATAGGCAGTTTTGATACTTGAGATGGATAGGGATTCATTTGTCCGATTGGAATATGGCGTCGGCGAGCATCGTGTATCGCCTCGGTAGAAGGCGAACCCAGATGTGTGCGCGCATGACTGATAATGGTTTTGGCTTCATTACGTGCGCGCTGGGCCGCAATCGGGTTGGTCTTGTAATATTGACGCAGCCAGTTCTGCCGTTGACGCATCGACAGGGGCGGTAACTGGGATGGAAACGGGTTTTTCTGTCCTCGTGGAATTTTCCATTGCGGCGGTACATTGTGCCGGTAAGCAGGTGGAACACCCGCGGTATGCGGCTTTAATGGGGGGACATATTTGCGGGCCTCGCCTAGCTTCAATCGATTCAAAATATCGCCAATATCCTCACCGGGAATGATGCCTGGCGGCACTGCCGGCTTGATCTTGCGCAGTCTCGGTAATGGTTTTCGCCCCGTTATGTTTATCGCCGGTACGGTGATGCGTTGCGTCACTGGGATCGGTTTACCAAACAAAACCGCTTTGTCGTAACCTTGTTGGTTCAACACATTGCGAATGCCATACGGATTTTTGTAACCCTCCTGCGTATACCCGTGAAATAACAAAGAACGCAGGCCAAACGTGTCGATATGCACTTGCACTTCATCCACCGCATGCCCCCAATCCTTGTTGTGTTTGAAATGGAGTGACCCCATCACTTTATGTTCGCGTGCAGACCATTTATCCGACGACGCATCCGGACCCACAAAATCGTTTCTACCGTCAAGTGCCGTTTTAAACGCATTCACATTAGTCGCTTGAATCTCAATGTTGCCTTCTCCCATGCGCTGACTGCCAGGCCCCTTTACATAGCGCCACAAATTGCCTTTTTTCAACTTCAGATAAACATTTAACAAGGTGAGCCTTGCTTTCTCGTTGTTGAAGTTACCCGTATACCAGGTTTTCCAACGGGCAAGGTCTGTTTGTGCAACAGAGGGCAATTGCTTCCATTGAGGTACGTTGCTTATTGTCTACCCTTTCATCATTAAGATTAAAGTCGGTGTACAGATCAACTACTGAAGCGGTATTCAAACGTGCAAGTTTTAATAACACAGATAACCAAGTAACATTTTGACGTATATCAAATCATCACTCCGCAAAATCTTTGTCGCTCCATAAGAAATTCTGTAGCAAAGTGTTGTTTCATTGATTTCAATCAATATGTCATCCAGTCATTTGAGCATTGTAATTGCATTGACTTCGCCGATAACGAGCAGGTTTGCGCTAGGTTTTATTGCGACGGAGAATTTAATCTCTCGGTACTAAAATCGACGGGACAAATTTGCAGTTTGTGCGACGGTATGGAGAGTTATTCATGAAATCGCTGATTCGATTAACAAGTCTTATCGCGGGGCTTTCCTTATCTGTGCTGATCTACAGTTGTGGCGGTGGATCGTCTAGCAGTGACATAGAAATTGGCGGACCCAATGACAGACTCCTGTTTTGCCGCGGTCCGGGTGGTGGCATCTACGATGATTTTTGCGTGGACAAGAACGACGCAACGCCGTGTCCGGCAGGTTGGACACCTGCCGCTAGGGCTGAACTTCCTGAAGTGTGTTGTCGCGCCCCGAATGGAAATCAATTCCTGGTAACCACCAATCAATGTGCATCACCGTGGGTACAACTACCCAACAAACCCGGTGTTATTTGTGCCGATAATGCACTATGTGGAGCTAATCTGTTTCCCGACAATTCCCCGTTTGATGACGACTTTCCTTTTGACGACGATTTTCCGTTTGGCGCCCCATCCGACAGGTGAGCCCAGAAAACAAACTGAACTCATTTATCAGACCTCATCACGAATACATCCGTGTTAATACTTGGATATAGCACCTGGATGGCCTTAGGAAACGCAGCAGTGAAATAAAGCCAAATTGAGCTGGGTCAATAAAAGTTGGCATGTCTTTGTTTTGTACGTCGTCGAAAGATTTGAGACAGTTTGCTGTTAAATTTAAGAGAGACTATTCGATTATATCGCCTGTTTAAATGTCAGGCACACTGACTCAAGT
>Ga0224508_10004681_pt1 | contig 11129 bp, 14 predicted proteins | sample SF_Jan12_sed_USG_4_FD_170157 | JGI IMG/M metagenome (GOLD analysis project Ga0224508, IMG submission 170157) | Sediment microbial communities from San Francisco Bay, California, United States - SF_Jan12_sed_USGS_21 | ecosystem: Environmental > Aquatic > Marine > Sediment | place: USA...
AATGTGGCGGTGTCCAGACGAAGATGATCAGAAATAACAACAAGGCGCTGCTGGTTATTTCTCCGGTTATCGCCGTCCAGCCCAGGACCGGTGGCGCGGCACCGGCAGCGCCGCCAATGACAATGTTCTGTGGTGTCGCACGTTTGAGAAATACCGTGTAGATGACGGCATAACCGATCAACGAACAGAACGTCAGGAGAGCTGTTAACGGGTTGACGAGGAACCAGAGAATAATCATCGCGATGACGCACAGCACGGACGCAAAGCTGAGAGCGGCCTTCTCGGTGAGTTTTCCTTGCGGCAGCGGCCGCCCGCGTGTCCGCATCATCAGGATGTCAGTACGAGCGTCGAGTACGTGATTGAAAACGGCGGCTGATGAGGACGCGAGGCCGATTCCAAGGGTGCCGAAAACGAAACCGGCGGCCGATGGCCAGCCTGGCACCGACAGAAACATGCCAACGATTGCCGTGAACACGATTAACATGACGACGCGAGGCTTCGTCAGCTCGTAGTAATCACGCCAGTCCGTGTAGGTTTCTACGTTTGTATTCACGCGTATGTTTGTCAACCAATCCGAGACAGTCGTAGCAGGTGCTTAATGTCGTCGACCAGTTCCGCCGGATCGATGTCCGGTCGAAAATACATGACCAGGTTACCGAGCGGGTCGATTAGAAAATATCCACCTGCCGGGAGATCCGCGGGTCTTTTGTTATTCAGCAACCCGGCCAGGCCGCTGTCCTCTGTCGTTATCAGGCCTTCGTGCTCCTCAGCGATAAACACTGTATCGGGCGCGGTATCGCCGTGCAAGAAGACCCGCTGCAAGCGGTCCATTTCCCTGCCCAGCATCAGCCGTGACTGACGCAGCTTGTAGAGTGCCTGGCGACAGCGCTCATCGCAGGGTGCCGGGTTCGTGTAGAGCAATAGCCACGGCGTAGCGTCGTGAAATTCAGCAAAGCGCAGGTCGGACAACTCCGTAGTCAGGTTTATATAAGGCTCGAGCAACGCGCCGTGATTGGTTCTGCCTGCAGGCTGTAGCGGCGAGTCCTGAAAATACAACAGAGCGGCGACAAGGAGCGGCCCGAGGAAGACGGCCGCAATTAACAGTAGTTGCAGACGACCTTTCTTCGGCGGCGACGACTCACTCACGACTCGAGGCCGCGCTTGCGAAAGTTCCAGATCAGCAGGCCGGCGAGCACCAGGGCCATAGAAAACCATTGCAGCGCGTACGCGAAATGCCTGCCGGGCCCCATTTCTTCAGGTACCCAATGGCGAAAAAAGCCATATTTTTCCTCCGGGTCCAGCAGCAGCACAAATGGCTGGACGTTTCGGCCAAGCGCAGCCGCAAGCTCCTCAAGCGTTGGGTAGACCGCGCGCTGTGGCCAGTTAGGCGCGGTGATGGCGTCGCCCATACGGTAGCCCGCCCTGGGCAATGAACCTGCCCGGCCGCGGATGGTCACCTTCTGCGGTGGGACGGACAGGCTGTCGACGTCAACATCCTGTCCGGTGCGTTCGAACCAGCCGCGATTGATCAATAAGACAGGTTCGTCTTCCGCAACGAATAAAGGGGTCAGCACGTAGTAGCCGTAGCGACTGTTAATGATGATGTTCTCTAGCAGGAACTGTTTTTCACCGTCGAACTGGCCCGTCGCTTTCAACTTCTGAAAGGAGCGGACCTCCATTCCGTCAGACCAGGCCGCGAAGCCGGCCTGAGAGTCGAACGCCTGCTTCTCGGACCGTTTGTCGAGTCCGCGATCGATCTGCCAGACACTGAGAGCGGCAAATTGCAGCACGAGAATTGCGCCAATTACGTACGGAATCCAACCGAGAATTTTCTTTTTGGTGGCGATGTTCAAGATATAATTATTTCATGAAGACCATCGTATTTGTTCTACTTGCGGCGATAGTGCTCGCCCTCTTCTCCGGGCTGTTTTTTCTTGTCAAAGACAAGGACCACCCCAGCTCACCACGGTTGCTGACCGCGCTCAAGGTCCGTGTCGGCCTCTCTATCCTGCTCGTATTGCTATTGGTAGTGTCTTTCCAGATGGGCTGGTTGACGGAGTAGCGTCACATCCAGTAAACGAACACGTAAAGCCCTACCCAGACGACATCAACAAAGTGCCAGTACCAGGCGACCGCCTCGAAAGCGAAGTGCTTGTCGGGACTGAAGTGGCCCTTAACCACACGTAGCCAGATGATGGTGAGCATGATCGCGCCAATCGTGACGTGCATGCCGTGAAAACCCGTCAACATGAAAAACGTCGAACCGTAGATACCGGTCGTCAGTTTCAGATTCAAGTGTTCGTAGGCCTCAATGTACTCTACGGCCTGCAGATACACGAAGATGAAGCCGAGAATGAAAGTCATCGCGAGGAAGGCCGTCAGAATGCCGCGCTTGCCGGCGATCAGAGAATGATGCGCGATGGTTATCGTGATACTGCTCGTCAGCAGGATCGCAGTATTAATCAGCGGCAGGCCGAACGGGCCCATTTCCTCGAACTCACCGCCAACTTCGCCCGGGCCATTTGTTGGCCAGGTGCTCTCGAAGCCGGGCCAGAGCAAAAGATTGGTAAAGAAATTGTTGCTGTCGCCGCCCAGCCAGGGAACGATCATGGTCCTGGCGTAGAAAAGTGCGCCAAAGAACGCCGCAAAGAACATTACCTCGGAGAAGATGAACCAGAACATTCCCATGCGGAATGACTTGTCTACCTGCTCGTTGTAAAGACCGCCAACGCTTTCGCCAATTACTGTACCGAACCAGCCAATGAGCATAAACACGATGACGGCAACACCCGTCATCATCACCCAGAAGCCGGCGTCCGCCCCGTTCAGCCAGGTGGACACGCCCACCATGAGGAATAACAAGCCAATCGATCCGACAATGGGCCAATGGCTGCCGTGTGGTACGTAATATTTATCTTGTGCGTGTGACATAGGTGTTCTCTGTAGCAAACAAGGTGTACGACAAAGTAATAGTGTCGACGTAGTCAGGAAGCTCGGGGTCTACGATGAACTGCAACGGCAAGGTTCGTGTTTCGTTAGCGGCGAATTCCTGGCTGGTGAAACAAAAGCACTCGATCTTCCTGAAGTGTTCGTTGGCAACAAGCGGCGCGATACTTGGAACGGCCTGCCCGACCAAATCGCTGTCCGCACGATTGGTCGCGGAAAATGTTGCGAAGTACATCTTTCCCGGATGTACCTTCATGCTGTCGACGTCAGCCGCAAAGGACCAGGGCGCGTATTCATTCACCGTTGTCACGAACTCAATACGCACGGTGCGAGCCAGGTCGGGCTGTTCCATGGCGACCTGAGCGGTCGTCGCGCCGCGGCTGCCAAAACCTGTGAGGTCACAAAACACTTCGTAGAGTGGCGGCAGAACCAGAAATCCAAATGCGAACATGCCGACGGCAAATACAAGCAGACGGGCGGTGAGCGAACGATTGGAAAGTTTTGCTTGTGGCTCGTTCATTACTTAAGCGCGCAGCACGCCCATCAGGATAAAGCCCAGGTAAAACGCAACGGCGATTGCGGTCATAAGCAGCGCCGTGCGGCGAATATTGCGTCGCTGTTCGCTATTCTCCGGCGTCACTCGAACGACTCCTGCGCAACACGTGCTTTCGGCGGCGTATCGAATGTGTGGTACGGCGCCGGCGATGGCACGGTCCACTCGAGGCCCCTTGGCATCTCCCACACACGGTCGGTCGCTTTGGCGCCCTTCTTCGCGGTCAGCAACACGTAGACAAATATCAGTTGCGACAGGCCGAACCCGATAGCACCGACACTCGCCATCCAGTTGAAATCTGCAAACTGCGTTGAATAGTCAGGAATGCGTCGCGGCATGCCCGCCAAGCCGAGGAAGTGCATCGGGAAGAACGTCAGGTTGACAAATATCGTCGACGTCCAGAAATGCAATTTTCCGGCCGCTTCGTTGTACATGTGCCCGGTCCATTTCGGAAGCCAGTAATAGGCGGCTGCCATCAATGCGAAAATCGATCCAGGTACGAGCACGTAGTGAAAATGTGCGACGACGAAGTAGGTATCGTGATACTGGATATCGGCCGGAGCAATAGCGAGCATCAGGCCCGAAAACCCGCCGATCGTAAACAGGAACACGAACGCCAGCGAGAACAGCATCGGCGTTTCAAATGTCATTGCGCCACGCCACATCGTGCCAACCCAGTTAAAGATCTTCACGCCGGTCGGAACGGCGATGAGCATTGTGGCAAACATAAAGAACAACTGCCCCGATAGAGGCATGCCAACCGTAAACATGTGGTGCGCCCAGACGATGAACGACAGGAACGCAATGGCCGACGCGGCGTACACCATCGAGTCGTGACCAAACAGCGGCTTCCTCGAGAATGTCGGGATGATCTCTGAGACGACGCCGAAGGCCGGCAGAATCATGATGTAAACCTCGGGGTGACCGAAGAACCAGAAGATATGCTGGAACATGACCGGGTCACCGCCGCCGGCGGCGAGGAAGAAGCTCGTGCCGAAGAACTGATCAGTAAGCAACATCGTTACGGCACCGGCAAGGACCGGCATTACTGCAATAAGCAGGTAGGCCGTGATCAACCAGGTCCATACAAACATTGGCATCTTGAGCAGCCACATGTCTGGCGCGCGCATATTCAGGATGGTAACGATGATGTTGATGGCACCCATGATGGAACTCAGGCCCATCAGGTGCACCGAAAAAATCAGGAACGGAAACGCATCGCCGGTTTGCAGAACGAGCGGCGGATACATTGTCCAACCGCTGGCTGGAGCACCGCCAGGCATAAACAAGGTCGAAATCAGAATTCCAAAAGCAACCGGCAGAATCCAGAACGACCAGTTGTTCATTCGCGGCAGTGCCATGTCGGGCGCACCGATCATCATCGGGATCATCCAGTTGGCCAGGCCGACAAAAGCAGGCATGACGGCGCCGAACACCATGACCAGCGCGTGCATCGTCGTCATCTGGTTGAAAAACTCGGGATGCACGAATTGCAGGCCCGGAGAAAAGAGCTCCGAGCGAATAACGAGCGCCATAGAGCCGCCGACAAAAAACATGATCAGGCTGAAGATCAAATACATCGTGCCGATGTCTTTGTGGTTGGTCGTGTACAACCAGCGCGTGAGGCCTTTAGCCGGGCCGTGATCGTCGTGGTTATCGTGTGTATCTGTTACAGCGGACGTCATGGCTGCGTCTCCATCTGCGCAAGTTGCGCGTCGCCTTTTGTGCGCGTGGCCACCCAGGCCTGGTACGCATCAGCCTCAACGACTTCAATCACGATCGGCATATAGCCATGGTCCTTGCCGCAAAGTTCAGCGCACTGGCCACGGAAGGTGCCGGCTTCCTCGGCGCGAAACCAGGCCTCGTTGATGATTCCGGGAATGGCATCGCGCTTGATTGCCAGCTCCGGCACCCACCAGGAATGAATAACGTCATTCGAGGTCAGCAGCAAGCGGACTTTTTTACCCTTTGGAACAACGAGCGGGCGATCCACTTCGAGCAGGTAATTTTCGACGCTGAAAGGGTCGATGCCGGATTCCTTGAAGCGCGCCTTTACACTCGGCATCGCCAGGCTTGAGTAAAACTCGACGCCCTCATCCTGATACTTGTAGTGCCATTTCCACTGGTACCCGGTGACAACGATCGATACGTCAGGATTGCGAGAGTCCTCGAGCTTGATCATTGTCTCCGCAGCTGGCACCGCCATCAGCAGCAAAATAACGCAGGGAATGGCGGTCCAGATTACCTCGGCCGTCGTGCTGTGCGAGAACGTGGCCGCCTTCGCGCCAGCCGCTTTGCGGTGTTTGATCAACGACCAGATCATGACGCCGAAAACGGCAACCCCGATCCAGACGCAGACCCAGAAGACCAGCATGTGCAGGTCGTAAGTTTCAGCGCTGAGATCAGTGATGCCGCGTGGCATGTTCAATGCCCAGTCAGCGTTCGCTGCACCTGCACAGCCAAGGCCGAGCAAGCTCAGTAGCGATTTTCGTATCATTTGAGTGTTCACCTGGAGGCCTCTAAATCGGGCCACTTTTGTCTTTGGATCAAGGATTTGAGCTCGCCAGATTCCGCGGCTTGCGAACCGCCGGCAAAAAAGCTTGCGAAGTGTACTGAAACGGCGCGGGGCATGCAATCCTCAAGAAACCCGAAGCCATATAGAATATGCTGTGTTTACAAAGGCTTGCAGACTAGGTGTTCCGCACGCTGATGCGATTTGCCGCCACCCTGAATTCGCCGTCGACGCTGCGTGCGCCCGAACCCCAGCAGTGGCCGTAGACAATCTCGAGTTCAAGGGTCAGCGGACCGCCGTCACGAGTGTTGTCGAGCGCTGCCGCCATAGCCTGAAATCTCTTTGCGGCGGCAAGAGAGCGATTTCTATGTAACAAGCTGTTGCGGGCGCCCATTGCCGTGAGTTCTCTGAAAAGAGCGCGCGTGTCCTTGTAGGTCACAGCAAGTCGATCGACATCCAGGACAGGGTCACGGAGCCCGGCGCGTACCGCCGCATCGCCGATGTCATGCATGTCGGGAAAGAGATTCACGTGTACATCGGAATCGAGCGAGGCCCATGCTCGGCGGATTTCGCTCAGGCTGTCGGGACCAAGAGTCGCAAACAGGAACAGCCCGTCTTTGACCAACACGCGTGAAACCTCGGAAAAGGTCTGCGCTGGATCCCCTACCCAGGGCAGCAGTTGGTTCGAAAACACGATGTCGACGCTCTGGTCAACGATTGGCAATGCTGTTGCATCGGCCTGCAGCGTCGTAACTCGCGACAGCCAACGTTGCTTCTTACGCGCCTGCTCGAGCATGTTCCACGACAGATCAACGGCGATAACACGCGCGCGCCGGAAGTTCTTTGCCAGGGCTCGTGTTGCACTTCCCGTTGCCGCGCCCAGGTCGACAATTGTTCGCGGATGAATGACGACGGGCGTCAGGCGATCCATCAGGCCCCGACGCGTGGTTGCGTGAACGAAATCCACAGTGTCGAATTCAGCAGCGGCGCGGTCGAAACGCCGCCGAACATCTCTGCGATTGAGTGCCGAATTGTCGTCGTTGCTCATGTCCTGAACCGTAGCACGCTTTATTTGTTTTTCGAGCCAATAAGGGTGTGGCACGGTACACCAGCAAAGTCGAAACTCCATGTATGCGCTGGCTCTCGATTAGCACGGCAATCCTGACGATGGCGACGTCGCTCGGCCGCCGACTTGAGCAGGCTGTGATGCCAAACGCCTGCGTGTTCTGTGATGCAAATTGCCAAGTCGACGAACAGTCAATTTGTGCGGCCTGCTACGACGACCTGCCCTGGAATGACAAGGCCTGTCGGCAGTGCGCCAATCCACTCGTTGCGGACCTTCCGGTCGGTGTCGTTTGCGCGGCGTGTCAACAAACGCCGCCACCGTTCGAATCCGCGTTCGCACCTTTGTTGTATGAGTTCCCTGTAGACGCGGCGATCAAAGCGCTGAAGTTCAGGCGCAAGCTGTTCTACGTACCGGCATTCGCCGAGATTCTTGTAAAGGCAACAGCCGTGATGCCGGATGACGTCGATGCTTTGCTTCCCGTTCCGCTGCACTGGCGACGACACGCGATCCGCGGCTTCAACCAGGCAAGTGAGCTGGCAAATGCCATCAGCAGGAGAACCGGGCTGCCGGTTCTCAAGAACGTGCTGCGGCATCGCGCAACGCCATCCCAGTCGGGGCTTGCCGCCGCTCACCGGCAACGCAACTTGCAGGCGGCGTTTGCGGTGCGAGGTGACATACGGGCACGCCACGTACTGATCGTCGACGATGTCATTACAACCGGAGAGACCTGTCGACAACTTGCGGTGACGCTGCGCGAAGCAGGGGCAGAGCGTCTTAGTGTTGCTGCGATCGCAAGGGCATAAGGGACATCGCTGCCAGAATCGGAGTATGCTTTAGCAGACGCACTAATTGGTGCGCGTGGATAGGGCGACTAATATAAACGACGCCGTCAATTTGCACTTGCTCGTTGGTTGGACCGCGATGTTGTTCGGAGCCGCATCAGGCGCCGTCATAGGTCTCTTTTTTCATCGCGCCGACTGGGCCGGGGGATATAGCGCATTGCGTCGGCGCATGTTGCGGCTTGGCCACATCTCGTTCTTCGGCATCGGCTTTCTCAATTTTCTGTTCGCGATGACGCTGTCACAGGTCAGCCTGCCAGAGTCTTACGTGAAGGTTGCCTCGACCGGGTTCCTGGTTGCTGTTGTGGCGATGCCGCTCAATTGCTTCCTCACGGCCTGGAAAGAACCGTTTCGCCATCTTTTCTCGATCCCGGTGCTTGCTGTTGTTGCCGGCATCGCTCCAATTCTCCTGGGCTGGCCATCGACATGAGGCTCGCCTTCCTCGCAATGAGCGGCCTGCGTGCGCACAACGAGCAGCTCACGCAACTCGGCTTGACGATGCCTGGCTTTGTCGAGCGCAATAAGACAATCGCATCTTTGCCCAGTCTTGGCTTGCTGACATTGGCCGGAATGACACCGGATGACATAGAACTCGGCTACTACGAAGTCAGCGACATCGCTGAATTTAACGGACTACCCGAAGACTACGATGTAGTCGCGATATCGTCATTCTCGGCCCAGATGAAAGACGCGTATGTGCTGGCGGACAAATTCCGTTCTGCAGGTATGCGGGTGATTCTCGGCGGCTTGCATGTTACGGCCAGACCGGATGAAGCGCTGCAACATGCGGACAGCATCATTATTGGTGAAGGCGAGCCGTCGTGGCCGGCGCTCATTAGCGATTTGCAAAAGGGTGATCTGCAGCCCATTTATGATTCACGCGCAACGCCATTCGATCTGGCGCAAGCACCTATGCCGCGCTTCGACCTGCTTGATCCGGAAAAATACAACCGGTTGACTGTACAAACACAACGCGGCTGCCCGTTTGACTGCGAATTCTGTGCGGCATCAATTCGGCTCTCCCCGACATTTCGCGTCAAGCCTGTTGCAAAAGTAATCGCCGAGATCAGGCGCATAAAACAGCTCTGGCCAAAACCGTTTATTGAATTTGCGGACGACAACACTTTCGCCAACAAGAAACATGCAAAGCGCCTGGTGCGTGCGCTCATTCCTGAGAAAATCAAATGGTTCACTGAAACTGATATCTCTGTCGCGCGCGATAACGAACTGCTGGCCCTGATGCGCGACAGTGGTTGTGCGCAGGTATTGATTGGTCTGGAAAGCCCGACCAGGGCCGGTTTGACCGGTATCGAACAGAAATCAAACTGGAAGGCGAAGCAGCTCGATACGTATTACTCGGCAATCCACAAGATCCAGAGTTACGGGATTACCGTTAATGGGTGCTTCGTAATGGGCATGGATGGCACCGGTCCCGAGAGTTTCCAGCAAGTGCTGGATTTTGTTCGCGACAGCGGACTGTTCGAGGTTCAGGTGACCATTCAGACGGCGTTTCCCGAAACGCCTTTGTACGATCGGCTGCGGGCTTCAGGCCGGCTGATCGACGAGTCGGCATGGGAGTTATGCACGTTGTTCGACGTGAATTTCCGGCCCGACAACATGACGGTAGAAGAACTTGAGAAGAAATTTCTGTGGCTGGTGCAGGAGTTGTACAGCGCAGAAGCAACGAAAGCTCGCCGAAAGAGCTTTTTTAACATGCGCCGCGAACTCAATAAGGATGTTCGGCTGCGCGTTGGAGGTGCAGGATGAGTGACAAACAAATAAAGCCGTTCTATATCCTTGCGGCGTTATACGATGGAATATTGGGGGTTGCATTTCTGGTGGCCCCTGCTTCGATCTTCGCGATGTATGCAGTAGAGCCGCCCAATCACATGGCGTACGTGCAGTTTCCGGCTTTGTTGCTGATTCTGTTCGGCATCATGTTCTACTCAATAGCGATGGATCCGGTAAAGAACCGCAACCTGATTCTTTATGGCTGTGGTCTGAAAGTGTCGTATTGCTCGATGGTCTTTTATTATATGGCGACGACGGGCGTTCCTGACATGTGGGTTCCCTGGGCATACGCAGACCTGGTGTTTCTCGTGCTGTTCGTGATTACCTGGCGAGACCTGGGACGGCGGGCCGCTGCGGCCTAGGTAGCAGCCGGACTGAACGTGTAGTTCAACACAATACCGACAAAGACCACAAAACCAATATTGTGGTTGTGTAGAAACGCGGCGAAACAACCAGCGGGTTGCCGGTCGCGCGCGAGCCACTGGTGGTAGCCCATCAGGCCTGCAGCACCGGCGATCGACAGGTAATACCAGAAACCCAGCTCGGCACGCAGTCCGATAAGCACGAGAGCGGCAAGCATCAGGACTTGCAAACCGGCGATGACGAACAGATCGACATCGCCAAATAAAAGCGCTGTCGACTTAACGCCGATCTTTCGGTCATCTTCGCGGTCGACCATTGCGTAGAACGTGTCGTATATGACGGCCCAGATGAGGGCTGTTCCGAAAACGAGCCACGCCAGTTGCGAGGTTTGTCCGGTTTGTGCAGCGAAGGCCATGGGAACGGCCCAGCCAAAAGCTGCGCCCAGAACAAACTGAGGAATGGAAACGATGCGCTTGATGAAGGGATAAGCAACCGTCAAAACGGCTGCGACTATCGCGAGCATACGGGCAGGACGATTGAGCATCGTGGCAAGACCGATCGCGATCAGCGATAGCGCTACAAACAGCAGCAACGCCTCCATCGGCGCAACTGCGCCGGAGGGAATCGGTCGGTTTCTGGTGCGCTCAACATAAGGGTCGATCTTGCGATCGGCATAGTCATTGAGCACGCAGCCGGCGGAACGCATTACGAAAACTCCAGCGACGAATACGACGAACAATCCCTGGTCAGGGTGTCCTTCACCGGCCAGCCAAAGTGCCCACAGTGTTGGCCACAACAATAGCCAGATGCCGATCGGCTTGTCGACGCGCATCAGCTTGCCGTAGTTACGCAGCTGGGTGGTGACGCTCTGCTTAAGTTCTGAGGTGAAGACGTTCTTCATAAATTAGGGACAGTTTACTTATTTCGAGATCTTATTGTTGACGGAAAATAGACGTCAAATAAGTAAACTGTCCCTAATTTATACTTTTCCGTAACGGTCGGCATCGCCCAACCATCGTCGCACGATCGCGGTCGCATTTGTTGTCATCGTATTGTCGA
>Ga0224508_10004682_pt1 | contig 11128 bp, 10 predicted proteins | sample SF_Jan12_sed_USG_4_FD_170157 | JGI IMG/M metagenome (GOLD analysis project Ga0224508, IMG submission 170157) | Sediment microbial communities from San Francisco Bay, California, United States - SF_Jan12_sed_USGS_21 | ecosystem: Environmental > Aquatic > Marine > Sediment | place: USA...
TGCTGTGCGAGCACACCCCGGTCTGCACGTTGGCCTCATTCCCGCTGCGGCCCAGCGTGTAGACCGGGGTGTGCTCGCACAGCAGCAGGTGGTCGAGGTCGCCGTCGAAGAGCCGCTGCTGGAGATCCCAGGCTTCTGTGTAAGGGACGGAGCCGAGCCAACGCACCCGCAGGGCGTCCGCACCGGCGTCGCGCGGCGAGGCCAGCGATTGGCCGCTCGACCCAATGGTGTTGTCGGTGATGGTGCTCATGGTGCTTCCCCCGGAGCGGGGACCGGATACCGCTCAGGCCAGCTCGGCATCCCAGTCTCTAGTCTCCAGGATTTCCTTCGCCCTGGCGAGGAAAGCGGCCGCGTAGGCCCCGTCGATCGCTCGGTGATCCCAGGCCATCGCCAGCACCCCGACCGAGTGGATGGCGATCGACTCGTTGCCGTAGTCATCTTCGATGACGACCGGCTTCCGTTTCACGCCGTCGGTCGAGAGGATCGCGACCTGTGGTTGGTTGATGATCGGGAACTGCATCATCGTGCCGTAGCTACCGGCGTTGGTGAGCGTGAACGTCCCCCCCGACAGCTCGTCGGGTGAGAGCTGCTTCGACCGGGCCCGGCGGGCGATGTCGACGATGTCTCGGGCGATCGACCGCATGCGCTTGCCGTCGGCATCCCGCACGACCGGGGCCAGCAGGCCCTGGAAGTCCAGGTCGACGGCGATGGCCATGTTCACGAAGTTGTGAACGACCAGTTCGCGGTCGCCCACCGAGGCGTTCAGGTGCGGGTACTCGCGGAGGGCGTCGATGGTCGCACGACAGATGAACGGCAGGTAGGTCAGGCTGAAGCCTTCGAGCTCTTTGAACTCGGGACCGCTGGCCCGGCGCACGTTCTCCACGTTCTCGTAGTCGACCTCGATGGCGGTGAGGGTGTGGGGAGCCACCGACTTCGACATGACCATGTGCTCGCCGGTCCGGAGCCGGATGTTCGACAACGGTACGACGGCGTCGCGAGCACCGGCCTGAACGAGCGGCGCCATCGCGGCTGCCGCCGGTGCCGGGGTCGGGGCCGCGACGGGAGCGGGGGCAGGTGCGGCATTGACCGGGGCGGGAGCGCTCGGAGCCGCCGGGGCCGGCGTCGGTGCGGCCGGAGGAGGGGCTGCTGCGCCTTCCTCCACCGGTTGGAGCTGGTTCGCCTCGATGTAGCGCTGCACGTCGTCACGACTGATGCGGCCGCCGAGCCCGGTGCCCTGGATCTGGTCGGGGTCGATGCCGTACTCGCCGATCAATCGACGTACGACTGGCGACAGCACCTTGCCCTGGGTGACCGTGCTGTCGGGCGCCGGTGGGGCCGGAGCGGGCGCCTGCGCCTCGTGAACGGGCTCCGCAGGAGCTGGGGCGGGGGCGGGAACGGCGTTGGCCGGAGCGGGTGCCTCGGCGGCGGGAGCGGCGTTGGCTTGGGGCGCAGGGGCCGGTGGGGCTACAGCCGCAGCCGGCGCCTCGGCCGCAGGGGCAGCCGGCGCGGCGGGGGGAGGCGGAGCGGCAGCTGGCGTTGCGGGGGCCGCCGATGCCGGTGCTGCGGCCCCGTCGCCCAGCACGGCGAGGACCGTTCCGACCTCGACCGTCTCACCCTCCGGCACTCGTATCTCCGTGATCGTTCCGCTCAACGGCGACGGGACCTCGGTATCGACCTTGTCGGTCGACACCTCGAACAACACCTCATCTTGGGCGATCGCGTCCCCGACCTGCTTGAACCATCGGGTGATGGTCCCTTCGGTGACGGTCTCACCCAGCTGGGGCATTTCAATATCGGCCACGGCGATCGGCTCCTGTCGGTGTTGGCGGGTTGGTAGGCGGACGTGGTTGGCGGCGGGCTAGCCGTGGAGGGAGCGACCGGTGAGCGCGAGGACGCTCTCGCCGAACAGCTCGCTCATCGTGGGGTGGGGCTGGATGAACTGGGCGACCTCGCTGACCGTGGCCTCCCAGTTGATCGCCAGGTAGCCCTGGCCCAGCTGCTCGGTCACCCATGGACCGACCATGTGAACCCCGAGCAGCCTCCCCCCGGTGCCGTCCGGCTGCTTCTCGGCGATGACCTTGACCAGGCCGTCGGTCTCCCCCACGATCATGGCCCGGCCATTGCCGGTGAAGCGGTGCTTCGAGACGACGACGTCGTAGCCGGCGTCGCGGGCTGACTGCTCGGAGTGCCCAGCGAAGGCGACCTCGGGATGGCAGTAGATGCACCACGGGACCTTGTCGTAGGCGATCGGGGTCGTGTCCTCTCCGAGGATGTCGGTGATGATCAGGATGCCCTCGGCGAAGCCCACGTGGGCGAGCTGGGCGGTGTCGACGACGTCGCCTGCCGCCCACACGCCGGGGACGGCAGTCCGGCAGTTCTCATCGACCTCGATGAAGCCCCGATCGTCCACCCCGATCTGGGTGGCTTCGAGTCCGAGCGACTCCGACGCCGGCCGGCGGCCGACCGACATGACGACCGTGTCGACGGTGATCGTCTCGCCGTCGCCGTAGCTGAGGGTCACCGAGTCGGGGCCGCTGACCTGGCCGGTGACCGCAACCCCGGTGTGGATCTCGATGCCCCGCTTCTTGAAGGAGCGCTCGACGACCCGGGTTGCGTCCTCGTCACAGCCGGGGAGGATCTTGGGCATGAACTCGAGGATCGTGACCTTGGTCCCCAGGTCGGCCATCATCGACGCGAACTCGCAGCCGATCGCGCCGCCGCCGATCACGACGGCCGACGCCGGCAGCGACTCGATGGAGAGCAGCTCGTCGGACGTGACGATCAGCCGGTCGTCGATCGGGAAGCCATCGAGGGTCCGGGGCACCGAGCCTGCCGCCAGGATCACGGCGTCGCCGGTGATCGACACCTCACCGGACGACCCGCCGGCGATGCTGACCGTTCGGTGATCGGCCTCCAGGCGACCGGTGCCGTCGAAGAGTGTGACCTTCCTGCCCTTGAGCAGACCGGTCAGACCGCCGACCAGCCGATCGACGATCGCCTGCTTGCGGGTGAGCGTCGTCTGCCACTCGAGGCCGAGGGGATTGACCCGTACACCGAACTCGCCAGCGTGGTTGACCGTGCGGGCCACCGACGCAGTCTCGAGCAGCTCCTTGGCCGGTATGCAGCCGACATTGAGGCAGGTCCCGCCGAGCTTGTTCTTCTCGATGAGGGCGATGGTCAACCCGGCTGAGGCGCCGTAGAGCGCGGCGGCGTAGCCCGCCGGTCCACCGCCGACGACGACGACGTCAAAGTGCTGGCTGGTCACGAGCGGAAACCTCCTAGCCGGTCTGCGGCGAGCCTACCGGGTGAGCGAGGTCCGCTCGCGACCGCGCTGCGGTCACCGGACGTGGTCGGTGGAGCGGTCACAGCAGGAGGAGCTGGACGGCAAACGCTCCGAGAATGGCCAGCCCGCAGGCCAACGACAGCAACAACAACAGCCGCGTGCTCACCCATCAGAGCCTATGACGCAGCGGCGGTCGACGGCACCGAATCCGCCCGGTCCGCCGATCGCCGTCGGCGCCCTCTACTGTTGGGACCGCGTCGCCAACGGCGAGCGAGCTCGGACGGGAACGCACGCCGTCAGCGAGAACAGGAAGGATCCAAGAGTGGACGTGGTCATCAGCGGTTCGAGCGGGCTGATCGGCTCGCGGTTGGGTCCGGCCCTCGCTCGGGCCGGCCACCGGCCGATACGTCTCGTGCGACGCAAGCCCAAGCCGGGGGCCGACGAGATCGAGTGGCTCCCCGACGGGGGCCACATCGACGCGGCATCGCTCGAGGGCGTGGACGCCGTCGTGCACCTCGCCGGTGCCGGCATCGGTGACAAGCGTTGGAACGACAGCTACAAACGACTCCTGGTCACGAGCCGCACCGAGCCGACAGCGCTGCTGGCCAAGACGCTGGCGTCGCTGTCGAAACCGCCGTCGGTGCTGCTCTCGGGATCGGCCATCGGCTACTACGGCGACCGGGACGACGAGGTCCTGAGCGAGTCCAGCGAGTCCGGCTCCGGGTTCCTGCCGGAGCTCGTGCGCCAGTGGGAGGCGGCGACCGAACCGGCGGCCGCGGCGGGGATTCGCACCACCCATCTCCGCACCGGGATCGTGCTGTCGGCCACCGGCGGAGCGCTGGGGAAGATGCTGCCGTTGTTCAGGTTCGGGCTCGGCGGCCGATTTGCCTCGGGTCGCCAATACATGTCGTGGATCACGGTCGACGACGAGGTGGCGGCGATCGAGTTCCTACTCGGCTCGGACGTGGCCGGACCGGTCAACCTGACGTCACCGAATCCGGTGACCAACGCCACCTTCACCGACACGCTCGGCTCGGTGCTCGGCCGACCGACGGTGCTGCCCGTGCCGGCGTTCGGACCGAAGCTGGTGCTGGGGGCAGACATGGCTCAAGCCCTGCTGTTCGACAGCCAGCGAGTCCACCCCGACGCCCTGACCGAGGCCGGCTACGGCTTTCACCATGCCGAGCTGGTGGACGGCCTCCGGGCCGTGCTCGCCGAGGACGGCTGAGCTCATGAGCGGCGACGACCGCATCGTCTCGGTGAGCCGCGTCATCGACGCCGAGCCGTCGGAGATCTTCGACCTCCTGGCCGACCCGGCCCAGCACCGCGTGTTCGACGGCTCGGGCACGGTGCAGGCAAGCCGCGGCGGCAATCCCGAGCGGTTGAGCCTCGGGGCCCGCTTCGGCATGGACATGAAGCTGGGTGTGCCATACCGCATCACGAACGAGGTGGTCGAGTTCGAGGAGAACCGGCGCATCGCGTGGCGCCACTTCGGGCATCACATCTGGCGGTACGTGCTCGACGAAGTCGACGGCGGAACCAAGGTCACCGAGTCGTTCGACTGGGGGTCCTCACGGTTCCCGCCGGTGTACGAGTGGGTCGGTTACCCAGCCAAGCACCGGCTCAACATGGCTCAGACGCTCGAGCGCCTCGAGCAGCACCTCACTGCGTGACGGCGACCTGCGGATAGAACGCGACGTGGTCCTTGATCTCGGCTGCGGCGTCCTTGGGCTCGTGGTAGGTCCAGGCGACGTCGGCCAGTGCGCGGTCCCCCACCGTCACCGTGTAGTAGCTCGCAGTGCCCTTCCAGGGGCAGCCGGTGGTCAGCTCGGTCTCGGAGAAGTAGTCCCAGTTCACCGACTCGGGGGGGAAGTAGTGGTTGCCCTCCACGACGACGGTGCTGTCGGATGCAGCGATGACGGTGCCATCAACGGTTGCTGTTGCCATGGCCAGCTAAACCAAACTCGACCGGTCAGGTATTCCAACCGGATGTCACAAGGCGATCACGCCGAGACCGGCGAGCTCGGCCTCATCGGTCAGGCTGTCGTCACCGACGACGATCGCCCCTACCGTCGCAGCCCACAGCCACCGGTTCCGCTCACGGATGGACGGGCCCGGCTTGGAGGGGTCGCCGTCGAGGGTGACCACCCACGTCGAGGCTTCGACCGCCGCATCGAAGCGGGCCCGGTCGCCGGCCGACCACACCCGCACTGGGTCGGGATAGGGCAGCACCACCCCGACCGGCAGGCCGGCCCCGAGCGCGGCCTCGGCGCCGGCGAGCTCGGCTCCGAGGCGGAGCCCGGACACGACGACATCGTTGTCGCCATCGAGGCTGGCGATCGCCGACCGCAGCTCGTCGAGCTGATCGCTGTCGAGGTCGCGACTCCCGGTGATGGCGATCGCCCGCTCCACCGGCCACGGAGGCTCGGGACCACCCACCGCCCCGATCGCGACGCCCTCCGCCGGGAGCCGCTCCTTGAGGCGGCTCACCTCGGCCACGGCGAGCTGGTCGGCGAGCTCGTTCAGCTCGTTACCGGCGTGCCCCTTGACCCAGGTGAAGCTCAGGTCGTCGGACCGCTCGAGGTAGAGGTCGATCAGGGGCTCCCACAGGTCGCGGTTGGCGACCGGTTTCTTCTGGGCGTTCTTCCACCCCCGGGCCCGCCACCCCTCCCACCACCGGTCGTTGAAGCAGTTCACGACGTAGGTCGAGTCGGAGTAGATGTCGAGCGGTCCGCTCAGCGCTTCGACCGCCCGCAGCACGGCGGTCAGCTCCATCCGTTGGTTCGTCGTATCGGCCTCGCCGCCGGCATTGTGGCGGCCGTCCTCGGTGATCCAGGCCCAACCACCAGGGCCAGGATTGCCCGAGCACGCTCCGTCGGTGAATACACGCATCGTCCTCAGCTTGCCCGGAGCCGGAGGACCCTCCCACCCGGCCCGGTCGATGGTCACGGCTCGCCGAATGAAGGGACTTCACTGGCTACGATTGCGGTTCCACCCTCTAGAGCATCGACCGCAGCACTCGGCCGGTGCCCCCGCTCATCCAGAAGGGGAACAACCAGGCCATGACGACCGACGGGTTTCTCAGCCAGCTCCCTGACATCGATCCAGAGGAGACCGTGGAGTGGCTCGAATCGCTCGATGCCGTCACCGAAGCCGAGGGGAAGACCCGCGCTCGGTATCTGCTAGGGCGCCTGAACCAGCACGGCCGGCAGCTCCAGCTTGGTAACGCCGAGGCGGTCTCGACCGACTACGTCAACACGATCCCGACCGAGCAGCAACCGTTCTTCCCCGGTGACGAGGCCCTGGAGCGGAAGCTTCGATCCTATATCCGATGGAACGCAGCGGCGATGGTCGTGCGGGCCAACAAGCGGGCCGACGGGATCGGCGGTCACCTCTCGACGTTCGCGTCATCGGCCCCGCTCTACGAGGTCGGCTTCAACTGGTTCTTCCGGGGCAAGGAGGACGGCACCCCGGGCGATGCCGTGTACTTCCAGGGGCACGCCGCGCCCGGCGTCTACGCTCGAGCGTTCCTCGAGGGCCGGCTCACATCCGACCAGCTCGACAACTTCCGCTTCGAGGTCGGCGGCAACGGACTGTCGAGCTACCCGCATCCCCGGCTCATGCCGCACTTCTGGGAATACCCGACGGTGTCGATGGGGCTCGGCCCGATCAACTCGCTCTACCACGCACGCTTCCTCAAGTATCTCCAGAACCGGGCGATCGACGAGACGAGCCAGAGCAGGGTGTGGGCCTTCCTCGGCGACGGCGAATGCGACGAGCCGGAGACTCTCGGCTCGATCTCCCTCGCCGGCCGGCATGGGCTCGACAACCTCACGTGGGTGATCAACTGCAACCTGCAGCGCCTCGACGGGCCGGTACGGGGCAACGGCAAGATCATCCAAGAGCTGGAGGCCGTCTTCCGTGGCGCCGGCTGGAACGTGATCAAAGTGGTGTGGGGCGGCCGGTGGGACGAGCTGCTCCAGCGAGACATCGACGGCGTCCTGCTCAACAAGATGAACACGACGGTCGACGGCGAGTTCCAGCGCTACGCCGTCGAGAGCGGGGCCTACATCAGAGAGAAGTTCTTCGGCCCCGATCCTCGGTTGCGGCGACTCGTCGAGCACCTGAGCGACGACGACCTTCGCAACCTGCCCCGGGGTGGGCACGATTACCCGAAGGTCTACGCCGCCTACAAGGCAGCAACCGAACACGAAGGCCAGCCGACGGTCATCCTGGCCAAGACGATCAAGGGCTGGACGCTCGGTGAGGGGTTCGAAGGCCGAAACGCCACCCACCAGATCAAGAAGATGACGAAGGCTCAGCTGCTCACGCTGCTGGATCGCCTCGCACTGACCGACGAGCTGGCCGAGGAGGAGCTGGAGGACGGGATGCCCCCCTACATCCGTCCTGCTCCGGACAGCACCGTGCACCAGTACATGATGGATCGCCGCAAAGCCCTCGACGGTCCCCTACCCCAGCGAGGCCTGGCGATCCGCCGCCCGTTGCCAGCGCCCACCGACGTGCCGTTCAAGACCTTCGAGGAGGGCTCGGGAGGACGAGCGGTGTCGACCACGATGGCGTTCACGTCGATGCTCCGGGACCTGATGCGGGAGGACGGCTTCGGCGACCGGGTGGTACCGATCGTGCCCGACGAAGCCCGGACCTTCGGCATGGACTCGTTGTTCCGCGAGTTCGAGATCTACGCCCCGTTCGGCCAGATGTACGAACCGGTCGATCACGAGCTGCTGCTCAGCTACAGCGAAGACTCCGATGGTCAGATCCTGGAGGAGGGGATCACCGAGGCCGGTTCGATGGCCAGCTGGATCGCGGCGGCAACGAGCTACGCCCATCGCGGTGTCCCGATGGTGCCGTTCTACACCTTCTATTCGATGTTCGGCTTCCAGCGTGTCGGCGACCTGATCTGGTCGGCGGCCGACTCCCGGGCCCGCGGCTTCCTGATGGCCGCCACCGCCGGGCGCACCACGCTCGCCGGTGAGGGGCTCCAGCACCAGGACGGCCACAGCCTGCTGTACGCCTCGGCCGTGCCGTCCTGCGAGGCCTACGATCCCGCCTTTGCCTACGAGGTGGCGGCCATCGTGAAGGACGGCATTCGCCGGATGTACACCGACGGCGAAGACGTCTTCTTCTACCTCACGATCTACAACGAGAACTACGAGCAGCCGCCCCAGCCGCCGGGCGTGGCCGCCGGCATCCTCCAGGGTCTCTATCGCTGGTCGCAGGGCGACGCATCGAAGCGGCTACGGGCCACGATCCTGTTCTCCGGCCCGTCGCAGGGTCCGGCCCGCGAGGCCCAGGCCGAGCTGGCGGAGCGGTGGAACGTCGGCGCCGACCTGTGGAGTGCGACATCGTACAAGCGCCTGCGGGAGGAGGGCCTGGCCGCCCAGCGGTGGAACAGGCTCAACCCGACGAGTGAGCCGCGGCGGCCACTGGTCACCCAGCTGCTGGCCGATGCCCCCGGCCCGGTGGTCGCCGTGTCCGACTACGTCCGCGCGCTGCCCGAGCTGATCGCAGGGTTCGTCCCTCAGCGCTTCGTCGCCCTGGGCACCGACGGCTACGGCCGCTCCGACACCCGGGAGGCACTCCGGTCGTTCTTCGAGACCGACATGCCGAGCATCGTGATCACCGTCCTCCACGAGCTGGCCCAGAGCGGCGCCATCGACACCTCGGTGGTGGTCGACGCCGTCGAGCACTACGGCATCGACCGAGGGACCGTCCCGCCCTGGCAACGCTGAGCACCGAAACGGCGTGGGTTGGCGGTGGGTCAGAGCTCGTCGTCCTGCATGGCCTCCTGTCGACCGAGCCAGCCGAGGAGCACGGCAACCGCCCGGGGATCGTGGCGCAGCTGGTGGCCGCCTCCGCCGATGATCCGAAGGTCGGCCCGCCGATGGGCGTCGGCGAGGAGCCGGGCGTCGAAGTGGGGCACCAGCTCGTCCTCGGAGCCATGGAGCACGAGGAGCGGGCGGGGATTGAGCATCTCGGCCGCCTCGACCGCCCGAATCCGGCGCAGCTGGGCCTTCCAGGCGTCGACATCGGCCGGGAAGGTCGCGTCGGAGATCGCCCCGACCCGCTTGGCGTGGGCCAGGAGCCGGTTGGGATTGGCGGCCCAGTCGTCGAAGTCGGCCGGTGAACCGGCGACCGCTACGCCGCTCACCTGCACGTCATAGGCGGCGGCGATCAAGCCGACCGCCCCGCCGGTTCCGAAGCCACAGACCCAGATCCGTTCGGGCGAGCTCCGCCCGTGCAGGTACTCGACCGCCGCATGCACGTCGTCGATCCATCCGAGCAAGCTGAAGTCACCGGTTGACTCACCGCAGCCCCGGAAGCGAACGGCGAGTGCGGTCCAGTGGAGCTGCGCGGCGGCCCGGTCGGCCAACTCCGGAAGGTCGGCCCCGATCCGATCGGCCCACACCTCGCCCGACGGGAAGCCGTGGAGGAAGACGACCGCGGTGTTGCCGACCTGGGTCTCGTCGTCGGGCTCGGCCAGGTGGGATTCCAGCTCGACACCGTCGGTCGATGCGATCCTTGGCTTCTCGGAGGTCACGTCGGGCGACCTGCTCCTGCCCGCACCGCTCGCCGCCGGTCGATCACTCCGAGCCGGTCGGTTCGTAGGGTCGATACCCGCGGTTCCGGGCTTCGGCGAGCGTGTCTGGCGCGAAGCAGGTGAACGTCCCGGCTTCGAGCAGGTCGTCGATCGGGGCGGAATCGGTCAGCTCGTCGACGTCGTAGACGAGCTGGGTTCGCTTGTCGCCGAGGAAGCGGAAGTGTTGGAATTTCCCTGGGCGTTCCATCGACTCCGGAGCGTAGCGGCAGTTCCGATCGGCTCTCAGCCAAAGGTGATGGCTGTTCCGATTGGCCCTCACTCAAAGGTGATGGCTGTTTCGATTCGCCCTCACTCAAAGGTGATCGCTACGGAGCCCAGGCCGGCGTACGTCGCCTCCCACCGCTCGCCGGCCCGGACCGGTAGCCGACAGAAGGCCCCGGTGATCACCCGGTGGCCAGCTTCGATGCGCCGGCTGTGGTGGCCCAGGACTTCGACGAGGCGGGCCAGGGACGCCCAGTGGTCGTCGAGCTCGTCACCGCTGACGCCGCTGTAGCGAACCTCGCCGTCGCAGCGGAGCTCGACCGCGACCGAGTTGAGGTCGAGGCTTGCATGGTTCGCACCATCGCCGACGACGATCCCCCACTGCGACAGATTGTCCGCGACTGCGAGGGGAAAGTCACCCCTGGCCGAGCCGGGGCGATTCTCGTTGAGCTCGAACCCGGCGTGGACCGAACCGACCGCCACCGGCAGCTGGGACGGGTCGTCGACGGGTCGGGCGAACACGAAGCACAACTCGGGCTCGATGTGGGGCTCGGTCATCAGGTCGGCCGCCAGCGTGGCGCCCGAGTTCTGGATCCTGGCCTTGAGGATGTGCCCGAAGGGTCGGGCGTCGGCGCCGAGTGCGGAGCGGGCCCGAGGCGAGGTCAGCCCCACCTTCCAACCGCCCAGCTCGGCCCCGGTGCGCAACCTGCGGCCGAGGTTGGTGAGCTGGATGGCGAGGGCATCATCGAGGGTGAGCCGTGCCTGCCACCGGTCGGGAGCATGATCTCCGGCTTCGGCCGCGTCCCAGAGGTCGGCGGCGGCTGCATCGACATCGACTCGCATGACCGCGGCATCTTAACTCAGCGCCTTAACTCAGCGCTCGACTCGGCGCCTCAACTCGGCGCCTCGACTCGGCGCCTCAACTCGGCGCTCGAGACGCGACGAGAGGAGACCACCGGTTCCAGGAACCTGCGCGTCTCCTCTCGCCTGCTTCGTGTGCTGGAACCCGGACGGTCGCGGTC
>Ga0224508_10004683_pt1 | contig 11127 bp, 17 predicted proteins | sample SF_Jan12_sed_USG_4_FD_170157 | JGI IMG/M metagenome (GOLD analysis project Ga0224508, IMG submission 170157) | Sediment microbial communities from San Francisco Bay, California, United States - SF_Jan12_sed_USGS_21 | ecosystem: Environmental > Aquatic > Marine > Sediment | place: USA...
AGCATAGCCAGTAATTGAAATTAGTTGGCCTGGCAAATATTGAGATTTATCAGCAAGTATGCTAAGTGAACTTTCATCTTTTTCTATTTTATCAGTCAATTCAAATCCTACAGAGAAACTAGTGTTGGCAGATGCTCCAGCATAATTAACAGACACGTCATAAATGCCCTCATTAATTCCAAGAACCTGATGTAAACTTAGAGTGGTTTTATAATTTAGATCAAGATCAGGATATAGAGTAATAATTTTGTCAAAGTTAGGGCCAGAGATAGTCACCATGATTTGTTGAGGTTGGAAAAATGGTTTTACAACAAAAACTTCTTCAGAAACACTACCTTGAATTACGGCATCATCGCCAAACAAGTATGAAGATTTTTCAGATGATACGGTAACACTAATTTCTTTTGAGTCTTGCATATCAATGAGTTTTCCATTTGACGAGCCTGCAGTAGATGTCGCAAATTTCCAATCATCAGGACTGTCAAGATCATAGCCATCATAGAGTCTCTGCCAAGATGTAAAATCATTTTGAACGTCAGCAATCATTGGAGTTTTATCAATTACAATTCCATTTTCATCTCGAAGTTCAACAGATTCATTAGAATCAGTAAACCAAACACTTTGATAGGAATATGTCAAGAATTGTCCAGGTTTAATTATTGTGCCACTGGGTATCGTCATTGTTTTTTTAAGAACCGTCGTTGATGCTATTTTCCAATCACCTAAATCAACATCAGAGTCTGTAGGATTGTAGAGTTCAATCCATTCAGATATAGATGTAGCATCATTGCCAGGAGGGTTGATATCCACTTCGTTGATTACGACGTTATCAGAACTTGTTTGGCCATATGCAGGAACGATAATTCCTGCAAGTAGAAATATAGAAAATATCACAGGTAGATTTCGATTCATTGCAGTTTCCTGATTTGATTGACTAAAGGCCTCATTTTAGAATGAAATTGAGGAAAAGTTGAGCTTGTTGTTAAAGTTGACCTCAGAAATCGAACTTTTAAGGAGTGTTTCATGCGTAGAATAGTCATTTTTGGCATATATGAGATACGTAGGAATCATTCTTGAAGAAGAAGAATTCAATCTGATTTTAAAAAGCCCTCGAAGTACTTGTCAAGTTAGTTTAAGACCCTTAATTTAGGTCCAATTCTATGTGGACAACCACACCCAATTTGGGATAGTTTTAGGCAATATTTTAGATAAAGTAAAAAAGAAAAACAATTCTAGTAAAGTGTGAAGAAAAAAGAGGAAAAAGAAGCATATGCAACTGATGATCCAACTAAGACTTCAGCAGAAGAGCGGGAAGACATGGCAAAAGAAGCTATCAAAAAATTCAAGTCATTAGGATAGGCCAAACTTTCATTAGCAATATCATTTTGTAGAAATTATGGGATTATTTGGCTCCAAAGAAAATGTTGAAGATTTAATGTACACAGCAATATCCCTAAGGGATAAGAATCAGCCAAAAGGCGCCATTTCATTATTCAATAAAGTTCTAAAACAAGAAGCAGAAAATACTTCCGCATTATTTAACAAAGGTTTAGCGTTAAATCAGATAAAAAAATACAGCGATGCAATTACATGTTTTGATAAACTATTAGAAATTAATCCAAAAGATGCTCAAGCGTTAAACAACAAAGGAATTGCATCAGCAGAGTTGGGGAATATTCAAGGGGCAGCAGAATGTTATGATAAAGCAATAGAAGCAGATCCAAAACATGCCGCATCGTATTTTAACAAGGGAGTGTTACTTGACAAACTACAAGAGCATGATAAGGCAATAGAAATTCTAGATAAAGCAATTGTCATAGAACCAAGAAAGCCAAATGCGTTATTCTACAAAGGGATCATTCTAGGTAAGATAAAAAAACATGAAGAGGCCCTAAATTGTTTTGAGAATGTATACAAGAAAAATCCAAACCACATAGATGCGTTTTTTCACAAAGGAATAGAATTAGCAGAGTTAAGTAAACACGATAAGGCAATAGAAGTCTTTGATCAGATTTTATCAAAGCACAAAGACAATGTAAACATCATCTATGCAAAATCAAGAAGCAAGGCAGAGTTGGGGGCATATACAGAATCATTGGAATTATTAAAACAAGCAGTTTCCAAAAACCCCAAAATGATTCGTTCATGGGCAAAAGAAGAGCCAATTTTTGAGAAATTACACAACAACGAACAATTTAGAAAACTTTTGAAAATATAATAGAATTAGAGAATCTTTTTCCGTACAGCATCAATTCTAATAATACCAACTTTCTTTTTTGGACCAATCAATCTTGCCTCAAATATTGGGATGTAGATTTCAGTGATTTCACGTAAAACAAACTCATCATTAAGATTTCGGACCTCATCATCCATAGGCTTTTTCAGTTGTGATTGAAGTTTATCAATTGCAGAATCATAGGTAAGTTCAGGTTTTTTTACATTTGATTCATTTTTTTCTAATAAACGTTTTGGATAGTTTTCAACAGTCTTTGAGTTAATCTTGAAGGGAAATTTTATGTTTCGGCCATGATGATCAAATGTCAACTCATCTTCATTCTCAACAAAAACATGTTCTTCTAATTTCAAATCAATCTTATTTTTCCCCATCTTACCAACAAATGCCTTCTTAAGACTGGATTTTGAGCGAACAGGAAAAATACCATCACCTAAAGAAACCTCATTTACGTTAGAATCAACTGAAATTGAATGGGATGCTTTTCTAAAATAATCTGCAACATATTTTCCTGAAACCATCAATATGCACTCATAGTATAATTTCATAGAATGCATGTGCACATCTTCTTTTTTTGGCCGTGAAAGTAGTGATTTGAATGGGGTTGTTTTCTTTTGTTCTACAATTGCCAATGCTTCGTCTTCTTCAAGATTTTTTCTTAAAACAACGGTCCTTACATCATAAGCAGTCTTTACCAAAACTATACAAAGTGTGCAATTCTATCTATTAAATCAATTCCAGTAAGAAAGAAATAATAGATTTAACGCAACTTACAAAGTATGTCAACAGCTAAAAAAGGTAGATACATTGAAAAGTTTTTGAAAAAAGCAGACAAGGCACTACAAGAGGGCATCAAAAAAGCAGATGAGACACTAGAAGATGCTGTAGAGTTTGGGGCAATGACTGCAAAACAAGCTGCAAAAACAAGTAAAGAACTTCGTAATCAAGCAAAAAAAGAAAGAGAGGCATTACAGAAAAAAGGGATTCAAAAAATTGAAGAGGGGGTATTAGCGGCAAAAAAAATAGGCTCTGATCCAGAAGAGAATTTAGAAATTTTAAAAAAACTAGGCAAACTAAGAAAGACAGGCGTAATCACAGAGAAAGAATTTCAAGTAAAGAAAAAGAAAATTTTGGACAGAATTTAATATGAAAAAATCAAATATTTTTGGAACTGGAGATAAAAGAAAAGTGAATCCAAATTGGTTTACAAATAAAACATGGATGAAAGTACTATCAGATAAAATAAAATCAAGAGATCAAGATATCTATCACGTTCATTTTGAAAAAGGATCAAGAACAAAACTTCATCACCATGATGGAAATCAAGTGTTAATTGGAATTAAAGGAAAAGGCAGTCTTGAGATTTTTAGAAAATATGGCACAGATAAAACTAACTTTAAGATTAAAAAAATAGAAAGAATCAGCATCAATGAAGGAGACATAGTACATATTCCAGCAAAAACACTTCATACCCACGGCTCAATTGATAAGAAAAAGGAATTCTCCCATATTGCAATCAACATCCTACCAAGAAAAAATGCAGTATACAAAACAGAATGGTATGAATCAGATTTTAAAACCAAAGTTTCAGAAATTATTTAGATGAAATGTCATTACGCAGAAATTCTGAGATAGATTCGATTCAAGGAAATGAAGGAACCAAAATTAAACAATATTTTCACCCTCACAACACACTAAATGGAATCAATTACAGTTTAGCACAATTTACCCTAGAACCTGGAAAAAAATCTAAACTCCACAAGATTAGTTCATCTGAAATTTACTACATTTTAGAGGGCTGTGGGAATCTAAAGATCAATGAAGATACACATCATATTAAAAAAGATGATTCGGTATATGTTCCTCCAAATTCCAAACAGTTTATTGAGAATTCAGGATTAGTAAATTTGAAGTTTTTATGCATTGTAGAGCCTGCATGGAAAGCAAATGATGAAATTTTGTTGGAATAAACCCATTAAACTCAAAATCATATGCAACTATTTTTAACATATGACGAACCTCTATTGCTAGTGAATACATATCAAGCACTCAGAGTTTTGAATATAGATTCCAGTTCATCTCAAGATGAGATCAAGGCAGCATATAGAAAGATGGCACTGGAAGTACACCCAGATAAGAATAAAGATAGAAAAGAAGATTCAGAGTTTAAGAAAATTACTGAGGCATATAATGTCCTTAAAAAAAATTACAGTCAAAAAAAAGAGATTACACATCAAGAGCATACTGAAAAGAAAACAAAGACGAATTTTAAGAGAAAGCCTCAGTGGGGAGCACCAGAGGATGGAAGTATTCCAGAACAAGATTGGGGTAAATATACTCGTGAATTTGAAGAGGGGGATCCTAGTTTTTGGAAAGAGTATGAAAAGAAATTCTGGGAAGACTATAACGCTCGTATTCGTTCAGATGGAAGAAATGGGGAATATGAAAAGGCACAAGAGCCTAAAAAACAACCAAATCTTTTCGTCGACGTAGACAAAAGTTTGTGTATTGGTTGTTGTAGCTGCGAAACCGTAGCACCAGAAGTTTTTGAAATAGACAAAGAAAGACAATCAAATCCCAAGTCATCAGTAATTAATCAAAAAGGTGCAGGAGTCAACAAAATAATGAATGCTGCAGAAACGTGTCCAACAAAAGCAATCATCGTAGAGAACTCAGATACAAAAGAAAGATTATACCCATATTAGATTTTTAATTTATTGTAAAGTTCGTTTATTTCAGATTCGGATAATTTCAATGTAGAATTAAACATACTGTGAATTGCACCTGCTGAATCATCTTTATTTCGAGGAACTAGATGTACATGAACGTGAGGAATTTCTTGACCAGCCTCTGCCCCATTATGTACTGCCACTAAAGTAGAACCAGTAATAGAATCTACTTTAGAAATCATCAAGTGAACAAGAGAAAACAAATCAGTATTTTCTTCAATTGTCATGTCTTGAATTTTTTGATGGTGATTTTTTGGAATGACAAGTACATGCCCCTTTGCAAGAGGAAATGCATCTAAAAAAGATAAGGAATTAGGGGTTTCTTTGAGAATTTTGGTTTGAATGTCACCGGAGATAATTTTACAAAAAATACAATCCACGTTATTTCATTAAACTTTCAAAATATTAAATCATCGATCAAGGAGTAACAAGTGTAGCCCATGCAAGGCCTTTACCGTATTTGATGGTTGTTTTATCACCAGAATTAAGATTACAATCTTCAATAGTTTTTGGGATGTTGTCTTCAGTTTCAACATAGCAAACACCATTATCATTAGTCAAAATCATAACTTCTTCAAACACGTCTTCACGAATTAGATTCCAAAAAGGGAAAACCATAGTGGATAAAACAATTCCTGCAGTTAGAAAAGCACCTACAAAAATCAAAACGGTTTTTTGACTCGAGCTAATATCCATCTTACCAGGTACCACCATCTCCTGCATTAGGATCTAATTTTTTTGCAGGGACGTTTCCATGGGCTTTTTTCATATGTTTTTTCAAACGCTCAGGGTCATGCAATTCAGTACCACATACATCACATTTTGTTTGAGAGTCATTTTCTTTCTTACGTTTAAACAGGCCCATTAACTAGTAAAATTTTGAAATACATTAAAAAGTATTCGAAGTATCATTTATAATCTTCAAAATCCTCGATGCGACCTATCAGATTAATTCAAAACATTATTGATTTTAGGTGCAAAATAACTCAAATTATTCATTTATTACATATCATAACAAAACATGATTAAAACTCAAACTCTATGACCATGCTTTCCCAACCTACAACTAGAGCAGAGAAACTTGCCATCTTTGTCCATAGACAAAATAACTTCCTTACAGTCACACTCAGTACACTGACAATTGACAGTCATCACGTAAAGCTATTCAACACCTTTGAAATCTGTTTTGTTTTTTTTGCCATATTTGTCTCAAATACACTCGTCAAACACGAGAGCACATCCATTACAGAATAATCAAGATACGAATTGAAAACGGTCTTGCTTGTATCCCTCTTGTAATTTACCTTCTATAGGAATGTGATTTCCACAAAATTGACAACAGTTGTTTTTATCAAGATACCATTCCCGAATATTAAACCCATAACGATTCACAACTATTTCATTGCATTCAGAACAGTACGTATGTTCCCATTTATGACCAGGGACATTTCCCAGATACACGTATTTTAAACCCTGATCTTTTGCAACTTGATAGTGTTTTTCCAAAGTTTCAAGAGGAGTACTAGGATATTCCATCATTTTGTAATCAGGATGAAATCTTAAAAAATGAATGGGCATTTCAGGTCCAAATTCATCATAAACAAATTTTGAAAGTTTTTTTGCATGTTCCAAATCATCGCCAACTTTTGGTACAATCAAGTCAGTGATTTCAACATGAATTTTTGTTTTATCTCTAATTTCTAAGAGTGTATCAAATATTGGTTGAGGATCAGGCACTCCTATGAATTTCCTAGTAAATTCTTTCTCTGCATTTCCCTTGAAGTCCACAGTAATGCCATCAAGGAACTCATTCATCATTGAGACTGATTCAGGAGTATCGTATCCATTTGACACAAATACATTAAACAGTCCCTTTTTTCGTGCAGCAATTCCACAATCACGTGCAAATTCAATGAAGATGGAAGGTTCATTGTAGGTGTATGCAATTCCATGTGCTCCATACTTTACTGCAGTATTTGCAACATCATCAGGAGTCATGTCAATGCCTTCAACTTTACGTCTCTGACTGATATCAGAATTTTGACAATATTTGCAGAGCCAATTACATCCAGTTGTTGCAATAGAATAGACTTTACTGCCAGGCCAATAATGTATCAAAGGTTTTTTTTCAATAGGATCAACATGGCCTGAAATGACTTTTCCATAAGCATACAGTTGCAATTTACCGTCTTCATTCCCTCTAATCCCACACAAACCAATTTGACCCTTGCCAATTTCACAATATCGTGCACAAGCTGTACACTTTACCTTGTCATTTGGGAGTTTTTCGTATAATTCAGCTTCTTTTCCAAGTAAAGGTGTCAATATTTTTTATTACGATTTAACGTATTTAACAAGTATGAAACAATTGAAGGACTTTTCTGATAGGGATGGGAATGAATTAGTAAAGATGGCAAGAAAGGCTGTCAGGGAATTTCTAAAAAATAATTCAAAGATTAGAGATTCAGAATTCATCTCCAAATTTGATTTTGATTCAGGAGTGTTTGTAACAATTAACAAACAAAATTCATTAAGAGGGTGTATCGGATTTCCACTTCCAGTAAAAAAATTGTCTGAAGGATTAATTGATGCAGCAATATCTGCTGCAACTCAAGATGCTCGATTTTCTCCAGTAAGCATTGATGAATTAGATCAGATTGTTTTTGAGGTAACATTACTTACTCCACCAATTGAGATCAAAGTAGATGATCCTACAGAGTATCTATCAATCATCAAAGTTGGCAGAGATGGACTAATAGTAGAGAATCCATACACATCGGGTTTACTTTTACCACAAGTTCCAACAGAATATGGTTGGAACGTAGAAGAATTTCTTTGCCATACATGTGAAAAAGCAGGACTAGAGAAAAATGCATGGAAAGACAAGATAACCAAAATATCAAGATTTGAAGGCATGATATTCAAAGAAGATGCTCCCAATGGAAAAGTAGTAAGAGAATCATCTAATGATTTTTTATAAAATAATGTTTTGGAATAATTGATGATAAGAAAACCAGTTGTTGCAGGGCAATTTTACCCAGATAAAAAAGAAGATTTAGAAAAAATGATCAAATCTTGTTTTGAACACAAGTACGGGCCAGGAAATCAACCAACAGAATCAAATGAGAAAATATTGGGAATTATTTGTCCACATGCAGGGTATGTGTACTCTGGCCCCACTGCATGTCATTCTTACAAATCCATCTCATCTCAGAATCCAGAACTTGCAATAATTATTGGGCCAAATCATTTTGGCATAGGACTGAATGCAGCTACTATGATAGATGCAAAATGGCAAACTCCCTTAGGCATGGTACAGGTGGATTCAGAAGCTGCTCAAAATATTGCAGAGAAATCAAAGTTTATTGAAATTGATGATTACTCTCATTCTCAAGATCATAGTTTAGAAGTACAAGTACCAATGTTACAGTCAGTACTTGCAAATGATTTTCAAATTCTTCCTATAATCTTACTGGCCCAAGATTTGGAAACTGCAAAAGATATTGGGAATGCAGTATCTGAAATTGCAAAAAAGAAAAACTCCATTATTGTGGCTTCATCAGATTTTACACATTATGAAGAAAATTCTTTTGCTTATCTTCAAGATAAGGCATTGATTGAGCCAATCTTATCTATGGATGTAGAAAAATTTTATCATGTGCTAAAAGAAAAAAGAGTTACTGCATGTGGTTTTGGAGCAATTGCATCAACCATGATTGCATGTAAAAATCTAGGTGCGACAAAAGGAGAACTTCTCAGCTATGCAACAAGCGGCGACATATCTGGAGATACAGATTCTGTTGTAGGATATGGCGCAATAAAATTTGTCTAATAAGAATAATAAAAAGAGAATCATCAAAATTTAATTCAGACAGAAAGTATTTTGACAGGATCAGATTATTTTTAGGTTTTCACAATAATCAAGATTTACGAAATTTAATGTCAGTAAAAAAAATGATTTTTAAAACATTTTTGCATTATAACGAATCTAAAATTTTCCTTGCTGTCTTGTCAATATCCACATCAGGTTCTGCTGCCACAAAGAGAACATTATCCTCAAATGGAATAGTCATAGTTACAACATTTTTTCTTCTAGCAGCTGCATACTCTACTGGACCAAGATTATCATCAAAGTCTTGTCTAGTTCGGATTCTCAAGACAGCCTCAACAAACATCTTTTTTCTTTCATATTCATCTTTCAATGGAGATATTCCTGGTTTAAAGTCTCCAACAATTAGATTTCCCATATAATCTAAGAATCCTGCAAATCTTATCTCAGGCAATTCCAATATTGATTGGCATTTTTGCTGCTCTGTTTTGTTCTTTGAATCCACATTGTGAATAAGAATTAGAAGATGCTATATGTTTTTCAATTTTATTTGAATTATGGAATCAAAATTGTACAAGATGAATTTCAAAAAATTACCTTACTGTGATCGACACTTTGATTCAAGGAGAAATTATACAAAAGGAACAAGATATTACCAAATATTCCAAAAAGTAGCTAATTACTATCTAATTAATAATATCTTGATTATTAAAAATAAAAATCAGAACAATCCTAATGTAAAGAATTTCGATTAGAGTAAGCATGAACCCTGAAGCACAAAAAAAGATCGATGAGATAATGTATGAAACTAATGAAAAAATAAATGCAATTGTAAATGAAATTAGAGACATTAGATTTTCTAAAATGGATGAAAATGAAAAACAAACAAAGTGTGATCATCTAAGAACAGAGTTTGAACAAGTCATGATAGAAGAAGAGAGAAAAATAGAAAAAGTGATGAAAGAATGCCAATGAAAATTGGCGATATTGATCAAGATTATGAAACCGTAAAGATAGATCAAGTTGGAGTGATTGATCCTCTTACGGGTGCGGTTGTATTCAAAGATGAGACAGTTGAATTTTTAATGTCAGGTTTTTCATCTGAAGTAGCAGGTTTCATTTCTAATTTTTTAGATGAAAAACGAGAGGATCCTCCTACAATATACCGTCTGGTTGAGCAAATTTGTGAGGAAAATGAAATCTTTCTAGTCAAAGTCAAAATTTATGAAAGTGGAGGAATTTTCAGAGCAAATCTGTATTTTACTGGAAAAAAAGATATGATATTTAGAAATTTCAGAGCATCTGATGCAATAGCATTAGCAACATATTACAACATTCCAATTATGGTAAGAAAATCAATGCTAAAAGAAATTCAGAAAAAATAAAAGTTTACAAAAATAGCTATTTTACAATAAGGATTGAGCAAGGCGAATTATTTGCAAGTTTATTTGAAATACTTCCAAGAAAGAATCTTGCTGTTGCCCCTAAACCTTTACTTCCAACAATAATCAAATTACATTGTTCTTTTTTTGCGAGTTTCACAATTTCAGTTGCAATATTTCCTTCTTTCAGGATTATTTTTGAATCAACGCCTTGTTTGGTAGTTGTTTTCTTTCCTTTAATCAAAACGTTGTTTCCAAATTTTCTTAAAATGTCGACATATTCCTTCCTATCCAATAGATTGATAGGAATGGATTTTTCAACTACATACAAAAGTATCAAACGGGATTGGTAATTTTTTGCCATATCACACGCATGTAAAAGAGCTTTTTCTGAGTATTTTGAACCATCAAGGGGCACTAAAATATTCATGTAAAGGGATTTTCTCATGTAAAATTTTACAGATTATGCATATTTAACTAAATTCTTTAAAATCAACAAATGTTACAAATATTTATCCATCACATCTACTCTATTTTTTTAATCTCTAAGCGAACTTCTTTCAAATCTTGTTCAAAGTTTTCTTTGTCATCTTGAGAAATTGAATCATCACATAATTTCTGCAGAATTAAGAATTCTTTGTTTTTTAATGAGGCAAGATAATTATACTTACTCATTCAAACTCTGATCTCCTACTTCTTTGAAAACATGTTCAACGTAGACAGTTGTAGGAAACATAACTAATGCCGACAAAATCATTGTAAATACAAAAAGTTGCTTTTGCAAACTATCTCTATTCATACATCATCAAATATAACAAATTAGCACATTCTCATTATTGATTTTCGGATAGGGTTTTTGAAATTATTTCATTAGTGACATGATGTACATGTACAACCTTCTCCGCAAGTACAAACTCCGTCTTCAGAACATGTACAACCTTCATCTGACTCACA
>Ga0224508_10004684_pt1 | contig 11125 bp, 11 predicted proteins | sample SF_Jan12_sed_USG_4_FD_170157 | JGI IMG/M metagenome (GOLD analysis project Ga0224508, IMG submission 170157) | Sediment microbial communities from San Francisco Bay, California, United States - SF_Jan12_sed_USGS_21 | ecosystem: Environmental > Aquatic > Marine > Sediment | place: USA...
GGCCAAGGGTTCGGACGGACTCGTCAGTATCGCCGTAGAAGGCAAGGTGTCGGAGTCGTTTGACAGACCCGTCGACATACGTTTCGCGGCACCAACACCGGGTGAATCCGCACGGCTCGAGTTTCTGCTCGAGTTACTCCAACTGGACCGAGCGGCCGTCGGCGGCGTCGGCTATCAACTGCTGCATCGAACCGCCTCCGCCATCCTGGAAGCAAGGCGATTCGGCGGTCGCCACGCTGTCATGCTGGTGCATTCTTTCAGTCAGGAAATGGAACACTTCGACGATTACGCGGGTTTTGCCGGACTGTATGGCCTCGCGGCGAAAGCAAACGGGTTGGCAGAAGCCAAGCAACTCGGCGATATCACACTCTATCTGGGGTGGGTCGTTGGTGACGCCAAGTACCTGGCGCGGTAAGGCCTGATGAGCATACTAGCGGGTATCGGAAGCCTCGTTGACGAATGGCTGCAGATCGAACCGAAGGGCAAGCCGCCCTATTATCGGCATCGGTCCGCCGCGCTCGATCTGAGTCGCCGCTGCCGGAATTCCTCGAGTTCACGTTGAAGCCCGATGCCCTGAGCCGGCACCAGCTTCCCGACATCGGATTTCCCGTGCCCGGGGAAGCACTGCCGGCGCTGCTGGATGGTTCCGGAGAATTGCCCTTCGCTCACCTGTTGTACTGGCTGCAGTTACGTAGCAGAGACGGAAAGTGCGACTGGCTGTCTCTCGAACCGGCGATGAGTCGCCTGGCGGAGCTTATCGCGCCGGAGGACGAGCACGTCACCGGGACCGTCAGCGGTGACGACTGGTTCCTGGAACTCCGCGAAGTCGATCTCGGCGAGCCGCTGGTGACCATACAGCGCGGCGACCACCTGATCGCTGCCGTGCAGTCGCGGGCCGATGGCACCCTGGCCTGCTCGGTCTATCGCCCGCTCGACGGCAAAAGCATCGGCTACCTGATCGGCATGTCGTGCCTGCCCGGTCCCAACGGCATGGTGAATATGCGCGAAAACAACTGGGAGTTCGCGCTCGACCAGGCAGCCAGCTGGACGGCCGCCATGTACGCGCATGACCGCGGTGAAGCCTATCTGTCACTTTGGGAACATGGTCTCGGCATTACGTGGGACGGCTCGGAAGAACCGGACTACATGGCCCAGCGCGAGCTAAAGCCAATCGCGCCACGTCTCGCGGCGACGCAAATGGGTGTCTATTACGAGTTGTGTCCTGAGGATGAAATCTGAGTCCGTTAGTAGGTCGGGCAATCAGTAGCTAATGTAAACAGGGGTCGAACCGCGGCTATCTAAAACCTCGGTTCGACCCCTTTTACTGTAAAGCGACAGGATATCGCTCAGCTCACGATCGAAATGTTCGTTCCAGAGGTTGCGGTCCGTAACGCCCTCTATTAATCGCACCGAGACCCGTACCGTATTCCCTGCGCGGATCACCGACCCTTCCTTCGCAACCCAGGACGGTAATTCGAGTATTGGCGCGACGACGTCCGTAACCTGCAGCATCAGCCACGCAATTACGATATAGGCGGCGCCTACTTTGAATACGTTTCGCTGTCTTAGCTTGGTAAACAGACTCAAGCCCGAAATTCCACAATGGCAACAACTGACTAGCGTAGTGGCTGGAGCTCCAGAATGCCATGTTCGGCCCTGTCGATTCGCGAAGCGAATCAGGCCAAAAGAACGTAGTGAGTCTGCCCGCCCCTCCTACGATCGACGCGGCCATTACCAGCTGCTCACGCCGATCGAATACTGCTAGACTGATCAGCGAAACCGGTGGGATCTGTATTGGCCGGCGCACATCAGGAATCAACCGATGACGGCACTCCCTTTGAAGCGAAGCTTTGTGATTATCGTCGCGATCTGTGCGTGGCTTGCTGGTAGCGCCGAGGCGCAGGAACGCCTGAGAAGCATTGCCGAATTGCAGGTAGATGCCAGCCTGGCCGCGGCGGAAAGGGCCATCAGCGAAACGGAAGATGATGATGAAAGTCGTGACAGACTTGCGGGCCTCCGAGTAACACGCGACGAGCTACTCGACAGTGCGCGCGGACTTCGCGCAACGCCCATCAATCCTCTCGACAACCATCCCCCGGTGACGGTCCCGATCGTCAACGGTGTCTCGACGTTTGCCTTCGGCGCAACAGGGGCGCTGCTGAAGAAAGACGAAGATGGTGTGTTACGTGTCAATTGCTCCGGCACGATGATCGGCTGCGAGACCTTCCTGACAGCGCGTCATTGCGTCGACGACGATCTCACCAGCGAGAATTACCACGTGTACCTGCAGTCCGAGGGTATTTTCGAGGTTCACGATATTCTTCCGAAACATCCCCATTATGAGGAGCCGTTCGCCGATCTGCAGTTGCTAACGCTCGTGGCGCGGATGACAGCAGTCAAACCAGCTCAAATTAACAGCACCCAAAGTATCCTGTCGGCCACGCAGGGGACTATCGTCGGCTTCGGGCACACGAAACTTAACGAAAACAATCATGGCATCAAGCGTTTTGGCGCGATAGAGACTCAGGAATGCCTGAACATTCTTGGCGCCGAGGATCCCGAAGGTTCAAAGGGATTGCTCTGTTGGCTGTACGATCAAAATAAGGCGACGACCTGCCATGTCGATTCGGGGGGGCCGATGTTTCTCGGCGCCCTAAGTAACGATGGCGTAATGGCCGGAGTGACTTCGAAGGGTGACGCTTCGTGCCTGAGCGATGCCCAGAACATCGATGTCGATTTACAGTACTTCGCGCCCTGGTTGGCCAAAACCGGAGGAGAGGACGTTGGGCAACTGTCCTGTACGCCGCCGGGGCGCGGTGACATTGAATCTGTCAAGGCGTTGGCGGCTGAAAACGCTGTGACTCAATCCGATCCGCCGAAAATCTATCCGGCTATTTCATTGACCCCGGACATGAGGGAGATCCGAATCGGACTGAACGGCGAAGACAGGCCGGAGAACGACCTGGACCTTTCAGTTATCGTTAACTCGAATAATGGGGACACTCCCAAGTGGTGCAGTGAAGCAGGTCCGGAAAATTTCGCCTTCTGCCGTTTCGAACTCGAGGAATCGGATGCGAGCATGACGGTTGTGGTCAGTCAGAAGGGGAGCGGTTCCGGGATCTACCAGTTACTCGTTACCGCGTTGAGCTACAGCGGCATCCCCCGCTGACATCAAGATGCCTTCGCGGCTGCTCCAATCCCCCTGCAGTACAAATGCCGCCCAGAAGTAAGGACTGCGCCAGCGTCGATCCTGCATGACGGCAAGTTGCGCATCGCGCAGTGCGGTTACGGGCGACGCTCCATTCTGAAGCAATCGTCGATAAAAATGCCCCATCAAGTCGGCGGTAGCCCGGTCCGGCACCTGCCAGAGTGTGGAGATGACCTGCTCGGCTCCGGCATAAAAGAAGGCCCGGCTCAGACTGATCAATCCTTCGCCGCGCACGGCGTGACCGAACCCGGTATCGCAACCGCTCAGTACAACGAGCTCCGCCTTCAAGTCCATCGATACGATGTCCTGGGTGAGCAAGAACTTCGCCCGCGGCTGGCCTTCCTTGGTCACCGCCGACAGGACGAGACCCGACAGCGCCGGTTCCTCGACATCGAGGACGGCGTGCGTTGCGAAATGCAGAATACGGTAGTCATTCAACGTTCCGCTCAACACGGTGTCGCGGTTTGCCTCGGTATCGAGAACCAGTCGCACAGTCATATCGCCGGCCGACTCCCGGATGGCCTGCGACTCGTCCCGAGTCCCGGGCAGACGATGGAACTTCTCAGGCCAGGGCACAGCCGCGCCGCGCCTGAGGTCGGGGAAAAGCAACGCCACCTGCTCTTTAAAGTTTGCGTCGCCGCCGCGTTCGATCCGCGGGTCGCTGGCGTCGAACACCGGATCGGCCAACACCACTATGCCGTCGCCGGCGTCAATCTCGCGGCGCCGTAACGCGAGCAAAGCAGCAGCCGACGGCAGGTAGGACACCTCACGAAAAGCGATCAATGGCTCATACCCGTCCCGAGTCGGGTCGTCGAGAACGGCAAACGGAATCATGTGCAATGCGCCATCGGGAATGACGATGAGACGGCTCGAGTCGGCAAAGAGGTCGATGCTCCCGTCGAAAAGCAGTGTGGATAGTTCGTGGATTTCCGTATCAGGCGAAGTCGTTGCCCTCTGTAGCGCCTGTCGAAGTGCACGCACAGCGCTTTCGATCTCGGCGAATCCGGGCAACGGTAAGAAGTCCATGGCGTCCCGGCGTATCCGCCAGACACCCGTGCCCTTGGGGCTGAGGTAATACTCGAGCAGAAGATCGTCGGGGCCCAGCGCCGTCTGCAGATCCGGCAAGCTGACCGCGGGTTCGCCGGCAACAGAATGGTCGATTGCTGGCGAGACCATGGAGTCCATTTCGTTGAGTAGGGGAATCAGCTCTCGTCGCATATCGCCGGCAGCATCCCGATCGCCCTTTGCCAGGTAGTCGGATCTCTGCTGCGCCAGTGCTGCGACCCGCAACCTGAGGTCGCCATAACGTACCCGGTCGGCGGCCTCGAGATTCGAGAGAGCAACATCGCTCCGTCGCAACAGCTCGGTAAAGCGCCTCGCCCGGGCCCGATCCGATGCGCTCCAGGCCGCCTCGACATCACCGGTCTGTAGCGCAGAGTTGATCAACACATCGAAGGCGTCCTGCTGCACCGAAGCATATTCGCGCAGCAACGCGGGATGTTGCACCAACGAACGCAGCCGTTCGCTCGCGGATACGGCCTCCCTGGCAAGGTCGTATGCCAGGCCGAACTCCTGTCGATTGAAACGTATCTCGGCAAGGCGGCCAAGAACGCGAAACTGCTCCGGCAGGGATTCGATCTGCCGCGCCAGGTCGAGTGCAACCTCGAACTCGGGCAGCGCGCGAATATCGCGTCCCGCGACGTGGTAAGCGTACGCGCGGTTCGTGCGTGCGCGCGCCTCATCGCGGAGGGCGCCAATGCGTTGGTAAATGGCTACCGCCAAGTCCAGGTGCTCGAGCGCCAACCCCGTCTGTCCCAGCTCGACATGTGCCCGTCCCGTAATGTCGTAAAGATGGGCCCGTTCCGCCTGCAAGGATGGCGTCGCTTCAAGCATAGCCAGCGCCTCGTCGACGAAGTCCAGTGCTTCCTGCATTCTGCCGGCACCGATCTGCAGTAGCGCAAGGTTTCGCAGCGTCTCCGCCCGCCCGACCGGGTCGCGCTCAGGCGTCCGCAAGCGAAGCGCCTCATCGAACGACGCGATCGCTCGCTGATTGTCGCCGGTCACCGAGTAAACGAGGCCCAGGTTGTTGTGCACCTCGGCGGCCCAGGTTTCGTCACGTGCGGCGGATTCGAAGTACGCGAGCGCCTGCTCCAACAAAACAAGCGCCGACTGGAGGTTGCCGATCCTATACATCAAGGTGCCGTAGTTGTTGCGAATCTCCGCGGCTATTCGGCCGCGCTCGAGATATTCGGAGAGCGCCAGTGCCTGCTGGAAATGCCGCTCGGCGAGATCGGGTCTCGCAGCCCGATCGTAGGCCCAGCCGAGATTCGCGATTGCAAGGAGGGCGTGGTGCAGCCAAGGCTCGCGACCCGCCGCAGAAAAATCGACAGTCGAGGGATCGGTGGCCATCAGGTCCACGCTGCCCTGCCAAGCCTGCAGTGCTTCCTCGAAATAGCGCACCGCGACCCTACCATCGCCCAGTTCGCGGTAGACGATACCCAGGTTGTTGCTCACCTGGGCAAAGAAGAACTCGTCGCCGAGCAAGCGACGGCGCTCGGCCGCCGACTCGAACAGTTCGATCGCGCTCGCGTCCGGGTCCGTCGAGATACCGTCGCCCAGAACACGGCTGATGAGACCGTCGATCGCTGTACGGGTGGTGTCCGTTGCGGGATTGTCACCCAGCAACTGGCTGATAAGACCGCGCTGATTTTCCGCGCTTGCAATTCCGCGCTCGTCACCAAGATCGCGCCAGATCACCTCGGCCGATCGAAATCGATCATTCGCGAGCCTATTCTGTCCGAGGTAATAGCGGACCACCGCGCCTTCGAAGAGCGCGTCCGCGAGTCTGTGCCGATCGCCAGCGGCGTCGAACGCCTCCGCCGCCTTATCGAAGTGATCGGCAGCCTCGGCACGGGCGTCGTCCTCGCCAAAGTAGTGGCGCAAGTGCCGGTCGGCGCCCATCGTCATTGCCAATTCCCCGGCAAACGACGGTTCCGTTCGCGGAAACCGTGTCAGCGTGATCCGATATTCGCCCACCGGAGCGACATCCTCGTCCGGCGTGATCTCGAACACAGTGTCGTTGTCGATCGAGAGGATGAGGTTATAGAAATGTTCGGGCCCCCGCCAGGACGCCGAGCGCGCCAGGCGGCTGCCCGCTTCGCTGCAGTCGGTGCGGCAGACTGACAGTATCGTGCCACGACCGAGCTGGTTGACAACGATCTTGACGTCGCCGTTGATCGAGGGACGATAGACGTGTGTGTCGCCATTTCGCAGCGTCCGTGTTGCGGCAACCTCAGGGTCGAGGGTTTGCGTCGTCTGGGCAAATGCGTGCATGCCGGCAAGCACTGCCGGCATGCAGAGCACAGCCTTCGCCACGAGCCGGAACATGCGGTTCAGTCCCTGCGGCCGCTCCCGCTGCCGGCCGACGGCGGCCCAAACGACGTTGAGCCGCGTGCTTTAAGATCGTAGCAGATGCATTGCTCGTTGGGGTTTCCGGCGTCCTTATCGCAGTTGCTGTCGCTCGTGTCGGCGATCTTGTCCTTTTCGGGGACGGACAGGGTATCTTGCAGCGCCGTGCAGTACGGTGATCCCGTAACGGCGACCGTCAGAGATTCCTCGCCGATGACCAGGCCGTTGGGATTTCGGAATAGTTTCGTACAGGTTATCGCTGTCCTGTCGAGGATAAGTGTTGCCTGTTCGCAAAGCAGACCATCGCCGATGTCGCCTCCACCCGTGTTGGTCACAATCGCGAGTCCGTAGGTGTGGTACGACCCAACCTTGCCACTGCGCAGGACCAGAATACGAGCAGCTTCGTGCTTGGCCATGTTATTGGTCAGAAATACTTCATAGTCACCCAGGACATCCTTGACCTCCTGCGCCTGTGCAGCCGCTCCCATGAAAAGCCACCCAGCCAGCAATGTAATCAGCCCTGCTGATGGACGCTTGGTCTTTATCATTTTCATTGTTTTCTCTCCTTTGGCGCTGGATTGAATGCGCCACCTGACTCGATTACCGTCCCGCGAATAGGCGTCGGGTCGGCAATCACTACATCGATACTGTCCGGTGGGCGCGGATCATCCCACCCTGGCGCTCAAATCGTCGCGCGGCCCTGACATGTGGTCGGCGGTCGGTCGAATTCCCAAGTTTTTCAATATAGTATGGCACAGACAGCGGGCTCTGCCTGCTATCCCCCGAGGCGCACATCGGGGTAGCCACGTTCAAGGCGGTGCATATCAAAATGCCGGAATCAAACGTCATAGCACTTCATGGCGCCGACGGGGCACTGGCGGAGGAGAGACGAATCGCCGTCGCGATCGTGGCCGGCATTCGAAAAGGCCATGCACAGGCCGAGGGTGATCTTGTTGAGCGCTACAGCCGCGGTCTGCGAGTTCTCTTGATTCGACGTATCGGCGACGAGGAGCGAGCACGAGATCTGCTGCAGGAGTCGCTCTTCATTGCCATCGAAAAACTGCGCTCAACCGATTTAGAGAACCCCGAACGTCTCGCCGGTTACCTCCGCGGCATCGCGATCCGAGTCGCCATGAACGCCAGTCGCAAACGCAAGCGCGAACCGACCAGCATGGACATTTCCGAAGTTGCTGCCGTACGGGATTCCGGACCCCGCCAATTCGAACAGGTGTCGGATAAAGAAACGGCGGCGGCCGTGCGCCGATTACTCGCCTCGATGCCGATTCAGCGCGATCGCGATCTATTGACGCGGTACTACCTCCACGACCAGGACAAGGAAGAAATCTGCAAGGAGCTAAGGCTCAGCAGCCTGCACTTCAATCGCGTGCTATTCCGGGCGAAGGCCCGTTTCCGCAAGATCCTCGAGGACGAGGACCAGATGCATAGGTCGTCGGATCGTCCTGTACGGTGAGATAGTCTCGGTGTCTGGCACAGGTATTAAGGTAAGCATTGACAAGACCCTATGAACAGAAACTACATCAACACACATCTTGTCGTTGATCGATACCTTCGCGGTGAACTGACCGAAGAGGAGATCGCGCGATTCGAGGAACGACTGGTTTGGGACCAGGCGCTCATGGACGAAGTCGATCTGGCCCAGAAGCTGCGTGCCGGCATTCGATCGGTACTCGAGACCGACGAGTCCGCGGAATTCCGCCACGGCGGCATGGTTGACCGGGTCGTGTCTCTGTTCTCGGTGCCCGCTTACGCCGCAGCCGCGTCATTCCTGCTCGCGGTCGGCATGACGTCGGTACTGCTGACGGGTAACTCGCCGACGGGTAATTCGTTGCCCACCGCCGGTCAGCTGGCGACGGAAATCGTGCCACTTTACGCGACGCGCAGCACAGACGCCGTCGCGATGACTGTTTCCGAGGACGCTTGGCGTGTCCTGCTCCTCGATGCGCCGGCGGGCTACACGATGTTCCGGGCGTCAGTTCGCCGGAGGGAGGACGGGGACGAGGTTCTTTGGTCGCGCGATGACATGCTGCCGACCTACCTCGAATCTCTTGCCGTCGGCATGCCTGGCCGGATTCTCGAAGAAGGCGCGTACGTGCTGATACTCGACGGAAAAGCCGAAGGTGCGACAGCCTACACACGTATCCAGGAAATTGCGTTCGTCGTCACGCAATCACAATAGACACTTATTTCAACAAGCCCTCGCCCGAATCCCCGACCCCGGGGTGAGATAAACGCTCCCTCTGCGACAGGTCATTAGAAAGACCGGAAGTCATAACGTGACGCAAAGGGCGGTGAAAGGCGATGTATAACGCAGAAACAACAAGAGAGACTCCACTGCGGACGACAGTGGATTCCGTAAGCCGCATCGGTACCCAGAGAGAAAGCCGCCACCGCAACGGCAGTGGCGGCGCGGTGAGGCAAAGGAAGTGTAGCCTGCTGGCCTTTGTCGGGGAGTTGCGCCGACGCAAGGTATGCCGCGCCCTGACAATGTACGCAGTCGCGCTGTGGCTCGTAAGCCAAGTCGTTGATTTGGCGTACCAACAACTCGGGATGCCAGAATGGACGCTGCGCTTTGTCATTGTAGTCGGCCTTGTCGGGCTGCCGATCGCGCTATTTCTGTCCTGGTTGATGGACCTGACGCCGAACGGTATGGTCCTCGAATCTCGTGCCGACGAGGGCCAGATCGGACCTGATACGCAGGCATCGGGCGGCAAAGCAGGTCGCATTGTTGATTGTGGCCTGTTACTCGCCGCGGTGGCGATCACAGCCAATCTTGCGTATGGAACCGTCAATAGCCCGGCGGCCGCTCTGGCGCCGCACTACGAACGTATCGCTGTTACCACATTCCGGGTAGGACCCGGCGATGCCGCCCCCGCATTGTCGGAAAGCCTAACGACAGAACTGCAGCATGAGCTCACGACCCACGCGCAATTCAAGGTTATTGCGTCGCAAGAACCTTTTGAAGCCATGAACTGTCTGACTTTGATCGGCAGCGTTTCCACAGATACCGACTACGCTCGAATCACGCTTGCGCTTATCGATAACGAGTCGAAGGAAGTTGTCTGGTCAGACGCTATCCAGCGAGACCGTACCGATACGGTGACGACGACCTCGGATCTCGCACGAGACATTGTCTCGGTACTGCAGCAGTCGACAGATCGCATACCGCGACAGGAGGCTCATGATGGCAGCTAGGAAATCCAGGCATCTTGGCGTGCTATTTTTCAGAGGCTTGTGCTGGCTTGAAGCCGCACTGCTGGTCTTAGCCATGACAGAGCGGGTGTTATAAACAGCTGCGTTCGGCTGTCGCCGCTGCACGGCTCGGTTGAACTGCCGACACGCGTAAATAGGGGTCGAACCGACGTTTTCGTAAGCCTCGGTTCGACCCCCGGCACATTTATTGTTTTAGACCAGCGAAATAGTCATGCGAATCCGTTCCCACGAGTCCTCGTCAATCATTAACTTGCTGATTCTCGCCTCCAGGGTTTCCCCACGATCAAGCATCTGGGCGATAGCGCTGTTCTCTGCACGAGGGACGTAGCCCAACTTTTCATCCTGGAAATAGACCGCAACTGCGTCGGCGTCATAACTGTTGGACGATTCGCGTACCAATGCTAACTCTTCGCCAACATCCAGAGACGACCAAATCGAGTCGCCCTTGTGGAATTGAAATCCCGCTATGGGCGACTCCTGAATCAGGACGGTCCGATCTTTTGCACTGACAGACGGACTCGTCACCGCCGCGCCGAGGCTTCCAAATAGCCGACGAAAAAATGTTCGGCGTTTCATGATCGCATCCCTTCTTTATGAGGTATGTGAATTATATAAGTGTTCGATTGTGTGTTGCTGTAGCATCTCGTAGAGGAAAATACCGAAAAACAGACGTACGCGGTGCGCCGAATTCTCGCCGACCCAATTCAAGGGAGATTGACTGATGAGAAGTTATTTTTGTGACTATCCGGATAACTCGCGCTCCGCAATTCTGCGAGCGGCTATTATGGTTGCGCATTCCGATGGCGACTGGCATAACCTCGAGCGCGACAGGCTTGAAATAAAGTATCGGGACCTCTGTCGCATGCTCGATGCCGATCTGGATGACGATCTGCTCTTGAAGGAACTGGACACCATCACTCAGGATGTCCCCGATGAAATCGACCAACTCGATAGCGATGAAGAGCGCGAAGCGTACTGGAAAAAATGCCTGGCACCGATAGTCTCCAGGGATATACAACAGGTAACTGTCATGGCCGCTGTCCGGATTGCAAGTGGAGACGGCGAAATCGACCCTACGGAAGCCGCCGGATTGCGGCGCTTGTGTAAAGAATGCGATACCGATTTGCGCGAGGCGCTTGAACACTGCGGCTCTTAGACCAAACAGGGGTCAAACAGAAGTTTACGAAAACCTCTAAATACGGGTCGAACTGAAGTTCTCTGAGAACCTCGGTTCGACCCAAATTAACCAGTATTGCGAGAAGAAAGTGCGGACAGGGT
>Ga0224508_10004685_pt1 | contig 11122 bp, 8 predicted proteins | sample SF_Jan12_sed_USG_4_FD_170157 | JGI IMG/M metagenome (GOLD analysis project Ga0224508, IMG submission 170157) | Sediment microbial communities from San Francisco Bay, California, United States - SF_Jan12_sed_USGS_21 | ecosystem: Environmental > Aquatic > Marine > Sediment | place: USA: California...
CTTGTTGATGGTGCCGTAGGCTTCGGCCTCATCCGCGCTGAAGTCGCGGGCGCTCAGGATGATCTCGAGTGCACGACCCAGCCCGACCTGGCGCGCCATGCGGGAAGCGCCACCACCGCACGGAAGGATGCCCATGCCGACCTCCATCTGCATGAACTTGAACTTGCCGCGCGCCGCGAAACGCATGTCGCAGGCCAGGGCGAACTCGTGACCGCCGCCGCGCGCGAAGCCTTCGAGCTTGGCGATGGTCGCCTGTGGCACCTTGCTGATGCGCTCGAGGACGACCTGCAGGTCGAGCAGCGCCACGTCATCGCGAGAAACGGCGTCGGTCGACATGTCCTTGAGGAGCTCCGTATCGTAGTGGCAGACCCAGATCTCCGGATGGGCCGACTGGAAGACGACGACCTTGGTCTCTCGGTCCCGTTCGAGCCTTATCGCGAGCGTGTTCAGGTCAGCCAGCATCGGCGCGCCTTGGACGTTCACGGGTGGATAGTCGAACGTGACCGTGAGAACGCCTTCGTTCTGCTCCGCCTTGAACGTCGTGAAACCTTCGTACTTCATGATTTCTCCTTTTCGTGTGGAGGTGAGTGGCCCTGTACACCGAGGACCGTACGCCCATGCAGCTCTCTTGACAAGTACCCACATTTTTGTAAGTATTGAACACCCTTGTACGTAATGGGAGTTCAATATGGCCCGCAAGTACTGCTGGAAGACAGGCTGCAACGTAGAAGCAACCCTCAGCGTCATCGGCGGCCGATGGAAGCCGGTTCTGGTCTGCCACCTGCTCGGCGGCAGGAAGCGCTTCGGTGAGCTGCGCCGCCTGACTCCGAACGCCACGGAGCGGATGATCACTCTGCAGCTACGCGAGCTCGAGGCGGACGGCGTGATCTCGCGGCACGTCTATGCCGAGGTCCCGCCCCGAGTCGAGTATGAGGTCACGGAGTTCGGCCGTTCGCTCGAGCCCATCCTCCTGCTCATGCAAGAGTGGGGCAGCGACTTCAAGGCCCGCCGGCTGGCCGAGGAGGGGGAAGGCGGAGCGGTCGCGAGCACCGCATGAGCTAGCCGGGCCGCGCGGCTTGCACTGTTCAGCTCACTTCGCCGCTACCAGCTCTCGATCGCGAGATCCTCGACCTGCGCGAAGTGAGCATCGTCCGTCGCCACCGTCAGGCCGTACTGTAGAGCCGCAGCGGCGATCCAGATGTCGTTCTCCGGAATGGGCCGCCCCTTCTGCTGCAGACGCTTCTTGACGGAACCGTATAGGCGCGCGGTATCGACGTTCTGCGGTACAACCGGGCAGACGTCGATCAGCCGCTCCACCAGAGAGCGGTTCGCTTCTGGCTGATCTGACTTCTCGGCGCCGAAGAGGAGCTCTCCGACAACCGTCACCGAAAGGAAGACCGCGACACCTGGGTCGCGTCGCTCCTCCAGGTCGATCTGGTTGTTCAGGATGCGGATCGCGACGTTGGTGTCGAGAAGATACCTACCACTCATCCGGATCGACCTGCTCGCAACCCTCTTCGACCGCCGCCATCATCTCGCGGGCAGACGTATCGTCCAGGCTCCCTGCGACCTTCTGCAGGTCGTCGACCGACGCGCCTTCGGGTAGCGAAGCCAGCAAGCCGCTGACCAACTTGGCAGCGTGCTTCTGCTGTTCCGGCGAGAGTCGGTCCAGGTCTTTCAGAATCTGATCCTTGACGTCAGGTAGTACCACGATGGCTCCTCGGCGCCCGCTCGCGCCCTTTGAGCCAATTGTACCGCGCCACTCTCGCTGTTGGCTCGCAGGGCAGCGGCCAACTGATCTCCCGCATCCCTTGGGCGGCACGGTTCTGCGCACAACCGTTCGGAACGGAACCAACGCGGTTGTGTGCAGCGCAACAGCCAACCGGCAGGGGACTTTCGGTCCCCACCGGAAGCCGCGGGCGACAGCAGACGACAGCATCCCACAGCGGCTTTGCTCCTCAGGTTGCGCGACTCGCTCTGCTGTGGCCTGTCGTCGATTGCGGTCGTTGACTGAAAGCTCTATGTACCCAGAAATGTACCCATGTGGTGCAGGCCAATGCTGTATCGACTGCGCCGCGTGAGCCGTAACACGTTGCTTTCCAGATACTTACGATTGTGCCGGAGCCGGGATTCGAACCCGGACGCCTTTCGGCGGGGGATTTTAAGAAGAAGCTGAGCCAGTATTCGGCAGCAAAGCGCAGCGCTCAACAACAACGCAACAAAGCACTTACGCGAACGCTGAGCGCTGTCGTTTTATGCCGATTACTGCCTATTTCGGTTCACCGATGTACCCAAAATTGTACCCACATCGGCGTCCGTAGTGGTCTCGATTCCGGTGCGAGTACGATAGCCGAGCCAGCACTTCGCAGCAACACATCACTCCCCCACTCCAGCTGACGGTCCTTGACCTCCCAGGCGCGAGCCCGGCGGATCAGGGAAGCAATACACTCGATCCGCAGACAAGAGGCACGTGAGGCCGGCGCCATCGGCTTCATGGCGCGGATTCTCGTGCAGACCACCATGCCGCACAGCGAGCCTGTCTCGTCGACTTTCGTCCGCGAGAACGGTCGCCTGCAGCTCTGCATGTTGGCCAACCCGAAGGTCGGACTTCCCTACGGCCGATATCCACGGCTCTTGGTGGCCTGGATCGTTACCGAGGCAGTCAGAACCAAAGATCCGAAGATCTGGCTTGGAAAGAATCTCAGCCGGTTCATGGCCGATCTCGGCCTCTCGGTGACCGGCGGAAGCTCCGGCACCGTCGGCCGCTTTCGAGACCAGATGAAGCGACTCTTCTCGACAACAATCTCGGTCACGGAAGATCTGCCTGCCCGCGGGCAATGGCACGACGCCGGCTTTCGAATCTCTTCTCAAACGCACTTGTGGTGGAACCCCGACGACTCGAGTGAAAGCGGATCCTGGGGATCGCATGTCCTCCTTGGCGCCGATTTCTTCCAGGCGATCACCAGCCGCCCGGTTCCGATCGATCTGCGAGTGCTTCGAGTGCTCAAGAGCTCGCTTGCACTCGACATCTATACCTGGCTCACCTACCGATCGAGCTACCTCAAGAAGCCCTGTCGCGTGAGCTGGCAGTCGCTGGCACATCAGTTCGGAAGCGACTATCGCGAGATCGGAGACTTCCGGCGCAGGTTCCTCCAGGCCGCGAGACAGGTTCTCGACGTCTACCCCACCGCTCGCCTCGAGAAAGTCCGTGGTGGTATCAAGCTCAGGCCTTCGAGACCTCACATTGCCAAGCTGTTTGGCTCGGCGCCCGAGCGGATGTCCGCACGCCGCGATTCAGCTTAGCTGGCCTTGCGCAAGCCGGATCTGCGATGGCCCTTCTTGCCGACCTGATGGCTGTTGATCCCTCTTGTCTTCCACGCATAGATGGTCCTCTTTGGAAGCCTCCACTCTACGCATAGATGGTCCTGGAATCGGTCGAATTCCGCGCATAGATGGTCCCGCATCCTGTAGAGATCCCTTTAGGTTCAGGGTCCCGTAGTAGTCGTTGACCCTGCGGAAAACATCGCTCAGAGGCCCCAGCACCCGGGCCACCGTGCAGGGACGGGCGGGTGTTGGTTTGCGCCGTGATGCGCCGGCATTTCCGGGTGCAAGGGGAAGCTTCACGGGCCACCGTGCAGGGACGGGCGGGTGTTGGTTTGCGCCGTGATGCGCCGGCATTTCCGGGTGCAAGGGGAAGCTTCACGCGCCTGAACGACGAGGAGTCGGACCGGCTCCGCATGATGGCGGCTTCGATCTGCCGTCATCGGCCCGGTTGCAGCCGGTTTCAGCTCGCTCCGACGGTCTCACTCCTGACATAATGGCCCCTTATACGTACTATCCGCGCCTTTTTTGTTTTCCCGTGTGGCGGTGATGACTCGATAAAGATAGTATACAATATACAAAAAACCTAATCGAAGTCTCTGTTGTACAGTGAACTTCGGGCGATGCACTTTCACGACTTGAATGGGGCCAGTTGTGCGGATTTATAACCAATTGTTTCAACTCCTTATTTTGTTGCTTGGACTGACTACGGTTGCGGAGCTTTACGCCCAGTCTGACAAAACGCCCAGCCAGGACGAGCTGGAAGCGATGAGTGCAGAAGAGTGGAAGAATCAGATTCGACGAGAAAAGTTTGATTTAGTCGTTCCGACGACCATGCGAAAGCGCAAGATCGATATGTGGCTTCACGTGATGCGCGAAACGATCGAGCCTGGCTTCGGAAATAGCGAGACTCCGAGCAATGATCTTTTCGGGGAGTATGACCTTGGTTCGAAGTCGGGCGTATTCGTTTTCACAGACGTAGGAGAGGACAGAATCGAACGCGCCGTCATGGGACGTCGCTGGGGAAATTCCCAACGGGGATGGAGTAGTGAGGACAAGGGTACGCTCGAAAAATCCAACGCCTATGACATCATTGCAATGCCTGTATTCGTCCTCGAGCCTGTCGCGGGCCCTTTGACGGAGTACGACTATCGTTTCAAGGGACTTAGGGAATTTGTTGAAGCCAGAGATCCGGAGGTTATCGCAGTCAATTTCCGCGAGACGCTCGGCCCGTGGCCAACAACCCAACAGATCAATGACGGTATTTCCTTAACCGACTACAGGCTCCTGGTCAGGGAGTTGGGTGAAAAGTACGCGAGCAGAATCGTTTCTTCTGAGTACCTGATCATGGACTACATGATCACTCCGGTTCCCAGCGAGATAGAGATGCTGAAGAAGATGCGTCGGGACGAATTGAAAATCGTTGAGGACGTCTTCAGTTCCGTAGAGCGCGACAAGACTCAGGTTGGCCGTTTTGGTCAGATAGGAGCGGGCTCCTATGAGGCGTATGTGGTGCCATTCAGGCGCATGAGCACCGGGCTTTCGCAGCGTGGTAGAAGTGCAGGTTGGGAAAACACGGTGGTTCAGGGTGGCGATATCATTGCCGCTACAAGCCAGGGAGTATTCGCTTACGTATTGCGGGAGGGAGAGACCGAACCGCCAGCGGACATCAAAAAGCTATGGCAAACCTATTTGGACATCGAACAGGTATTTGCCGAGACCATTCGTGCGGGTAGGACGCCGAGGGAAATCGTGGCCGACTATACGGAAAGGCTTAAGGAGTTCGATATTGTCGTTGAGGAGTATCAGCTCCATATGTCCGACCCAAAGAATGACTTCCCTGCATACGCCAAAAAGCATGAACCGGGCAAGACAATTCTCTCTGTCGATCATCATGGCAAAGGCATGGGATCATCAGGCATGAAATATGACATCTACCTGGGACCCAGGATTGGTTCCTACGGTCCAGACTGGACGCTCGAGGTTCCGCTTCCGGATAACCATCATTTTGTTCTGGAGTACTTTTTCTACATGCCATCAGAGGGACCGGAAGGCATGGATCAGTATCGGCTGTTTTGGAATCATGAGCAGGTGTTGGCCGATGAAGATGGTGTGGTGTATCTTTCGCCTCCTCAGAAGGAGTTGATCCTAATTCATTAAGACTAATGAATAGAATGTGGGCTTTTCGCGGTCAGCGCTATTTCAGTAGCGAATAATCCAGACGAAAATGCCGATCAGTGCAACCACGATTAACCATGTCACAAGAAAGCCAACCACGGATTCGCGGCTCGGTGTCATGATCTCGAAATCCGGATGATCGATCAATACAGTCCGCGGAGCGGGTGCCGTATTTTCGGGGAGAGTTACCGGTTCGACCTCCGCTTCGCCAGGCTGTACCGGAGTCCGCAGGCACGTGTAGACGCGGTCCAGTGTTTTCTCATCCTGTGGGCGCGTCAGTGCGCTGACAACGATCATTACGCTAACACTCAACGACAAGTAAATAATCATCTGCCAGGGTAACGACAGCCCTCCCTCGAAAAGCATAAAACCTGGTAGCGTGTGGGCAAATGCTGCATCAAAACTCCAGCCGACGATGCTGATATCGTTGAGAAACGCGAGCGCGGCGAATCCAGTCAAGGTAGATGCCCACGCGCCGGCGGCAGTGGCACGACGCCAGAAGAAACTGGCCCAGATCGCGACACCCATCATTGCTTGCACCTGCCAGAACAGTTCGAGTCCTTCAACGACGCCCGACAAACCGAACGCCACCGAAACGCCGCCCAGGACAACGGCGACCGATGCGATCCGGCCGACCAGGACATAGTGCCGATCTTTCCGCCCAGGTCGGAAAAAGGGTTTATAGATGTTCTCTGTAAATAGCGCAGACGCCGAAATCATCAGTGCGTCGCAAGAGCTCATGACCGCAGCCAGCATCGACGCAATAAACAGCCCGAGCAAGCCTGGCGCAATCGTCGGCAACAAATCCCTCGCCATCAATCCATAGACGTGGTCGGCGTTTACGTTGGTGCCGGCGTAAAGCGCTATTGCGCACATTCCGGTCAGCACCCACGCGACCGTACAAACGCGCTTGAGCAGCATGCCACCCACGAACCCGACGCGCGCAACCGATTCGCTCTTGCCGGCACCACACATCTGCATGGATTGTGGCGACGCAACCCAACCGATCAGCGCATTGATCGCGATAATAATGATGTAGAGGAGCGTTATTTCGCCCGGTGCCACAATGTCGAATGCAGACGGATCCGCGATGCTGCTGCGCAGTTGGTCGAAACCGCCGACGGCGTTAAGTGCGAAAGGCAGTATCAGGAATGAAAGCAATACGGTTAAGACGCCCTGAACCGCATCGGTCACGATCGCTGCGGCAAGTCCGCCGACGACGCCGTAAGCAACGAACAGCAAGGTCATTCCAACAATGGCGGTGTCCGACCCGATCGCTCCACCGGATACGGGTGTGATCATGACGCTCGTTGCTTTCAGCACGACGCCAATGTTCACGGAGATTTGTGCCATACCGACGACGGCGAATAAGACGGCAACGCTCGGACCGAATCGGACAGAGAGGTAGTCTGAGGTCGTCACGGCGCGCATGCGCCTGAAAAGTGGCGCCAGCAGCCAGTAAAACGGTGTCGCCGGCAGCCACAACCATTGGTACCAGATTCCGGACGCGCCAACGTTGTAGGTCTTGGACGCGACGCTCACAGCCTGATCGGTGTTAGTGCCAGTGCCGAAAGCAAACAGCGTCATCATGCCTTTGCCAAAGCTGCGGTCACTGATGAAGAAAGATGCTGATGACGTCACTTTTTTCGCGACGGAAATGCCGAGCACGGTGGTAGCAAGAAGGTAGATAATGACAACGGCAAGATCGATGGACATCGTTTCGTTTCCTCAGGTCTCGTCGAGTAATTGCGTCATTTGGTCATCGCGGCCTGTCAGTTCCCATCGCGTCAGCGAGATCGGAACAATTCCGGCACTCATGAATTCGTCGAAAAAATCACGCACTGAGAATTTGTTACCGAGCTGCTGAGCGCGCTCAGCCATAAGCCCTTGAATCATGTTACGTCCGACAACGTAATTCGAACTATGGCCGGGGGCGCGTAACGCCTCCTCCGTATCCCACCACACCGCATCACTGTCCGCTTCGGCCCATGCGTTGGGAACATTCGCTGAGATACTATTCAGGCCGTCGTCGAGACTGTAGTCATTGGCATGCATTTTCAAGTCCGCCAATGCCCGCACCGCGCGGAAGATCGACCAGATATAGGTAATCTCTCTCGAGCGAGGCCGGTCATCGAACAGGCCCGCCTGCAGCAACCATTCTTCGATGCCGAAGGCCAGTGCTTCGGAGCGTGCTTCGTGCAAGTCGTACAGCCGAATGGCGCCGCGAATCGGTCGATTGTCACTTTTTTGGTACCAGATTTTTCGTCCGCCAACGTAGTAGTGGCCGAAAAATACGTGCGCGACGTTGGTCATTGGTTCGCGATCGTTGGTTTCCTCGAAAAAGCCACGATCATCGGGACGCAGGTAGGCGCTAATTCCCCAGACGCGCGGATACTGATCCGGCGGCAGGGGCTCGAGATCAGGTGGCACCGTAATGATCTCTTCGTCGCGAAGAAACTGCATCAGTTTCGTGACCGATTCCTGCTGTCGCCGGTGGTTCTCCTCCTCGCTGGCGGTCAGCGCGAATTCGGGTAGACGTCGGTTCTTATTCTGCTCGAGCTTAAGGAACGTGACGGCACGGTTATACTCGGTTTGGATCATCGTGTGAAACTGGTCCCAGGTGTAGGGAATGAGGTGAACATTCTTCATCCACCAGTTGTAATTTTCCTTGCCGATACCCGCCGGCGCCGTCATCCGGTCACGGTTCGCGATCAGCCAGTCGCGAAATCCTTCGGTCGCTGCAATGGCAGCGTCGACATCCTCGACGAGCGTCGCGTGGTGTTCTGCAAAACCGGTGCGAAATCGCTGCAACAATTCGATGTCTTTTTCTTTGACCCGGATTGCGATCGTCGCGAGTTCGGCTGATGCTTCAATCAGATTTTCTTGTGCCTGAGCGAACAAGTCTGGAATGCATCGGAGACGGTTGTGGAAGTCGGCAACGCCGTCTTCGTCGAGCGGCAGCCCAGGCTGGACGAGACCCCAGTTGGACAGGCTCCTGGAGTGATGCACAAGCAAGCGCGGATAAATGCCGTCGGTGAGGTTGTAAAAGCCCGGGTCCCGAGCCCATGGCTTGAGAACGCGGTGATCAAAATCGGCCGCATTCATTTCGGCGCGAACCACGTGGTAGTCAACACGGTCCGCGATGCTCCAATCGCTGATTTCGAGCCCGGCAAGCCGCTCCTGCAGCCCCTTCAGATCCTCATGCTGCCTGGCCATTGCGGCCTGCGTGAAGTTCGGTACACCGTCGATCAGCTCGGGCTTCAGCAAGTCGCGGAACTCGGCAAAAAGGTCGAGTAAGTCGGCAAAGCTATGTCTGAAATGAGCCACAGGAATCCGGTCGCCGAATGAGCTAACGTAAGTCTTGGATATTGTATACAATCATACGATCTCTTGATTGTATAGCGGGAGCAGGCATGACCAAGGCAAAAAGAACTCTAACAGCGATGCTCGTTTTCGTGCTCGCACCCGCTTTATTCGCGCAATCGATCAATCCAAAGACGCTGGCGGACATGCAAAAAGAGATTCGCAAGGACAAATTCGACTATGTATTACCCCAGGCCATGCGCGACAACGACGTCGATATGTGGATACACGTCATCCGCCGCAATAACCCTGAGCCGATGGCACCGGACCTGGGCGGTAGGTCAGGCGTCTTCGTATTCACGGATCGGGGTGGCGATCGAATTGAAAGAGCCGTACTGGGATCGGCCGATGAGGCGCTGTGGGAGACTGGCGCGTACGATATGTTTGTCAGCGATGACGAGGAGTTTGAGGGTGACACTGGCTGGAGTGGCGTCATCCGCGAATTCGTCGCGGAGCGAGACCCGCAACGCATCGCGTTGAACTATTCGGATAACAACGCGATGGCTGACGGCATATCGCATACCGACTACGTCAAGATGATGGAAGCTTTGGGGGCTGACTACGCGAATCGTGTTATATCAGCCGAAGGCGTTATCGGCGACTACCTCTCGGGACGCGTGCTTGGCGAGATCGTGCTGGATGGTTACTTTGGATTGCAGACCGCAGCAATCATTGACGAGGAATTTGCCAAGATCGAAGTGGGCGTTACAACGCTTGCAGATATCGATGGCAATGTCTTCGTCAGGGACCGCGACGGCAATGAAAACAACAACAATGGCTATGTGTTGCAACGCGGAGACGTTATTACGATTCTGAATGGCACTGGCGAGGGAGTTTTCGTGGCCGACCTCGGTGGCAATGGTTATGTCCTGAGAGAAGGGGAAACCGATCTCCCACCTGAGATAAAGGAGATATGGGAACACGCGATGGTAGTTCGTGAAATCTGCCGCAAGAACATCAAGGTCGGTCGTACCGCGGGTGAAACGCTCGACGTGCTCATTGAAGCCGTCGAGGATGCAGGCTACTACTACAACCCGATTGACTGGTATGACCGCGACGCGGACCCGAAGAAAACACAAATCCATTTCGACTTGCACGCGCAGGGTTTGCGCACGATGGACGCACCGAGAATATCGCCGCTCGGTGGAGATTGGCAGCGAGAGATGACGTTGCCACTGTTTCATACGTTCACTTTTGAGTACATGGTTCACATGCCCGTTCCGAAATGGGGCAAAGGTAAGCACATTTACATCGCTTTCCACGACGGTGCCGTGATCACCGAACGCGGTGTCGAATGGCCTTATCCGCCCGATCAGGGCATGCGCATCATACGCTGAGGAATTTACGCCTGTGAAAAAGAACCTGGTTGTGGGTCTTCTTTGCCTCTTCGCGCTCGTGCTTACGGCGCAAGGGCAGGAGTCGAAGCAAAACTACGAAATCATGAAGCTCATTCGCCAGGAGAAGCTCGACCTCATTCTCCCCGGTGCGTTGCGCGACAACAATGTCGACATGTGGATTCACGTTGTCGAGAGTGGCCGTATGGACCCGCTCGCTCTCGATTTGGGCGGATGGACCGAGTACCGAGCCTGGGAACCGGTTTGTTACTACATCTTTACCGATCGCGGTGGTGACCGGATCGAGAGAATCATCCTGGGCGGTGAAGACCTCGACGGCTTCTACGATATCGAGGGCTCGAGCCACGACCTGCTTGAAATAGTGCAGGAGAGGAACCCGGCCAACATTGCGATCAACATGTCCGAGTCGCTTGGCATCGCAAATGGCTTGTCGCATACGTCCTATCTTCGACTGGTCGACGCGTTGGGAGAGGAGTTTGCAGACAAGCTCGTGTCAGCGGAAAACGTCATCACCGACTTTCGTGTGCGACGCGTGCAGCGCGAGGTCGTCGCGTTTGCACACATTCTCGAGATTCAGCGACAGGTGATGGAGGCCGCTCTGAAACGAATCGAGCCTGGCGTGTCGACGCCTGAGGACATTGGCTGGTGGGCCGCGGACGAATTACTCGTGCAGGGAATAGGTCCGGCCTACCAGGCCGCGAATCTGTTTCTTCCTTACACGCCCTTTAGCTACATGCCCACCGAGAGTGCCGATGAGGTTTTTAAACGCGGCGCATTCATTATGTGGGATATGGGCGTCGGACACCTCAACCTGGGCACCGACATTAAACGCTACGCCTACGTTCTCGACGACGGCGAAACGGACATACCGGACGGGCTGAAGCGGGCTTGGGAACACGGACAGC
>Ga0224508_10004686_pt1 | contig 11122 bp, 6 predicted proteins | sample SF_Jan12_sed_USG_4_FD_170157 | JGI IMG/M metagenome (GOLD analysis project Ga0224508, IMG submission 170157) | Sediment microbial communities from San Francisco Bay, California, United States - SF_Jan12_sed_USGS_21 | ecosystem: Environmental > Aquatic > Marine > Sediment | place: USA: California...
TCGAAGAAGGTCACCTCAGAACATCGAGCGGCTGAATGGAAAAATACTTCGAATCACTCCCGACGGCGATGTACCTCCCGACAATCCTTTTCCAGACAACTATGTATGGAGTTATGGACATCGAAATCCACAAGGTCTGATTTTTGATTCCAATGGAAATTTGTTTGCCTCGGAGCACGGCTCTAACAATGATGACGAAATCAATCTCATCGTCAAAGGTGGCAACTATGGATTTCCGAAAGTGCAGGGCTATTGCGACGAACGGTCAGAGAAAAAATTCTGCCAGGAGCATTCGGTCGTGGAACCACTGAAAGCATTTACTCCCTGTATTGGTGTTTCCGGGATGGCATACTTTAACCATCCAAGCATTCCTGAATGGAAGAATTCTCTGTTAGTGGCGACACTTAAATCCGGTGGTGGAGAATTGGGCCAGCGGCTCTTTCAATGCAGATTGAATGCAGCAGGAAATCTAATCGAATCTGTTCAAGCATCCTTTTCATACTCGTTTGGTAGACTGCGTGATGTGTTGGTAGTACCGGATGGCCGGATCTATTTATGTACCTCAAACCGGGAGACGAATGCCAATGGGAAGGAGGTGGTTTCGGACCGTGATGATATCATTGTAGAAATCAAAGCACGGCATAGCAGAGAGCCGATCTAAAAGCTTTTCCTGATAAAAACTTATATGGAACGACAGCAGATAAGCAGCCAGAAACAAAGCCTTATCTTGATAACGTTTAAAGATTTTTCTCAAAAAAATGACAATGAGCTATCTTCAAAAAGCTATGGATATCCAAGACAAAGTCTTTTCTGGTCAATTGCTAGACGCCTTCGAACAGTACTATCACCAAGATGTAGTGATGATTGAGCCGACCGGCGATGTTCGTGTAGGCAAGGATACCAATCGTGAGGCAGAAAAGAAATTCCTGGCTAGTGTACAAAAATGGCATGGGGGAGGCGTCCAGGCCATCACCTCAAACGAACCGGAGGGTATCACGATGGTGGAATCATGGATGGACATCACTTTTCTGGGTGGTATGCGAACAAAAATGGAACAGATTGCGAGGCAGAAGTGGCAAGGAGATCATATCGTTGAAGAAAGATTTTATTACAATGTCCGTAACTGAAAGATTCGGTAGCTTATTCTGTTGTAGAATGCTACTGGAGGTCCAACCCGCAAGGGGGATTATTACCATGCTCTTATGGCTTTTGCTCATTCATACCCAAGCGCAGGAGCTCTCAGAAAATGTACGAAGATTTGTAGAGGTCGATCATCCCACTGTGGCCTTGATAAATGCAAAGGTGATTGATGGTACAGGCCAGCCAATACCTGGTGATCTTACGGTTTTGATCGTAAATGGTCTCATACAAGCCGTCGAACAGGCATCAACTCTTTCCTTACCGAGTGGGACACACGTGATCAATTGTGAGGGAAAGACACTGTTACCGGGTATGGTCATGTTGCATGAGCACATGTTTTACAGCAAGCCATTTGAAGGCACTTTCAGCGTGGGTCAGATGTCGTTTACATTCCCCAGGTTATATCTGGCAGGAGGATGTACTACCATTCGTACGGGAGGTAGTATTCAACCTACCAGCGATCTAATGATCAAGAAATGGATCGATGAGGGGAAAATGACCGGTCCGAAAATGGATGTAACCGGTCCCTTTATTACCACTACTGATGTAGGTATTCTTGAACTGGCTGGTTTGAAGGAAAACAATATGGACGCTGCCGATATGGTCAACTATTGGGCAGATAAGGGAGCCACTTCCTTCAAAGTTTATACCTCTATCACTAAATCAGATTTGCAGAAAGTCGTACAGGCGGCACATGCCCGAAATTTGAAGGTTACGGGTCACCTTTGCTCTGTCACTTACCGCGAAGCTGCAGAAATAGGTATTGATAATCTGGAACACGGTTTCTTTACGGCCAGCGATTTTATCCCTAACAAATATCCGGATGAATGCGATCCATTTAAAATGCAGCAATCCCTAGGTGACCTGGATAAAGACAGTGAAGAAATGAAGTCTCTGATGCAATTCCTAATCAATAAGGGAGTAGCTGTAACAACCACCCTACCCGTTTTCGAACCATATAAAGGTCGAGAGATTGTACCCGGCGGTGGACTTTCTGCGCTGACTCCCGATATCCGGGAGCAGGTATCAGCAAGGTATCAACGTGGTGTTGCCAGGCAGATGCAATCGAATGGTGATGAATATTTCAGGAAGCAAATGACCTGGGAAAAACGATTCCATGATCTGGGTGGTAACCTGGTTGCGGGAACCGATCCCACCGGGGCTGGGCGAGTAGTGCCTGGCTACGCCAATCAACATGTTGTCGAACTACTGGTAGAAGCTAGTTTCACTATCGAGGAAGCCGTTAAAATAGTCTCACTGCATGGAGCTCGCTATCTCGAACTAGATGATGAAATCGGCACGATCGCAGTGGGTAAAAAGGCAGACCTCATTCTAATCGATGGAGATCTGAAAAAAGATGTGGAGAATATTCGAAAAATGGAGATCGTGTTTAAAGATGGTATCGGCTACAGCTCTCCTAAAATGTTTGACTCGGTAAAGGGGAAAGTTGGGCTGCATTAGCAGGTGCCTCTTGCGAGAAAATTAGTAGACGGTGAAGCGTCTTACTTGGGTTCGGCCGTCGAGTTCTAATTGAATGGAATAAATGCCAGGAAGAAGATTTGAAACATTCAAACTTAACAAGGGTGACGGTTCAACATATATCCAACTTTTTACCAGCTTGCCCAGGTTGTCGTGAATATAGATATCGGGTGGTATGGCAGGTAATCCGTCAAATAAGACACGCAACTTTCCCTCGGCAACAGGATTGGGAAAAATGTTGAAGGTCTGAGCCTCCACAGTATCTACAATGGTGTCAATAGTTAAATCAAGCTCTTGAAACTGGCTAGCCGGTATAATTTCATTTTCAATAGCTGCATAGCTCCAAGAAGCCAAAACCCTGGCAATTTTTCGAAAGTGCTCATAGAACAGTTGAAACTCGTATTTTCTACCTCCTTCCAGCCAGATACTCGCTTCAGAGGCGATAGATATATCCGAGGAATCAATATGGCCGTCAATGAGTATGCTGTCCCCGACAGCCAAGGTCACTCGACTATCATGTAATACATGAAAAGTATAGTGGCCGCTAATCGGTGGAATGATTTCGCCAGTCCATTTCACAGAAAAACTATCATCTGGAAACTCCTTTTGCCATCTGTAAGGAGATACCACATCCCAATTTTCGTCAATAATGTCTTTTTGCTGAGTATTGTAATAAATGGTATCATCTTCAATGCCTATGTAAAAATCTGCCTGCAGTTTCGATCCATTTCCCGTGTGATAAAATCCGGAGTCCAGGTAGTTGACACCTATTTCTAATTGGTCGGTTGCCGGAAAAGTTCGTACCAATACATTTTTCTCACCATCATGCCAGCTATCGAAAATGTATAAGTGATCATCGACTATGTCATGACGTGGTACCTCGAGAGTCCGGTGCAAATTGGCTACGCTCCGCAGTGATGTGTTGGTCTTTACTTTGGATCCGTCCACATTGATTTCTATCCCCTCAGGGTTGGAAACAAGCCTCAAGGTTACTCTCTCCGGCTGCAGGTCTAGACTTTTTCTGTTGGCTAATCCATCATGATCCACTGCTTCGAGATGCACGCGATAAAAGACATTGGTATCTACTTCACCAAGAACACCTATGGCGTAAAATCCTGAATCCAAACCTTTGGCTGGCCCATAGGCAGGATGTGTATGCACATCATGATGAAATTCAATCGTCCACATGAGCTGATCTGATGGGAGTATACCATCCTCCATGTCATCAGCGAAACCGCTGAAAAAAATCGTGTCTCCAGCTCTGTAATGTTCATTAGGATCCGGTGCAGTTATTTGAGCTTGGGGATAAGTGCCTGAGACCACATTCAGAAAGGCAGTATCAGATAGCACAGATCCCAATTCATTGGACACCAGCACGGAAAATCTAGCCCCGCTATCATCCAGAGACACATTATCAAGGTATAATTGATGCAGTGCTTCAGCCGGCAAAATATTTCCATCTCTGTACCACTCAAAATCTAAGGGTTCCTGACCAGCAGTCAGCACCTCGAGGACGACATCATCTCCCTCTGCCACTCTTTTCGACTGCGGTTGGCTGACAATAAAAGGTGCTCCTGAGCCTAGATAGGATATGCGAAATATTTGTCCCGTCTTTAATTGCATGATGTAGAGATGACCATCATCTCCGACTGCAAGGTTATTGGGAAAGTCAAAATGCTCGGCAAAGATTTTTGTTTCATAAGTGTCTGGATCCATGTACCAAACTGTTCCGGCACAGTAATCCATAAAAAAGAATTTGCCGTGGTACTCATCTGGGAACTTGAGGTTGAAGGGTTCGTAAAACGCCGCACCTACTACAGCGCACTTTACTTCATCCGAGTGATCATAGACATGAATGGGATCAACGTATCTTGAATCAGGTGCAGTACCATCCAAGTACCCTTCCACGGTATTCCAGCCATAGTTGGCTCCCCTTTTCAACTCATTGACTTCTTCAAATTCTTGGTTGCCCACGTCGTTAAAGAAGATCCTCCCACTTTTTGATTTTGCCATTGTGTATGGATTTCGCACACCGTAGGCATAGATGGATTGGTATTCTCCGGAAGTCTGATCCATCAGAGGATTATCGGCTGGAATTGTTCCATCGGGATTTATCCGCACTATCTTGCCCAGGAGGTAGTCCAGTCTGGGAGCTTTGGTCCAGTTCGTACCGTCTCCAAGAGCAACGAATAATTTGCCGTCATTTCCGAAAACCATAGCACCGCCATTATGCCACGAAGCGGATAGCTTGGAAAAACGCATAATCTCCACTTCACTGTTGGGTATGGCTGTGTTGCCCGCCGCAGTTACTCTTGCCACTTTATTTCTTCGTTCGTCTTTGGCAGTATAGAATAGGTAAACAAATTGATTCTGATCAAAGTCCGGATCGAGGATGATTCCATCAAGTCCTCTTTCATTTGGGGTTTCAGTGTCAACATGATAAAAAGCTTCAGGCAGTAGCTTGTCATTTTCAATAATCCGGACGGCTCCTGCCTTTTCAGCAACAAAGATTCGGCCATCTGGTGCAAATGTCATAGCGGTGGGTTGACTTAATCCAACTATGTACTCTTCACTGACAAATCCCTCAGGCAGGTGGAGGCGTTGGGCCGGAATATTGAGTGTAGAGAAAAAGAAACAGATACAAAGGACTCTTTTCATAGTGTCGAAAAAATTGTCTCGGTCTACTACCATTATAAACGCAGCTTGGGTCCTCAACATCTACTGAAAATCCAAATGTTTACTGAAGAAGGGAAGCAACTTGGTCGAAATTCGTTTTCCCACTCCATTTATGTGATCGCCGTCATACGACTCGTAGTTGTGCTCGATGCCATATTTTGACAGCGCATCATGCAGTCTTTTGGTGGCTCCATTGATGCCCCAGTCCTGATTCCCCACATCGAAGCGAATCGCTCGCAGACGACGTAGATTCGGTATATATTGGTCAAGCATGGATAAAGTCGCATTGGCGTGGAATTTAGCCACCACTGCAGGCTGGTCTTCCTCGCCATCAAATGGCAAGTCCAAATAAAAGGGCGGTTTAGTCGGATTGGGTGCCCACGCTGCTGAAGCAGCTAGAGTTGCTATCACAAAAAATGGCTGTTCCTCCAACTGATCGACAACTTGCACTGCAGCCACATTTCGTCGCAAGCCAGGATTAGGATTGACGTTGCTGTCCATGCAACAAGGACTCAAGAGATAAATAGATGAGAATACATCTGGCCGTTTCATTCCTAATCGAATAGCACCGTACCCTCCCATGGAGTGACCGGCAAGACCCCGGCTACCCAGCTCAGGGATAGTTCGGTAACGTTGATCAATGTGATGCACTAAATCCTCAGAAATGAAGCTCTCCCAGTCTCCAATCGTGATGGAACTGGAGTACATACTTCCTTTAAAACGATTATAGGCATTGGGCATCACGACAATCAATTCTTTTGATTGTCCTTCTACAATAGCTTTGTCAACCAGGTGGGGGAGATCGATCCAGTGCTCTTCATGGCCAAACCATTTGCTGTCATTGTCAGTAAAGCCATGCAACATATAGACCACCGGATAATTTTGTGAACCCTCTACATAGGAAGGTGGTAGATATACCGAAACGTCACGGGTAGCGGAATCACCAGATAGGTTGCCTTCAAGGGACTTGCCAAAGACCTTGATTCTCTCGATGGTCCCTTGAGCAGCGGTTATGGTGGTGACAATCATTAAAAGAAGGCAATAAAATAATCGATTGTTCTGCATATCTGTTGAAAGTTTCATCGTTCTACCAGAACGGTTTCTTGAGAAATGTCAATAGATTTTTCATCTCCTCAACAGTTACTTGTTGATCCAATCCTGCTGGCATGGCTGATACATCTGTCGGGTTTAGTGATTCAATATTGTCGCGAGGAATAATTGTTACGGTACCGGTTGCCTCTTTTAACATAACATTTGCATCAACCTCGTCGGCAATGACACCCACCATTACGGTCCCGTCTTTCAAACTCAGTTCCCAGGCTGCATAACCATCGGCGATAGCCAGGTTGGGGAAAAGTAGATCATTTAATAGTGCTGTTTTGGTCCTGTTTCGAATCGCTGCCAGGTCAGGTCCGAAATCGAGTCCGTCTTTACCGGCCATCTGATGGCAGGCACTGCAAACCCGCATAAAGACCTGTTTGCCCTGAACCGGATCACCAGTTTCTTCAATAGCAGCCTGGTACCTGGCGAATACATCTTCTTTGAGCATTTCATCTCCAGCTAACAATTGACGGGCCCGCTGCTTTATAGAATCGTTTCTATTGTTAAGTAGACGGGAAGTATTTGACCAGGTGATATTTGTGCGGTGAATTTTTCCCGTTTCGACGGCAGTAAGTATTCCCATCATCGTTTCTTCTCTGTGCATTAGTAAGGCCATGGCCCTTTCCCGCAACATCGGGGTCCATTCTTCCCAACTATCAAAAACAAACTGATCCAGGGCAAGAGAATTATATGGAATGAATTGCAAAGCATTCAGCGCAGCCACCTGCACTTCGATGGGTTCGATAGGCGTCATCAGATGGGTGAATTGATCCACGTATTTTTCAGCATCGTCAAGAGACAGCAAGCTGATAGCATCGATTCGAAATGCAGCATCATAATCACGATTTCCAATTGCTACCTGAGCTAAATCCAACTTCTGTTGCATGCCAGCCGCTGGCAGGCGCAACCGTTGTAAGAGATCCATACTACTACGCCGCAAATCTGGATTCGCGGTAGCGTTGAAGTAACTTAACAGTTTTACTCTTTCCACGTCGAAAGGCGCTCCCCAGTCCGCTCGGCCCGACACGCCACGGGCTAAACCACTTTGTATTGCCACCAGCCACCAGGCATTACCTTTTGCCTGCGGAGTGGTGCTCATCCGGATCAATGCTTTAATGTCAGCATCAATTCTTTTCCTTCCAACCATTTCGGCGGTTTTGGACACGAAAGACTTAATTCCATCTAGCTGGTTAGGTTTGGCATTCCGGACAATGTTTTGAATAATGTCTTCTTCCTCGTCCTCTATTCCCATGAGGGCAACCGTTTGAACCCAGTCATCGTCTATATCCCGGAATAACAAGCCCTCGCGGATCGTCCCCAATTCTTTGTCTTTGAGGGTACTGGAACACAATAGCTGGAAGCGAACGCCGGGATCAGGGTCATCTCTTAAATCAATCAGCAAGTCAACCAGTGAAGGCCGCCTTTCCAGATGAAGCTCAGCAATTTTGATACCGTTTGTCCGGACACCCGCTACCTCATGATCGAGTGCTTTCTCTAGTACATTTACATCAAAGCCACCAATGCCTTCCAGAGTCCAGATAGCATGAACCAGACCGACTGCCGAAGAAGTGGCCATGGCGAAATCAACCAGTGGTTGTTCCAAACCGGCGGTGCTGTTTTGTACCAACAGTCTTTGGGCTGTTCTTCGCCACCAAATGTTGGGATGAGCAAGATAGGGTATGAGATCTTCTCCCAGAGTCTGACCAAAGTGTGAAGCTACACTTTGATTCCGGCCATGATCCTGTACAGCAGATATCTTATAGATCCTACCCATTGTGTGTCCATTGTATAGTGCTCCAGATTCTACTACCTCTTGCGCCATCCATTCGGGGTGCTCGATATACTGTCGATAATAGTCTAATACAAAAAGATCACCCGATGGGCCGATGTAAAAATTAACCGGCCGAAACCAGCTGTCCCGGGACGCTAAGAATTCGCGCTTCTCAAATTGCCTGGTGGCAACAAAGCTTGCTCCCTTTGGAAGGACTACGTCTGTGTGTATCATATTATGGACAGACTCTGCAGTGAAACATACCTGATCATAAGAATCCGGGAATGTACCACCCTGATACCATGTCAGACCACAAGCAGAAGTGATCACCCCTACGTCCGTCAGAATCTGATGTTGGGGGTCTTGGGTTATGGGGTATACTTCAGCTCCTGGCCCGTAATCTGGTAAGTAATTCCGGGTGGATGTTAACGCAAGATTTCTGTTTCCCTGCAGATAACGTGCAGCGATTACCTCATGAAAAAGATGCTGTGCGTTGCCCGTGTAAAAAAGATTTCCCCAGTCATCAAAAGTATAACCGAACTGTGTTCTTCCTGAAAGCATCTCCAACCGAAGATGATCAGGTTGAAAGCGAACACATTTATTCCCTGCATTTTGAGCAAGCATCGGGGCGTCTGGCTGATTTGGGAATCTAATTTCTTCTCCGACATCACCAAACTCCTCTTCAAAAGCTTTAGTAATGAACGCACCTTCATGCCCCAGATAAATCCAATTGTCTAAGCCATACTTTGGCGTGTTCATGTTATGCTGTGGATTGGATCGAGAGAAACCTGTGAGCATCACCTCTCTTTTGTCAGCTCGATTATCTCCGTCCGTGTCTTCCAGATAAATCACATCGGGAGCATCGGTGACGATCACCCCATTCTTCCAGCGCATGATTCCGGTTGGTAAAACTAGGTCGTCCGCAAAGAGAATTGCCTCGTCGATCACTCCGTCAGCATCTGTGTCTTTCAGTACCTTCACTCGACCGGTGCCTGTAACATCCAAAGGATACCCCGGCATTTCTACGACGTACATTGTACCGTTTTCATCGATTTCCATAGCTACGGGATCCATTACCAGAGGTTCCGCAGCGATTAATTCGATTGAGAATCCCTCTTGAATTTCGAAGGTAGATAGATCGATCGCTTTGGAAAGAGCCGAGGGTTTTTTTTGACAGCCGGTGAATACAATTGTCATAAAAAAAACAGCCAGTAAACTTCTTGTGAAACTCATTATCGACTCATTCTCTTATTTAATCAAAAGTGACGGACACAGGCCAACCGACAAATTGCTTGGCGGATTCAGACCTAACATCTGCTTCTCGTGGCCAGCACTCGAATGTTACTCTTTTTTGAGGTTTGTTGAAACGTATCAATCCGTATCCCGCTCCATTTGATTCACTGTCCGGATTTGCATAAGCGTGCATGGTGATCATGTTGTCGAATCCGTCGCGATATCGTCCTGTCCAAGGGAGCAGGTCATTTCCATTTTCACCCGGCTTTTCGTCTTCGGGCCACCACCAACGACTATAGTAGTTATTAACTATGGCCGGCACAACAAAAGCCCAGGGTCCATCTTCAAATTTTTCAATACCATGATGGATCACCGTCGCCAGATGTTGATCTCCGGCAATATGTACGGCACGGGCTTTCTTAATAGCTTGCACTGCTTTCTTACGGCCTGTCTGAGGCCACCCATTCGAGTCCATATCGGCATGTAAGCGATTTTCTATCTGACCATGAAGGTGTGCTCCGCCGCAAAACCCGGTCTGAGATAATACAGCTCTCAGCGCGATATCCTCTTTAGGCTGACCCCATACTTCTAAGAAATCTAATTGACGTTTACCTAGTAATTCCAGGCCTGGTACATCCACAGTGGCTGGATCGTAATTAGGATCTCTGATATGATCCGGGCGAGGTCCCTGCTGAGGGATCTTGCCTTCAGGGCCGGACTTAAATTTCCGGTCTTCTATAATGGCAAAATCAATTCCACCCATTATCAAATTAGTATAGTACACACCAATGCCCTGTTCTACAGGTGTAGGATCAAATGGATCAGGCAGATGTGCTGTCTGACACCGTTCTACCATCTTGATATATTCGTGATGATAAAAATAACCCCCATCAGGCCCGGCGGGCGAGGCGGCCTTTTTACCATACTCGCCCCAGATATTGCCCTGACCGATATCATGATCATCGGGGATCGTGATGCATGGTCTTTCCCGGAAGACCTCACGGAATTGCATTCCAAATTTCAGCCAGGCCGCAGTGTGTTCTTGGTGATCATAGGATTGATCTCCAGCAAAAAATAGCAGATCCGGATCATGAAGATTGATATTGCGGACATAATTAGCCCGGTCGCCGCGATCTTTGTTGCTGTTGCAGGACAAAGCTGCTAAGACGATTTCATCTTTGTCAGCTGGATCCCGCCGGATCAATCCTTCAAAAGAAGCGTGCTCTCCATGTAACAGTCGGTAAGGGATGTCCTTGGCAGTATCCCACCCCTCCACTCTAAACAGCGCAGACCAACCCAGGTCATTTACCTGCTGGCTCTGAATTTCTTCCCAACTAACGGATTCTTTGATTTCCAATCGAACCTCTCGGCTTTCATCAGGATATAGCGGGAATAATTGTGCAGATAACTTAAGGACATCATTCGAGACGGTGTAGATTCCAAAGGCAACGACTTGTTCTCGTGGCACCTTCACATCGATGATCTCACTAGAACCCCTATTCCACCAATCGTTGATAGCCAAAGTATCGATTCCTTCAAACGGAGCAATAAAGGGAGGCGTCATATTCTTCTCCGATGAAACACTGGTACAGGCTAAGAAGCTAGACAGTAAAATATACGATATGACCTTTCTCATGGTAGATTATTAGTTTTTGCGACTCTATATCATTCAAACTGCACTCAATTAGAAGCGGTATTACATGGGAACCGGTTAGTCTAAAA
>Ga0224508_10004687_pt1 | contig 11121 bp, 10 predicted proteins | sample SF_Jan12_sed_USG_4_FD_170157 | JGI IMG/M metagenome (GOLD analysis project Ga0224508, IMG submission 170157) | Sediment microbial communities from San Francisco Bay, California, United States - SF_Jan12_sed_USGS_21 | ecosystem: Environmental > Aquatic > Marine > Sediment | place: USA...
GGTGACCTCTTCAAGCCGAACAGTGCGACAAGCGACAACCCGGCGCCATTAATCGTTGTGGTACCGGGTTTCCAGCGGTCCAAGGAATCGCTCTCCAATATTGCGATTGAGCTCGCACGCCGCGGCTTCGTCACTATCAGCATCGATCCCTATGCACAGGGTGGATCCAGCGCATCTCTGAGCCGCATTGCGGCGACGACCGAGGGCTACGGTATGTTTGCCGTGATCGATTACGCGGCGAGTTCCGGCAACCTCAACTACATTGACAAGAACAGGATCGGTGCAACCGGGCATTCCGCCGGCGGTAACGCTGCCGTTCGAGGCGCCAATTACTTTGGTAGAGAGGCGCAAAGAACGGGGCGGCCCAGCAAGCTCCATTCCGTCTATGTATCTGGGTACGTGTTGACCTTGACCGACGAGGTTCTGCAGGATGTGCGTTCGAATGTCGGGGCGAGCTATGCGTATTACGACGAAGGTGCTTACCGTAACGAACTTAAGCACGGTGACATGCGCATCGCGCCTGAAGCGCTGCGGCTCATCAATACCGGTCGCGAGCCAGGCGCCAGGCCCGTCGCTGAAGTAGAGATTGGCAGGTACTACGGCGACAAGAGCCAGCGCACGTTGCGCGTCATGCACAACGAGCGAGTGCTGCACCCGTTCCAGCCTTACAACGTCGAGGCTACCGCCAATCAAATCGACTACTTCGAGCACGTCTTCGATTTTCAGTCCGATATTGGCAGCGATGAGCAAATCTGGCAGTGGAAGGAGCTATTGAGCATGATTTCGCTGGCGGCGGCCCTGGTTGCGGTCATTCCATTCGGCAGGCTGTTGCTTGAGACTCCGTGGTTTCAACCGCTGGTCCAGCCGCTTCCCAGGCCGTTGCCCAAGCCACGGGGCAGGGGTAGGGTACTGTTCTGGTCAACGTTTGCTCTGGGCGCACTTATCGCGTGCTTTACCTACATTCCGATGGCCGAACTCTCACAGAAGGTGTTCGTTGCCGCATCCCGACGAGAGCTGACGTGGTTCTTCCCGCAGCGCATGAACAATGCGGTTATGTTGTGGGCAGTGCTGAATGGCACGGTCGGATTCCTGATGTTTTGGCTCAGTTATCGCTATTTCTTCCGCATGACGGGCTCGATCTACCTCGGACCCATGATTACGTGCCTGATTTTCGTGATGATCCTCATCACTAACACAGTGATTTACTTACCACTGGAACAACGCCCTGGCTCTCAGTCGCTGGCGCTGTCGCGACCGAGCAATTTGGCAACCAGGATCAAAGCGCTGCCGACCAGCGCAAGCGCGACGAAAAGCGTCACGGGCTGGCCCTTCGGAAAGTCCTCGAGGAATAGCTTGATGCCGACCAGGACGAGGACCGGGTAGACCAGCCAACGCGCCTCGGGCCATCGCTGGTGGCGGCTGGACAGGGCCAGCGTCACGGACGAAATGGATAGTACCGCCGTCCTCAGGGCCGCTAAAACAGCCTGATTGGCCTCCGCGGTGCCGGCGCTGGCCAGGACGGGCGCGAGGTAGACGACCATGAGCCCGCCAACCTCCCAGACCGACAGCGCCAGGACGATCAACTGCGGTACGCCAGCCAGCACACCCCAGCGATCAGAATGCTGCGCGACGGGAATGAAAAGGCACGCAACCGTCATCAGCGCAATAATCAGGTGCCAGGGTACCAATGGCGGCCAGGTTGCCAGGGCGTCGCCTGCCAGCGCCTGCAGCCCTGTTTCGAGGATTCCGGAACTCACTCCGGCAGCCAGCAACAGGAACGTGCACTGTAGGCTCAGGGCAACCCTGCCGTATCGTCCACTGAACCAGGCCATGGCCAACGCCAGCAGCGACCATGCGGCTGCCGCTATGGCAGGTGACAGTACGAGGGCACTGCCGACCACCAGGAGCAGCAGACCCAGGGTGGAATAAAAGAAGAAATTTCGGCCGCGGGCAGCGCGCGTCTGCGATGTAAACGCGAGCGCGTATGCACACGCCGCGAGTAGCAGTGTCAGGATGCCCACCTGCGACATGACGAGCTGGCTTGCCCGGGCCGCAAGGCTGGCGGCCAGGAATGCGATTCCGATTGCCAGCAGCGCCTGAGCTGCTTCGAATACGCCGACGTTGTGACTACGGATGTGAGTGTGAAGTGCAAAGCTCAAGAGATAAGCAAGCAACAGCAAGGCGCCTGTCAGGAAGGCAGACAGGGGCACAACCGTCCACTGTTCACTGCTACTAAGCACGGCCAGCGCAAGCACACCTGCGTTCGCACCCAATGCTCCAAGCCATTGCGGACCCTTCCATTGCCGCCAGTAACAAGCCCACAAAGTGCCGATACCGAGAAAAATCAGAAATACCGCGACGGGAACCGCGCTTTGAGACAGTTTCAGAACAACAAAGGCAGTGCCGATGCCGCCGGCCGTAGTGAGCCAGGCGAGAAGTCGCAGGTCCCTGGTCGCGGCAACCGACAGGGACAATGCACAGAACACGGCAAGCGCGATGGTGCTTTGAGGCCCGGAGAGCAGCGCGAAGCGGCCCGTGGCTTCAACGAGTAGCGGTAATGCGAGGAGTACGGATGCGCCACCATAAAACACGGCTCCGGTTCGCTGACGTTCGTCACCGCTGCGTCGATGCGCCATGAAGAGCCAAAACAGGGCGTAGCTCGCGCCCATGGATATACCCAACGCCGTGGGTACAACCGCATTCTCCGTAATGGCGCGCAGGAGATAGGCGCCGCCAAATATCAGCAGAACCCGGCCAATAAGCGTCGGCGCATTGGATAGAGAACCTTTGCCGAGTGTGGGCTCAAGATCGATTTCATCGGATGGCGACGCGCCGGACGCTTGACCCTCGAGCTTGCTCAGCCGCCGTTCAACGGCGGCAAGGCGCAACTCCAGGTCGGCTACGCGGTTTTCCATGGCGATGCCATCGGGCGTTGACCAAGAAAGTATTCTGACACGGCTACTTGGTACCTTCTACCTCTCTCCCCAGCGACGGCAAGAATGCGTTGAGAACCCAGAGAATAAGAAAAGGCGCTGCGATCACGGCCAACGCTCCCACGACACCTTCCTTTAATGTTTCCATGCTGTGGGGGATGATCGGTATTTCATAGTGCATATAACCGGAGAATGACAACGAGAATGCCTGACCGCCGATCACGACGTTCCAGCGCATCATGAATACACCGAACAGGACGAACAGGACGGCCAGGGCAGTACGTTTTATTGTCCGTCCGGGCAGGAGCAGCAAAGCGAGGGGTATAAGATTTCCGAATGTGTACTGCAGAACGAAAATGTTCATGAAATCCTTGCCGTACATCACGGAGCGCAAGATGTCCCAGGACTTCATGGCGGTATAGCCGCGGAAAATAAGATCGAGGATTTCCAGCGAGATTGCCAGGATGAGGAAAATCACCAGAAATCTTGCGGCTTTATTTATGACATCTTTCTCGGCACCTCTTATCTCATGGGCCTCGAGGGTACTGCCTTGACGCCTTTGCCAGAAGGCCTTCGACTCCATAATGACGATATAGGTCAACATGCAGAGAGCGATCCCCGAAACGACCGCAGACAGGATAAAAATGACCGGCATCAGTGGCGACATCCACAGGGCATTCGCTTTCACTGATCCGAAAATGAAGCCGGCATAACCATGAAGGAAGCACGCAGTCGGGATACCGACGGCGGCCATGATCTTTGCGGCCGTATGGTCGGCCCGGATCGCAGCATCACTGACATCGGTCGCGCCAATTGTCAGCGTGCGATAAACGACTCGTCTGAGTGCATTCAATACACCCGTCTCGTTCTTTAATACCTCGATCTGCGTCACAAAGTATTCTCGATAAACAAACCAGATCTCAGTCAGAACGATGAGCCCGTAGATTGTTATCACAATGCCGAAGGCGGCAATCGCGGACGTGAAGTGCGGCGTCAGCAACGGCTCGAGCGCCCTTGTCGGTTGCTGCAGGTGTAGCAGCAATGGCAGCGCCGCCACTGGCAACAAAGCCAGTGAAAAAACCAACGAAAAGCGCGCCAACTCTTTCAGGTCCTTTTGACCGAAAACGTGGTACATGGCAGACAGTACGAAAGCGCCGGCGACCAGACCTGTCATGAATGGGTACATGACGATCTGGATGCTCCAGTAGATGTACTCATTCGGATAAACGAATAGTTGTTTTACGGTCCACTCGGCTCCGTGAACTACATATTCCTCGGGCATAGAATCACCTCACGTCGTGGTCGAGGCCGAGATAAAAGGCGTGCGGCTTGGTCCCGTACAGATCTTTGAGAACTGCCACTCTTTCGGTTGTTATAATTATTGTGGCCGGATCATCGGGATCTTTCAGGTTGGCTATTCGTCGCGCTCCGAAGGCACAAGACTGGACACATGCAGGCTGCAAGCCCTTGCTGATACGGTGATAACAGAAGGTGCACTTGTCGGCGACCTTTTCGACCGGATGAAAATACCTCGCACCGAACGGGCAGGCCATGATGCAGTACGCGCAGCCCATACACCACTCCCTGTCGACGAGGACGACTCCTTCCTTGGTCTGATAGGTTGCGCCGACCGGACACACCTGCACGCAAGGCGGATTATCGCAATGATTGCAGCCCTTGGGAACGAAAAACGCTTTTACTATGTCGTCCGGATCAATTTCCTCGCCGTACATTTCGTTGTCCGTGAATCCGTCGCGACCACCCATCGGTGAGTCGATATGTATCTCGCCGTCTTTGGTAAAGATGTACCGTTCGACCCACATTCGCGTGACCGGCGCATCGTAAGGAACTTCGTTTTCGTTCTTGCAGGCCTTAACGCACATCCCACAGCCCACGCACCTGTTTGTGTCGATTAGAAACGCGTATCTTGCGTCCGAATTCGCAACCGCGGCCTTGGCTTCCTCTGTGCTCAATAAAACAAACGCGCTTAAAGGTAATATGGAGGCCGCCGTGGTGCTAACGGCGTCTTTCAAGAAATCTCGCCTGGAACATGTCATTCCGATCACTCCTTGGGACTATGAGGGTCATGGCAAGTACTGCAGTCACGTCGTCGCCTGTGTCTGCGGTCTTCGATGGCCGGAATTGAGCCTCTGTTGCTATTGGGATATCCAAGCTGCGCATGACACCGGAGGCAAAGTTCCCTGCTGGTATCGACGGTCAGAGATTGAACGCCGCCTGGGTGATTTACAGCGGGACCATGACAGTTCTCGCATTCGATTGCCGAATGGACCGAGGCGCTGTTCAGTCGGACATTTTCTTCATGACACTGAACGCAGGAGTCTCGGCCCTGATACTTGACGGGAAAATCTTTCCAGTCCTGGATACTGCCGAGGCGGTGATAGCCGTAGGTGAAGTTCCTGCCATGAACTCCGAAGTCATCCGGAACCAATAACCGCCCACCGAGGATAATCAGTCCGATTACGCCGATCGTCACCCACAACGGGTGCAGTACGTGCCACTTCATCTGCGCTTCCCGAGAGTCCTTCTTGAATGTGAAAGGTCCGCACGCTGTTTGCCGGCGATGCAAAACCCAAGATTGAGCAATGTTCGGCCCCCTGCCCAATCCATCACCGATATTTATGGATACGCAGCATCGCCAGTTGGCACAATACGTAGAATCCTACGCAGAATCCGTAGAGTCCGTAGAGTCCGCCGTTACGGCTGATGACTGCGATTCAGCCTGCGAAGGACATCGGCGCGCTGTCAATTTCAATGCCCGAAATGGCATGCCGAGACACCAAATGACGGATAGGTAGTATCCGCAATAAGAAAGGAATGCGGCTTTTGCTACAAACAGGATCAGACCTCAATAGGTATCGAACATGTCACGAAATCGATTAAGGATCGGATTGATTCTGATCTCCTTATCTGTGGCAGTTTCGGTAAGCGCTCGGTCAGCCGAGAACGGGTGCATCAGCTGTCACCAGCAGTCTGATTTCTATGCCCAGTATCCTAAACTCTATGAGTATTATCAGCAGTTTCTGGTATCGCCACACAAGCAGGCTGGCGTGACTTGCGATGATTGTCACGGGGGAAATGCAAACGCCACTTCAGCGAAGGAAGCACACGTCGGTGTTCTGGCGATGAGCGACAAAAATAGTACCGTGCATTATCAAAAGCAACCGAAAACTTGCGGGCAGTGCCACAGTGACAAGCGGGCGCAATTCGTGCAGAGCAAACATTATGCTGCATTGATGGATCAGCGAGCGGCCCCGACGTGCACGACCTGCCATCCGGCAATGAGTCGTCGCCCCGAATATCGCCTCATTGTCTTGAATGCATGCCGCAACTGTCACGGGGAGGGCAACAGCGAGAATCTTCCTCTAATCGCGGATCGGGCAGAGAATGTTTTCAACCAACTGAACATCGCCGGTGGCTTCCTTGGCTGGACGAAGATTCACTACGAATCTCATGGCTGGCCCGAAGATAGCCGGCAACGAGTGCGCGACCTGGAGAAGCGCTACAACAGGATACTGAATCGGGTACACCAGTTCGATCTGCAGCAGACCGAAGATTCGACCGTCGCAATACTCCTGGAACTCAAAGAGACATTCGAAGCAGCCCGGCGTGCCCATGAGCAGCGACCAGCAGGCGACTCGGACGATTTATAACGAGTACTTCACTTCCTTCGCGTGATAGCGAAGTTTGCCTTGTTCAATTGCAATCACGGCTTTCGCGAGCAATGTAAAAATGAGGGCGCCAAACGCCCAGATTGCCGCGGCTACGCTAATCTCGACACTGGTCGGCACGTACTCGAATATTTCTCCGAGCGGTGTCGGTACGAATCCGGGAATGACCAGACCCATGCCTTTCTCGATCCAGATGCCGATAAATGTCAGCACGCAGGCAATATTCAGCGTCAGTGTTTTTCGTCGCAGGGGATGAATCATCAGGATCACAACAGCAATCAAATTGAGTGCCAGAGCGAACCAAATCCAGGATCGCAGAGAATCGAAACCGCCGAGTCCGAGGAAAAGGTAGTGAATCGAGGCCGCGTGAGCCCCTTCATTGTAAAAATCGGTAAATAATTCCGCCCCGACAAAGAACAGGCTGATTTGCAGCGCGAATGTCATGATGAGTGCAAGCAAGTCAATGACGCTTTGACTGACATGGTAAGAAGTGACCTTGCGTACGATTTGTAGCGTGATGATGATTAGAGCCGGACCGGAAGCAAATGCCGACGCGATAAATCTGGGCCCGAGCAACGCTGTGTGCCAAAACGGCCGCGCGGGGTTCGCGGAAAACAGAAACGCAGTAACAGTGTGAATCGAGATCGCCCAGAACATTGCGATTACTACGAATGGAAAATAAAGCCGGAAGTTCGGTTCCCTGTCGCGATAATGACTGTAGAGTACGTAGAACGGAATCGCCAGATTCAATAGAAAATATACGCTGAGCACGAGTACGTCCCAGGCAAGCAGGGAGACCGGCCAGTGAAAGCGACCAATGCCCGGAATCATATGCCACAGGCGATCAGGTCGGCCGAGGTCGGCAATAACGAAAAGTATGGCCATTGTCACTGCCGCTACTGCCATACCCTCACCAACCAGCACGACGTCCTTTATGTCCTTTCGATCGAAGATATAGGCGGGGATCACGAGCAGGACGGCGGCCGCGGCGATACCGACCAAAAACGCGAAATTGGAGATATAGAAACCCCAGGATACCTGGTCACTCATCCCCGTTACGACCAGTCCGCTGGTGAGTTGCTCGGAGTAACGCCAGCCGCCGAAGAGGACGATGACGCTCAGCGCCGTCAGCCACATCCAGTACTCGCGCGGGCCGCGAAACATCTCGCGGACGCCATCAAGTATGAAACGAATCACAGCCATCGTCGAAGATTAATCACTGAAGTACCAGAATTTGGGTTCGGTGCCGAGGTCTTCTTTCAGGCGAAACACTTGCTTGTTCGCCAACACATAACGAATCTCGCTATCGGGATCCAGAAGGTTGCCGAATATGCGAGACCCTGTCGGGCACGCTTCCATGCACGCAGGCTGTTGCCCTTTCCTCGTGCGGTGAATACAGAAATGGCACTTCTCTACAACGCCCCGGGGCCGCGGACGATTACCGAGATAGTGTGTATTTGTATTCATCTCTTCTGCCGGGATCTCCGGAACGGTCCAGTTAAAATGTCGTGCCCAGTAAGGACAAGCCGCCATGCAGTAGCGGCAGCCAATACACCAATCGTAGTCGACGACGACAATGCCGTCAGGCTCCATCCATGTTGCCTCGACCGGGCAGGCTTTGACGCAGGGCGGATCGTCGCATTGCATACACTGAATCGGCAGATAGTGCTTGCCTTCCACCGGCACCGTCTCCGGTTCATAGTAGTGATCCGAATGCTCAAGGTTGAAATCACCCTGGTCCAACTGCAGTACACGGATGTACTGCATCTGAGAATCGCGACCGAGATTGTTTTCCTTGACGCAGGCGTGCACGCAATCGCGGTAGCCTTTACAACGCGATATGTTGATGGCGTAACCGTAAACAACGCCTTGCTGCGGCGGCGTGTTTTGACAGTCTATCTCCACGTCATACCTACTTTTGGCCTTCCGCTCTATTCTCTCGAGTGCCGCCTCGATTTCCTCAGCCGACATTCTCCGATAGTCTTTCTGGAAGAAATCGGCGAAAGCGTCCTGCATTGTCACGCCGCCCCAGGCGGGTTGCGCGGCGACAGCCGTACCCATGCCAAGGCCGCGCAGAAAATTTCTGCGAGCCTTGTCGAAGTTGCCGTCGTCATTAGTCATTGTTTGGCGTGCTCCTCTTGAGAATCCCAAATGTGGCTCTTCTCATGTTCGGTGCCCCGGTCGAGCTCCAATCCGGCACGTACAGGAGGTGCAGGTTTCGGTGCCCGGGCCTTGATTGCCGGGCTATGTGGATTGTGGCAATGCGTGCAATTGTAAAGCGTACGGTCACCCTGCCAGTTTGCGACACGCTTACCATGGGCTCCGAATACCCAGTCCTTGTGGCGATTCGCATGACAGCCACCGCAGACAAGGTATGCTTGGTCTAAGTCCACTCGTTCGTTCAATAACGTCCTGAGGAAATTTCGGTTTTCGAGGTCGTGACAAGACGTGCACCAGATACGCCCGCGACCGTGTTCCAATGCCGAATCGTGCATTGCATTCAGCGGCCGAATTTCGGGGTTGGGTTCCATAGCCGCGTGGCATTGGTCACAAGGATAGAAGAACAGGTCATCCTTGCGCGGTACCACAGAAACTACCGGGGCGTTTGGATAACCTTCGAATCGAAGCGCTTGTGTCGGCTCAGCCGACTCTTGCGCATTCGCCGACAGCAAGGCCGAACAAAAAAGTAATGCGGCAAGTGGTAGATATTTGGCTGCCTCCGTACGCAACTCAGCTACGTATGTGGGGCTCAGCGGGCGTACCACGTTGCTGCCGAGAGCCCTATTATTCAATTGGGACTTCCTCACAACGCGGTCTCCGTGCGTGCCTAGCGGTGCGCCGGTTAGCGCTGTTAGTCGCGGTAACTTGCGTAGTAATTGAGCAATGCTTCGACATCATCGGGCAAAAGTGCAGCAATCTTCTTTTCCATTGCAGGCAATTGCTCTCTTTCCCCGGCGATATATTGCTGCATCGCATAACGTAAGTAGTCTTTGTATTGCCCGTGCAGGATACTGGCTCCTATATCGGCGTCCGCTTCACCGGGGTGATCCGCGCCGTGGCAAATAGCGCACTTACTCTTGTGTATTTTCTGACCCGATTCCGCAAGCGCTGCATCGAAATCTTCACCGGCGGCTTTATAAGGTAACTCCGCGAAGTAAGCGGCAACGTCGATGATTTGATCTTCGGTCAGTTTCGACGCGATCTTGCACATCATCGGATTGGAAACGCATTTTCTGCCGCCGTCGGCATAGGCATAGAGTGCGTCTTCCTGGACGGATGCCGGAACGCCGGCAATGATTGGAATATTACTGTTGATGCCCAGGCCGTCCTCGCCATGGCAAGTAAAGCAGATATCATGTGCGCTTGCCCATGCGGGTACAATCAACAAGAGCATTACGGATACCGGCATAAGTGCGTAATCCTTCCGAGTGTTCATCATTAAACAACCCTCATAGCGACGCGTAACCTCTAACTAATCTATATTTTAGGTATTCCAGACGGCTAGTGACGATACGTAATTAACGCAAACACGCCCGCCCGAAGCACTTGCTTACTGTGGGTGAAACGGTGCAATCGTTGCTTTCCGGCGAACGACAGGCAAATATGGCCGAATAGCCCATGACGCGCAATACACGAACACGAATTCTCGTATCGAGCTTATTGCTGTTCAATGAGAACGGCGAGCCGAATACGACGACCAATGAAATTGCTGATGAAGTCGATATCAGCCCCGGAAACCTGTACTACCATTTCAACAAGAAATCCGACCTCGTCGACGCGTTGCTCCTTGAATTCCAGGCCGACGCGAAACAGGTCTTGCGACCACCCGAATCGCAACAAGCCTCGCTCGACGATTTTTGGGTATTCCTGCACCTGCTTCTCGAATTGACCGCCGCGTATCGTTTCCTGCTTCGCGACATGGAATCGCTCATCGGCGAATATCCCAAGGTCGGTAATGCGCTCAAGCACTTCGCCCGGGGGCTGGCCGCGTCCTTCGAGTTATATCTGCGTGCCATGGCTAGTGCCGGAGTACTCCGGCTGGAAACTGTCGATATGCCAATAACCAGCAGAAGTCTCGCTGTTATCGCGCTATTCTCCGAGAGATTCGACGCGCTTGTCGATTCCAACCAAACAGCCGACGATTCCGCATTGCGGGTCGCCGGATCTGTCCTGAATCTGCTAAAGCCATTTGCCGCCGCAGAAATCGCTCCGCACCTTGAGGATCTGATGACTCACTACAACGTTTAGCTACAAAAAAAGGGGCCGCATATTGCAGCCCCTACTCATCGAATCGTGAACTTATTGCTAGTCAGCCGTAGCCGATTTTACGTTCTCAATAACGCGGTCCTTGACCTCAACGACTTCTTCAACGATATCTTCGCCGAAGTCTTTGACGTCTTCGCGGAACTCTTTGAAATCCGCGCGATAGCGCGCGCGAGCTTTTTCACCGTCTTTCACAAGCTTCTCAAACTTCTTTTCGAAGTCTGTCTGAAACTTCG
>Ga0224508_10004688_pt1 | contig 11120 bp, 10 predicted proteins | sample SF_Jan12_sed_USG_4_FD_170157 | JGI IMG/M metagenome (GOLD analysis project Ga0224508, IMG submission 170157) | Sediment microbial communities from San Francisco Bay, California, United States - SF_Jan12_sed_USGS_21 | ecosystem: Environmental > Aquatic > Marine > Sediment | place: USA...
CAGCGTCGCCACCGCACGACCGAGGATGTCTTCATCCACCAGGTCCAGTGCCAGGTCCGTTGCGTTCACCCCGCGTACGAGCGTTCTGTGTGCGCTCAGGATCGAGGCCACCTGCTCTTCCGAGCTGCCGCCGGCTCGATGCGCCTCCGCGACGCGATCCGAGAGGTCGCTCATCAAACGACGCCCCATCACTTCGGGATCGGTCTCGCTAAGCATCCCCGCCTGGAACTCGACCACCGATTCGAGGTCCGCCTGCGCCTGCTCCGCGAGGTCCCGCTCGGTCGCGATCCGCTTCGCCTGAAGCGCCATCGTCGCCGCGAAGGCGATCAGCACCAGCACACCCGCCGCCGCCACGGCCACACCCCACGTGTGTCGTTTGACGAACTTTTTCGACCGATAAACAGCCGACGGCGGGCCGGCCAGGACCGGCTGGCTGGTCAGGTGTCGCTCGATATCCGCCGCCAGTTCTGCGGGCGATCCGTAGCGTCGCGCTCGGTCCTTCTCCAGCGCCCGTATCGTGATCCAGTCCAGATCGCCCGAAAGCTGACGCCGTAGAGTCGAGGGGTCCGTTCTGCGCCGATTCGCCGACTCGGTCGAACGCTCACCGCCCAACGTGCTCAGCCGCGAACTCGGTTTCGACGGCTCGTCCTCGCGGATCTTTCGCCGGATCTCGTCGAACCCCGCTCGCCGCAATTCCTTCGACTCGAACGGCCGCGCGCCTACCAACAGCTCGTAGAACACGACACCCAGCGAATACACATCGGTTCGCGTGTCCACATTCTGGCCGGTCATCTCCGCTTGCTCCGGGCTCATGTACTCGGGTGTACCGATCAACACACCCATCTCCGTGAACAGCGTCTTCTCGGTCAGCTTGTGCTCGATGGCCTTGGCGATACCGAAGTCGATGATCTTGGGTGTGGCCTTTCCGTCCAGGTAGGACACCAGTAGGTTCGACGGCTTGATGTCGCGGTGGATGATCGCCTTCTGATGCGCGTGCTGGACGCCCTCGCAAGCCTGCTGGAACAGTTGAAGCCGTTCGCGGGTGGTCAGGCGTTGCGTGTCACAGTGCTGAGTGATCGGGACGCCCTGCACATACTCCATCGCGAAATAAGGTCTGCCGCCCTCGGTTGATCCCGCGTCGAACACTTTCGCCACATACGGGTGATCCATCATCGCCAGAGCTTGCCTCTCGGCCTCGAAGCGGGCGATGACCTGCTTGGTATCCATGCCGTGCTTGATGATCTTGAGCGCGACCTTGCGACGAACCGGTTCGGTCTGTTCGGCGAGGTAGACCACGCCCATCCCGCCTTCGCCTATCTTCTCGAGGATGCGGTACTTGCCGATGAATCTTTCGGTGAATTCGCCACCCGATCTGACTTCAGGGGGGTGTCCGGGGACGGGAGTTCGAAGAAACTCTCTGGCTCGGTCATCGGCAGCCAGTAGCGTTTCGATCTCCGTTCGCAACTCCGTATCGTCCGCGCAAGCCGCATCCAGGTAGGCTGCGCGATTTAAAGACTCGGTTTTCAACGCCTCGGCCAGAATCGGTTTGATGCGTTGCCACCGCTCTCGGTCGTCGTCGTGCGCCATCAAGCACCCCGATCACCGAACCAAAAATCTGTTGCCATCCTACCAGTGTGCGGTCAAGGAGACCTTGCCCCACAGTGAAGACGTCATGGCCATTGCGCGTTGGGCGCGGGCTCCCCGGCAAAACCCCTTGGAGAATAGGGATCACGGCCAGCACGACCGCGACCGTCCCGAGGAGTACAGCGAAGCCAGTTGCCTGCTGTTGTAGCTGGTGCCGAAGGGGAGACTCGAACTCCCACCCCCTTGCGAGGACTAGAACCTGAATCTAGCGCGTCTACCAATTCCGCCACTTCGGCATGTGGGTTGGGGGCGATAAACTAGCACCGGCCCGATAAGAGGGTCAAGCGAACCGCATCCGTGCAAGAGTGTGGTCCGACGAGGGGGATGTGAAACGAAAAACCAGCAGGCGGACCTGGACCGCCGCGGCCGTCCTGGCGCGCTTTCGGGATTCCGGTTACCGGCCGTTGACCCAGCGGGACCTGCTCCACGAGTGGCATGTCGAAGGCGCCGAGCGCTCGGCGGTGCGGCGCATCATCGGGGAACTGCTCCAGACCGGCAAGATCGGACGCGGTAAGGGTGGGCGGCTCGAACTCCCGCGTGCGCGTCGTGGGCCGATCGTCGGCCTGGTGCGGTTGCAACGCGGAAAGGCCCAGGTGCTCCCCGATGACGGTTCGCCGACGGTGGAGATCCCGCCGCGAGACATGAACGGGGCGCGGCCGGGGGATCGTGTCGAGATCCGGCTACGCGTGCGTAGGGATGGACGCCGCTTCGGCAGCGTCACCGAGGTCGTCGAACGCCCCAAACGGCAATTGCTGGGCGTGCATCTGGGTGGGCGTCCGGCACGGGTCCAACCGTTCGATCGGGCCTTCCGCGATCCGATCGCGGTGTTGCCCCGTTTCGGCAAGGGGGCCAAGCGTCGCGACGTCGTCGAGGTCGAGATCGTTCCTCCTAAGTCGCGCGGTGGGGAAGAGACGGTCAAGGTGCTCGACGTTCTCGGCGGTCTCGACGACCGTGGCATGGACGTTCGCGTCGTGTCGCGCAAGTACGAGTTGATCGAGGCGTTCCCCAGGGACGTGCTCGCCGCGGCCAAAAAGTTGCCGCAGCGTGTGCCGGTCGCGGAGGGCAAGAAGCGCAAGCGCTTCGACGACCCCGCACCGGTCACGATCGACGGCGAGACGGCGAAGGACTTCGACGATGCGATCGCGGTGATTCAGAAACCGCGGGGCGGTTTCCGCCTGTGGGTCCATATCGCCGACGTGGCTTACTTCATCGAACCCGGGGGCGTCATCGATCGCGAAGCGCGCCGTCGCGGGACCAGCGTGTACTTCCCGGGCAAGGTACTGCCGATGCTCCCGCCGCGGATCTCGGACGACCTGTGCTCGTTGCGCCCGGGGGTCGAGCGTCTGGTGCAGTCGGTGATCCTCGATCTCGACGCCAAGGGGGAGCCGACGCGGGTGCAATTCGCCGATGGGTTGATCCGTTCCGCGGCCAGGCTGACCTACAAGCAGGTCGCCGACGTGATCTCCGGGAACCCGCGCCCCAAGGGTGTTCCCGCGAAAGTGCTCCCGATGCTTTACGCGGCGGATCGTTTGCGCATGGTGCTGGAGGAACGGCGCCGCAAGCGTGGAAGCGTGGACTTCGATTTGCCGATGCCGCAGATCCTGCTCGATGTCGAGGGTGCCGTCACCGGCATCACCGTCGAGTCGCGCAACGCGGCCCACCGGCTGATCGAGGAGTGCATGCTGATCGCCAACGAGGCTGTCGCGTCGCATCTCGAGCAACGCGACTGGCCCTGTCTCTACCGCATTCACGATCAACCCGCGGACGACAAGGTCGAACTGCTCGAGGCGTTCGTGGCCGGGTTCGGTCTCAAGCTCCGGCGCAAGAAGGGCCCGCTACGCCCGACCGACGTGCGCGATCTGATCGAGGCGGTCGAGGGACGGCCCGAGCAACCGCTGATCGCCCAGATGACCCTGCGTTCGATGAAACAGGCCGTCTACACACCCGACAACGAGGGGCACTTCGGTCTGGCCGCGCCGACGTATTGCCACTTCACGTCTCCGATCCGGCGCTACCCCGATCTGATCGTGCATCGCATGCTGCGGGCCCAGCGCAAGCGTGAGCGACCCGGAGAGGAATGGATCGCGGGTCTGGAGGAACTGGGGCAGGAGACCTCGAGCCTCGAACGCAACGCCGAATCCGCGGAGCGCGAAGTGCTGACCTGGAAAAAAGTCGCGCTGATCCGCGACCGGGTCGGTGACCTCTGCTACGGCGTCATCACCGGGGTGGCCCCCTTCGGCATGTTCGTTCAGTTGACCGAGAACCTGGTCGAGGGGCTGGTCAAGATCGAGCGACTCGGGGGCGAGCACTTCGTGTTCGATCCTCGGGCCCAGACGTTGACCGGTCGCAATTCCCGGACGGTCTGGCGGCTGGGGCAGCCCGTGCGGGTGCAGGTCGAGAGCGTCGATCGCATCCGCCAACGCGTCGACTTCGATCTGGTGACCGAGCGTGGGTTGAAACGGCACGCACCGGCTCGGCGGGAGCGTTCACGGCCGGCGCGCCGCCGGCGTGGTTCCAAGCGGTAAAACGGCCGTAAAACGGGCCTGCGTTGACTTGCATGGCGTGGCTGTGCCACGGATACTTCTCGGACGGAGGACCTCGCAGCCGTGACGACGACGAAACCCACATCGCTCACCACCGATATTGCGCTGCTGCTGAGCATCGGCGTCGTGCTCGGCCTGGCCTACAACGCGCTCGGTCTGCGCGAAGGCAATGGTTGGGGTATCGCCTGGAAAGGCGTCGATCGCGTCGAGGAACTCAAGAAGGCCCCGATGATCGGTGCGGTCCAATCATCGGCATCGACCTTCGTTTCCGATGACCCGCTCGCGGTCCCGGCGATGGCGGAAACTGCGCTGCCGGAGATCCCCGACTACGGCCGCCCCGTACAGATCAACATCGAGGCGGTCAAGCAACTTTACGATGCATCGGCCGTCGTGCTGGTGGACGCACGCGAGGCCTGGGAGTACGACGAGGGGCACATCCCCGGTTCGATCAGCCTGCCCTACGAGGAGGCGATCACCGATCCGGTACGTCTCGAGGCACTCGACACCGGCGGGAGGCCGATCGTGACTTATTGCGGTGGCGGCTCCTGCGAGGTTTCGCTGTCGTTGGCCCAGGAGCTGATCTATGCCGGACACCCGCGGATCGCCGTTTACATGGGTGGCTTCCCCGAATGGATAACGGCCGGGTACCCGGTCGAGGCGGGGGAGAAGCGATGAAAACTTTGCTCGACAAACTCGCGCACCCGAACGTCGTCCGTATCGCGGGAATCGCAATCGGCGCCGTGTTCGTGATTGCGGGCCTGGCCAAGATAGGCAACCCCGAGGTATTCGCGACCCAGGTTCACAATTTCAGGCTGACCCCGATCGTCCTCGAAAACCTCGTCGCGATGATCCTCCCATGGGTCGAACTGGTCGCCGGGACCGCATTGATCCTGGGTGCGCGCTCGCGAGCGGCGGCCTGGATCTGTGCCGCGCTGATGATCGTGTTCACGATCGGTATCGGCCAGGCCGCCGCGCGCGGTCTGGACTTCGAATGCGGCTGTTTCGGCAAGGCCGATTCGTCAACCGTCGGGATCCGGAAGCTGTTGGAGAATACGGGGCTGACGATCGTCGCCCTCGTTGCGACCTTGGGCCGACGCTAGGCGGAGAGCTTGTTGGCCGCGCGTTGGAGGCGCGACTTGGTGCGCGCGACGGTGTTGTCGTGCAGCGCGCCGCACTTCGACGTGTGATCGAGCAGGGCAAGCGTCCCGGGCAACAGCTTCTTGGCCGTCGCGGCATCGCCGTCGTCGATCGCCTTTCGGAAAACCTTGATCGCCGTGCGCAGCCGCGTCTTGTGCAGCCGGTTGGCCGCCCGACGCTTGACGTCCTGGCGGTGTTGTTTTATCGCGCTCTTGTGGTTGGCCATCGGGCTCCCTCAAACCTGCTTTAAAGACGACTGAATCGGCGGCCCCATGGTAGAGAAGCCTGGAAAAAGCGTCAAGTTAGACCGGCGCCCCGAGGCTGGCGAGCTTGTCGCGGGCAATTCTGGCCTCATCCGTCCCCGCAAAGCTGCCATGGACGTAGCGTAACTGCAGGATCGCGCGCTGGATGTCGTTTTGCTCGAGGTAGGCGAGTGCCTTCTTCAGGTTGGCCGAGGCGGCCTTGTCGCTGTCGGGGTAGCGCGAGAGCATGTCGTCGAACCCCTGGACCGCCCCGCCGAAATCGCCCTGGCTGAAGCGACACTCCGCGACCCAGTACAAAGCGTTGTCGGCATTGGGTTTATCGGCGAACTTCTGCTGGTATTCCTCGAAACCCGAAATCGCCAGAGCGTAGTTGCCCTTGGCGAAATCGGCGTAGGCCGTGTTGTAGAGGGCCTGCGGGTCGGGCTGGGCGGGATCGTAGGGCAGTTCGCCCCCCGTGACGGCCGGATCGGTTCCGCTGCCCTCGGCGCCGCCCTCCGTGCCCGTGCCGGCGGGCCGGGTGCGGGCGTATTCGCGGGCCTGTGTGGCGTCCTCCGCGACATCCCCGACGCGGCGGTCGAGGTCCGACATCCGCTGGTCGACGTTCGAAAGGTCCTGCGCAATCTGCCGGACCTGAACGGTGAGGTCGGCGAAGTCGTCGCGGCTGACCGCTTCGGGTTGCTCGGACGCCGTGGCGACTTGTTCCTCGATGCGGTCGAGTTGACCCCGTGCGTCGGTTTGGTCCTGGCGCACATCGGCCATTTCACGACGCATCTGCGCCACGTCCTGCTCGAGCTGTTTCATTTCGTCCGGCAGGATGCACCCCGCCGCCGTACACACCGCAAGGACGACGATCGTCGTCGAGGCCAGCGGAGATCTCATCATTCGAAGATGAACTCGCCCCGCCGGTTCTTCGACCAGGCTGCTTCGTGACGGCCCGCGACCGCCGGCCGTTCCTCGCCGAAGGACACGATGCGCACTTTGGTGTTCCCGATCCCCAGCGACGTGAGGTAATCGCGCGCGGCGTTCGCGCGCCGCTCGCCGAGTGCGAGGTTGTATTCGATCGAACCGCGCTCGTCGCAATGGCCCTCGATCACGATGTTGTGGCCGGGGTTGCCGCGCATCCAATCGGCGTTCTGGCGCAGCGTGGCCCGAGTGGTCTCGGTAAGGTCGTATTTGTCCAGATCGAAGTAGATGGTTTTGAGGATGCCCTGTGCGTTCAGCTCGACGATCGAGAGTTCTTTGTGTTCCTCGATCTTGATCGGCGGAGGTTCATCGGCTTTGACCTCGACCGGGGGCGGCGGAGGTGGCGGCGGAGCAGCTCTTTCCTCGGTCGGTGGAACGACCGGGTCGATGGCGGGCGCCTTGGACTTGCATCCGGCGACGGCGAACGTGAGCCCGACGGCGAGCAACAGAACGAGGACGGCTTTACGTTGCGACATGTTTGGCGATCCTATTCGGCGATGGCGAGCTACCCGAGCACCGGGCGCGCCGCGAGCCATTAATGATTATAAAGAACGGCGAGGCGAGTTCAAGGTCCTCAACGCGACCAGTCGGGCGTAAAGGCGTCGAGACCCTTCGTCAGTTGCTTCACGTGGCTGCCGTCCGCGCGCATCGTGTAGATCGCGTAACGACCGTTCCCACGGTCCGATGCGAACACCAGATGACGGCCATCCGGTGACCAGCGCGGGTTTTCATTGTTCCCGGCGCCAAAAGTCAGACGGGTCGTCTTCTTGGATTCGTTGTCCAGCACCATGATCTGGAAGACCCCCTGGAGGCGGCTGGCGTAGGCCATTTTGGTGCCGTCGGGCGACCAGGCGGGGGAGTCGTTGTAGGTCCCGTCCCACGAAATCCGGCGGACGTCGAGCCCGTCGATCCCCATCAGGTAGATCTGGGGCTGGCCCGTGCGGTCCGAGGTGAAAGCGATTTCCCGGCCGTTGGGAGAAATCGCCGGCGCGGTGTCGATGCCCGGATGGCGAGTAAGACGCGTGTTCTTGCCGCTGGCCCGATCCAGCAGGTAGATCTCGGTGTTGCCGGCGGCGTCCGAGCTGTAGGCCAGACCGGTGCCGTCGGGCGACCAGTCCGGTGAGGAACTCAACTCGCCGCCCACCGTCGGCAAATGACCGAGTTCGCCGTCGGTGTTCATCAGGTACACGCCCGGCTGGCGCTTGTGCCACGAGACCCAGGCCAACTCGCCGCCATCGGGCGACCAGGCGGGGGACAGGTTGATCGTGTCGCTGGTGGTGAGACGGCGGACGCGAGCGCCGTCGTAGTCCACCAGGTAGACCTCCTTGCCGTTGCCGTACTTGGACACGAACGCGATGCGTGTCATCGCCACGCCCTTGCGGCCGGTGTAGTTCAGGATGATCTCGTCCGAGACGGTGTGCGCGACGCGACGGCGCAACGCCTCGGTCCCGCCGTAGCGCCAGGCGCGGATGAGGCTCTTACTCTTCACGTCGTAGAGCCGCGCCGTCAGATCGACCCGGCCGTCGGCAACCTTGACATCGAAGCGAACGAAACCGTCCTCGACGCCGATCGATTCCCAGGCCTCGAACGGCTCGCCCGCGGAATCCGGTTGCTTGACGAGACGGTAGAGCGCCGGATCGACAACCTCGAACCAGCCGGAGAAACTCAGGTCGTCGCGGATGGTCTGCACGATATCGTCGACGGTGGCCTGATGGCCGGCGACCAACGGCGCCGGAAGCCCGACCTTGATCGCCTGGCCGCCGCCCTTGATCGTCCCGCCGATGTCCGCTCCGTCGTCCTGCGCCTCGACGGGCAGGCCCAGCACCAGCAGCGCGAAGACCGTGACGGCCAAGTGGGTTCGTTTCATTCGATGCATCGTTTCCTCGTCAGAAGTCTTCAGGCGTCAGTTCGAATACGTAGGCTGCGGTCATGCTCGACCCGGTCCAGGCCGGTGGGAGGCGCGGAAAGGGAGAGGCATCGGTCACCGCACGCAACGCCGTGCGGTCCAGGGCCGGTACCCCACTTGACTCCGCAATGCGGAGACCCGTGACGCTGCCGTCCTTGTGAATGTTGAAAACGATCCGGACCTCCAGGGGCTCGCGTTGCCCGGCAAGGACGGGGCGGTGCCAGGTCGCGTACAGCGCGCGACTGACGGAACCCTGGTACCAACCGAAGAGTGAGATCTCCCCGGAACCCTGAACGCCCCCGGTCGAATCGCCGACCCGCTCGCCCGCATCTGCGACGGGTTCGGACTGCGTGGGCTGCGGTTCGGGGTCTTCCTTCTTGGGGGTCGGCTCCGCCTTCTTGCTGTGAACCACGTCGCCCGCGGCCTCGGCTTCCTCGGCAATGGGTTCGGGTTTCGGCTTCGGAGGATCGGGCTTGGGTTCCTCGACGACCGGCTGGGCGGCTTGCGGGGCGTCGTCGATATCGCCGACGAGTTGGGCGCTGATCGAATCGATGAATTCGTCGCTGAAGTTGGGCCGCGAACTCCCGAACAGCCGTGGCGCGAAAACGAAGAACACGACCAACAGGATGTGAAAAATCGCCGAGTAAGCGTAGAACTTTCCCAGCCGCGCATGGGGACCCGAGGCTCCCGGCCAGACGATCTTGAGCCGCGCCGCCACCTAACGTCGATCCTTATCGACGATTTCCCGCGGGACGGTCACGAGAGCCACGTGGGTCATCCCGGCGCTACGGATCTGATCCATCACGATCAGCACCTCTCCATACGGCAACAGTTTGTCCGCACGTAGGAAGACGGTTTCCTCGGGAGTTTGTTGCGCCAAACTCTCCATCCGCTGCGTCAACAGATCGGGGTGCACCAGTTTGTCGTTCAACCGGATGCGGTTTTCGCGATCGATCGAGACGACCAGCCGGGTGCGTTCGATTTTCTGGGCGTTGACGGTCGCCGGCAACTCGAGTTGGATGCCGCGTTGGAGCGACGGGGCGGCGATCATGAAAATGATCAGCAACACCAGCATCACGTCGACGAGCGGTGTGACGTTGATGACCGCCATCTGCTGTCGCCGGCGCGATCCCCGCGAGCTACCGGTTTGCATCGCCACTAGACGCGGCGCCCCTGGAGCCGGTGCAGGAAGTCGGCGCGGAACTCCTCGATCAACGATTCCATCGATTGCAGACGCGCGAGGAAGTGGTTGTACGCGATCACCGCCGGCACCGCCGCAATCAACCCGCCCGCCGTGGCGACCAGGGCCTCGGCGATCCCCGGGGCGTAAGCCGCGATGCTCGCGGTGCCCTGAACCCCGATGCTGCGGAAGGCGTTCATGATTCCCCAGACGGTCCCGAAGAGGCCGATGAACGGGGTTGCGCTGGCCGTCGTGGCCAGAAAGCCCAGGCTCCGTTCCAACTCTGTGAGCTGGACGCCCGAACTCTTTCTCAGCATGCGGTCGACCGCCTCCAGCGCCTCGCCGCGCACGGTGCCCTCACCGACGGGGTTGAGGCTGATTTCACGAAACCCGGCGCGGTAGACCTCGGCCACGGGACTCCACTTCAACGTCGAGGTCTCGTCCTGGATCGCCGCCAGGCCCCCGCCCTGGTGGAAGCGGTCGAGGAAGTCGTGGGTCTCGTGCTCGGCGCGCCGGAAGCGGCGCCAGCGTTCGGCGACGATGCCCCACGAAATGACCGAGAACACGACGAGCAGGCCCAGCACGAACTTGCCCATGGGGCCGGCTTCCAGCACCAGGGACCAAACGTTCAAACCTTGAGGCGCGCCGGCGACGAGGGGGATGAAGCTCACTTCGACTCCGAGTGGTCGAGCACCGGAGTGGTGTGACCGGAAGAACTCCTCACAAACCAAACCCACGGTATGCTATCCCAGGCCCGTAGGGCCGTCAAAGAGAAGGACGTTCATCAACCGCTCATGTTGCAGACGTTACGCATCCGTCAACTCGTCCTCGTCGAGGATTGGACCCTGGAGTTCGAACCCGGACTGACGTTGCTCACCGGCGAGACGGGCGCGGGTAAATCGATCCTCGTCGATGCACTGGGTTTGATCGCCGGACAACGCGCCGATCGAGGCCTGGTAAGGAAAGGCGCGGATTGCGCCGTCGTCGAAGCGGCGTTCCAACTCGTTCCGGGATCGCCCGCGGCGGAGTGGGCCGCGGCGGCCGGCTTGGACGACATCGTCGCCGAGCGAGAGGTCGTGATTCGACGAGAAATCAAGGCCGAGGGAAGCGGGAAGATCCGACTCAACGGCTCGCCGTGCAGTCTGGCGATGCTGCGGGACCTCGGGGGGTCGCTGCTCGAACTCCACGGCCAGCACGAGCAGCAGAGTTTGCTCTCGGCCGAGCGCCACCTGGACCTCATCGACCGTTTCGGCGGCCATGCCGACACCCTGGCCGCCGTCGCCGCGGCCTTCGGCAACCTGGAACAGGCGCAGAAACAGCATCAGGACTTGCTCTCGCGCTCCGCCGACCGGATGAAGCGCGCCGCGGAGTTGCGCGCGGATCTTGCCGCGATCGAGAGCGTGGCCCCCGAACCCGGCGAGAACGATCGGCTCGACGCCGAACGGCGTGTCCAGGCCAACTCGGTCAAGATGGGCGAACTACTG
>Ga0224508_10004689_pt1 | contig 11119 bp, 8 predicted proteins | sample SF_Jan12_sed_USG_4_FD_170157 | JGI IMG/M metagenome (GOLD analysis project Ga0224508, IMG submission 170157) | Sediment microbial communities from San Francisco Bay, California, United States - SF_Jan12_sed_USGS_21 | ecosystem: Environmental > Aquatic > Marine > Sediment | place: USA: California...
GCCACGTTGCAGTTGGCGATAGTCGGTTCACGCAAACCTACCGGTGCGGGACGCCGCACCGCGTTTGAGTTCGCTCGTCACCTGGCCGGCTGCGGATTGACCATTACCAGCGGCCTGGCGCTGGGCATCGATACCGCCAGCCACGCCGGGGCACTGCGCGATGGCGGTTTCACCGTGGCGGTCATGGGCAGCGGGCATCAGCACGTTTACCCGCGCGAAAACGCCACGCTGGCGGAAGAAATAGCCGGTACCGGGGCGCTGGTCAGTGAGCTGCCGCTGCACGCCCCGCCGCGCAAAGAACATTTTCCGCAACGCAACCGCTTGCTCAGCGGTCTCAGTGCCGGGGTGCTGGTCGTGGAGGCGGCTACGCGCAGCGGCTCGCTGATTACGGCCCGTCTGGCCAGTGAGCAGGGACGCGAGGTGTTTGCCGTGCCGGGCTCGATCCACAGTCCCCAGTCCCGGGGCAGCAACGCGCTGATCCGCAACGGTGCAAAACTGGTGGAAACGGCCGAGCACATCCTCGAGGAGCTGGCGCCGTTCGCAGCGGCCGCCCGGGAAAGCGCCGCGCCCAGGTCCGCGACCGTCGACAACGGCCTACAGGGTGAGTATCAGGCGTTGCTGGATGCGATGGACTTTTCACCCACGGCAGTGGACACGCTGGTGGAAAGCACCGGGCACAGCGCCGCAGAGGTCTCCTCGATGTTGCTGATATTGGAGTTGCAGGGCCACATCGAATCGGTCTCGGGCGGTTTGTACGTGCGCCTGCCGTAATCCCCGGTGGCGCAGGCTGACCGAACGCCCGCGGTGAACCGCGCAAATTACCGTGCGGGCGCGGCCCAGGGCGGCTGTCCGACAGTTGCAATGGCTCGCCCGGTCCCCGGTTTCGACCATGCCGGCGCCCGGGCGGTTTGAATTTCCCGACGGAGTCGCTTTACACGGCACCCGGATCTGCATAAAAATCCGCGCCCTGCGGGATTCGAAAATCTATCCCTTGATGCTCGGGGAAGGTCAGCCCGAAAAAGGAAACACTCTCGGCGTTTACCGACGCGACACGTCGTTGATAAGGAAATATGGCAAAAAATCTGGTCATAGTGGAATCGCCCGCCAAGGGTCGAACCATAGAAAAGTACCTGGGTAAGGACTACGAGGTTCTCGCCTCGTATGGACACGTGCGCGATCTGGTTCCCAAAGAGGGCGCCGTCGACACGGACAACAGCTTCGCCATGAAGTACCAGGTCATCGACCGTAACCAGAAACACGTCGATGCCATCAAACGCGCACTGAAGAAAGCCGATCGGCTGCTGCTGGCGACGGACCCGGATCGTGAGGGCGAGGCGATTTCCTGGCATCTGGCGGAATTGTTGAGAGAACAGAACAATCTCAAAGATAAACCCATTCAACGCGTGGTGTTTCACGAGATAACCAAGGGCGCGGTGCGCGACGCGCTCGAACATCCGCGCGAACTGTCGATGGATCTGGTGAATGCCCAGCAGGCACGGCGCGCGCTGGACTATCTGGTCGGATTCAACCTCTCGCCGCTGTTGTGGAAAAAGATCCGCCGCGGCTTGTCGGCGGGACGCGTACAGAGCCCGGCGTTGCGTCTGATCGTCGAACGCGAGGAAGAAATCGAGCGATTCGAGGCGCGCGAATACTGGAGCATCGAGGCTCAGCTGGAAAAGGATGAGCAACCGTTCGTCGCGCGCCTCACGCGCCTGGACGAAGAGAAGGTCGAGCAGTTCACCGTCACCGACGAGCAGCGCGCGACCGCTGTACACCAGCAGCTGGTGGAGGCTGCGCAAGGTAAACTGGAAGTGCTGGAAGTCGCGCGCAAACAACGCAAACGCAACCCGGCGCCACCGTTCACCACGTCCACCATGCAACAAGAGGCAGTGCGTAAACTGGGCTTCTCGGCATCGCGTACCATGCGTGTGGCACAGCAACTTTACGAAGGCATCGACGCCGGCGACGGTGCGGTCGGCCTGATTACCTATATGCGCACCGATTCGGTGACACTGTCAAACGATGCGCTGCAGGATATCCGCGAGTTGATTGCCCAGCGCTACGGCGCGGAAAAGGTGCCTGAGGCGCCGAGGACGTTCAAGAACAAAACCAAGAACGCGCAGGAGGCGCACGAAGCGGTGCGTCCCACCTCTGCGCAGCGCCATCCCGACGATCTTAAAAATCACCTCAGCAGCGACCAGTACCGGCTTTACAATCTGATCTGGCAGCGCACCGTGGCCAGCCAGATGATTCACGCCACTCTGGATACGGTGGCGGTAGATCTTGCCTGCGGCGACGCGCGCAATCAGTTTCGTGCCACCGGCTCAACGGTGCGGGAACCGGGCTTCATGGCCGTTTACCGGGAAGGACTGGACGACGTCGCGCCCAGCGACGATTCCCGCATTCTACCGGACCTGGACAAGGGCGAATCCGTACCGCTGCACGAGATTGCGCTGGAGCAGCACTTCACGGAGCCGCCGCCACGCTACTCGGAAGCGACGCTGGTAAAAACCCTGGAAGAGTACGGCATCGGCCGTCCGTCGACTTACGCGTCGATCATTTCGACGCTACAGGACCGCGAATACGTGGAGATGGATGCTCGGCGTTTCATACCCACTGACGTCGGCCGCGTGGTAAATCGTTTCCTGTCCAACCATTTCACCCAGTACGTGGACTACGATTTCACCGCGCGGCTGGAGGACGAGCTCGACGAGGTGTCACGCGGTGAAAAGGACTGGGTGCCGCTGATGCAGAATTTCTGGAACAGCTTCAAGAACCAGGTGGATGACAAGGACGCTAACGTATCGCGCGCCGAAGCCGTGCAGGCACGCGGGCTGGGCAGCGACCCGAAAAGCGGCCGCCCGGTCACCGTACGTATCGGGCGCTACGGCCCGTATGTGCAGATCGGTACCAAGGATGACGAGGAGAAACCGAAGTTCGCCGGACTGCGCCCGGGTCAGAAGATGGACACTATCGCGCTGGACGAAGCGCTGACACTGTTCGATCTGCCGCGCGACCTGGGAGCGAGCCCGGAAGGTGTTCCCGTGTCGGTGAACATCGGCCGCTTCGGCCCGTACGTCAAATACGGCGATACGTTCGTCTCGATCAGGGAAGACGATCCCTATACCATCGACCTGGCGCGTGCTCTGGTGCTGGTCCGCGAGAAGCAGGAAGCCGACGCCAAACGCTTGATTCAGGATTTTCCCGAAGCAGGCGTGAAAGTCCTGAACGGCCGTTACGGTCCATACATATCGGACGGCAACAAAAACGCCAAGGTGCCGAAGGACAAAGAGCCCGCTAAGCTGACCCTGCCGGAGTGCCAGGAACTTCTCGCCAAGGCGCCGGAGCGAAAAAAGCGCGGCAAAGCGGCAAGCAAAAAGAAAACCTCATCCAAGAAGAAGGCCAGCGCGAAAAGCAGCACCAAACAGCAGGACTGAGCGGGCGTTGAAGTGCGCGCTCATGCGTAAAGCTGGAGTTGAAGATGCGGTGCGCTTGCTCAAAGCAGGAGACGTTATCGCCTATCCCACCGAAGCGGTTTACGGCCTCGGATGCGATCCGGCGAACGACGCCGCACTGGCGAAACTGATCGTGTTGAAAAACCGCGCGCCTGATAAAGGCTTCATCCTCATCGCAGCGTCACTCGAGCAGCTGCGGCCCTGGTTGGGTGACGTGGATACGCAGACCCTGGCGCGTTGCACGGCGACCTGGCCCGGACCTACTACCTGGGTACTGCCCGCCAGACCCGGTCTGACACGCTTGTTGACCGGTGATCACGATACGCTTGCAGTACGTGTCACGGCACACCGCGAAGCGGCGGCGCTTTGCCGAGCGTACGGCTCAGCCCTGATTTCCACCAGCGCGAATCTCAGCGGTGCGCAGCCAGCACGCAGCGTCGCGGAACTCGAGGCTCAGTTCGGCGACAGCGTGGCTGTGGTGGTAACCGGCAAATTGGGCGACAGTGCACGTCCGACGCCGATACGCGACGCCCGCACGGGGCAGGCGTTGCGCGAGTAACGGGATTCATCTGACCATGGCTGACTTTGACGTCCAGGCTGTACACGACTACCTGCTGACCTTGCAGGACATGATCTGTGATGCTTTGCAACAACAGGAAGGCAGCGTGCGTTTCGACGAAGATGTCTGGGAACGGGGCGAGGGTGGCGGCGGACGCACCCGCGTAATCGCTGACGGTGACGTGCTGGAAAAGGCCGGCGTCAATTTCTCTAACGTGCGCGGCGCGCGTTTACCGCCCGCCGCCAGCGCCGCACGGCCCGAACTCGACGGACGTGCGTGGCAGGCTATGGGCCTGTCGCTGGTAATTCATCCGCGCAATCCGTTCGTACCGACTTCACATGCCAATGTACGCTTTTTCGTTGCGGAACAACTGGGCGAGGAACCGATCTGGTGGTTTGGCGGCGGCTTCGACCTGACACCTTACTACGGGTTTGCCGAGGACTGCGTGCACTGGCACGAGCATGCGCGACAGGCGTGTGTGCCATTGGGCGACGGCGCGTACGAAAAATACAAGCACTGGTGCGACGAGTATTTTTATCTGCGCCATCGCGACGAACCGCGCGGTATCGGGGGGCTGTTCTTCGACGATCTCAATCAGCCCGATTTCGGGACTTGTTTTACTTTCATGCGCAGTGTCGGTGATCACTACTGCGATGCTTTTCTGCCCATACTGCAGCGGCGCAAAGACACTCCCTACAGCGACCGGGAACGGCAGTTCCAACTGTACCGCCGTGGACGTTACGTGGAGTTCAACCTGATATACGATCGGGGCACCTTGTTCGGTTTGCAATCGGGCGGGCGGACTGAATCCATTCTCATGTCGCTGCCGCCCCTGGTCACCTGGCACTATGCGTATACACCCCAGCCAGGCACGCCGGAAGCCGAGCTCTACGACACGTTTCTGAAACCCAGGGATTGGCTGGCGACGGGTGCATAACCTCTTGCGCTGAGCGTCTCGCGCTCCGCCTGGCGCGGAGAGGGATTAATAGAGAGGAGAATATCAATTTGACACGCGAAAACTACGGCTGTCTTTGCTGCAACCCGATGCTTGCGGAGCTGTTCAGGATGAATCACCACGCAACGGAGTTGGCAGAGCAATGGGCGGCTTCCGACCATGCAACACACTGCTTCCACAGTGGCACTAACTTAAGCAGGCGTGACTTCGTCCGCGGCGGCGCGGCGTTAGCCGGCGCGGCGTTGGCCAGCGCGGCCGGTCTGACGCCGGTGGAGGCACAGGCGCAGGATACCGAGACTCGCGTCTTCACCGGCGGCACGATCCTTACGGTCGACAAGGACTTTTCCGAGGCTCAGGCGATTGCAGTTCACGGCAACAAGATTCTCGCCGTCGGCAACGAAGCTGATGTGCGCAAGGCGGCCGGCAACGGTGCCGAGGTCGTGGATCTCAACGGTCGCGTGATGCTGCCGGGCTTCGTGGACCCGCACACGCACATGATGTCCGGCAGCGCGATAGCGAGTCTCGGGGACTACGTCGGCGTCGCGAAGTTTGCGAAGACCGATGACGTCCTGAAGCATTTGACGGCGACGGCAGCGAAGGCGACGGCAGGCGCCTGGATCTTTGCGCGCAATTTCGACCCGACGCTCCAGGATGGCCCGGATGCGCTCACATTCAAGGAGCTCGATGCCGTTTCTACAGATCACCCAGTGTTTGTTTTGAACGCTTCGGGTCACTTGGCCTACGCCAACCGCAAAGCGTTCGAGGCGGCGGGCATCGACGAATCCGTCAAGAACCCGCCTGGGGCAGAATTCGTTCGCGGACCGGATGGCAAGCTGAACGGTACGCTGAAGAACAACGTCGCCTATCTTCAAGTGCTCCAAGCCAATCCGGCTCTGAGCCAGCTTGATCCGGTGAAGTCATTGGTAGCCATGACGGGAGATTTCGCCAAGTTGGGCCTGACTACCCTGAGTGACCTCGGGATGGGCGGATTGACCAATGGAGCGGGAGATTGGGCACTGTATCAAAAAGCCGGGGCTGATGGCGCGCTGAAAGCCCGTCTGCGTGTGTATCCCTTCTACACCTATGATGAGGCTTGGGACAAAGCCGGTGTCAGGGCTGGCGACGGCAACGCCATGGTGCGGATCGCAGGGTATAAGATTGTCGCCGACGGCTCGAACCAGGGTTTCACGGGACTGCAGCGTGAGGCATATCAGAACACGCATAACACCGGCCTCGCTTATACGACGACTGATGAGATGAAGCGCCTCATTCTCAAGCGAGGACGGCAGGGCTGGCCGCTGGCGATACACGGCAACGGCGACAAGGGCATCGACAATATTCTCGCTGCCTATCAGGCCGCGAGGGAGGAAGGTCTCGACCTGACCAGGCTGCGCCCGCGGATTGAGCACTGCTCGATCCTGCACGACGATCAAATTGCCCGCATGAAGGCACTCGGCGTCTCGGCCAGCTTCCTTATCGGTCACGTCCACTTCTGGGGCGTCGCAATGCGCGACAAGATCTTCGGCGAAGCGAAAGCGAAACTGCTGGATCGCGCGCGCAGCTGCGAAAAGGCCGGCGTTCGCTACACGGTGCATTCGGACTTCTTTGTCACTGATCCCGACCCGCTGCACATGATCGAAATGGCCGTAACCCGCCGAACCTGGAAGGAGCCGGATTATGTGCTGGCACCTGATGAAACTGTCTCGGTAGAATCCGCGATCCGCGCCGTGACGTCCGAGGCTGCCTGGCAACTGAGCTCCGAGCACGAAGTCGGCAGTCTCGAAGTGGGCAAGTTCGCCGACATGGTCATCCTCGACAAGGATCCGCGCAAGGTCGCGCCGGAAACAATCAAGAACATCAAGGTCCTCGAAACCTTTACGGATGGCACGCAGGTGTTTGAGGCTTGAGATCTTGTACCACGAACTGACTTGTGCAACGCAGCACAGCCCGTTCCCGATTTCCTGTGTCGAGCTTCGCACCGTCAACGGCGCGTTGATGGAGTGCCGGTGACATCTATCGCTTTTCGTCTACACTATCTTTCTTGAGGCCTGATTTAGTCATTGCGCTGATGCAATGCGCGGGAAAAGGGCTGCCGCCATCATGGCACAGGAAGACAGGCGGGCCGCGATCGAGAGCCTGTGGCATGCGGTGGTCGCCGTCGATACACGCTACCGCGTTTTTTACCCGGGCGTAGCGATTAGGAGGTCGTCTCGACCGGCGCGCGATCAACTCAACCAGCGGGCAATATCCCTGGCGAAGTAGGTCAGAACCCCGTCGGCGCCGGCGCGTTTGATGCCGGTGGTAGCTTCCAGAACGCAGGCTTTCTCGTCCAGCCAGCCATTCAGACCGGCCGCTTTGAACATGGCGTATTCGCCGCTTACCTGATACGCGAAGGTGGGCACGCCGAATTCGTCTTTCACTCGGCGAATGATGTCCAGGTACGGCAACCCCGGCTTCACCATCACCATATCTGCACCTTCGGCGAGATCCAGGGCGACTTCGTGCAGCGATTCGTTGCTGTTGGCGGGATCCATCTGGTAGCTGTATTTATCGCCGCCGGCCAGATTTTCTGCCGAGCCGACGGCATCGCGAAATGGTCCGTAGAAACTGGACGCGTACTTGGCGGAGTACGCCAGGATCCGGGTATTTACCAAACCGGCTGTTTCCAGCGCTTCGCGAATCGCCCCGATGCGACCGTCCTGCATGTCTGAGGGTGCGACGATATCCACGCCGGCCGCGGCATGGCAGACGGCCTGTTTGACCAGTACCTCCACCGTCTGGTCGTTGACAACGTAGCCCGTCGCGTCGATCAAACCGTCCTGCCCATGCGAGGTGTAAGGGTCCAGGGCAACATCGGTAATCACTCCCAGCGCGGGCTGTGCCGACTTGAGCGCCCGTACGACCTCCGGCACCAGCCCGTCCGGGTTGTAGGCCTCCTCGGCGAACTCGCTGCGGCGCGACTGATCGACCACCGGGAACAAGGCTATCGCGGGGATGCCCAGCGCCGCGACCGTGGCCGCTTCCTCGAGCAGCAGATCCAGGCTCAGGCGCTCTATGCCCGGCATGGAAGGCACCGCTTCGCGCCGCCCCTGGCCTTCCAGGACGAACACCGGATAGATCAGATCGTCAGGCGTGAGCACAGTTTCGCGCATCATGCGCCGTGAGAAGCTATCGCGGCGCATGCGCCGCGGTCTGGTTTTCGGATAGTTACGCATAACCTGCCAAAGTATATATCACCGGCGTGGGGTAGAAATCACCACGGCGATATAATTGCCGGGTGACACAACAGCCCGAACAACCCGCACGACAATGCTGCCTGTTGCTGGCCGTGGTCGGTAACCCGATCGCGCACAGTAAATCGCCGCAGATTCACAAGGCATTTGGCGAGCAGCTGGGTATCGATGTCGATTACCGCAAAACGCTGGCGGAAATCGGCGCATTCGCCAGCTGCGTGGCTGAACTGCGTGCAAACGGCGCGCGCGGCTGCAATGTCACGATACCGTTCAAACAGGACGCTTTCGAATACTGCGATCGACTCTCGGAACGGGCAGCGCAGGCGGGCGCCGTGAACACCTTGATATTCGATACGGAGGTTTGCCGCGGTGACAACACCGACGGCTTCGGCCTGGTGCACGACCTGGTGAACAATCTGCACGTTGCGATAGGCGGAAGACGCATCCTGGTACTGGGCGCCGGCGGCGCCACCAGAGGTGTCCTCGCGCCGTTGCTGGCCCAAGGGCCGCAATCCCTCCACGTCGCCAATCGCACTGCGGGGAAGGCCCGGACGCTGATCGAGTTGTTCGCCGATGCCGGAAACCTGTCGAGCAGCGGGCTGGCGGATATCCCGGAACGCGACTTCGATCTGATCATCAATGCGACAGCCGCAAGCCTCGGTCAGTCGCTGCCACCACTGCCCGATACGCTGCTGCGCAACGGCGGCGCGGTCTACGATCTGGTCTACGCCGAGGCCGGGACACCCTTTCTACACTGGGGTGAACAGGCGGGCGCCTCGCTCGCCGCCGACGGTCTCGGCATGCTGGTCGAGCAGGCGGCGGAATCATTTTTCCTGTGGACGGGCAGGCGACCACGCACCGCCGAGGTGCTCGAGGCAATGCGGGCACGGCCCGTGAAGTAGTCACCGCCAGTCCCTGACAATCGGACAGAATATCTTGACATAACTAGTTTTATAGTTATATTGACATGCATGAACGAAGGAACCGCCGTCAGCGCGCTGGCCGCGCTTGGTCACGAAGCCAGGCTGCGAATCTTCCGTCTCCTGGTGCGCGCCGGGCACGAGGGTCTGAACATCGGCGAAATCGGCCACCTGGTCGGGCTGCCCGCATCCACTCTGGCACACCATCTGCGCGCGCTGGTGGACGTCGGGCTCGTAACCCAGCAACGGCACAGTCGCCAGGTAATCAACCGCGCCGACTTCGATGTGATGAATGGCGTGCTGGCATTCGTCGCCGAAGAGTGCTGCAAAGGCATCAGCCTCGTGGAGGACGATGTGGCATGACGCGACGGGTTTTCCTGCCGGCAATTAAAACGACCGCTGCAGGGCTGTCCTCATGACGGAGCTGGCGCTCAAGATTCGCCGCCTCGGCACCGACGCACTGGGAATCGACCGCGTGTTGCTCGTGCTTGTCACGCTGTTCGGCGTGATCGCGCTGCTGACGCCCGACGCGCTCGTCGAGGCCCTGGTTTTTGTCGCCGGTTCGCTGCTCTGGATTGCGCCTTTCCTGCTGCTGTCCGTGGCTGTTGCGGCCTATGCTTCGGCAAGCGGTGCCGACAAGCTCATTGCCCTGGCGTTCCAGGGGCGCCCACTTCGCATGGTCGCGGTCGCGGCACTGTTCGGCGCGCTTTCCCCTTTCTGTTCGTGCGGTGTGATCCCGATCATTGCCAGCCTGCTCGCCGCCGGGGTACCCCTGGCACCGGTGATGGCGTTCTGGGTTGCCTCACCGCTGATGGATCCGGAGATGTTCATTCTCAGCAGCGCGGCGCTTGGCGTGCCGTTCACCGTCGCCAAGACGCTGGCAGCGGTTGGTATCGGGTTGCTTGCCGGCTATGCGACCCACCTGCTCGGCGCCGCCGGGCTGCTGGCCTCGCCCTTGCGGGCGGCGCCGGCGGACAGTTGCGCGACGGGTTGCAACAGCGGCTGCGGACCCGCCAACGAACCGCGGGTCGTGTGGCGTTTCTGGTCCGACGACGAGCGGCGGCGTAAATTCAGACGCTCGGCACTGGAGACCGGCTGGTTCCTGGGCAAATGGCTTACGCTGGCGTTCGCCATCGAGAGCCAGATGGTCGAGTATGTGCCTGCCGATCTGATCGTGACCCACCTTGGTACCACGCAATGGTGGACGCTGCCGGCCGCGGTTCTTGCCGGCGTGCCCGCCTACCTGAATGGCTACGCTGCGATCCCGTTGATGGCGCGGCTGATCGAGATGGGCATGGCACCCGGCGCGGCACTGGCCTTTCTGCTGGCCGGCGGCATCACCAGCATCCCGGCTGCGATCGCCGTGTGGGTGCTGGTGCGGGCACGGGTGTTCGCCTGGTATCTGGTTCTCGCCGCCAGCGGTTCGCTGCTGGCCGGGCTGATCTACCAGGCTGTCGCCTGACAAACCAGCGTGGCGTCGCCACAAACCCTCAGGCTGCGTACGCGGGCTCGTTACCCGTTTTCCACTTGATATTGCAGCCGAGACTGGCTTTCTGATCTGCGCTCGGGGCGTTACCGGCAAGCACTGCGTCAGCCGCAGCACGCAGGTCTGCTCCCGTTACCGGCACGTCGTTGTTCGGCCGCGCGTCATCGAACTGCCCGCGGTAGACCAGTTTATGGGAGGCGTCGAAGAGAAAGAAGTCCGGTGTGCACGCCGCCTGATAGGCAGCCGCAACGGTCTGATCGTCGTCGAACAGATACGGGAATTCGTAACCGAACTGTTTCACGTCGGCGATCATTTTCTCAGGACTGTCGTCGCCATAGGTCGTCACGTCGTTAGCGTTGATCGCGACGAATCCCAAACCGCGTCCGGCGTACTCGCGCGCGAATACGCTCAAGCCTTCCTTGATGCGCTTGACGTACGGACAGTGGTTACAGATAAACGCAACCACCACCGGCGCGCCGGCATAATCCTGCAGTGAGACCGTGTTACCGGT
>Ga0224508_10004690_pt1 | contig 11119 bp, 10 predicted proteins | sample SF_Jan12_sed_USG_4_FD_170157 | JGI IMG/M metagenome (GOLD analysis project Ga0224508, IMG submission 170157) | Sediment microbial communities from San Francisco Bay, California, United States - SF_Jan12_sed_USGS_21 | ecosystem: Environmental > Aquatic > Marine > Sediment | place: USA...
CACAAAGTCTGACGATCCCACCGGCGCTGTGAACGAACGCTACCTTGGTGCCGCGAAACAAGCGATCTACTTGATCCGGCCCGACCAACATGTGGCGGCGCGCTGGGCGTCGGCGGATGCAGCGAGTGTCCGCTCAGCGGTTCGAACAGCAATTGCGAAAGGCAACTGATCCATGGATTTGAACCTCGCGGCGAATATCCCGGACCCAGATGGTTTTTATGATGAGCTGCTGGGCGTCCACCACGAGCTCAACAAAGCCGAAAGCGATGCGTTGAACGCGCGCCTGGTTTTGATTTTGGCCAATCATATTGGCGATCGCGATATCCTGCGCCAAGCCATGAAAGCCGCCAAACAAAGCTAGTTAATAAGGGTCACCTCGACACGCGCATGCCGCGCGCCGATCCGGACACGGAACCGCCTAATCGCGACACATAGGATTGTCGTATTTGAGCAAGACGCCGGAACCGCCAGCTCTAACCCTTCTCACAAACGGCGTGCGCGAGGACGCGATGACCAACGGCGCGGATCCTGAACCGATGAGCCGGGATTGGAATTACCATCCCGATCTGCCGTTGGCCGATTCGTCAGTATTCAGATGGCCGCCTGAACCACGCTTTTTGGCGCGTTGGTTGGTGCGCAACTGGCTGATGCTGAGCGAGCGGGTTGTGATGGTGCTGCTCGCCGTCACTTGCTGGTCGTTATTCTATCCGTCGCTCGATACCGCGCGGACTTTCGCGTTCGGTTGGGTCTTTCAGGTGTGGCTCGTCAATATGGGTTTGATGGTCGTGATTGCCGGTGGCCTTCACTGGTATTTCTATCTGCGCCGTGGCCAGGGCAAAGCGCTGAAGTTCGATCGCCGGGATCAGGCACGCAGTAACCGACTGTGGGAATTCTCGAACCAGGTCTATGACAACATGTTCTGGTCGCTGGGCAGCGGCGTCGTGCAGCTGACGCTGTATCAGGCCGTGATAATGTGGATGATGGCAAACGGCTATGCCCCAACAATCGCCTTGGCCTCGAACCCGGTGCTATTTGTCGCTGGGCTTGTGCTTTTGCCAATTTGGTCTGCTTTTCATTTCTATTGGGCGCATCGGCTTTTGCACATTCCATTCATCTACAAACACGTCCATTCGGTGCATCATCGCAACGTCAACATTGGCCCGTGGTCAGGTTTGTCTATGCATCCTGTTGAACACTCAATCTACCTTTCATCGCTGCTGATCCACTGTGTGGTTCCAAGCCATCCGATCCACCTTTTTTTCCATGTCATCTATCTCGGGCCGGGTGCCGCTATGACGCACGCAGGCTACGAAGATCTGCTGATCAAGGATCGACGGCGGTTGGCGCTGGGGACGTTCTATCATCAGCTGCATCACCGATTTTACGAGTGCAACTACGGCAATCAAGAGATGCCGTGGGATCGGTGGTTCGGCACCTTTCATGACGGCAGTGAAGACGGCACCAAAGCCACGCGGGCTCGAAAAAAGCGAATGCATTCGAACATTTGAAACACCTACGAAACATGTCTTGAATTTGGTGCCTGTCTCCGGCCTCATCGGAAAATTTTTTCATTCCCCATTTACAAATATAGCGGTTTCGTGGCTGGACATTTCGACACTACCGCCAGAATTTGGCCGTTAGTTCGTATGATGGGAATGCAACGGCGAACTGCCGACAAGTAGGCGATCCGCCGCCGGAAACGGGAGAATAGTATGCACAAGCACTTCGAAGCTTTTGAGCCGACGGCGGCAAACAATGTAGTGCTGACCCCGATCTCTTTTCTGGACCGGGCCGCGGCGCTGCACGGCGCTCGCACGGCTGTCATTTACGGCGATCTGCGGCGGACGTGGAGCGAAACTGCGCAGCGAGTTCACAAAATCGCCTGCGGGCTGCGGCGGCTTGGCATTGGCAAAGGGGACACGGTTTCCGTCATCTGTCCGAATATTCCGGAACTGCTCGAGTTGCATTTCGCAGTGCCGCTTTCAGGTGGCGTTCTCAATGCGATCAATACCAGGCTCGAAGCCGAGACAATCGCCTATATCCTTGATCATGCCGACGCGAAGATTGTTATTGTCGACCGCGAGTACTCGCCGCTACTTGCCCAAGCGTTTGATCGCATGGGGCATGAGTTACCCGTGATCGAAATCGAGGACGCCCTGGCCGACAGTGGCGAAAGCCTCGGCGGCACAAATTATGAAGACCTTTTGACGGGGCCGCAGAATGATCTTCTGCCAATCGAGGACGAGTGGCAGGCAATTGCATTGAATTATACGTCTGGTACTTCGGGACGCCCGAAAGGCGTCGTGTATCATCATCGCGGCGCCTATCTCATAGCGCTTGGCACTGTGGCCGCCTGGCCAATGCCGCATTACCCCGTCTATCTGTCCGTGGTGCCGATGTTCCACTGCAATGGCTGGGGACATCCCTGGGTCACGGCGATTGTCGGTGCGACAGTGGTATTTACACGCGCGCCGGTAGCGTCGCGAATGCTCGACGCAATCCGCGAGCACAAAGTCACGCATTTCGGCGCCGCGCCCATTATTCTTCAGATGCTTGCCGAAGCAGAGAACGCGCCGAACGAGCCATTTGATCCGCCGATCCACGTTTTTACGGCCGGCGCACCGCCGCCGCCTTCGGTTCTGGAGAAGACAAGGGTGATGGGGATGGACGTTACGCATGTCTACGGGCTCACAGAGACCTACGGCCACATTTCCCAGTGTCTTTGGCAGGAAGAATGGTCCGATTTGCCGCCTGCGGAGCAGGCTCGCTTTCAAGCGCGGCAGGGAATTGCCATGCCGATGGTCGAGGCAGTCAATGTACTTGATGCAAATACCGGACTTGAGGTGCCGCGCGACGGCGAAACCCAAGGCGAAATTGCGATCCGCGGAAACGTCGTAATGAAAGGCTACTACAAGAATACCGAAGCTACCGCCGAAGCGTTTCGGGACGGCTGGTTTTGGTCCGGCGACGGCGCTGTCGTTCATCCAGACGGCAACATCCAGATCCGTGACCGATTAAAGGATGTCATAATCTCGGGCGGCGAAAATATTTCGTCCGTTGAAGTCGAAGCCGTGCTTTACCGGCATCCCGCTGTGCAGGCGGCAGCCGTGGTGGCAAAGCAGGATCCGAAATGGGGCGAGGTGCCGTGTGCTTTTGTTGAGCTTCGCGATGGTATGGTGGCGGAAGAAGACGAGATCATCGCGTTTTGCCGCGAGCATCTTGCAGGCTTCAAAACGCCAAAGGCCTGTGTGTTCGGCGAATTACCCAAAACCTCGACCGGAAAGATCCAGAAATTCCGTCTTCGCGAAAGCGTAAAGTCGATGGATTCCTAAATGCATTCGGTATCATTGTCCCGGCGTCTTCGCAGTACACCCTTTACGGCTGGGGTCGAGGCGGCAGGTGTTAAAAGCTACACCAACTACAACCACATGCTTTTGCCGACTGTATTCGATAGCGTAGAGAGTGACTATCGCCACCTGAAAAACCACGTCCAGGTTTGGGACGTTTCCTGCGAGCGGCAGGTTGAACTTGTTGGCCCCGATGCTGATCGGCTAATGCAGTTGCTGACCCCGCGCGACCTGCGCGGGACTAAGGACGATCAGTGCTGTTATGTGCCAATCGTTGATAACGCAGGTGGCATGTTAAACGATCCGGTGGCGATCAAACGCAATGACAATTGCTGGTGGATATCGATCGCCGACAGCGACCTGCTTTTGTGGGTCAAAGGCGTCGCGCTGGGACTGAAGTTAGACGTGTCGGTGCACGAGCCCGACGTCTCGCCGCTTGCCGTTCAGGGACCGAAGGCGACCGAACTCATGGCGCGTGTTTTCGGTGATCGGGTTCGCGATATCAGGTTTTTCCGATACCTGGCGCTGCCCTTCAACGGAACTGAGTTTGTCGTTGCGCGATCAGGGTATTCGAAGCAGGGCGGATTTGAGATCTATGTCGAGGGAAGCCCACACGGCATGCCGATTTGGCGGGCGCTGTTCGATGCGGGCGCAGATCTGAATGTTCGCGCTGGCTGCCCCAATCTTATCGAAAGGATCGAAGGCGGGCTCTTAAGCTACGGAAACGATATGACACTTGAAAATAATCCCTTCGAGTGTGGACTTGGTAAATTTTGCACGCTGGCTGAGGACATCGACTGCATCGGCAAATACTCGCTTCAGCGCATCCGTGATCAGGGCCCAACACGCATGATCCGACCGATTGCATTTGATGGTCCGGCAATTGCCGGACCGCGGGAGCCTTGGTCGCTTTATGTGGGCGATCACCAGGCCGGGCAAATAACTTCCGCCGCCTGGTCGCCGGATTTTCAAACCAATGTCTCGATTGGAATGATTGAAATCAATCACTGTGATGCCGGGACAGAATTCAAACTAGAGACGTCGAGCGGGCCGCGCAGGGCCATTGTTCAAGAGGCTTTCTGGGTATGACAGATGTCGACTACGCCAAATAGTCTATTGAAAGTAATGAATATTGTACGCGCGACGGCCGACCTCCAAGCGTCTGCCTTTGAAGAACGAAAAAGGAGCTAACAAAATGTCCGCCACTCCAGACTTCTCAAGATTTGAGAAGCTTTCGGTCAAAGCTGACGCTGATGGCGTTTGGGTTGTTACCCTCAATCGGCCGGAGAAGCGCAATGCGTTGGATGAAGCAACCATTGAAGAGTTGGTCGATCTTTTCGCGACCGCCCCGCGCACCGGTGCTAAATCGATTGTGCTTGCCGGTGCGGGAGACCACTTTTGCGCCGGCCTGGATCTTGTCGAGCACCACAAGGAGGACCGGAGCCCGGCCGATTTCATGCATGTTTGCCTTCGCTGGCACGAAGCGTTCAATAAAATGGAATATGGCGGAGTTCCAATTATTGCGGCCCTCAAAGGGGCAGTTGTCGGCGGTGGGCTTGAGCTTGCAAGTGCCGCTCATATTCGGGTCGCGGATGCCTCGACCTATTTCGCACTGCCTGAGGGTCAGCGGGGGCTGTTTACTGGCGGCGGCGCGACAATCCGCGTTGCCGATCTGGTCGGCAAGTCGCGGATGATCGACATGATGCTGACGGGACGTGTGTATCAAGGCCAGGAAGCAATCGATCTTGGCCTCGCGCAATATTTGGTCGAGGGTTCAAGCCTGGACACGGCGATGGATCTCGCCAAGCTTGCGGCAGCAAATTTGCCACTGACAAACTTTGCGATTTGTTCGGCGATTAGCCACATGCAAAACATGTCTGCGCTTGATGCCGCGTACGCAGAAGCCGTGGTTGCTGGAGTTGTCAACACGCAGGTTGATGCCAGGGGCCGTCTGGAGGCATTCGCAAACAAGACCGCCGCTCGTGTCAGACCGAACAGCTAGCCGCATAAGTCTTTCTTGCACACTGTGATTCTGATCGATATGCCGACCGCGTAATATGTGACTCTTAATCCCGCGGCAGGGTCGCGCAATTCATCGGTTCCGTAATCTGGCACGGGTGGAAAACGGCCCGCTTCCTATCTCAAGGAACTTCACATGCAGGACGCCCGCAAATTTTACGTCAATGGTCAATGGGTTGCACCCATCGACGGACGCGATTTTCCCGTCATTGACCCATCGACCGAAGAGCCGTTTGCAACAATTTCGCTGGGGGGGCAGGCTGATACAGATGCAGCCGTTGGCGCGGCAAAGGCGGCATTTCCGCGTTGGCGCAAATCCAGCAAGGCAGAGCGTCTGGAGCTCATGGAGTCGATTCTTGCGGTGTATTTGCGTCGTTCAGATGAACTGGCCGCGATTATCAGCCGCGAGATGGGTGCGCCGATTGACATGGCGAAAACACAGCAATCGGGGACCGGAAGCACACACATCAAGGCGTTTATCCATGCACTGAAGGATTTCGAGTTTGAACGTGAATTGCGCCCAAATGCACCGGATACGCGGATTATTTATGAGCCAATTGGTGTCTGCGGCCTGATCACGCCCTGGAACTGGCCGATGAACCAAACGGCACTGAAAGTTATGCCGGCCATCGCGACCGGTTGCACGATGGTCCTTAAACCATCCGAACAATCGCCGCTTTCATCTACTTTTCTATCAGAGATTTTGGACGAAGCTGGCGTGCCGGCAGGTGTTTACAATATGCTGCACGGCGATGGACCGAGTGTCGGTAGTCAGCTTTCGTCGCACAAAGACGTTGATATGGTAAGTTTCACCGGCTCCACTCGCGCCGGGCGTGCAATTACGATTGCCGCCGCCGAGACGATCAAGCGGGTTAGTCTTGAACTGGGTGGAAAAGGCGCAAATCTGGTCTTTGCCGACGCGCCGGAAAACGCTGTCAGAAACGGGATTTCCCGCTGCTTCAACAACACCGGCCAGTCCTGCAATGCTCCGACGCGAATGCTGGTTGAGCGGCCGAGATACGATCAAGCTGTCGAAGAAGCCAGGGCGGCCGCCGAGGCCACGTCTGTAAATTCTTCATCAAAAGAGGGGACCCACATAGGCCCGCTCGTCTCGGAAATGCAATTCAACAAAGTCCAGGATTTGATTCAGGTCGGAATTGACGAGGGTGCGCGGCTGGTTGCCGGCGGCCTCGGTCGCCCAGAGGGCTTGAATCGCGGCTATTTTGTGCGGCCAACAATATTTGCCGACTGCACAAACGATATGCAGATCATGCGGGAGGAGATATTTGGTCCCGTCATGTCAATGATGCCCTTTGACACCGAAGATGAAGCAATCGCCATCGCGAACGACACCGAATATGGGTTGACCAATTATATTCAGACAACAGACCCTGAACGCGCACGCCGAGTTGCGCGAGAGCTTCGGTCGGGAATGGTCGATATCAATGGCAAGGCCCGCGGCTCCGGTTCACCGTTCGGTGGAATGAAACAATCCGGAAATGGTCGCGAAGGCGGTGTCTGGGGGATTGAAGAATTTCTCGAGGTTCGCGCAATTGGCGGCTGGCCAGTTGACGAATAGCTGAGTTCGCCTCTTCGGCGGCGATGCCAACGTCAAGCCGCTGCGTCAGCGTATTCCGGTTGCGTTTTTGCGCCGGTGATATAGGCGACAACATCTTCGCCATTGGTATCCTCTTTGCGAAGATTGGCGCAGATACGACCCCGACGGAACACGATGATACGGTCGACCAAGTCCATTACCTGACGCATATTGTGGCTGACTAGGATCAGCGGTTCGCCTGCCTCTTTGAGCGTACGGATAATGTTTTCAACTTGCGCCGTTTCCTGCACGCCTAGTGCTGCTGTTGGCTCATCCATTATCGTCAAGCGCGAATGGAATGTCGCGGTGCGTGCGATGGCGACACACTGCCGCTGACCGCCCGACATATTGCGGATCGTGTTCTTGATGTTGGGGATTTTCACGCCGGTCTTCTCGAGCCCGGCCAACGTCGCCTTTCGCATTGCCTTGTAGTCAAGGAACCGGAACGGCCCGAGCCAATCCGCGAAGGTCTTTTCGCGACCCAGAAAGAGATTGTCCGGCACGTCGAGGTCGTCGGCAAGTGCCAGCGTCTGAAACACGGTTTCAATCCCGGCTTCACGCGCATCTAGCGGGCCAGCAAAACTAACTTCTTCGCCGTAAAGCCAGACATCGCCGCGCGTTCTCTGTTCCACACCAGTAATCTGACGTACGAATGTAGATTTTCCAGCACCGTTGTCGCCCATGATGGCGATATGTTCGCCCTTCTTCATCTCGAAATTGGCGCCCTCAAGAGCATGAACCCCGCCGTAATACTTTGTGAGGTCTTGGGTTCTCAGAACAACTTCGTCGCTCATCTTGTACTCTCCCAAACTACGCGCGATTTCGCTGGCGGTATTGGTCTAAGATCACCGCCGCAATGATGATGCCGCCCATGGCCATCAACTGATATGACCCGTCCAATTTGACGAAGGTGAAGCCGGAACGAATAACCCCGAGCACCATGGCGCCGAGGACAGTGCCGATGATCGATCCACGGCCCCCGGTTAAACTGATGCCACCGATGACCGCCATGGCGATGGCAAAGAGTTCGTAGAACTCCCCCATGCCCGCTTGTGCCGTTGAAGCTTTCGCGCTTAGAACGACGCCCGCGAATGCCGCAAGCATGGATGCGATCATGTAGACCATAACCTTGTGGCGCCTGACGTTGATGCCCGACATGCGCGCGGCTTCTTCGTTCGAGCCAATCGCATAAGTGTGTTTGCCGTATACTGTATAGCGTAGGATGATGTGAAAGATCACCGCCAGTGACAGAAACCAAACCACTGGCATCATGCCAGAGCCGATAAACTTGTAGCTCTCGGTCGGAAAGGAAACGGGCCGTCCTGCGGACCACCACAGCGCGATGCCCCGGCAGATCAGGAACATGCCGAGTGTGGCGATAAATGGTGGAATCCGGAAATAGGCGACAAACGTTCCGTTTATTGCCCCAATCATGGCCCCAAACAAAAGCCCAACGACGACCGGCACTATCACAGGCAAATCCATGGCCCAGAGGCCGAAGATCGCCTTGGGGTTCGGGTTGCCATTCACCAGCTCGGTTTGTGCGAAACTCATTGCAATCATCGCCGTCGCGGCGACAAGCGGGCCGGAACTAAGGTCAATTCCAGCCGTGATGATAACCTGCGTCACGCCAAGTGCGATGATCCCGATAATTGCAACTTGTAGGATAATGATCTGCAGCCGCGCTTCGTTGAAAATTGTGTCAAACCGGCCCCGTGTATCAAAAAGGAAACTCTGGCCGTTCATGTAGGGCAGAATCTGTCCCAAAATTTCAAAAATTATGACGATAATTAACAGCGCAAAGAAGATGTTCATTTCATTTGGCCAGGACCGTTTGGTCTTATCGAAAGTCAGCCCGCCAACGCCGTGGCTCGTATCTGTCATTTGCGTCAGATCCCCGTTTTTGCCCGCCAGTTTGTGGGGCGGCCACTTTGAATTCCGTGGCGGTAATAGAAAGCCGCCACGGAAAAGCTCGACTAACTTAGTTCTTGCTGAGGAAGTCGCCCATGTTGGCCGGAGTCACCAGTACGAACGGGATGTAGACCTTTTGGTCGACTGCCATTCCCTTGACTAGTGCCAACGCCGTATCGACCGAGCCTGCCCCCTGACCGAACGCATCCTGGAAAACTGTTACGTCATAGTCTCCAGACTGCATTGTAAGCAAGGCGTCCTGGCTGGCGTCAACGCCACCAACTTGAACGGAAGCCATGTCCATGCCCGCAGCTTTCATCGCCTGGATCGCGCCAATGGCCATTTCGTCATTGTTGGCCAGAACGAAGTCAAACGGCTCGCCCGACGACATCCAGTTGGTCATAAGGTCTTGCGCTTCGTCGCGCGACCAGTTGGCGGTCTGTTCGTCGATGATGGTCATGAAGTTGCACATATCCATGCCGATCACATCGTGAACGTCTTTCGAACGCTGAACAGCGGCCTGGTTCGACAGTTGACCGTTCATCAGGTAGCCGCGTGCGCCGCCGGCTTTGCCGTCTGCACGCAAGTTGTTGCAGATCTGGAATGCCGAAAGCGTGCCGGACTCGATTTCGTTCGAAGCCACGAAAGCCTGGGTCGGCGGCAGGTCGTTCACGTTGTCCGGCTCGCGGTTAACGAAAACCAGCGGCGTACCGCCGGCAGCTTCGGTAATAGCTGCGCCGGCCGACGTATCGACGATGTTCACGATAATTGCGTCAACGCCCGATGCGACAAAATTCTTCACCTGGTCGATCTGTTTGGCGAGGTCGTCAGTGGCGTCTTCCATTTGCAAGCTGACACCATCGAGGCTGTCGGCGTGCTCTGTCATGCCATTGCGCATAACAGTTAGCCAGTTATCGTCGAAACGAGAGATTGTCGCGCCGATTTCCTGAGCCATTGCCGTAGTTGCAAGAAGCGAGGCTAGCCCCGCAAAGATAAGAGTTTTTTTCATTGATACCTCCCAGTGTGGTGTCCGGCGCACCCTATCCATTGTGCCGGAGACCCGCCAATTGAGGCGGAAATTCAGTTTCTTTTCAAGCGGCAATCGCCGCGAGTTCGTCGCGTAGGTAATTCATGGATGCTGCTATGGCAGTTCCAGGGTCGTCCAACGCATGAATTTCAGGCGCAAATGGTTCGAACGAAATCGGGCCATCGAAGCCGCGCGAAAGAAGCGAACGAAGTTGCACGACATTGCCCAATCGATCAGAGGTGTCGACGAGACCACGGTGTTCGTCCCTCATGACGGTTCGCGACAAATTGGGCTCAGCGACACCGGACACATGAACAATTGCCGTTTCGATAGGATAGATTTCGGTCTCTCCACTAAGGCAGTGATGAAACGTATCATGGATTAGCCGAAAAGTTTCGGTTCCGCCGACGTTTCCAATAGCTTCCAACGCTTCTGATTTTAGGCGAAGTGTCGAACTTTCAAAACCTAGCGGCTCGACAAAACCTAGAAGGTTAGCCTCTTCAAGAAGTGGCTTTAGTGCAGTCAATGCGTACAGCAATCGCGCCTTTGCGTCCGAATATTCGCGATGAGGACCACCATTGCGGGGGATTAGGCTTACGCCTTCCGCGCCGCAGGACCGAGCCTCGGAAATTGTTTTTTCCGCTTCAGGCATCCGGTCATCAGTCAATTCGTTAAAGGCCTTGATCTCTGCTAATGCCAAGATTCTTTGGCCATTTTCTTCGGCCGCGTTTTTTGCCGCATTCGCGGTTTCGCCGTTGAACAGGGGTGCAGCGAGGTCATTGCGGAATTCCACACCAACGCAGCCTAACTCGGCCGAAAATGACAGGAGCGCGTCAAAGCGCATGCTCGGTACCGCCATGTGATTGACAGCCATAGGCAGCATCGGAATCTCCCCGCGGACCGGTGCTACTCGCCGATCTCACCCATTAGTTTTGCAACCGGTTGCAAAGTTTGTCGAGTCAATTATGGAGTGCTTTGCTATCCGTTACACCGAGAATCTGGGAATGACTGAACCAAAAGAGGGTTAAACTTATTAATATCAAGATTTTATGCTTGAAAGCTCTATTTGAATTGGCTCGGATATGAAACGTCGAAGATGGCTTGATCGGTGATAAATTGGATCAGTACCGAACTCCCATCCGAGATCATCGCTGTTGCCGGCGCCATTAATCTGGCACAAATTCGCGTTGTGGACAGGATCCGAATTCCCAAGGGGCA
>Ga0224508_10004691_pt1 | contig 11110 bp, 13 predicted proteins | sample SF_Jan12_sed_USG_4_FD_170157 | JGI IMG/M metagenome (GOLD analysis project Ga0224508, IMG submission 170157) | Sediment microbial communities from San Francisco Bay, California, United States - SF_Jan12_sed_USGS_21 | ecosystem: Environmental > Aquatic > Marine > Sediment | place: USA...
AGGCGGTAAAACACCACTAATGCTCGCTTCAAGCATGGGTAGCATTAGCACAGTCCGTTCACTCTTAGAACTCGGTGCCAATATAAACCTTGTCTCTAAAGAAAAAATGACAGCATTAGATTACGCGCGCGAAATTAACAACGAATCTATAATTGCCTTATTACAGATTGATAAAACACAAGTTACATCCCAATCCTCAGACAATCAGTTGATTGCTACAATTCAGCTTTATTTAAATAGGCTTGGATATATAGCAGGAGATGTGGATGGCATTTACGGGGATAAAACTAGAACATCACTAAAACAGTTTTCAATTGATTTTGAACAAAACTATCTTGCAGAAATCTCAGAACGTCAAATTGAAACATTATTTAATGCTATGTCGGGAAATGAAATTGCAAAGGCCACAAACTCAGCAGACACAAGCATCAAAAGAAAAAATGATTTAGTCGAGATAGTACCCACCGAAGTAATCGAAGATTTGACAATTTCAGAAACCGAAGTGATTAATTCTGCTAAATAAGAAGTAATGGTGGGCCGTGACAGATTCGAACTGTCGACCATTCGGTTAAAAGCCGAGTGCTCTACCAGCTGAGCTAACGGCCCACGCGAAGCGCGATATCCTACCGGAATTTTCTATAAAGCTCCATGCGTTTACCTATCCACTTCTGGCTAGTTTATAACTAGTGTATTTAGTTGGCATATCTAGTGGGATCTGTAATTCCTGCATCTTTAAAGCCTTGCTTGCGAAAATTGCAAGAATCACAGCTGCCACAAGCTTTACCTAACTCATCTGCTAAATAGCAGGAAACGGTATTTGCATAATCCACATCAAGCTGATTACCTAACTTAATGATGTCAGCCTTAGATAATAAAATTAATGGAGCGTGAATTTTGAGCTTATTGCCCTCAATTCCTGCTTTGGTCGCTAAATTGGCCATGCATTCATACGCCTGTATGAATTCTGGCCTACAGTCTGGATAACCAGAATAATCAACTGCATTAACACCAATAAATATATCTTCAACCTGTAGTACTTCTGCCCAAGCCAATGCGATTGATAAAAATACAGTGTTTCGCGCGGGAACATATGTTACCGGAATACCTGTTGTAGATATCAGGTCATCTTGAGGAACTCTGATTTTATGATCAGTTAAAGCAGAGCCTTTAAAAGTAGCAAGATCGATTTCAAAGACTTTATGCTCAACAACTTTAGCTAATTTTGCAATTTTAGTTGCTGCAACAAGTTCAGCACTATGACGTTGACCATAAGAAAAACTCAATGCATAGCATTCAAACTCCTTGGATTGAGCAATAGCTAATGTTGTTGCAGAGTCTAGCCCTCCAGATAGAAGAACAATTGCTTGTTTATGATTAGTCAAGTTCTGAGAATTTTAAGTGCGAATATTCTGGTTTATCTGATTTTTATTTACCAGGTACATTACCCCAAAGTATTTTATGTAGCTGCAATTGAAAGCGCACATCTAACTGATCTTGCACAATCCATTCTGCGAGTTGTTTAGCCTCAAACTGGTCAACATCTGTTTCATCCATTACTGGTGAAAACAGAACTTCACAACGATCTCTTAATTGATATTCGGCAAGAATATTTTTTGCCCAAACGTAATCTGACTGATTACAGATAACGAACTTAACTTGATCTTGCTCACGAAGATAACCGATATTTTCCCAGAGATTTTTACTTACTTCTTGTGACGCAGGCGTTTTAATATCCATTACCTTAACTACACGAGGATCCACTTCACTAATATTTAATGCACCACTTGTTTCAAGAGAAACTTTGTAATTTTGATCGCATAGTTTGCAAAGCAAACTTAAACAAGATTTTTGCGCAAGTGGCTCGCCACCAGTAACTGTGACGTGTTTGAGGTTAAAAGATTTTACCTTTGTAGCAATTTCATCAAGCCGCATCCATTCACCACCACTGAAAGCGTAGGCCGTATCACAATACTGGCAACGCAATGGACAGCCCGTAAGGCGCACAAAAACAGTTGGCATACCAACACTAGTTGACTCACCCTGAATTGAAGCAAAAATTTCTGTAATCCGTAGCTTTTCAGCTTCTAAGTGTGTAGCCAAAGGAGTGATGGTAGCAGTCATACAACTAATATTGGATTAGGTAATATTGGATTAGGCCGTATAATGACCTTAAATTTAATGACCCTCTCTGGCCATTCTCTCAAGTCGCTGTTGAGCTAAGCTAGCAACACTTGAATTTGGAAACTGTGCACGCAAGCGTGTGAGCTCAATACGTGATTCATCATATTGCCCAAGTTCATAATGGGTAAAACCTAACTTTAATTTAGCATCTGCCACTTTAGAACTGGCTGGATACTGCTCAATAACTTTACTGAATTCTGTTAACGCCTGAGGATATTTCTTTGATACGTAGTTTGCCTCGGCAAGCCAATACTGTGCATTAGCTGCATACTTGCTGTCAGAATGAACTTGTAAAAAATAATTAAATGCCACGATTGACTCGTCATATTTACCTTGCTTCAGAAGAGTAAACGCATTTTTATAATCTTGTGCAGCATCATTTGAAGCACTACCAGCTACAGTAGCCCCATTAGTTGTCGCCTCCGCAGTTACTACTTGTTGATTTGTACTAGTAATAACGCTAGATGTTTGGTTTTGATCGACTGAGCTATTATCAAGAAACACACCATCTGTTCCTGTCGTTCCATTATCAATTGACCCATTAACCATTGTCCCAGAACTAGATGACTGCAAACGTCGATCAATATCCAAAAACTGTTCCCGCTGCCGCGTTTTCAAAGTATTCAACTCGTGTGTGAGCTGTTCATTTTCACCGCGCAACTGTTGTATCTCACGCATTAAAGTATCGATGCGTTGTGACATGTTCACCAGAGCTTGGCTATTTGCAATACGCTCAACTTTCTGCATGCGTGCATCAATTGAATCGAGCCGTGCATTATTGGCTTTGTGTGCCCCAGCCATGGTAGACACCTGCATTAATACAAGTGTCACCAATAGCTTGGCAAAGTTCATCCCTAATATTTTTTCCATAATTTTGATTAGCTTATTTACTTAATAATCTCAACTCTTCTATTCTGCTGCCATGACTGTTCGCCGGTACCTATCACTGCAGGTTTTTCTTCGCCATAACTAACAATATCAAGCTGATTACCGCTTACACCTTGCAGCATAATTAAATCACGTACACTTTTTGCACGCTGCTCACCTAAAGCAAGATTGAACTCGCGGGTGCCGCGCTCGTCTGCATGACCTTCTAAACGTAATTGTGCTGCTGGGTTAGTGCTTAGTGACTCTGCAGCAGCCATGATTAGTGGTATAGAATCATCACGAATTTCTGCACTGTTGTAATCAAAATACACAACATTACCTGACTGCGCGATTACATCGTCAAGGCCACTCATAGATAAACCGCCTTCACCTTCCAATCCAGATGTAGCAGCATCGTCTAAAGAAGGATCGCCACCTTCGTAATCATCACTGATTACATCGCCAGGCATTTGCTTTGTATTTGTGCTACATGCACTCAATGTTAAAAATAAACTTATAAAAAATACTATAAGTAGTTGCTTAGTCATAACTCACTCCTCTTTGTGGTTATCAATGAAAAATTCGAAACGGGTTAAATTTCGAAACATAATTAACGAAATGGTGACCATGATGGTTCACGCACATCGCCTTCGGTTAAACGTAGTTTCTGTTTAACTCTCCCGTCTGCACTTACGGCAGCTAAAACTCCTCTACCTTGATCCGCAGTAGCATACATAATCATGCTGCCATTAGGTGCGAAACTTGGCCCTTCATCTAGATTGCCATTACTAATTACCCGCATGGCCTTTGATTGCATGTCCATTATCGCTATGCGAAATCCGTTACCGCTATTGTTTACCAATGCAATAAAACGACCATCTGGTGAAATATCTGCAGCAGCGTTATATTTGCCATCGAATGTCAGTCTTTGAGCTTTCCCACCATTGACCGATACTTGATAAATCTGTGGCCCTCCACTTCGATCAGAAGTGAATAATAAGGTTTTTCCGTCTGGCATCCAACTAGGCTCGGTGTCAATTGCTGACCCACTGGTGAGACGCTTTAGATTCTTAGCACCTAGATCCAAAATATAGATATCTGGACTACCCCCAGCGGAAAGTGTCAATGCTAAACGTCTTCCATCTGGAGACCAGGATGGCGCACTGTTGATTCCTGATTTTGCAGATACTTTTGCACGTGTACCCTGAATTATATCTTGCACATATATGGCAGAGTTGTCACTTTCAAAAGAAACATAGGCTAAACGCGAACCATCAGGTGACCATGCGGGAGATAGAATCTGCTTGCTGGAAGAAAAAATAGTTCTAGCATTGTAGCCATCCGCATCAGCGATTTGTAACACATATTTTTTAATGCCACCTCGATTGATAGTACTGACATATGCCACTCGTGTACTAAATGCTCCTCGGATACCGGTTAAAGATTCAAACACCAAGTCGCTAATTTTGTGACCTACCTTGCGAACATCTTTAGTACCAGCAGGAATAACATTCCCCAATAATCTTTTCTTTCTAATTAAATCGATTAACTGAAATTCTATATGGTATTGATCACCACCCGCTTGAGTTATTTTTCCAAGCAATAAACTTTCTACTCCAGTATCACGCCAAGCTTTAAAATCTAATTGCGATGGATTGACTACCACTTGAGGAAAACGTTGCTTATCGAGCACATCAAAAAAACCACTTCTTGCCAAGTCATTGCGGACAATAGTTTCAATAGCCTCTGGAGCGGTATAGGTTTCACCCACAAAAACAGCAATAGCAATTGGTAACGCACCTTCAACACCTTGCGTGATTTCAATTTCTAAAACTGCATGTGCACTTTGCCAGATAAAAAGGAAAACACTTAAGGCAAATACTCTAACTAAAGTTTTCATTAAATCTCCGGAATAAATTTAAAACGTAATTCTCTATCAAATAGTTCAGGTGTTGGAGGTTCAGGTAACGGGTCTGATTTCCAAACTGCTTCTTCCACCGAACGACGAAACGCCTCGTCTCCTGTACATTGCTCCACCACTACATCTTCTACATATCCACCTGGTGCTTGGCGCACATAAACTTTACACCATGCATCTGGTTGTTCACTTAATGGCTTACGCCAACGACTCTGTATCCTAGTGCGTAGTGCATCTTGATAAATGGCTATATCTTTACTCATTGCACGCGCTTTCGCTGCGCGTTTTGCCTCAGCTTCTGCGGCATTTATTTCAGCCTCTTCAGCTGCTAATATTTTTGCTAAACGTTCTTTTTCTGCAGCTTGTTCTGCGGCTAACTTTTCTTCCTCTTGTCGCTTTTTCGCCTCTGCTGCAAGTTTTTTTGCCTCTTCTTCCTTGCGTTTTTTCTCTTCTGCTAGCTTCTTTGCTTCTTCAGCCTTACGTTTTTCTTCTTCTGCTTTTTTTTGTTCGGCTAATTTTTGTGCCTCTTCAGCTTTTTTCTTTTCCAGTTCAGCTTGCTTTTTAACTTCTTCCTCTAAACGTTTTTTCTCAGCCTCAGCTTGTTTTCTAGCTTCTTCTACTCGCTGCTTTTCTGCTTCTGCCTGTTGTTTGATTTTTTGCGCTTTTTGCTGCTCGGCTTCAGCTTTCTTTTGTGCCTCTTCAGCTTTTTTCTTTTCAGCCTCTAACTCGGCTTGAAGTTGTTTCTTCTCTTCTTCTTGTTTTTGTTTAATTTCTTGTAGTTTTTTTTCTTCTGCTAGCTTCTTCTCTTGCTCATTTTCTTTAGGTGGTATCTTTTTTTCTGTATCTAACTTTTTAGAATTGATAACCGTGGCATTAATAGTATTAATATTATCCAGCGGGTTAGACTTCTTATCTGTTTTGAATTGAAAACCAACTACCAAAAGCAAAATGACCGCCACATGAACAACAATCGCAATTGTGGCCGACATCGGCAAATGTCGCTTAAATTTAGCCATAACTTATAATGGATCGAGTTCTTCCACAGCAAAGTCGGGGGTTTCTGAATCCGAAACAGTAGGATCGGTAATTAAACCCACATTCTCTGCTCCTGCTTCTTGCAACATCACCATCACCGTAACCACTCGCCCATAATCCACACCACTATCTCCACGTACATAAATTGGACTTGTTTCCTTAGATAGGATTTCTTCGATTTGGTTTCTAAATAGCGCATCTGCCACCGGTTTATCTGGTGTATCGGATTTATTTAAAAAAACTTGCCCTCTACGATCTACTGAGATAATCAGAGGCTCTTGATTTTCATCAGTTTTTTCCAACGGTTTCGCAGGTGCAGACGGTAATTCCACATCTACCCCTTGATGAAATAAGGGTGCGGTCACCATAAAAATCACCAACAATACCAACATAACATCAATATAGGGCACGACATTGATCTCAGACATTCGCTTACGACGCTTAATTCCTACATATGCCATGAATTATTCCTATCCACGTACCTGGGCTTGCATATCCATATCTTTAGTCAATGCTTGGCGCTGTAATAAAGCCGTAAACTCTTCGACAAAGTTGTCATAACGCATAATTAAGCGTTCAACATCGGTGGAATAACGGTTGTAAGCAATAACTGCTGGAATCGCAGCGAACAAGCCCATCGCGGTTGCAATTAACGCTTCAGCAATTCCTGGCGCTACTGCAGAAAGTGTTGCTTGTTGTACGTCTCCTAAGGCACGAAATGAATTCATAATTCCCCACACTGTGCCAAACAAGCCTATATAAGGAGCAGTGGATCCCACGGTGGCTAGAAAAGAAAGATAGTGTTCCAACGCTTCTACTTCTCGTGCCATCGCTACTTTCATCGAGCGTAATGCGGTATCAGTAATTGCATCTGGTGAAACACGTTGCTGACGATGCAAGCGCACATACTCTTTAAAACCGGCAAGGAATATATGTTCCATACCTGTAGGATTACTTTTGACTCTAACCTTTTCATAAAGAGCAGCTAAATCTGTGCCTGACCAAAACCGATCTTCAAATTTATCTGCGCTAACACGCGCATCACGAATAATTTTCCATTTACTAACAATCATGGTCCAAGAGACCACTGATGCGATTAGCAAAATCAACATCACTAGTTGTACTACCAGGCTGGCTTCAGCTATTAAGCCTAAAATACTGGTATCAGTAGTCATTATTTATTTCCCCTGATTGTATAGTTTTATATAAATTTTTAGGAATTGGATTGGGTGAAAAATCGTTTGCATTCAAACACACAACATTCACTTCACTTGTGGTAAATAAATTAGCTTCATCACCTTGTTGGCTTATGTCTTGCTTGAATGAAATACTCGCTGGTTTAAGCGCATGAGCCACTACAGTTACCGTTAAAGCATCATTAAATCTTGCAGGCTTCTTATAATTTATAGCTACTGACCGCACTGCGAATAAAACGTTCAGATCTTTTGCCAGGGTATCTTGCTCCACGCCCAATGACCGCAACCATTCAGTACGCGCGCGTTCCATATATTTCAAATAATTGGCGTAATACACCACCCCACCTGCATCGGTGTCTTCGTAGTAAACGCGTGTATGCCAAACATAAGGCTTCATTAATCGTAAATGAGCTTATTGAGTAGTTTCCGGAGATGTAGACAAGAATAGATCTTCACTCGAATCCGCTTCCATAGTTGAACCTAAATTATGTTGAGGAATTTTAATGCCAAAATGCCGATATGCATGTCCCGTAGCAACACGACCTCGAGGTGTACGCATCATGAAACCTTTTAGAATTAAAAACGGTTCTATGACATCCTCAATAGTCCCGCGTTCTTCACCTATTGCTGCCGCTAAACTATCTACACCTACCGGCCCACCTTCAAACTTTTCGATCACAGCAAGCAACAATCGCCTATCCATATTATCAAAACCATGTTCATCAACACTCAGCATATCTAATGCAGCATCAGCGATTTTGTTAGTTACTACTCCATCAGCTTTTACTTGCGCGTAATCACGCACGCGTCGTAATAAACGATTGGCAATTCTAGGTGTACCTCTAGAACGTTTTGCAATCTGTGATGCACCATCATCATTGAGTTCTACATTCAAAATATTTGCAGAACGTCGAACAATGGTTGCAAGCTCCTCGGTATTATAAAACTCAAGACGTTGCACAATTCCAAACCGGTCTCGCAATGGAGATGTCAGTAAGCCTGCACGTGTCGTAGCACCTACCAAGGTAAATGGTGGCAAATCTAATTTAATTGAACGTGCTGCTGGCCCTTCTCCAATTACAATATCTAATTGAAAATCTTCCATAGCAGGATATAAAACTTCTTCAACAACCGGACTTAAACGATGTATCTCATCCACAAACAACACATCATGTGGTTCTAAATTTGTAAGGATCGCAGCCAAATCTCCCGGTCGCTCTAGTACCGGACCTGATGTATGACGCATGTTGACTTGCATCTCGTTGGCGACAATATGAGAAAGTGTTGTTTTACCTAATCCAGGTGGACCAAAAATCAAAACATGATCTAAAGCTTCTTGGCGTTGCTTAGCTGCGGAAATAAAAATCTCCATCTGCTCACGTACTTTTTCCTGACCAATATATTCACTTAGCTGACTAGGTCGAATTGCATTTTCAACAACCGCTTCGTCTTTTTCGACGCGTGTATCGACAATGCGTGATTCTTCTAATTCATTAGTTGCGTTTGGCATGGTTATTTAATTTACTTAGCCTGTTTTATGACATACTGGTTTTTAGTGCTTGACGAATAATGTCTTCACTGTTTTGATTCTTTGTATCAACAGTACTTACCATACGACTGGCTTCATTAGTTTTATAACCTAAAGACACTAATGCAGATACCGCATCGGCTATTGGATCTGCTACATAACTATTCACACCATTTCCATTTTTGCCGTTACTTGCAACTTGTAACGTGACTTCTTTATCCAATCGGTCACGCATGTCTAAAATTAATCGCTCTGCAGTTTTTTTACCAACACCTGGTATCCTTACTAGTGAATCTACATCGCCATGATGAATACATTGTGTAAAGGCATTTGAGTCCATGCCAGATAAAATAGCCAGTGCCATTTTTGCACCTACACCATTCACTTTTAATAAATTGCGAAACAAACTTCGATCACGAATTTGTTTGAAGGCATAAAGTGTATGCGCATCATCCCGCACCATTAAATGGGTATGCAACATGACTAGCTGGCCACATTCTGGTAATTCATAAAACGTAGACATAGGCGCCTCTAACTCATAACCAACACCATTTACATCTAATAAAAGATACGGCGCTTGTTTCTCAATAATCTCGCCTTCTAAACGACCAATCATGCAAAACTCCCAGTGATAGCTGTGGCAGGCGTAAGTTTGCTATTGAGTAATAAAGCTGTATGTGCGTGACACAAACTCACTGCTAAAGCATCCGCCTCATCGGCTTGTAACTCTCCGCGCAAACAAAGCAGACGTAACACCATGTGTTGAATTTGATCTTTATTGGCAGCGCCATTTCCAACTACAGCTTGTTTAACTGAACGAGCACTATACTCACTTACTGGAACGCGTTGGTGCACTGCTGCACAAATAGCAGCACCGCGCGCATGACCTAACTTTAATGACGAAGATGCATTTTTATTGATAAACACTTCTTCAACTGCAACCTCATCAGGCCGGAATTGCTCAATCGCTTCTGACAATTTGCTAAAAATAATTCCCAAGCGATGCGGTATGGTTACATCGTTATCTTTAGCATTTTTCGCACGAATGTTTGCACTATGAATATAACGACTGGTTCTGCCATCGCTTTCAATGATGCCAAAGCCGGTAATTTGTAACCCAGGATCTATCCCCAAGATACGAACCATGTTTTCTTGCTTTTCAGGTACGTTGTATTGCATTCAACGCTCTATTTCACTGCTTTTAGGCGACAGCTTCATAAACTGAATCTGGTATATCGGCATTAGAGTAAACATTTTGTACATCATCAAGCTCATCCAAAACATCTAAAAGCTTTAGCATGCTTTCGCCTTCTTTATTTGATAATGCTGCCCTTGTATCTGCTCGCATAGTAACTTCAGCTTCTTCAGGATTTAAACCTGTAGCAATCAAAGCATCTTTAACCTTAATAAACTCTTCAGGAGAAGTTAATACTTCAATACTGCCATCATCCGAGGTGACAACATCTTCTGCACCGGAATCTAATGCCGCTTCCATAACCGCATCTTCATCGGTACCAGGTGCGAATTGAATTACACCCATGCTTGCGAACATATAAGCAACTGAACCAGAAGTGCCCATGTTGCCATTAAACTTGGTAAATGCATGACGAACTTCTGCAACCGTACGATTTCGGTTATCCGTCATACAATCGACTAAAATTGCGCTACCACCAGGCCCGTAACCCTCGTAACGAATTTCTTCATAATTATCACCATCCTGCTCACCTGCTCCGCGCTTAATTGCACGGTCCACGGTGTCTTTATTCATATTGGCAGATAAACCTTTGTCCACAGCAAGACGAAGACGTGGATTGGAATCCATGTCCGAACCACCCATACGAGCGGCAACCGTGATCTCACGAATTAGCCTGGTAAATAACTTTCCGCGCTTAGCATCTTGTGCTTTTTTGCGGTGTTGGATATTGGCCCATTTACTGTGACCAGCCATGGAAACTCCTCTAGTTTTCTAACCTTGCTAAGTACACTATTTAAATCCATCTCAGACTTAGCAAAGCTCTCCCAAATCAACGGCAGTATTTTAGCACTTTCATTACCATTAGTAGACATCCTCTATTTTAATGAATAGCTCAAAGGAAATTCGTACGATTTAGCTAATGACAATCTCCATTACGGATAAACTCATCCACCACTGCAGCCACGTTTTTTGATAACAGCAAGCCAGTATGGCTGTAAGGAACCTGGATATGTACGGTGCAGTTACTTACCTTAGTTTCAGACACCGCCACCGTGCCATCATTGGGTTTTTCTAAAGGCGCACCTAAAAATTGCCCCACACCATAACCTTTAGTGCCTGCAATAACTGCTAGAGGGTGTGTACCTTTCCAACTTGGTACACTTCCAAGTAAAGAATTAGAACTTGCTCCT
>Ga0224508_10004692_pt1 | contig 11108 bp, 10 predicted proteins | sample SF_Jan12_sed_USG_4_FD_170157 | JGI IMG/M metagenome (GOLD analysis project Ga0224508, IMG submission 170157) | Sediment microbial communities from San Francisco Bay, California, United States - SF_Jan12_sed_USGS_21 | ecosystem: Environmental > Aquatic > Marine > Sediment | place: USA...
GCCGGATGGCCAGGTGAGCCCATGGGCTCAACGCACCGGCGAACTCCTTTCCAGTAGTAGGAATGTAGTCGTGGGCACCCCGAACATCACGTCCCGAGCCGGGCACCCCGACTTCCTCGACCTGCCGTGGTCGCTCCCTCTGGACCAGTGGGAAGACGAACACATCGTCGAGCTGCCGACCGGGATCCACCGCCCTGTCGTCCGCTTCGTCGTCTACGACGACAGGATCTACGCGATCAAGGAGCTCCCGATCGCGCTGGCGCGTCACGAGCACGACACCCTGCGTCGGCTCAGCTCGATGATCCAGCCCATTGCCGCCGCGATCGGCGTGGTCGAGCGGACGTGGGCAGATCCGAGCGAGGAGATCTCTGGCGCCGTGATCACTCGGTACGTCGACTTCTCGTTCACCTACCGGGAACTGGTAGAGGGTGGCGGATTCGGGCGCAACCGGAACCGACTCCTGGACGCCTTCGCCGGTCTGCTGGTCGAGCTCCACCTTGTTGGCTGCTTCTGGGGGGACTGTTCCCTTTCCAACGTTCTCTACCGCTGGGACGGGGGCGCCATCCAGGCGATCATGATCGACGCGGAGACCAGCGAGCTGCACGACGGGCTGAGCGATGGCCAGCGCCTTCACGACCTCGACGTCATGCGCACGAACGTGGCCTGGGGGATGGCGGATATCGCCGCATCGGAGGGCATCGAGCTCGCCGAGGCCGATCTCACCCTCGGCGACGACATCATCAACCGGTACGAAGGCCTCTGGGATGAGCTGCAATCTGATGTGACGTTCGCGCCCGGCGAGCAGTACCGCGTCCACGAAAAGGTCCAACGGCTCAATGACTTGGGGTTCGAGGTCGCTGACCTGCAGTTCCGACCGACGCCCGATGGTGAGCAGCTGGTTGCCAAGATCCGGCTGGCGGTCGGAGGCAGGACATACCACTCAGGCCAGCTCCGGACGTTGACCAACGTCGAGGCAACCGAGCACTCGTCTCGCCGCATCCTTGCCGACCTACACCACTACGTCGCAGCCAACAGTGACCGGTCGGCCACCGGCAAGTCGGTCGCAGCGATCCGATGGCGGGTCAACTGGTTCGAGCCGCTGATCGAGCGGCTATTCGCTGACTTCCCCGGCCAGAGCGCGGTCAACCGCTACGCCGACTTCCTCCACCACCGCTACTTGATGGCAACGGACGAGGGTCGAGACCTCGACAACGATGAGGCCTACGAGCGATGGGTGGCCCAAGGCGGCCCCGGCATCGACTCAGGAACGCTGCCCCCGGAATCGAAGCCCCTACGCGGTTGACCTCTCCGCCCGACAACGGCGCGAACGCCGCCACACCGACCACGCTGGGGCCGGTCGTATCGAACGCGCGATCGCCGGTAACCAGCCACACCACCACACCAGGGCCCGCCGCCGCCAGAACGACGACAGCCCACTACCGCCAAGTCACCGGGCGATGGTCGCCCACCGCATCCAGGACCGGCAACGATCCGCTGACTGCCGGTCCAGGCGGAGCAACACCGTGGCCGCGATGATCGGGCCAACACCGGAAGCAAGACGGAGCCAGCTCGTCGGCGGCTCGGTCGCTGATGCGCCAGAGACCCAGGCTGCCCCCAGCAGCACCCAGGTCCAGCACAGCGCACCGGCGAAACACCAGACCACACGAAACGACGTCATCTGACGGCCAGCAACGAGTTCCGACCAGAGTCGGGTGGGGTTGCCGGTGAGGAACGGTTGCTCCACGCTCTTCGTATGGATTCCACCCCCGGATCTTTGACCGAGCTCACTCACGCGTTCCTCGTCGACCAGTTGAGGCACCTCGGGTCACACGAGTTCGTGACCATCGGGTTCTCGAACACACCGCTGGTAGCGATGGAGATCGGCCGAACCGAATCCAGCGACCTCGAAGTGCGGGTCCCGCCACGGCTCCCGACAACGCCGCTCACCGCGCCGATGCGGAACAAACTCCTCCAGGCCGGGTTCACCTCGGGCGACCCAGCCAATCCCCTCGAGCCCTGGATCCGCCCTGCCAGCGACGTCGAAACAGCAATACAAAGCGCCCTCACCATCCTGAGAGAGGTCTTCGACGCCACGATCGACAACACCGTCAACCTCTTGCACGGCAGCCACCGGGCAGAGCACGAAGCAAACCAACGCCTCGACGAGCTCCGGGACCGGGTCGGTTCGCTACTGGCTGCCATCACCGGCCATCAGCTCACGATGGACGCCGAGGGTGACTTCATCTGCCCCTTCGACCACACCCAGGTCATCATCGCCCCCCGAGTAGCTCCCGGTGCGATCTCACTCGTCCGGGTCATCGCCATCACCAACACCGGCGTCAACGTCAGCCCCGACCTCGGGCTGATGCTGGCCCGACTGAACTTCGGGCTGATGTTCGGACGATTCGCCCTCGACGTCGAACACCGAGCCATCCTCTTCGACGAAACCCTCCTCGGTGACGACATCACCGTCGACCAACTCCGATTCACCATCGACGTCGTAGCCGAAACGACAAGCCAATGGGATGCCCGATTTCAGCAGATGTTCGGCGGGAGAACCCACCAAGACTTCGAAGAAACCGAACGCCAAGCCGTCACCAAACCCGGCAACATCCCGAGCCCCTACCTCTGACCACCACGCTGCTGGTGCCTCTCCGCCGACGGAGGGCGACACCCCGCCTACGACAGGCCCGACGGCGAGCCCGGATCTTGGGCCCTACTCGCCGGCAACCGACATCGATCTCTGGATTCGGACCGGGGGACCGGGATGGCCCGGCCTGGTGAGGGGGATCCCTCCGTCCTTGCGGCTAGTCCATGGATTCGGCAACTTGGAGGGTCGGACTCGCATTCCGTCCCACCTGGCGGTCCGGCGGACCCCTCAGGGAACCCAGGCCACCGCCGGAGGATGGCTATGCGGTGGCGGCCTTGGCCGCAGCGCCGGGAACGGGCTCGGCCGCGGCGTCGGCATCCTTCGAGCGAGTCTTGGGTAGCAGGAACAGGAGCGCGATCAGGACGGAGCCGGCGGCTGCTGCGGCCGCCATCCAGTTGACCGAGTTGAACCCCCACCGGTCGGCGAACACGCCGCCGAGCACGCTGCCGAGGAAGCTGCCCAGCGCCGAGCAGCCGATGAGCCAACCGTTGGCCGCTCCCGCCGGGAACGTGGCGAAGCCGACCGCGGTGGACGGCTGAGCGAGGCGGGCAAACGGGCTTCCCTGGTAGAGGAGCTGCATGCAGGCGATGGCCACGATCACGGCCGAGCTGGCGAGCCAGCCAACCAGGGCCATCCCGAGGGCGCCGCCGAGCCGGAGGATCAGCCCGGCGTTGTAGACCGCCGGCGCGCCGGACCGGGCCATCCACCGCCCGGCCGGGAAGAAGAGGACGATGTTGAGCAGCCCAGCCACGGCGATCAGTGTCGAGGTGCCGCTCTCGCTGATCCCGTACACGTTCGGCAGGATGTTCGAGATCTGGTTGTTGATGCCGTTGTTAGCCACCGAGGTGAGCGTCGAGACCAGCAGGAACACTCCGAACGCCGACCAAAGCACGGCCGAGAGCCCGATCTTGCCGCCGTCGGCGGCATCGTCGTAGCTCGGAGCGGCTTCGTCCATGACCCGGTGCACCCGCTTCTCCGGACCGCTCGACGTCGCCAGCACCGCAAGAAACAGCAACGCGCTCACGACAGCGGCCAGCCAGAACCGATTGGAGAACGACCACTCGGCCTGCACCGCAGCAGTGGTCAGCACACCCCCGACGACCTGACCCGCCGGCATCATGAGCGAGTAATAGGTCATCCGCTTGGCCTCGAGCCCCTGGCTGAGCCCGGCTCCGACCACGAAGACCGGCGCCACCGCCGAGATCGCTGCGACCGACACTCCGAGGATGATCGCGTCGAGCGCGAAGAGCGCCGACGACTCGGCGGCCCCGGCGAAGAGGGCGAAGCCGAGCCCCATGCCGAGGATGCCGCCGCACATCACGGCGCGATGGGCCCGGTACTTGTCGGCGAAGCTCCCGAGCACCGGCCCGAGCACCGCCCCCAGGCTGATGACAGCCATGACGACACCGGACGCGGTCACGTCGTCGGTCGTCTCGGTCACGTACGGAGGGATGAGCAAGGCGATGAACGCCGAGAATCCGGCGCCAACAGCGAAGTTCGAGAGCATCCACCACTCGAAGGACGGCCCGGCCTCGGTCGACGACGTTGCTGTTCCGGTCGATGCGTCCGTCATGGTGGTCTCAGGGTCACCGACTTGCGGGACGGGCGGATCACCCCGGTTGGGTGAGCGAAACCCGACGGTGGACGTTCCCACCCACACGGGGTGAGGACGGGTCCGCCCGGACCTGGGACGATCGGGCCGTCACGACCCTGGACCATCAGGAGACCAGCCATGAGGCTCTTCGCCATCGTCGCAGCAGGACTCGCCGCTCTGGCCATCTGGCGTCGGAAGGAGGTCGTCACCCGAGCGAGGCGAGCCTCCCAGTCCGCAGGCGAGCTCGCATCCTCCGCCCGAGCGAAGATCGGGCGCTCCGGTGACGAGGCCGAACGTGAAGCTGGTGAACCGGTCGAAGCTTCGAGCGAGGCGCCCAACGCCCCAGGCGACGAGACCGCGGCCACCGGCGATGAGACCGCCGCGGCCGCTACCGGCGACGGGCCGGCCGCCGGGGCAGCGGTCGCCGAGGCGGATTCCGACCAGCCCTCGGTATAGGCGCCATCGTGAGCGACGACCGGTCGGCCGACGAGCAGCTCCCGGCTCCTCTGAGCGACGAGCCGGGACGGACCCGGTTGGCGGTCTCGCCGGTACAGCGTCAGCTTGCGATCCGGGTTGGTGCGGCCTCCGTCATCGGCGTGATCACCGGGATCGTCGTGCTCGCCCTCGAGCACGCGGTCGACGATGTGCTCGAGGTGCTCTTCGAGCAGCCGGCATGGGTGCCGGCGGCCGTCGTCGTCAGTGGCCTGCTGGTCACGGCGCTGCTCGTGCAGACGATCGGCGGGCGATCGAGCGCGACGACCGAGCTGTATGTCGAGGAGTACCACCGACGCGAACCCTCGGTGGAGACGAAGCACGCCCCGGGCCGGCTGCTGGCCGCCTTCACGACGCTGGCGTCGGGCGGCCCTCTCGGCATGGAGGGCCCGGCGGTCTACACTGGCACGGCCGTCGCCGCCTTCGCTCGGCAACGATGGGCGGCCGTGCTCGGCGACGCCTATCACGCCATGCTCATCGCAGGTGCAGCTGCCGGCATCGCCGCTGTCTTCAAGGCACCGGCGGCGGGCGCGATCTTCGCAATGGAGGTACCGTTCCGGGGCCGGCTCGCCGGTGAGCGGATCCTTCCCGCCATCTTCGGGTCGGCCACCGGCTACCTGACGATGGCCTCGATCGATGGGGTGAAGCCCGAAGCCGAGCTGCCGCTGGTGGAGCTCACCTACGGCCGAGCCTTCGGCAGCGTGATCCTCGGTGTGATCGTCGGCGTGGCTGCCATCGGGGTGATCGCTCTGGTGGAGCGGGCCGAGCACGTCACGACGACCCGGTCCCCCTGGGTTCGGGCCGTCGTGGCCGGTCTGGCGCTCGCCACCCTCTATGCGATCGGCAGGGCGGCGACGGACGAACCCGTTGCCCTCGCGTCGGGGAACTCGGTGATCGACTGGGCCATCGAGCCGGACCACGCGGTGGGTCTGCTGGTCCTGGTCTTCGTGCTCCGGGCCGCCGGCCCGGCGATCGCGATCGCTGGCGGCGGCGTCGGCGGTTTGTTCATCCCCCTGATGGCCGCCGGGGCAGTCATCGGTCGCCTGTTCGCCGACGCACTGGGCGCCGAGGACGTGGCCCTCTACGTGATCGTCGGCGCTTCGACCATGCTCGGCGCCGGCTATGCCGTCCCGCTGACGGCAGTCGTCTTCGTCGCCGAATACACCGGCCAGGCGGGACTGATCGTGCCTGGCCTCTTGGCCGTGGCGACCATGCGGCTGGTCGTCGGACGACGATCGGTCAGCCCGGCGCAGCGACCCTGATGGGCGGAGTGACGCTCACACGCCAGGCCGACGCCCGCCGGCGACCTATCGCTCGACCTCATCCGCGTCGTGTTCGGCGCCGAGCGCAATCGCCGCGCTAGCGAGGAGGTCCCGGTGCACCCGGGAGAACCGGCTGAGGGTGACGAGGCCCGCGAAGAAAGGCCAGGAGCCCGTAGAACAGGCGCCAGATGACGACGGCAGGCCCGATCTCGGACGCCGCGATGCCCACCGACCGCAACGAGACGACGAGGAGCACGTACGTGAGCCCGAGGTTGAGGCTGACCGCCAGGAGGCCGATCGGCCACCGCTGGCGAACGACGGCATAGGCGGGTGCACGCCGACGCCCCGACCAATGGGGCTCGGCTTCGGCTTCGCCCGTCATCGTGGACCTCCTGTTTCGAGCCTGTCATTCCAACTCGGTGATCGACTGCGAGACGTCTCGTAGTGCTTGGTCGAGCGAGGTCCGGGCCTTGCTCAGCTGCAGTGCGGTCGCGTCGAGGAGGGCCGTGCTCGGATGGAGCGAGGTGAGTCGGAGCCGGCGCTCGGTCTGGACCAGGCTGGTCAGGTTCTCAGCCTCGACCGAGGCCCTGCGCAACAACTGGGCGACGCGCGGCGACGGCGCGCCGATCTCGGCTTCGTGTAGCTGAGCTATCAGCAGATCGAGCCGGCTCTCGACGTGCCCGAGCTGATTCAGACTGAGTCCCGAGCCGGGCTCTCCGGGCGTTCTGACCGTCGTGAGCTCGACGACGCTCCGCCCCTCGGTGCACAGCTGCCGGAGACGGCTCGTCCGTACGGTCGAGTGGCGGGCCCGACCGGGGCCTGGCTCAGCGTCCGGTTCGGAGCGGAGAGCCCGGAGGAACAAGGCCAGCAGCACGACACAAGACGCCGCAAGCGCAACGACGCCGACGAAGACGATCGCGTCGTCGGTCGTCACCGCACAGCCCCTCCCGCGGCCGGTCCGGCTCCCGTCGGCACTGGTCCAGCGTGCGTAGCCCAGGCAGCCGCGGCCATCGAAGGCTCGGCCAGTGCGGCGGCGAGCAGCGCATGGACACCACACGCGATCCGCAGTCGCCAGCAAACCGGCGGTCCTCGTCGAGGGGCGACCATGGTTCGAGTCTCGACGAGAAGTCGTCGGCCGACATCACCCATTTAAGGGGAAGCCGCTGGGCGCGCATCGGGGTCCAATGGAGGTCGCCGGCTCCGTCCCGCGTCCGAGCCCATGGAGGTCTGACCCTTGTCGGTGCGTTCGAACTCAGTTGAGCCTCGGCAGGACCTGCTGTCCGGGGTTGGCGAGGAGATCGAAGTCGTCATCGACCGGTGGTCGAGCGGCCAGATCGGGCTCGCAGATGTCATCGCCGCGGTCGCTGTGGTGGTGACCGTCACCATCGGGGCCTGGCTCGCCCGGCGCTTGTCGGCGCGAACGGCCAAGCGGCTCGACGGTCCGGCAGCGACGGCCGCACTGGTTGGCGGCCAGCTGGTATCGGCAGCCCTCTACCTGCTGGGGCTTTCGGTCGCGCTCGAGATCTTCGGCTTCACCCTGGGCCCGATCATCGTGCTCATCCTCGTCGCGGTCGTCGGGCTCCTCCTGCTCCAGCCGCTGATCCGAAACCTGAGTGCGGGCCTCTTGCTTCAGTTCCGGAGCCCGTTCCGACCGGGCGACCTCGTCGAGACGAGTCGTTTCCTCGGCGTCGTCGAAGAAGTGAACGCACGCACGGTGATCCTCGAGACCGGGGATGGCCGCACGGTGCACGTCCCCAACCGACAGGTGCTCGATCACGCCCTGGTCAATCACTCCCAGATCGGTCGTCGGCGATCGGAGCTCGTCTTTCGCCTTCCGGCCGGGATCGACGTCGGCGCCGTGATCGACGAGTTCCGGCTCGCCATCGAGCCCATCGGTCACGTCCTCGATCGGCCCTCGGCCGAATTCGTGACCAACGGGTTCGACGGCTCGAGCCTCTGTGTCAGGATGCTGTTCTGGCACGCCCCGGAGCTGTCAGCCGAGCGGCTGGCTCGCGACCGTGTCACGCGGGCCCTGGCCGTGGCACTCGAAGGTCGAGGCTCGATCCTCGCTGACGATGCGGTTATCGTGCGCACGCCCGGGCCGCACCACGCTGCGGGGAGTGGGTCGTGAGCACGGCCTTCGATCGAGAGCCAGCGGCGGGCGGTCCGGACCGCGGTGGAGCACCGAAGGGTCAGAGGAACGGTCCGTTCGCCGTTTCGACCGTCGCCCTGGCGCTGCTCGTGTGGCCGGTCGCCTTCAACCTCGGCGTGTACGGCGAGGTCTTCTACGAGGACGTCTTCCGTTTCGTCGTGGCAGCTTCGGCGACGCTCGGGGTCGCCATCGTGGCCTCGTCGCCGAGCGTGGCGTTCCGGTGGCCGACCTTGGTGGCCCTGGGGGCGCCAGCAGCCTGGTTGGCGGCCGCCGTGGTCCTGTTCGACTCGACGGTGGAGGCAGCGTCGGATCCGGTGCTCGGCACCATCGGCTTGATCGTCGCCGTCGTTGCCGTTCCTGTCGCGCTCCGGGTGCTGTTCCTCCTCTTCAACCCCGAGTTCGGCTCCGCGGGGGACACCCGACTGCTGATCGGCGCGGCGACGATCGTCGTCGGCGCCGCACTCGCTGGCTTCGTCGTCGGGGCCAATCACGATGCCTTCCTCATCTGCGACGACTTCAAGGTTGCCGGAGCCGACGTCCCGACGAACTGCGTCAAGCCGTGAGCGCGAGGCCGAGCGAGGCCGTCACGCCGATATCTGGGACCGACCCCAGAACGACTCGGTCTCGATCGCCAAGCCGTGCTCGATCGCCTCCGCTCGGGAGTGGGCACCGAGCTTCTGATAGAGCGATCGAAGGTGGGTCTTCAGGGTGTTGTGCGAGATGTCCATCGCCTGGGCCATTCCCTTCTGGCTCAACGAGCCGTCGAGGAGGAGCACGAGAACGGCCTGCTCCCGATCGGTCAGTCGAGGCACCCGCCGGTGAGGCTTCGGCTTGCGACGCTCCAGCCGGCATCGAATGGACTGGGTGAGGACGAGGGCACAGCTCACATCGCCACGGCGGAGCGAGCTCTCCAGCGCATCGAACAGGGCGGACGGACCCTCCTCCCAACCAGAGGTGGCCGGAGCATCCCACTCGCTCGACGAGGGGACGGGCCGTCCATCGATATCGCTCATGGGCTCAGCTTCGCGGCTCGGCCCGTCGTCCGAATCTGTGGGCCGGCCACGTTCGACTCCGCATTCCGTCGGTGGTGGGCTATGACAAATGGCGTAGCCCGCCCTACCCGAATCTGGATACTTGGACTAGTGCCCGCTGAAGGGGCGGTGCGATCATACGCACCATGAGGCACCCTTCGCCGCCCACCCAACCGGTCGCTCGGCGATGAGCTACGGGCTGTTTGCGTATGGGCTCGCGACGGGGGCGGCGGCGATCATCGCCGTGCTGTTCTTCCTGCTCGCCATCCGACGGCCGAACGGCCGTGCGGTCCAGCTCTCCATCGCGTTCCTCGCCGGTGTCGGCTCCGCCGGCGTGCTCGTGCACGTCCAGCTCCAGTCGACCGAGGACGTCGACGACTACGCAGCGTTCATCAAGGGACCGTTCGCCCTGATCGGCCTCCTGACCTTGGTGTGCTTCGTCTGGGTCATCGGCACCCACACCAAGGTCGCCCACCCCATGGCTCCGATCGTGCTCTCGGTGGCCACCGTCGGCGTAGCGGCCGTGAACCTGGCGACACCCAATGGCCTGCTGGTCGACGAAGTGACCGGGCTTCGGGAGGTCGCGCTCCTCGGCGACTCGTTCGTGCTGCACGAGCCGAGCCGATCGCCGTGGCGGCTCGTGCTCGACGCCTACCTGGTGGCCGTGGCTGTATACGCCGTCGTTGCCATCGTCGTGCGTGTCCGGCGACGACGGCGAGCACGAACTTCGGCGTCGAACTACGTGTCGGCCGGTCTCGGCCTCATGCTCGCTTTCGTGCTGTATGACTCGTTGGTGGATGAGGCGCTCGTCGGCACGCCGTACCTTGCACCGTTCGGGGTCGTCGGCCTCGCTCTCGGTCTGGCACTCGCGCACACGGAGCGCGTCGCCGAGGCCGCGCGGCAGCTGCGGACCCAGTCGACCGAGCTCGAAGCGATCGTCCACGAGCGGACGAGGGCGCTCGCCGAAGCCCACGACCAGGTCATCGACCAGCTCGACCAACAACGACAGGCGGCCGAGCAACTGGCCCGCATCACCCACCAGTTCGTCGTTCTCAACAGCGTGGCGCTCGGGCCCGGCCGCGACCGTGGCGTTCAGCATGCGGTGGAGGGGGTGATCGGGTGCGTCGGCGAGGTCGTGTCCGCCAACGACGTGCGCCTCGAGCTCGACGAGTCGACGGCTTCGACCCCTGAGCCGTTAACTGTCAGCTGGCAGGCTCCTGACCGGGAGGAAGGGACGGCGAGCACGCTCAACGTGATGCACCGGGTCCTCCAGATCGGTGACCTGAGGCTCGGGTACCTCACGATGAACTGGACGGCCAAGCCGGAGCTGTCGGACCAACAACTCCAGCTGATCGGACTTGCGACCGACTACCTGGCGGCGGTGCTCCATCGACTCGACATCCAATCGTGGCTCGTCGTCAGCGCAGTCGATACCGAGCGGCATCGCATCGCCCGAGAGCTTCACGACAGCGTGTCGCAGCGACTCTACGCTGCCTCCTTCAACGCCGAGTACCTCGCCGCATCGGTCGTGGATGATCCAGCCGGGGCCGCCGAGCGGTCGAAGGAGATCCGGACGCTCGTTCTCGTCGCCGTCGCCGAGATGCGAACGCTGTTGTTCGAGCTCCAGCCGAAGATGCTCGAGACCGCCAGCCTCAACAGCCTGATCGTCAGCCTGTGCGAGTCCATCGGCGCCAGTCACCTTCGACCGATCGAGGTGGTCGCCCGGGGCAGCGGACCGACGATCCCGCCCGACCCGAAGCTGGCGATCTACCGGATCGCCCAGGAAGCCGTGGGCAATGCGCTCCGACACGCCGACGCGAGCTCGATCCGCGTCCTCGTCGAGGTCGACGACAACGTCGTCCTCGTCGAGGTCGAGGACGACGGCCTCGGCTTCGAACCCGAGACGGGCGGGCGTGGATACGGCCTG
>Ga0224508_10004693_pt1 | contig 11108 bp, 8 predicted proteins | sample SF_Jan12_sed_USG_4_FD_170157 | JGI IMG/M metagenome (GOLD analysis project Ga0224508, IMG submission 170157) | Sediment microbial communities from San Francisco Bay, California, United States - SF_Jan12_sed_USGS_21 | ecosystem: Environmental > Aquatic > Marine > Sediment | place: USA: California...
TATGCGTCGTCGCCGCTTGCGGCAAGGAGCCAGTGACAGATTCAGCTCCGGTCAAAGCGAGCGTTGGTCAGACGATGGAGTATGAGTGGTTTTCTCAAGGAACGCCGGCAGGCCAGTCGACGGTGGTGCGTACGGGCGACGGTAAGGTCAGCACCGAGTCGTTCGTGCACTGGAACAATCGGGAATATACGGTCAACTCCGAAATGCAGCTGGATACCGACGGCCTTGTTGTCGCGCAAAAAATAACAGGCATCTCGCCGTTCGGTGCGGCTATCGACGAATCCTTCATGTACGAAGACGGAGTCGCCCGTTGGAATACGGTTGGCGAGAGCGGCAGTGCAACCACAAATTCGCCCGGTTTCTATGTCGCAACCGAGTCTGGCGCTCTGGGTATAGCCGCTCTGGTACGTGCCGCTCTGGCAAATATCGATGGTGAGATTGCGATATTGCCGTCGGGAACAGCGCGCGTCGAAAAACTGACGACGGTCGATGTGTCGACGCCGGATGGAGAACGAGCGTTGTCGCTCTACGCGATCGCCGGGCTGGATTTCACGCCGGTGTACGCGTGGTTCGATGACGATCTCGAACTGAAAGCCCTCGACTTCGGTGGTTACATGGGAATGCTGCCCAAAGGATGGGATCTCACCGAGCTCGACAGGCTCAGCGCCGTCCAGATCGAACAGGATGGCCTGATGATTGAAAGGATCGCGGGCGACCTGTCGACCGTTCTTGATCAAGCGGTGCTATTCGAAAACGTCGACGTTGTTGATGTTGAGAAAGGCGTATTGCTCGAGGATCACCATGTGCTTGTTGCCGACGGCAAGATCAAGGTGATTTCGGCCGACATCATCAGTGCAAACGGCGCACATCGTGTCAATGGCACCGGAAAGTCTCTGATGCCGGGCATGTGGGATATGCACGGCCACTTCGGACTGTCTGACGGCGTCTTGAATATTGCGGGAGGAATTACCAGCGTTCGCAACATTGGCGGCGTTCATGAACAAATCATGGAGCTAACGGCAAAGCATGACTCCGGCCAGGTTATCGGGCCGAACACGTATCGATCCGGGTTCATCGATCAAGCCAGTCCCTATGCCACGGGCAAGACCGTGAAATCGCTCGAAGAAGCATTAGAACGCGTCGACTTCTTTGCCGAACACGGCTACATGCAGATCAAACTCTACAGCTCGATCGATCCGACATGGGTGGACGATATCGCGGAGCGTACGCATGCACACGGCATGCGATTGAGCGGCCATATCCCCGCTTTCATGTCGGCAGAGCAGGCCGTGCGAGCGGGGTACGACGAGATTCAGCACATCAACATGGTGTTTCTGAATTTCCTGGCCGGCGATCGCGAGGATACGCGCAAGCAACTGCGCTTCACGCTCTATGGCGATGAGGCGGGCAATCTCGATCTCGATAGCAAGGAAGTACAGGATTTTCTCGCGTTGCTAATTGAAAACGAGGTTGTTATCGATCCAACCGCGGCGATATTCAACACCATGCTCATCCATCGTGCCGGCGACCCGGATCCATCGTTCGCGAGCGTCGCGGAGCACCTGCCTGCCACGGTCGCTCGCGGTCTGTACAAAGCAGAATTCGATATGGGCGAGGACAAGGTGGATGAGTGGGCTCAATCGGCTGCGAAGCAGGCCGCTATGTTGAAGAAGCTGCACGACAGCGGCATACAAATTGTGCCTGGCAGCGACAATACTGCGGCGTTCACGATACATCGCGAACTTGAGTTGTACGCAATGGCGGGAATATCCAATGCCGAGGTTTTGAGAATCGCGACGCTGGATTCCGCGCGCGTGGTTGGTGTCGATGATCGAACCGGCTCGATCAGCGTTGGAAAGGACTCTGATCTTGTGCTGATAGACGGCAACCCGCTGGAGAACATCAGTGCGATCCGTCGTGCAACACTCGTAATGAAAGGCAACACTCTCTACCGGCCGGATGATCTTTATAAGGTAGTCGGCGTCAAACCGTTCCTGGAGTCGACAACGCTGTAGTAAGGGCTAATGTATACGCGAGGGAGCTCCAGATGAGCATAAGCAAGCGAGACTTCATCCGTTTGTCCGGGGCGTCCGCAGCCGTTGCAGCATTTAGCGCGAGCGGGTGCGCGACCGGGGCGGAGCCAACACCGGATTCGTCGCTGCAATCGATCACCCACAACGCCGTTCCGATATCGGTCGGTGAGCGTGTCGCGCGAATCGCAAAAGCGCAAAAGCTGATGGCACAGCACGAGATCGATGCGATCCTGATCGAGCCCGGATCGGCAATGCTTTACTTCAGTGGCGTCAGTTGGTGGCGCAGCGAACGCTTAACCGCACTCATTATTCCACGCGAGGGCGACATCGCCGTGGTCACTCCTTACTTCGAGGAGCCAAGCGTTCGCGAGTCGATGACGTTTGGGGATGACGTAAGGACCTGGCACGAACACGACGATCCATTCGCACGGGTCGCAGAAGTTCTCCGTGACCGCGGGCTAAGGACAGGGAGTATCGGTCTCGAGAACACGGTGCGTTATTTTTCGGTGGAGGGTTTACGCCGTGCCGCGCCAAAGTTCGAAATCGTTGCAGCGCTGCCGATTACAGAGGGCTGCCGCATGTACAAGTCGGCTGCAGAGATCGCGCTAATGAGCAAAGCAAGCGAGGTCACACTGCGCGCCTATGAGCATGTGTATAAACGTCTCGACAAAGGTATGACATCCGCCGATGTGAACGCATTGATGGCTGAAACGCAGACGAAACTCGGTGGTAGTAACATCTGGAACATGGCGCTGATCGGTCCTGCGAGTGCCTACCCGCATGGCACGTCGCAGCCGCAGAAAATCGAGGAGGGTCAGGTCGTGTTAATGGACTGCGGTTGTTCCGTGCACGGTTATCAGTCGGATATTTCACGGACATTTGTTTACGGTGAGCCGAGCAAGCGGCAGCGCGATGTCTGGAACACTGTGCGGAAGGGACAGCAGATCGCGTTTGATACGGCACGCCCCGGTACGCCGGCGGGCAAGGTCGATGATGCCGTGCGACATTACTACGAGTCGCTCGGCTATGGGCCTGGCTACGCGACGCCGGGTTTGAGCCACCGGACCGGTCACGGCATTGGCATGGACGGTCACGAGAGCGTCAATTTCGTGCACGGCGAGGCTACGCCCCTCGATACGGGCATGTGTTTTTCGAACGAGCCCGGCATCTATATATTCGACGAATTCGGCGTGCGGCTCGAAGACTGCCTCTACATGACTGATAACGGGCCCGCATGGTTTACTGTACCTCCGGACAGCCTCGATGACCCCATAGGCCGGCTCGGCTAGCTAAAGGCGCGATACCTGATTATGGATGTCAGTGAACTCGACAGCTTGCGTATAGTGCTCGACCCGATCGGCCAGGCAGGCGTGGCGATCGCGCTCATGCTCGTCATGTTCAGCGTGGCACTCGGCCTGCGCATCGATAATTTTCGATTCTTGTTCGAGAAACCCTTGTTGTTTCTGGGTGGCGTTGCTGCACAGGTCCTTCTGTTGCCCCTTGCAACGTACCTTCTGATCATCTTCATGGCACCACCCGCGTCGATTGCGTTGGGCATGATCGTCGTCGCGTGCTGCCCGGGAGGTGCGGTATCCAACCTGCTCACCTACCTGTCACGTGGCAACGTCGCCGTATCGGTTGCGCTAACCGCCACATCGAGCATGCTGGCGGCAATATTGACGCCGGCGTCAATTCTGTTTTGGTCGCAGGCCTACAAACCAACTTCCACACTGCTCAAGTCGCTCGACGTCAGCCCGTTTCTGTTTCTTGCGCAAACGACGTTCTTGTTGGCGGTGCCCTTGGTGCTGGGCATGACGGTCGCAGCCAAAGCACCGGACGTCGCGGCCAGGATAAAACGGCACTCCACGCTGCTCGGTACCTCCGTGTTGATTGGCGTAATCATTTACGGAATCGCCTATTTCTTCGATATTTTGTTCCCGGTACTGGCGATGCTGGGCATCCTCGTTGTGATTCATAATGCACTTGCATTCGCAACGGGCGCCGCGGCAGGTATGGTGCTTTCGCCCGAATCCCCGACGCGCCGGGCGCTGACGTTTGAGTTAGGCATACAGAATGCCGGGCTCGCGCTGGTTATCCTTCTCAGCCAGCTCAAGGGGCTCGGTGGTGCAGCGGCGATAGCGGCCGTATGGGGCGTCTGGGACCTGATTGCCGGCGGTCTGATCGTTGGTTTTTTCCGTATCGTTGATTACCGAAGGCAGCCGCTTTGGCAGACAGGACAGAAATAGACCTGGACGAGTTTCGCGGCGTACTCGGTCACTTCGCGACCGGGGTTGCTATCGTTACTACGCTTGACGAGCGTGGAGAAAAGATCGGTATTACGATCAGCAGCTTCAATTCTGTATCACTGGATCCGCCATTGGTGCTATGGAGTGTCGCGGAAGATTCGCAGAGTTACGATGTATACACCGAGGCCGAGTACTTTGCCGTGCATGTACTGGCAATGGATCAAGAGGATCTCGCGAATCGCTTTGCGCAAAAACGCGGCGACAAGTTCGAAAATATCGATTGTCGAGAGGGAATTCATGGCATACCGGTTCTACCGAAATTTGCTGCGTGCTTCGAATGCAGTACAGAACACATCTATCCCGGCGGCGATCACAAGATAATTGTGGGACGAGTGCGTCGCTTCGAAGAGCAAGAAGCCGATCCCCTCATAGTTCACCGTAGTCGCTTTCTGAGAAAAGAAGGTCCGTCCTAAGGACCGCGGCTAGTTACCATATTGTCCGCCAATCGTCTTGTTACATAAAGCACGACGAAGTCCACTTTTGCCCGCGTGATGCAGTTAAACGACATTCGCGACCACTTTCGGAACAATAATCCCCTACGAAGAAAAATAATTGTCGCGAGTGCTGTCCTCGAAAAAGCAACGCGATATGGCGCCAGAACGCTGCGAGATATGAGGGAAACAATGTTGAACGAAGCGTTATACGAGATGGGATTCAAGCTTGGCTCGCACTGGAGCAGGCGTGACGCCACTCCCGAACAACAGGTACGCGTTAGTCAATTCGATGATGGTGAAGGTTGGGTTGCAACGCACTCGGACCCGGCAAGAGAATTCACGCGCGCCGTGGATCCGGAAAAAAGCGACTTCATGGGAATTGGCGAGGTACCGTCTGCTTCTTTCGTTGCCGGTTTCATTGACGGCGCGAAGTCAATTAGCACCTCGGCCTAGAGCCAACGACGCTACTAACCGTTCAGCTGCGGGGCCGTGAATACCAGGAATAGCCCTAGTAAGATACCGACGCGGTAACCCCAATCCTGAGATTTTGCGATAGGCTCTATATGTCCGCCGTGATCGTGCGTCACGCCAAACGCCACGACGTGTATCAATGAGCCCGACACAAACGCCTGCACGTAGGCGATGCTGCGTGCCTCGGCTAGTTCTATCATCGGCGCACCGAGCACATAAGAGGCCGCTGTCGCGACGCTAATTGTCGCGAATGCGGCAATCGCGACAGGTAGTCCGAGATTCGGCCGCAGTGACCACCAGATCGCCATGCCGACCGGAAGCCTGTGCAGTATGACCGCATGGGCAAGGTCGCCTCCCTCTGTGGGTAACAGCGCGATGCCATCGACGACTGCGTGAACGACCAGACCAAGGGCGGCGACAATTAATACCAGTACGTGCGCCTCATGAAGTGCGCCGTGAAATCCGCGTTCTACAACGAACGGAAACGCGATACCAAGAGCCAGGAAGCCGAATGCCAGTGTGCCGCCGATAGCCAATGCCTCCGGAATGATGTCGACACAGATGATTCCGGCAATGGTAATGAATATGAAGCCGTCGAGAATCTGCCTCACGACGTGGTTGCGCCGGCCGAGTGCGTAGATGATCGGGCCGAGCAGCAATGCAACAATGCTGAGTATCAGGTTCATAGAATTAGTGGTCCGGGCATAGCGGCTGTGATGGCGCCCGACCTGTGGTTAGAATACACGAATGATCGTGCGAAGGACGGCCGCCCGGCTTTTTCTTGTTCTCTCATTGTTGCCTGCGTTGCAGCAAGTCGCTGTCGCACACGGTGGCGTCGTTGAGGAAGACGATCTTTGCATTATCAAGGTTGACTACCTGCGTGCCCATTTCAAGGTTTACCAGCCGCGCGTCAGCGGCCACGAGCAGTTCTGCGAGGATTTGCCAGTGGCGTCGGAGAGCATATTTGTCATGGAATACCAGCACGATGCGCTTGCGAGCATGCCGATCGATTTTCGCATCATTCGTGACGTTACGGGAAAGGGCCGCTTTGCGCGCATGGAGGACGTCGCACAGATTGAAGACCTCGAGAGCGCAACGGTATTTTTCCAGTCTGCGCTAACAGAGCCCGACGTGTTCACGGTTATGCACGACTTTATGGAAGAGGGTGACTTCATCGGTATCGTGTCTGCCACTCAGCCCGATACGAACAAAGTGTATGCCGCGGTCTTTCCCTTCGAAGTCGGGTTCACCGGTCTGGGTTATTGGCCGTTCTTCGTCGCGGCTCTGGTGCTGTTGCAGCTGCAATACCTGCTAATGGGCGGCCGGCTAAAACGCTGGGTGGCCAAGCGATCATCGGCGGCTGCAGTCGGCCTGATCGTGTGCGTATTACTGTTTGCGCCGACACAGCAAGTGTTAGCGGCAGACGACAAAGTGACAGTGACTTACTCGATACCCTCGGGCTCGCCCGAGATCAATCGCATGCACAGCTGGATTCTGCATATCGAAACCGCAGACGGCGTGCCTGTTGAGCGTGCAAAAATTATCGTCGATGGAGGAATGCCCGAGCACGACCATGGCCTGCCGACAAAGCCACGAGTGACAGAAGAGCTTGGTGATGGCAACTACAAGCTTGAGGGTATGCGTTTCCACATGCACGGTTATTGGGAAATTACCGTTACCGTGGCGACCGAAGAGGGTGAATCGGTGGTCGTCATACCGTTGCAACTGTGAGATCGGCACTGGTCAAGGTTGGCGCCGCTGTTGCCGTCGCCGCGGCAGGCGCACTCTGGTGGCAAAATCGATCGGTAGAAGCGCCTGCGTGGACCGACGACGAGATTGTCGTTCTGCGTTCGCTATCGCTACAAAGACTGGCGCCGCTTCCGCCCGATCCAAGCAACGCGGTTGCCGATGACCCGCGGGCAGCAGCATTCGGCGAGCAACTGTTCTTTGACACTCGCCTGAGCGCCAACGGTGGGATTTCCTGTGCGACCTGCCATCAGGCTGTAAGGCATTTCACCGACGGCCTGCCAGTAGGTCAGGCCATCGGTACTTCGAAACGAAACACGATCAGCATCGTCGGTACGGCGTATAGTCCCTGGTTTTACTGGGATGGCCGACGGGACAGCCAATGGGCACAGGCCCTGTCTCCCCTCGAAGACCCGAACGAGCATGGGTCGAGTCGGCTGCAGGTTGCAGCTGTTATCGCCGGGGATCAAGACTACAAGGCTATTTATCAGGCGTTGTTCGGCGAGCTTGGTGATGTATCTGGCGCGGACCCAGGCGCAGTAAACGCTGCATTTGCGAACGTCGGCAAGGCTATTGCGGCCTTCGAGCGTACGCTCGTGCCGGCAACAACGCGTTTTGACGAATACGTCGCCGCAATAGTAAGCGATGACCGGGAAGAGCAATGGTCAATATTCAACGATGATGAAGTCTGGGGGTTGCGCTTGTTCATAGGTGACGCGAACTGCACTCAATGTCACAACGGGGCGCTCCTGACGAACAACGAATTCCATAATACGGGTGTCCTGAGCGCACCCGGCGAATTACCCGATAAAGGGCGTGCCGCCGGAGTTCGGGAAGTACTTGCAAGCGAGTTCAACTGTTTCAGCGAGTTCAGTGATGATCCTGAGAAACGGTGCGCCGAACTGGAGTTCGTAAGAACGGATGCGACTCTGATTGGCGCCGTGCGCACGCCGTCATTGCGCAACGTGGAAAATACGGCGCCGTTCATGCATAAAGGCCAGATCGCAACGCTGACCGACGTGCTTCAACATTACAACGAAGCGCCCGACGCGATGATTGGGCATAACGAAGCTAAGCCCCTGGGATTGAGCGCACGAGAATTGCGGCAGCTCGAAGCGTTCCTGAAGACACTGTCGGTAGCGCCCGGTAGCTCCTAGTCGGAGAGCATGTAGAGTTGCCACAGGTCTTTTTGGCTCATTCTGAGAAACGGCTTCATTGCGAGTAGGCCTGTCGCGCCGATACTCGATTCAAGAAACTTGAGCTCTTCGAGTTTTGCTTTTGTTTCTTCGCCGGTTTTGTTGGCAAATCCCGACTCCCGCATCATTAGCAGCCCTTTGGCCCGGATCGACAGCTCGGTGTGCAGGCGCAGGTAACAGAGCAGGTCGACGACCACGGGCCCCTCGAATTTCTCCTTGAGCGAGTGTAAATACATGCCGACATTGGACACCGAAAGTTCGCCCGAGTTAATGAGTTCCAGCAACTCGGTATCCGCGTCGAAGCCCATGCCGAGCCATTCGGACACGGAATTCTCGCTCTGCTGAAATACGACGGCGAGCAATATAGGCAGCGTCACAAGAACGACGAGCGTATTGACTATCGGTGTAAAGAAGAAATGGTTGAATACCGAATGCACGATGACAGCAATCGCAAATCCCGGCACGAGAACCATATGCCCCCTGGTTGGATGCAGCCCCATAAGCGCGTGTGATATGACCGCGAAAATCGCCGTAGCACCGCCGTGCATGATGGCTGTGCCGAAGCCACGTACGATCCAGGTGCCGAGTCGAGTGTCCGGAAGCGTCTGCAAGTAGAACAGGTTCTCGAATATCGCAAACCCTGCACCAACCGCAAAACCGAATATCGCGGCATCAACGAGAAAGCCGATACGATTGCGCCGGATCAACGCGACGATCACCAGTGCCTTTAGCGCCTCTTCAAAGAACGGAGCGACATAGCGCGAGTAGGTGGTGAACTCGATATTGAACCATGTCAGTCCCGCAGCGCTCAGCGGGTAACTGAGAACTGCAGTGGCGCAGCCAAGCCCAATGACGCCGAGAACCCAGCGCATGGGAATCAACTTGTAACTGTCGAGATACATGAGCGCCGCCAGGAAACAGCAGACAGGAAGAAGCCCAAGAAGGGCATGTATTAAGAAGTCTCCAGTCATCCCTGCCAAGGACCGCGCACGTGGCCTGTGTTGGCTCTCAGACTACAGGATTTTGAGAGACACCATGAACTCGTCGTCATCCAGGATCGAGTCACTGCCAAATCCTTCGGCATAACCGAGAGACAATGTCATGTTGAGTCGTGACAGGAGAGTGAATCGAAAATCGACCTGGATACCGGCGTTCGTGGCATCCTGGCGAATCAGGCTGTCGTCAAGGTTCGTAACGAGAGAGCTTACAAAAAGTGACGGGCGCGCCCAGGTCAGGTAAAAGCCCGGTGTACCAACGCTATTGAAACGAACAGGTGGCAGATTCCATTCCAACATCGCGCGGTGAAAGTTTCTGCCAGGGATTCGATTGAGTTCGAAGCCGGGCATTGCATAGAACTCGCGATAACGCTTGATGGAGCCACGATCGACGTAGTTGTTGCCAAAGCCGCCGAAATAGAAATTCGCAAACTCGTCAGTGGGCTCACCGAATGCAGCGCCGGCCGAGTTGCGTAGCCAGATTGACGAATGTTTCCAGGGAAGAGCAAAGCCGAAATCGAAGCTGCCGAGTATTTTGGGAATATTGTCTCCGGCTACGTGATCGACCGAAGTACCCAGGGCCCACGTGTAGCCCTTTTCGTCGTCGACGGCGCCCAGCGAGTAACGCACGTTGGAATAATCGAGTTTCGCGTTAAACGTCGTCAGCTTGTTGAAAGTGGTTGCGATATTCTGATAGCGGGGCAGTGCATCGAAGTCCGTGTAATGGTTGATGTCCGCCGAAAAACCGAGATTGCGTGGCCCGTCGTAAATCAGGGTCTTCTCATAGCCTATGGAGAGACGATTGCCCTTGCGGCTACGTTCGGTCGGCCCCGCAAGATCGTAAAAATCGGCGCCGTTCCGCGCGGCGCCAAAGGTCCAGGTACCGGCAAGCGGCGACGCACTGACCAGCGTGTGTCGATAGTTGATACTGATATGTGGTCGCTCGTCGGAAGGGAGGTCCTCGTCCAGGCTGTAGGACGCTGATACTTGCAGGCGGTCCAGCATGATCGGGTCGGAAATCAGTGCGTTTAGGCCAAGCGCAACCGTGTCCTTGTAACCTTCCACTATCGGATAGATAGATTCGAGTTCCATATTTCTTACGGGCACGTAGGAGCCTTGGTGAGTTGTCAGCTCCTCGAGCGGTACGTCGGCTGCGGAGCCGACCTGCCATTCCTGCAGCTGCGGGTGCTTGCGTATGACTTCGTTGCCCATGAAGCGGATGGAACCGAGGTCCTCGAGCGGTTGCGGATCGAACTGCACGGGCGTAAAGCCCGAACCGCTGTATCGAAACGCAATTACCGAACCATCCTGCAATGGAATAGGCCGAAATAGCCCGGTCTCAACATTGCTAACCGCTTCAATGTTGCCAGTTGCCAGCTCGTAGCGATAAATGTTCGATACGCCGGTGTAGTAAGAGCTGCCAAACAGATACTTGCCGTCCGGCGAAAACACGAATCCCTCAGGTACCGCCAAGCCGAAATCGAACGATTGCAGAGGCGTCGCATTGCCATCGAGAAGCTCTTCAATTTCGACGACGCCCAGTGTCTGGTTGCCGCTGATATCGCTGAAGGTTGCGGCAAGCAGCGTGCCATCGGGTGATATGTCCAGATCTGATGGAACAACGCCGTAGTCGAACGACTTGACCTGGTTCCATTCCTTGTACGGATACTGAAGCCGCACAAGCGTCGCGATACCGTTCAGGTGACGAATGCCCCACAGCGAGCGATCGGAACGATTGAAGACCAGCTCGCCGATGCGCGCGTCACGCAGCAGCATCTCGGATTCACCAGTTTCGATGTCAATAGCCATCAGGTCGCGGAACGCGATGTTGTCTGTTGTGTAGAACAATGTTCGGTTATCCGGATCGAAGGCGAGGGAGGTCACCTGGAACAGCATGGGCCCCTTGATGTCTTCGATTCTTTCGATT
>Ga0224508_10004694_pt1 | contig 11106 bp, 9 predicted proteins | sample SF_Jan12_sed_USG_4_FD_170157 | JGI IMG/M metagenome (GOLD analysis project Ga0224508, IMG submission 170157) | Sediment microbial communities from San Francisco Bay, California, United States - SF_Jan12_sed_USGS_21 | ecosystem: Environmental > Aquatic > Marine > Sediment | place: USA: California...
CTGGGCTGTTTCGCGCCGTCGCCAGCCGTGGGGCGATCACCGACCTGGTCGACCTGCGCGACCACCCCGAGCACTTCCGCAGCCGCGAGAGCAACCTGCCCCACTTCGGCAACCTGCCGCGCCACGCCCAGGAGCTGGCCGAGGCCTCGCCGGCCGAGCGCGCCGATCGGCTGCGCGCGCCGCTCTTCCTGACCCACGGTCTCGAAGACCCGGTGGTGCACCCGCGCCAGGCCAAGCGCATGATCGAGGCCCTGGAGCGCGCGGGCGTGCGATTCGAGAGCAAGCTCTACCGTGGAGAGCCCGAGCACTTCGTCGACGAGGACAACCGCATCGACTTCCACGACCGTCTGGCGCGCTTCTTCGAGGCCGAGCTGGCCCCGCTCGAGCCGCTCTAGCTCAGGGCTTCTCGACCGGCAGCTCCGGCCGCCAGGACACCCCGTTGACGTGGCTGCCGCCGTCGACGAAGAGCGTGTTGCCGCTGACATAGGCCGAGTCGTCGCTGGCCAGGAACAGGGCCGGGCCGCCGATGTCCTCTTCGGGGTCGCCCATGCGTCCCAGCGGGTTCTCTTTGAGCATCTCGGCGGCGGTCTCGGGGTTGGCGTCGCGGAAGGCCACGTAGGACTCGGTGGCCGCCGCGGGGCAGATCACGTTGCAGCGCACATTGAAGGGGCCCCACTCGACGGCGGCCGTGCGGCTCAGCGCGCGCAGTGCCTCCTTGGCGGTGTTGTAGTGCATGGTGAACATGTGGGCGTTGACGCCGTTGAGCGAGCACAGGTTGATGATCGATCCGCCTCCGGCGGCGCGGAAGTGGGGCAGGCAGGCCACCATGGCGCGCTGGCAGCCGAGGAAGCCCACGCGCCAGGCGCGTTCGAGGGTGGCCTCGTCGAACCACTCGATGCGCTGCGCAGCGCCCCCGCCCCAGGCGTTGTTGACCAGCACGTCGATGCGCCCGAAGCGCTCGGCGGCGGCGGCGACCATGGCGTCCACCTGGGCGGTGTCGCCGGTGTCGGTGGCGACGAAGTGGGCGTCGGCGCCCAGGGCTTCCAGCTCGGCGACGGTGCGCGGGCCCGTCTGCTCGTTCAGCTCGGCGACGACGATACGGGCCCCTTCCCGGGCGAAACGGCGGGCGATGCCGCGGCCGATGCCCTGGCCGGCGCCGGTTACGATGGCCACGCGTCCCTCGAGTCGCTTCACGTCGGCTCCTCCCTGGCTCGCGGGCCATGCTATCGGCTTTCGCCCGGCCGAGCGTGTGGAGAGGGTCTCCCGCCCGCGGCTCCGCGGCGTTGGCGTATGCTGTCGGGCCCAAGCGATGCTCTTCCACTTCGACTTCGAGAACTGGCTGCGCATGCTGCGCCTGGCCTGGGGCGAAAAGAACCCCTGGGCCCGTGGCGTCTTCCTCGCCAAGCTCCTGCTCTGGGTGCCGCCGGTGGCGGCCTTCCACGCGCTCTGTTTCGCGCTCGACTGGCTGCTCGTGCCCGAGCTGCGTCGCACCGAGGTGAAGGCGCCGGTCTTCCTGATCGGCCACGCGCGCAGCGGCACCACCCTGACGCACCGCCTGATGAGCAAGGACGAGGGGCGCTTCAGCTCCTTCCGGCTCTACGAGATGTTCTTCCCCTCGCTGCTCCAGAAGCGCGCGATCCGCGCCGCGGCCCGCTTCGACGAGCGCGCGCTCGGCGGCTTCCTCGGCGCGCGGCTTCGCGCCTGGGAAGACCGGCACTACCAGGCGCAGCGCGCCGCCCATCCGACGGGGCTGACCGAGCCCGAAGAAGACGACCAGGTGCTCTACTTCTCCTGCGCGTCGGGCTTCTGGATCACGAAGATGCCCTACATGGGCGATCTCGATTTCTATTACGTCGATCGCTGGCCCGAGCGCAAGCGGCGCCGTTTGATGCGCTTCTACAAGGACTGCATTCGCCGCCAACTGGTGCTCAACGGCGCCGAGCGCACCCACCTCTCGAAGAACCCGGTCTTCCCCGGTCGCACGCGGGCGCTGCTCGAGACCTTTCCCGACGCGCGCTTCGTGATCCCCATGCGCAACCCCTTTGAAACGATCCCGAGCCTGCTCAAGCTGATGCGCTCGGGCTGGAAGGCGCTGGGCTGGGAGCAGGCGCGACAGCAGCGCTGCCTGAAGGTCCTGGCCGATCAGTCCTTCGATACCTACCTCTACCCCCTGCGCGTGCTCGAGGCCCACCCCGAGGTCCCCCGCGCGCTGCTGGACTACCGCGATCTCGTGGCCGATCCGGCGCGGGCGATCGAGTCGGTCTACGCCGAGCTCGGGCTTCCGCTATCGCCGGCCTATCGCGAGGTGCTGCTCGGTGAGGGCAAGAGCGCGCGCCAGCACCGCTCGGGCCACGCCTACAGCCTCGACGAGTTCGGTCTCGACGCCGATGCCATTCGCACGGGCCTGGCCGAGCTCTTCGACCGCTATGGATGGGACCAGGACTGAACGATCGAAGGAGTCAGAGATGGGAGATGCACAGAAGGACCTGCGCGCCGCCTGGGACGACCTGCTCGCCGAGCTGGGCCGCGCCCGCGATGCCATCGACCAGCCCGAGCTGATGCCCGCGCCGGCCAGCGATCGCAACCTGGCCGAGGGCTACCGCTACCTGATGGGCTTCGTGCACAGCGGGATCGAGCGCGCCTTCCACGGCGATCCTCTCTTCCCCCACTTTCGCAACGCGCTGCAGCTGCTCAACAAGGCCACCATCGACAACGCCGACGCCATCTATTTCATGGCGCCTCTCGACGGGCGGCGGAGCTACAAGGTGCACGGCCGTGTGGCCGACACGCGCCATTGGCGCGGCGAGGCGCCTCCGTCGCGCGGCCGCCTGGCGCCGAAGTATCTGATCTTCGAGCTCACCGACGGGCCGCTGGCCGGCGACTCGGGCAGCCTGGCCGAGCTGCGCCCCGGCGTGAAGTGCCAGACCGGGCGCCTCGACTCGAGCGAGCTGCAGGTCGACGCCGACGGACATTTCGAGATCCTGCTGGCGCCCGAGCGGCCCGCCGGCCACAGCGGCAACTTCATCTCCACCCACCGCCGCGCCTCGAAGCCGCCGCCCGACGATCCCGATGCCTCGCCCGACCGCTACGCCTGCTGGGTGAGCGGCCGCCAGCTCTTCTACGACTGGGACCGCGAGGACGCGGCGCTGCTCACCCTCGAGCGCCTCGATGCCGAGGGCGAGCACCCGCCGCCCTACACGCCCGAGGCCGCGGCGGCCCAGCTGCGCGAGATGGGCGCGCTGGTGCGCGGCCAGATGCAATTCTGGAACCAGTTCTACACGGTGCTGCTCGAGGTCTACGGCAAGCGGCCCGGCGGGCATCCGGGCGCGCGGCCCGGCGAGCGCTTCATGCCGCGCAACGCCTTCAACGAGGTGAACGCCGCCTCGGGCGACACCGGGGGCGGGCAGAGCACCAACCTCTATGCCGGCGGCATCTTCGAGCTCGAGCCCGACGAAGCCCTGATCGTCGAGTCGCGCTTGCGCATCGAGCCCCAGTACATCGGCTTCCACCTGGGCAACCTCTGGGGCGAGTCGCTCGACTACGCCAACCACCAGACGAGCTTGAACGGTCACCAGGCGGAGCGCGACGCCGATGGCGCCATCCGTTATGTGATCGCCCACGGCGACCCGGGCGTGCCCAACTGGATCGACACCACCGGCCACCGCGAGGGCTTCCTCACGCCCCGCTGGACCTACTCCGAGACCCCGGATCGCGAGCAGTGGCCGAGCATCGAGGCCCGGGTGGTGCCTTTCGCCGAGCTGGGCCGGCACCTGCCCGAGGGCACCCGACGGGTCGCCCCCGACGAGCGGGCCCGGGCCATCCGTGTGCGCCAGCAGCACGTTCAGAGGCGCTATCGGGCCTTTTAAGGGCCTTCCCTCCGGGACGAGGGCGGTGATAGAATCCGCGACATGCGAAGACGTGGCAAGGGCGGCGGCGGCGAGGAAGAGAGCGAAGTCAACCTCACGCCCATGCTGGACGTGGTGTTCATCATGCTGATCTTCTTCATCGTGACGGCCTCCTTCGTGAAGGAGGCGGGCGTCGAGGTGAGCCGGCCCAGCGCCGTCACGGCCGAGCGCAAGGAGCGCGGCAACATCCTGGTGGCCATCACCGAGAGCGGCGAGATCTGGGTCGACCGGCGCCAGGTCGAGCCCCGGGCGCTGCGCGGCGCCATCGAGCGCCTCTACGCCGAGAACCCCCAGGGTTCGATGGTGATCCAGGCCGACAAGTCCTCGAAGAACCGCCTGCTGGTGCAGGTGATGGACGCCGCCCGGGCGGCCGGCGTCGACAACGTCTCCGTCTCGGCTCGCATCGGCGAGTAGGGCCTTCCGAGGACCGCCGTCTTCGCGCCAGCCGGGGCGCTGGCTCGGCATCGCGGTTCTCGAGTTGCTGGGCGCGGGCTTCAGGCAGAGGTGGCGGCGATCTCGTCGGCGATGAGCTCGGCGAACTCGCGGCCGCGCCCCTCCTGCAGGAAGTGGCCCCCGCCCGAGATCGGCCGCTCGCGCGCAGTCGGCACGCGCTGAAGGAACTCGCGCTGCCGCCCCGCCGTCACCGGATCGTTGTCGGTGAAACAGCACAGGAAGGGCTTCTGCCACTTCTCGGGCACCTTCCTGGCGCGTCGGTTGGCGGCCACCGAGGGCTCGTGGCCCAGCGTGGGCACCTGGGAGGGCATCGCCCGGGGCCCCATCTTGAAGCGGGGCTCGGGGAAGGGCGCGTCGTAGGCGGCGGTCTCGGCGGGGCCGAGCGTGCGGCCGTCGAGGATGCCGGCGATGCTCAGCCCCACCGGCAGGTCCTCGGTCTCCCAGCACCACTTCTGCCAGTAGGCGAACTGGCGCTCGGGGGTCTCGCTCGGCGTGCTGAGCGCCCCGAAGACCTCGGGCAGGGAAGGGGTGGGCGCTTCGCGGCGGAAGCGCTGCACTGCCTCGACGCGCTCGGGGCCCACGGGGTCGGGCGTGGGCATTGCGGTGTTGGCGATGCAGACGCGCGCGAAGCGGTCGGACTGGGCGGTCACCAGGCGCAGGCCGATCAGGCCGCCCCAGTCCTGGCCCACGAAGGTCGCGCCGCGCAGGTCGTTGGCCAGCAGCCAGGCCTCCAGCCAGGCCACCTGGCTCTCGTAGCTGTAGTCCTCGAGGGCGGCCGGCTTGTCGGAGCGGCCGTATCCCACCAGGTCGGGCGCCACCACCCGCAGCCCGCGCGCCACCAACAGCGGGATCATGTGCCGGTAGAGGTAGCTCCAGGTCGGCTGGCCGTGCATGCACAAGACCAGCTCGCCGCCGCGCGGGCCCTCGTCGATGTGGTGGATGCGAAGAGTGCCGCCCTCGCCGTCGGGCACCTCGGTGTAGACGGGCTCGAAGGAGAAATCGGGCAGGTCGCGGAAGCGCTCGTCGGGAGTGCGCAGGGTCTTCACGGGAGTCTCCTCGTCTGGAGACCGGCCAGTGTAGACAGGCCCGACCCGTCGGGCCCGCCCCGGGTGGGCTAGGCCCCCCGCGCGAGCTCGGCCAGGCGCCTCACCACCTCGCGGGCCGAGCGCACGCGCTTCGTGGGGTCCTTGACCAGCAGGTCGGCCACCAGCGCGTCGAGCGCCTCGGGAACCTCGGGGATCACGTCACGCAGCGCCGGCGCCGGGGTGTGGCGGTGATGGAAGGAGATGTCGCCGTCGCGGAAGGGCACCTTGCCGGTCAGCAGCTCGAAGAGGGTGATGCCGAGGGCATAGAGGTCGCCGCGGTGGTCCACCTGCTCCCCGGCGCTCTGCTCGGGCGCCATGTAATAGGGCGTGCCGCCGATCACCGTGCTGCTGCGACGCATCTCCTCGACCATCTTTGCGAGGCCGAAGTCCATGATCTTCACCACCTTCTTCTCGGTGAAGAAGAGGTTCGCGGTCTTCACGTCGCGGTGCACGATGCCCTGCTCGTGGGCGTACTGGAGCCCGCGCGCGGCCTGGCCGGCGAGCTTCACCACGAAGCCGGCTTCGAGCCCGCCGCGCGCCTTGAGCAGCTCCTGCAGGGGCTGGCCGCGCAGCAGCTCCATGGTCATGTAGTAGCTGTCGCCCTCCTGCCCGGCGTCGTACACGGTGACGATGTTGGGGTGGTTGAGCGAGGCGGCGGAACGCGCTTCGCGCAGGAAGAGCTCGACGGCCTTGGGGTTGTTGCGGATGTGGTCGGGAAGGCGCTTGAGTGCCACCTCGCGTCCCAGGCGTCGGTCGCGAGCGCGGAACACCACGCCCATGCCGCCGCGTCCGACCTCCTCGAGGATCTCGTAGCGGAAGGCCTCGCTGAAGACCTGGGTGCCCGGCAGGGTGGAGATGCCGTCCTCGGAGCGCGTGGTCTGGGTGCCGCGCCGCTTGCACAGCGCATCGACGCGGGTGGCCACGTGGGGCCAGGTGGGCTCGCGGCGGCGCAGGCCTTCCAGCAGGCTGATGGCGCGTTCCACCTCGCCGGTAGCCTCACACAGGCGCGACAGGCGATCGACGGCCTCGCAGGGCACCTCTATCTCGGGGCGCGCGGCCACCAGCTCTTCGAGCGCCGATCGCGCCAGCTGGGTGTGGCCCTCGCGCTCGTAGGCCTCGGCCAGCAGCACCGAGGCTTCGGGGAAATCCTCGGAATCGGTGCTAACGCGTCGCAAACACTGGATCGCCTGGCTCCGCTCCCCGCGCTCGGTGGCCAGCTTGGCGGCGGCGAAGTGCTGGTCGAGCTTGGTGAGCGCCTCGATCCAGCGGGGTACGTCCTCGACTTCGCGGAAGCACTCGGCGGCGGCCTCCCAGTCCTCGGCGCGCATCAGGGCCTCGCCGGCGAGCTGCGAATCGCCGGCGCTGCGGAAGCACTCGCCGGCCCGCTCGTCCTCGCCGGCCCGCTCGTAGAGCTCGGCCGCTCGCCGGTACTCGCCCAGGCTCTCGCGGATCTCGGCGGCGGCACCCCACTCGCCCGCCGCCGTGTAGTGATCGGCTGCCTGCTCCATGCGCTCCTCGCGGGCACAGAAGCGGGCCATCAAGAGCGCCGCCAGCTCGGGCTGGCCCTCGTTCTCGAGGGCGCGGGCGGCGCCGGGCACGTCGCTCATCAGATAGGGCTCGACGGCGCGCGGACAGCCGCTGAAGAGCAGCTGGCTGCGGTCGCCCAGGTCGATGGCCAGCTGTCGCGGCTCGAAGTCCTCGACTTCGATCGCCACTTCGGCCACGCGGTCGTTGGCCCCGGCGAGCAGGGTGTGACGACCGCGGTCCAGAGAGAACTGCACGGCGCCGCGCGCGAAGCGCAGCGAGCTGGGCGAGCCCAGCCGCGCCACCTGGGCCTCTTCGACCCCCGACTCGTTCCACACCACGCGCAGCTCGAGCGCGCAGGCGTCGGGCTGGAAGTCGAAGCCGATGCGCAGCGTCTCGCCGGGGCGCGGCCGCACCTCCTGCTCTTCGAAGTGGGTGGCCACCACGTCGGCGCTCTCGCCGCTCAGCAGATAGCCGTCCACGCTGAGGTAGGCGCGCCGGCAGGGGATGCCGAGCATCAGGGTCTCGCGGCCGATCTCGAAGTGGGTGGTCGGGCTCGAGCCGCGCGAGGCGCGCCGGGCGCGCTGGGCCTCGTAGGGCGAGTTGATCAGGGGACGGCGCTTCCCGCGCAGCGGGCGCCGTCGCAGCCGCACGCAGAAGCGACCGCGCAGCTGGGACGGGTAGTCGATGTGAACGTGGACGGCGGAACGCCGACCGCCCAGGGTCAGCAGCAGAGTGACTGCGGCGAGCAGGCCCGCGCCGATCAGGACGTTGCGCGCTCCGCGGCTGAGCTGGCCGCGGCGGAGGTCGGATAGCCCGGACTCGAGCTCGAGGTTGCGGCCGATCTCGACGAGCTCGTTCACGGCGCGCAGGGTCAGGGCCTCCGGCGGGGCGGCTTCGGGCGACGTCTCCGGGGGGATCTCGGCCGGGGCGGTCCACCGGTCGCCCCAATCCGGGTCGAGCGCCGATCCGGGGGTCGGCGTCGCCGGGGCCTCGGACGCGCGGGCCTCCGAGGGCGTCCGCGCGGAGGGACCGTCCTGCGCCCACGCGCCCGCGCCCAGCCCGAGGGCCGCGGCGAGGACGAGGGTGGGGACGGCTCGCGCCCGTGAGAAGCACACGCCCGTTCCATCGGAGCGACGGGGTCGCGGATTGATGGCCGTCCGGGGGAAGCGACGGGGGCCGGATGGGAGGCCGCCCCGAGCAAGCGGGCTCGAGAGGCCCCGGCGGGCTCGGCTCAGGCGCTCAGCTCGGGAGCCCGGTGGGGCCCGGGCTCAGGTGCTCAGCTCGGGGGCCTGATGGGCCAGCGTGGTCTCGGGCAGGGCGCAGTCGCCGTAGGTCCGCCACTTGCTCTCCTGGTCCCCGCTGATCCGGTTCACCAGGAAATAGGCGGCGGTGGCGCTGCCCGCTGCGCAGGCGTTTCCGAGCAGCGAGAGGCCGTGGCCGAGCTGCAGGCGCGCCGGGTCGGCAGCGTGCTGGAGCAGCAGCGCCGAGCTCGCCTCCAGCACGGGCCAGGCGCAGAGCAGACCCCACCAGGCCCAGGCCAGGCCGGGCGTCGGGCGGCCCTGCCAGGCCAGCGGGTGTTCGGTGTCGGGCGCGCTGGCGCGCCACACCTCGCTCAGCACCTGGAGCGGCCGGATCAGGTTGAGTCCGGGCACCAGGAACGCCAGGTAGGCCCACTCGCGCGGGTAGCGCAGCCGCCGCGCGCCCAGGGCCCGCACGTTCACGCGGGCGTGGTAGAGCCAGGGCAGGAACAGCGTCGCCACCACCCCCGCGCAGCCGAGCTGCGCCCAGCCGAGCAGGCGGCCCGCCTCGGAGTGCGCCGCGCGCTGGCGTGCGTCGAGCTCCAGCCCCTTCTGCATCGCGCTCGAGACCTGCAGCTCGCCCAGGTCGTAGCCCGCGGCGATCCAGCTCGCCGCAGCCATCACCACGAAGAGGGCGCCCAGCAGCTGGGCCGTGCCGAGCGTCGACACGAACAGCGGCAGGGGCCGGAGCGACGGCTGTGTGTGGCCAGTCACGCGGACTCCCCCCGCTGTCGCAGGCGCTCGGCCGCCACGGCGGCCACCGCGGCCTGCAGGTTGTAGGACGACACGAAGCCGGCCATCGGAATGCGCACCACCGCGTCGCAGCGGCGCAGCAGGGCGTCGGGCACCCCGTCGGCCTCGCCGCCCACCACCAGCAGCAGCGAGCCGCGCAGGTCGACCTGCCAGGGGGCCTCGTCGCCACTCTCCTCGACGGCCACGATGCGCTTGCCGGCGCGCCGCGCGGCGCCCAGCACGCGTCCGGCGTCGTGCCAGGCGACGGGCAGGTAGCGGTCGGCGCGCATCGAAGCGCGCCGCGCTTCGCGGCGCTGCTCGTGGTCGAAGTCGTTGTCGACGTAGACGCCGTCGGCGCCGCTGCCCTCGGCGGTGCGAATCGCAGTGCCCACGTTGCCGGCGTAGCTCGCGCCCACCAGGAGCCAGACCGCGCCGCCGCGCGACATCACCTCGTCGAGATCGGCCGCGGTCGAGGGGCCCACCAGCGCGACGGGCTCGGCGCTCGCGCCCAGCCGCCGGCCGCGGCGCTCGGCCACGCGCAGCACCTCGACGCCGCGGGCCTCGGCCCGGGCGCAGAGCGCTTCGAGGGCCGGGTCGAGGTCGCCTTCGGGAAGCGCGAGCCAGCGCACCGGCTCGCCGGCTTCGAGGGCGGCCTCGATCTCGGCGGCGCCGCACAGGCGCCGGCGGGCGCTCGCGGGCGAGGCGGGCAGCGCCTCAGCTCCGGCCCAGCAGGACGTAGTCGTTCTGCTCGCCGCTGCGGCCGTCGGCCCGGAAGCGCGCCTCGGGCCGGAGCTCCAGCGGCTCGAGGGCCGACTGCAGCTGCGCGATCTCGCTCTCGTCGAAGGCATGGCAGTAGCGCAGCACCTCGTCGCCGGCGCCCCAGGGCAGCAGCAAGTCACCGGACTCCAGCTGTGAGCAATCGATCGGCATAGGTGCCCGCGAACTGTAGACATTCCAATCGACGACGCGGCCGAGCAGGCGCGCGTCACGCTCCAGGCGCCAGAGGCTCAGGGCGAGCAGGCCGCCCGGTGCCAGGCGCGCGGCGCAGGCGCGCAGCAAGGCCGTGCGCTGCGCGCGACCCGGCACCCCGTGCAGCACCCCGAAGAGCACCACCGCCTCGAAGGGGCCGGGGGGCAGGGCCTCGGGGCATTCGACCGCGTCGGCGCAGAGGAAGCCGGCGCCGGGGGGCGCCTTGCGCCGGGCCTCGCGAAGCAGCGGCTCGCTGGCGTCGACGCCGTGGACGCAGTGGGGCCGGTCGGCCAGGCGCTCGGCCAGAAAGCGCGCGAAGCGGCCGTTGCCGCAGCCTACGTCCAGGACGCGGAGCGCGGCGTCGCCCGCGGCGCGGCGGCGCAGCGGCTCGAGCAGGCGCTCCCAGCCGGCCCAGGGCGACTGGCGCGTGGCGCTGAAGGAGGCGGCGTGCGCCGCGTAGAAGTCGCGGTTGATCGCAGCCAGGGCCTCGGCGGTGGCATCGTTCACGGGGCGAGGCCGGGTCGAGGGCCGGTTCGACCCCTCGCGCCGAGGCCGGGTCCGGGGCCCGTTCGACCCCTCGCGCTGGGGTAGGGTGTGGGCGTGTCGCTCCGCGCTCCGCGCCGACCGCGCGCCGACTTCGATCCGGCGCCCCACCGGGCCGAGCTCACGGCCATCCTCGAGGCCGTGGCCGCCGAGCCCGACCTCGACGCGCGCTGCCTCGACCGCATCTTGCGGCGCCACCCCCGCGCGGGGCGCGGGCTCTTCTCGAAGAGTGAGCTGATCGCCGGCGTGCGCGCCTTCGGCGCGGACGGCGCCCTCGACGAGGGCGAGCTCGTGCGGCGGCTGCGGCTGCGACCGGTGCGCACCCTCTCGGGCGTCACCCCGGTCACCGTGCTGACCAAGCCCTTTCCCTGCCCGGGCGCCTGCGTCTTCTGTCCCAACGACGTGCGCATGCCCAAGAGCTACCTCGCCGACGAGCCCGGCGCCCAGCGCGCCGAGGACAACCGCTTCGATCCCTACCTGCAGACCTGGAACCGGCTGGCGGCCTACCGCAGCATGGGCCACCCCACCGACAAGGTCGAGCTGATCGTGCTGGGCGGCACCTGGTCGCACTACCCGGAGCCCTACCAGCGCTGG
>Ga0224508_10004695_pt1 | contig 11104 bp, 18 predicted proteins | sample SF_Jan12_sed_USG_4_FD_170157 | JGI IMG/M metagenome (GOLD analysis project Ga0224508, IMG submission 170157) | Sediment microbial communities from San Francisco Bay, California, United States - SF_Jan12_sed_USGS_21 | ecosystem: Environmental > Aquatic > Marine > Sediment | place: USA...
GGCAAAACGTTCAAAGAAAAACAACGACGATTAAGATCCTTGGAATCATCTATTAGAGCGCGTGCGCCAATGAAGCTTGGCGGATTAGAGGCTGAAGCAAACCAACGATTCAAGTCAGAGTTTCGTGATTGGGTTAGGGACCGCAATCCAGCTCTCGCGCCGATATTGAATAAGTTAGAGACTGAATACTTCGGGACAGCTCACAAAGTAGGATTAGCAAAAGATTTCAGGGTCCAACGTATCAGAGAAGAAAGTAGACTGATAAGAGACGAGTTCGGGATCGTACCTAGAATCAGAAAAATAAAAGCGAAACAGATAGCGCGACAGCTTGGTATCAGCGAAGAAGAAGCACTAGAACGAGCCGCTACCCAGGAACTTAAAAACACCAGGAAACCGCTACCTAAAAGGCTTGAAACATTAATTCAAAACACGATCGACGGTAAAAACGATGCGTTAGCATTAGCTGTGATAAAAAGGAATCCACAGCTTAAACTAGAAATTGCTTTACTTCTTAGAAGTAACACACCAGAGAACAGGGAGCAGGCTATGATATTAGCTAGGAACAACTTAGTACAATTCTTACAACTGGCACGACCAGGGGGATTAAAGGGCAGGCTATCAAAAATTCCATCTGCGAATCAAGTGCGGTCTGGATCTTAGATATGCTTTTGTGCGAGAATTTATATTACTGGTTTTACTGTTTTTGTTTTGTGAAGTGTTCATTCTAACTATATATATATATTTATTCAGATAAGATAAAATAAGGGATTGAAGGGTAAAGCATTGTCAGGTGAAACAAAAAAAGATAATGCAATCTTGTATCAGGAAATGCTTTCACATCAACATTCTGAAACGTTGCTAAAGCTAGAAAAAAAGCTAGAAGGCATAGAGAGGCATTTGACTAGATTAGAGATTGATATTGCGATGTTACGGGTAAAATCTGGTGCATGGGGATTTGCTGCAGGTGCGATGCCTGTTGTAGCTTATGCGTTATTAGAGATGGCTTTTAGAAAATAAAACGCGAGAGGAATACGAGGAATGAAACAAGGGCATCATTCATTTGGACCGTATAGCGATAACCTCTCGCGTTTTTATTTTATTCTTCTTCAGATTCTTTTTTAAAACTTAACAGCCAGGACTCGACTCGCTTTCGAGATCCCCAACTATTATGAGGCAGCTCCGCATATATCAAGCTTACAATATGAAACATTGTGTCTCTATTATATTCGTCTGCTCGTCCAAAAGCTTCTTTCAGGTCATTTTCTAATACAGCTTGTAAGAATCCTCCCGTTGGACATCCCTCTTCAACGTATCTTTTCAGAGTATCAATGCAATCCTCTCTTACGTTTGGGTATTCTTCCTGTAACTGTTTTACTGTTTTAGCATTTATCATTTTTTTACCTTTCTGTTTTTTTGGTTCTTTTTTGTTCGAGATTTCAATGTGTATTAAAAATAAAAGCGAAGTCAAAGCGCATATAACTATAACTAAAAATATAAGTACGCTTATATGAGTACCAGAAGGTTCTGCTATTAAAGGTTCTATTCCCATCACCCTAAATTCCTACAGCTTACTAAGATCAAAATTGCAGTGACAACGCACACACCTATAAATAGCCAGTCTTTTAATGAAGTTGTGGATTCAATTATGACTACTGGTTCCATGTGTTAGTGGTATCGTCTTTGTGTCTTAGATAGATTTCATTCCAGATATTACGCACCTGCATTTCGAGGGCGTTTAGTCTGTGATCTGGTTCTGGTTTTTGTTCAGACGATTTATTGAAAAGTCCAAGGCCAATACAAAGACCAGCTATAAACATAGCAATCGTCCACACAATAAAAGACGCTCTATCTCTCATTTACAATCCCTCCGCAAACAATCTAACTGCCTGTTCTGTTGTCGTTTCGATAAACACAGGCTCAGCCCCAAGCCAGTGTGATTTACCTAGCGTCCTACCCCATATTGTAAATATCTCGCTATCATCAGGAGCTTCTAGCATTACAGGCTCAACCATTTCTTTTCTCTTCATAGCGATCACGCATTTATCCAGATCGTAGAACGCTATCTTCTGAGTGTCAGATTCTAGGTCGATCTGAAACAGCTTCTTATCCTGAATCCAGTGATTGATTATTAACCACCACGCAGCGGGAGCGCGGATGCCGCGAGAAGGAGCACCCCAACTAGGAGCGAACCCGTGCGTGGCGCAGTTCTGACTGTAATCAATATTACCATTTACATTTTCTGCGAATACATGAGCAACGAATAGATCAACGCCGTGCGCGAAATACTGCAATTGATTCCACACGGTTCTATTACTCGCAGTGAACCAATCGACCTCAGTTCCGCATGACCCAGTGACAGGCATAAATTCACCTAGCACCGATTGACCTTTCAGATATGCCTCACCGACTTGCACCTTATTAGTTATGCCTATATCGCGTATGTTCTGTACCTCGTTGTAAGCGGTGTAATTCGTAGCAGAACTTAAAAGCGTGTTCTCGTCCTGCGCGTAGATAGTCGTGTACGTTGGATAGTACGAAACGTAGTCAGCGTTGTAATAACCGTTGGTGTTGAATTCGTGGAAGTTTCCCCACATCCAGGCGTTGTGGTAGGTGTCGAAATTGCCTATGGAGTACTCTAGGTGTGGAGCGATAGTCCTGCACTTGGGCAGAGCGTCGTTCATAGCCTCACCTAAAGCGTCCTGCCACCTTTTCCCTGTATGCACCCAAGGAACAGCTCCTTGCGGAACCTGAGTGGGTTCGTTATCTACCTGGATCACAATATCCCTATTTGGGTAGTTAGTTAGGAACGTGCACAGCCCTTGCAGGTACTTAGAGAATCCATTCACCAGATCGTTAGTTGCCCAGGTCGGGGCGAAGCTAGCAGTTAGGAGAAGCCTAGAATCAGCAGGCATAGCGTCAATCCATTGCTCGACCTTGCTATATTTAGGAGGCACATTCTCAGCAGGTTGAACACGCTTCCATGCCGTATCTTTGTGTGTTCGCAATGTGCCGATCTTAGCCCGTTGGGTGCGACGTCTTCTACTCGTTGCAATAGACGTTTCTGTGCCTATGCGTTGGCTCCCTTTATAATCACTAGGCAACACCACAAACGACGCTCTGTCGCCTATCGTGGCCGCTAAATAATAGCCTACGGGCGGTGTTAGAGTTAATGGCGAGCTATCGGCTGAATATTGAGAATAGTTTCCATCTCTATCGTATGAGTATACAAACACGTCATGTTCGTTTACATCTGTAAGGGTGACTTCATCACCTTCATAGTAGATCGAATCGAACTCTCTAGGTGACTGAAACAGTGTGTTGGTTGACGGGTTGTCAGAGGCGAACGGAAACGATTTCAGAACGTCCGCCGATTGGTTCCATGACAGCGTAGCGGCTAATATTCCGACCTTAATGAGCAACATCAGTACAACCCCTCAAAGGTTCTAGTCCACGACTTCAACCCTTCTTCATTCGCTAGATTCTCAGGGTTGTTATCGTTCTGTTGTCTGGCGTAGTAGTAAAACAAAGCTTCAATTCCTAAATCTCTATTTACGTTCCACCACCTATATATGCGCTCTTTATCAGGAATATACCAAACACCACAGTTTGTTTCCGTGTTCCAGATTGGGATGCCTCCCAACTTTGCTTGAATGGCTTTGATTCGATTGCGATAAAACGCCTCCTGAAAACTATCCTCTCCTCGATAGTCATAATGAACACTGAACACGTCTATATACTCACCAATCCCCTGCTCAATAATCTCGTCGACGAATCTCACAGAAGATACCGACGCACCTGCAACAACCAACTGACGCCGAGAATGAAGAATCGTAGCCGCTTGTTTAACCGTTTCAATGTAGAGAGCAGCAGATTCCTTATCGGAGTAGTGTTTGCCATCAGGGTGTTCAGGTTGCCAGAAGCCTCTATGGTTTGGCTCGTTCCAGACTTCCCAAGCTCTCAGTTTATAGCTATTTCCGCCCCAGGAGGCTGCCGAGACGTATTGTTGCCAGTTACTTAATTTATCCCATTGGTTGGTGTCATCTGATGGATTCTGAAGGTTTTTAGGATCAGTGTCTGGAGCGCGCCAAGGGTGATCGGCTACCAGCACGCCCAACACTTCCATGCCGTTTTCTTGAAACGGCTCGACTTTGTTATCGGCGACTAGTTCATACTCCCAGCTACCTCTGGGATTCTCCAGGTATGTATCTTTAATATCCATACCGAAGTCCCAAGCTCGCTGCATTGTGAACCCTAACTCTTTAACTAGGTCAGGGTCTGTAGTGTGTATACCTTTAATCATTGGTTATCTCCTTTTTAAGTTCCTGTAGGAATGTTTCCATGCTATTGCGATTTCCGTTTATGTTTGCGGCGTACCAGTCACGCAATTTGTCTTTAGGCATTTCTGCCAGTTCGTCACGTCGATCTCCTGCTATAATCATACAATCGCGGTCGTCACTCTTGAATCGCTTAGGGCGGCTTCCCGGTTCGATTAAAAAAACAATGGCCGTTTCCCATTGCATGTAGCCAAATCCTGTCAGTCGGTGTAAGACGCTAATCCAGCACTTCTCGTCTACATTGCGTATCCAGCGTTCGCCTCCTGTAGATCGTTCGTATTCGTTAGTGCATTCTTTCCACGGTGAGTCCTCACACATACCTATCTAAATCCTCCGTTTTTGGGTGTATGATCTGTACTGGTTCAATCTCAACATTCTTAAAGCCGATATCATTTAGCGACCACAGTAATAATCCCTTTATTTCAGGGAGACTAGTGCTCAGCCAGACTGCTCGATCATCGCTCGTGATGGTCAGCTCGAATTTGAAAACCGTTCCCTTAGGTATGGTCATCTTGCTTATCTGGTAATAGTTTGATCGTTTCCTGTAGCGCGGCTGTGATGAACTCTACAGAAATCATACAGAACTTGATTCTTTCTTCTATTCCCTGACTGCTTTCGTTAAAGCCATTTGCGCAGTCCTTCCAGTTTTTCTTTAAAATCTCCAATACTTCTTCTTTAGATGTACTCATCCAAATCCTCCGTTTTTCTTACAATGATATACGTTCCTCCATGAGCCTCGAAATCTTCCTGAAACACTTTCTGTGCGTTAGATTGAATGTCTTTACCCGCCTTGATTTCTAGGCCGAGCAACGCCGTTTCATAATAAGGTCCGGCAAAACATTCATATACCTGTTTTTGCAGCGCAAATAAATCAGGCGCACCGTTCGTTCCCCAACGTATAAAGCGCGTTCCAATCTTCATTGCGCCACCGCCACCCTTCCACACAAACCAGCCCTTGGCTGTTAGGTAGTCGCGTACGGCTTTAGTTAGTTGTTGCGCTGGTTTTCCCATTTTTCACATACATTCCAATCACAAGCCTGCCTGAGTTTTTAATTAATTTCATTCTTCCGTGCCTCTCTAAGAGTCTCATTGCGTCTGCGTATGTAGAGATAAAGCCTGAGTTAAGCGTGTCTCCGTCATGGCCTGCGCAACCCTGCGCAACAAGTTCCTCAATTGTATCTAATAATTCATTCACTTTTTTAGATGCAACCAGGACCACGATTTAACTTGTGATTTTTTGCCACACTTAGAATAGCATCTAAGATTTATTAACGATATTGCTTTAGTCAACGATAGCCGTGTGCCTGCAAATGATCGATAGTTACCATTAACTCCAACATTAAGATTCATTATTTTAAACATGATTTCAGTACACCAAACGATTCTATGCTAGATACCTGCACGCACCAGTCATGTGGTAACTTTTGCATATCGGTCCACTCATCATTATCTAGCTCACCAGTCTCGAACACGATACCAGCATCTCTTAATAGGATGGTACTGTTATGATAAACATCTATTAGGATTCCTGTATAAATATAACGACAACAGAATACAGTTATTCGTTTTCCTATAAGAGATGAAAGACTTGCTTCTAGCATTAACATTATAATTTGCCTTTCTTAATTGCATCGGGGATACCTTGGGTTTAGCTTCGCATACTTCAACCCTTACGGTTATTATTCCAAGGCCACTTTGTGCACTTACGATCCCCGATTTTATATCCTTTTATGAAACTGAATTGTGTCCAGTGTCACTATTGTTCCGTTTCGTTCTAACCTGCTCAAAATACGTTGGTCCAGCTTCCCTATGCCTTTAGGCGTTAGATTACTGGTGATGATGGTAAACTTATCTAATCGCCCTTGTAGAACTCTTAACAGGAGATCCATACCAAAATCGCGTGTATCAGTTCCTAACCCTATCTCATCGATTAAAACCAGTTTCGGGCTGGTGATGTTCTCGACTGATTCGTTAACATCAAATTTACCAGTTTTCATTTTTGAACAAAAATTTGGCCAGTAAACAGATTTAGCCCAACCAATATTTAATCGTGGTTCAGCCCATGTAATGATGTTACGAGCCAGATAAGTTTTGCCCGTACCAGATGTACCCAACATCGTTAACCATGTTGGTTTCTTTTCTCTCATCCGCGAACAAAAAATCATCGCCTCATGCAGAGCGTTACTTAAAACTTTATCATCAAAAGTTTTGAAGTTAAGAATCTGCAGGAGCGTTGAAGGTGTCGGCGTTTCTGTCTGGTTGATTTGAGTATCTTCGCTCATTTTTGGTTTCATCCTGTGGTAAAAATAATCCTGACCACCCGTTTTCTAATGTTTGATTTATCGAACGAATAGATTTTTCTACTCCCCATCGTTCTAATTTTTTTAAGATCGATTTCACAGACCAGTTTGATAATTTTTTGCGGATCTGAATTCGATGCTCAACAAATTTTTGAAACGCTTCTTCAAATTCAGGATTTTTGAGACTCTCAGGAATTTCAAAAATTTTTGAACTTTCCGATTTTTTGTTTTCTCCTTCTCCCCCCACACCCCCCTTATTCTCTTTCCCGGAAGTATATATATTAATATTTTCTTTTGGTTCTTTTCTTTTACGAGATGATTTTTTTGGAGTTTCAAATTTTTGATTTTTGAAATCTTCAAAATTTTCATCAATCGAACTTTTCAAAATTAGCAAAAATAACTGCCCCGTTTCTAGCTCGCTTCTTGCCCCTAAATAGCTGTCATTCAGCCAATTATGCGCATCTATTGTCAAGATGCCGTTTTTGATAATGAATGGAGTTTTCAATTTTTGAACCTTCAAGAATTTTTGAAGTGTTCCTTTGGATAATATTTATTTTCGTATTTCCAATTTTCTAAAAGACCCAAAAAAGATTTGAAAGCTGCATCAAGTTCTTCGTCAGAATATTCTTTAGTTTCAAATCCAAATCCTTCCTCATGTGAATCTAGCACCAACGTTTTGCATTTTACTTTTGTTGGTAACATATCTGCATACGCCGACAATTGCATGATCCATTCAGGATAAAATGTCGCATTTTTTGATGGTCCGACCGCTTGTGTTTTTGCATCTAACAACGTCAATTCATCGTTGTTATCTTCATAAAGCAGATCCAGCGTACCTGCATAACATTTTAGAGGATGTATAAACGATCGTTCGCTGAATCGTACCTCTTTAACTTCGTTATTGTACCATTCACAGATTGCATCTCTAACTTTCTGTTGTTTTTCTGTTTCCGCAGGTGCAATAGAATTACCCAAAACGATGTTATTAAGATCATTATGGATTACGGTCCCAAAATCTGCAGCTTTGCTAGCGTGTTCCTTTGAATCCTCAGAAATGCGCTTAGAATAGTCTGATAACGACTCCCCCTCTTGATGGGGGAGTGTTAAACTAGATTCTAGCGTTTGCCTTACAAGATACCTTATTAGCCCCGGACCTTTACGATATCCCGTAGCAGTTGTGACAGAAGGATACCCGTTACATTTTCGGGCTAATCGCAACCCCTCAACCTTCTCTAACGTTTCTGGATTATAGAATCGTTGTCCCATTAGATGTTTACCTCTTCCGTTGTGTTAGGTTCAGTTTCGCTTGAATCATCTGCTGTATCCCAGTTTCCTTCTGCGATTGGTACTAGGTTCTGCGCGACAACGACCAAGCGCGAGCATTCTTTCCCCTCGTACTCCCATTTATTTTCCTTTAGGTATCCAGTTAAAATCACCGAACACCCTTCACAAACGGCAGGGGGAATTTCACCCCAAAACGTAACGTCTAATTCATTTGAAAAGATTTTATCTTTTATCTCCTGCTCGTTTTTGAGTTTAATATTGTTAACCTCATTACCTGCTGCCGTGTATCGGGTTTCGAGCGTTTCAATCCGTCCCCTAATAAAAACTGTATTCATTTTAATTTTCCTTTATTATTAATTTTGGTTTCTCAGCGAATGGCGACATCCCATATTTTTCCATCAATATTTCTGATGTTCGCTTATAGTTTTCCGTGTCGCCGCTATGATAGAACCTGTGTGCAGCATCTATCAAGTTATTTATATCTAAATTTTCATTTAGATTATTCTTCATTGATTTCATCTCCTTTGAACACAACATGAGGCGAATGATTTAAATCTAATAACCTCTCTTGAATGTGCGCTAGTAACGATGCCGCTTGATTTCGAGCTTTGAAATCTTCACTCGATGTTAGCGTTTTAACGCATCTGGACCATAAAGCTATGCATTCTCCGTCTTTTAGCTCGCTCCATTCTTTACCAACAAACGGTTTCATTGGACACCGTTCATATTTAATCAGCGACGGAGCAACGCATTCGAACGGTGATTTGTTAGAGTACATATGATACAGTTTGATAGCCCAATTTTTCGAGTCGTCAGGATTTTTCGCTGGTATCTTAGGAGCTGCAGGTTTAGCCACAGGCGCAGCTTTAGGTTTTTTGGGTGGTGTAGCCTTGTTTCTTTCCTTTTCGCGTTCCCAGTAGCCGTCTCTCCACGATTTCAACCATAAATGGGACCCGATAGGCAGTGATGATTTACCAGCTAACCGTCTAATCCCGTCGGACAATGCTGATTCTATTGTGTTATCATAACTGGATGTTTCCGAGTCAGGCCAGTAGTCGGCGCATGATACGGTTTCTGAAACTAGACAACCGCGAACAATCAGTACGGACCCGATATAAATCCGTTGGTATGGTTTATCTGGTTTATTGCCGTATTTATCTATTTTGATGCGGCTTTCTTTTTGTTTCCAACGCTCAATTTGAATCCATTTACCGATACCAAACGCTTCAGTTAACCTGTTACGCAATGCCATATGTTCTACATACAACAATGGTCGTTTTTCGTTATCCAATTGAGGGAGCTTGCTGATGTCCTGATCATCAAATTCGCGTTCTAGGATCTTTTGTTCCGCTTCGGTAACTTCTAGTTTAGAAGCATTTGCGTAAGCTTCTCGAAGCATACCGTCCATCTGATTGTTTCTGTATTCCTGTGAAGAAACGACTTCATCCGTCTCCTGATTACCTGCCGCTTGTGGCGGATCTTCCGCTGTTAATGCTGTCGGTGGCACTTCTTGTTCTATTACTGCAACGTTGTCACTCATTTTTCTCCTTTTTTTTGTTTGCCTTGTTTACGAAATATGTTGTAAATGTGTTTTTGTTACACGGGTTTGATTCTCATTTTCCCGTGTAATGGTCTAACGGGCTTAATCCACCCGATCCGTGTTGGGGGGCGAGGACTCCGTTAACTCGCTCCCCTAAATTTATTTTGTTAACGCGATAAGGGATTGTTTTACCTCCACATCAATATAGCGCGACGGCTTCCATGATCCCCTAAGCCAAGCTCTAAGCGAATGTCTTGAGATCTTTTTTCCAAGTCTAATAGTTAACACCTCCGCCAACTCGTCCCAAGTATAACGATTTTTGGCACGTTTAATAAGTCGTTGAATTTCTGTCATGTGATAGAATATACATCAAAAACATTTATCGTTCAATTTTTTTTCTAATACTTCGATTTGTAGTCTGATTTCATTACTAGCACGTTCACAGCCAATCCCTTGCTCGTAAACTTGCGGATCTCTGCGGCCACATTTTTGTAAGTTGCCAACCAGTTTTTCCGCGCACGCATCCACAATACGCTTTGCATGTTTCATTCCTGCAATGTGTTCTTTCATCTGTTAACTGTATGCTGTTTTGTTAATTTTTGTCCCCGAAAAACCAGTCTATCACTAGGTTAATCTAACTGACAAGCGAGAAACTGGCAGCCATTGTGACTCTTACGTTTTCGGGGATATTGTTTTATTTCACTAATCCAAACTCAAGGAACCTACTAACGGCAAACCCGATGCTTGCCATCGCTACGAGTGCCGCTAGTAGTTCCTGTTTTGTCATTCTTGGTTACGTTTTTTTAGTTCGTTACTGATGCCGCATAAAGCGGAGTAGTTTTTGGCGCAAGTCATCATTTGCGGAAAAACCTCAGAAATGCCACCCACAAGCATTTTCATCAATTCCTCCTGCAGATCTTTTCCGCTGATTTCTTCCGCTGATTCTTCGACCAGTTCTAAAATAATCCGTTCTAATTGATCTTTGCTCGCGCCGTCCACGGCTTTTTGAAGTAGCTTCGATTGCGTTAAAAAATCAATCGAAGTATCAAGATCAATATCAACCTCATAGTTTAGTAGTTCGAATAACTTTTTCGGTGTCATAATGATAGCTTAGGATGTTTTAGTAGATCCGTTAGACAAATGGGATCGCTGTCTCTGGTTGGCTCTGGGCATCCCCATTCTGCGGTATCATAACCGCGCAACTGTTGGAGCAAATCATACCTCATGCTTTGAACTGCTGCGTGTGCGTCTGAATCCTCATAATCGGGATGCTCGCAAGATTGATAATCATAACAACTGATTGCCTTAGCAACCTCGCCGGGCTTATACATACCCCCCCAGTTGTAAGCCATGACATCATCAATTGTGATTTCTGGTATGCTCGTGTCCTCTTCTTTATATCTATAATTATAGCTTTTATAGTTTTCAGCGTTTAACACGTTGGCTAGCTTTTGTGTGTGTTCTAGGTTGTGGCCGTATTCTATTCTTGTGCCTCTGTTTTTCGAATAGTATGAGAACCCACGAAAACCGCCAAAATGGATTGCGGCTTTAGCTAAATAAACAATATGTTTCGTTTCTACGATATAACAACTCATCTTTTTTTATCCTTTCTTGTTTTGTTAACTAAGCACTCCGTATGCTTAGAC
>Ga0224508_10004696_pt1 | contig 11104 bp, 10 predicted proteins | sample SF_Jan12_sed_USG_4_FD_170157 | JGI IMG/M metagenome (GOLD analysis project Ga0224508, IMG submission 170157) | Sediment microbial communities from San Francisco Bay, California, United States - SF_Jan12_sed_USGS_21 | ecosystem: Environmental > Aquatic > Marine > Sediment | place: USA...
CGTCACCGAGGAGACCCTTCGTGAGATTCTTTCGCTGGCCAGCCGGGCGCCGTCGAACGGCAATCTGCAACCCTGGAACGTCTATGCCGTCACTGGCGATGCGTTGCGCGAAGTGCTGGTGTCGATTAACACCGGGCTTTATACAGATGGCAACATGGAAGCGCCGCAATATCCGATCTACCCGGAGAAACTTCATGAGCCCTTTCGCAACCGCCGTCACGACTGTGGTGAGCGCATGTATAAGGCCCTCGGCGTCGAGCGCGAAGACAAGGCTGGGCGCATAAAGCAGGTGATGCGAAACTTCCAGTTCTTTGGCGCGCCGGTCGGAATCATATTGACCATGGATTCACGAATGGACCTCGGCCAGGCCATGGACCTCGGCATCTTTGCGCAAAACATCATGTTGCTGGCGAAGGAACGCGGTCTCGATTCCTGTCCGCAAGCAAGCTGGGCGCAGTGGCCGCAGCGCGTTCGGTCGGCGCTCGGGATTGCCGATGAGGAAAAAGTCATGCTCGGGATTTCCCTCGGCTATGCCGCCGATCACCCGGTCAATGTCGTCGAACAGCCGCGGGCTCCGGTCGAAGACTTTGCCTCCCTGCGCGGCTTCTGACAGGCTGGCGACGATAACAACAAGGGAGACCGAGTCTGATGAGTTACAAGTACATCAAGGTCGACGTTGAAGATCGACTGTGCATCGTTACGATCGATCGACCAGAAGTTCACAACGCACTGAGCCCCGATACAAACTTCGAACTGCACGACGCATTCAACGAATTCGAAAACAATGCCGATCTCTGGGTCGCCATCATTACGGGTGCTGGCGATATGGCGTTCTCGGTCGGTGGGGACATCTCGGTCATGGTCGATGCGAAGACCGATGACGACTACAAGATCCCGGAGTCTGGCTACGGCGGCCTGACCGATCGCCACGACTGCCACAAACCGATCATCGCTGCGGTCAACGGCCTCGCGCTTGGCGGTGGATTCGAAACGGCAATGGCCTGCGACCTGATCATTGCCAGCGAGACCGCGAGTTTCGGCTTGCCGGAACCGAAGATCGGAACGGCGGCTGTCGGCAGCGGCATGCACCGTATAGTTCGTGAAATCGGGCTCAAGCCTGCAATGGCTCTACTGCTCACGGGTGAGTCGATCGATGCGAACAAGGCGCTTGAACTTGGCCTCGTCAATGACGTCGTGCCAGCCGGGGACCTGATGACCGTGGCGCGCGACTATGCCCGCAGGATATTGAAGTGTGCACCACTTGCAGTACAGGCCAGCAAGCAATGCGCAATGCAGGGACTTGAATACGCCAGCGTGCGCGAGGCAATGCAGGCGCAGCACGATGGCAAATTCGATCGCCTCGATGCCATGATGAAAGGCGAAGACATACGCGAGGGCCTCACGGCTTTTATGGAAAAACGCAAACCTGTCTGGAAGGGTCGCTAGGGGACACGAGATGTCACACGAACTCACGAAAATACTGCAAACACAGCGCGAGGCGTTCAGGCGCGAGGGAACGCCGTCGCACGAGACTCGTATCGATCGTCTCGATCGCTGCCTGGCACTGATCGTCGACCACAAAGACGAGATATGCGAAGCGGTAAACGAGGATTTCGGCTGTCGTTCCCATCATGTCACGCTAATGAATGACATATTTCCATCCGTGAATTCGCTGAAATTCGTCAAGAAGCACGTAGGGAAATGGATGCAGCCGGAACGACGCAAGTCTCCATTCCCTATGGGGCTGCTCGGAGCCCGATCAGAGGTTCACTATCAACCGAAAGGCATCGTCGGCATCATGAGTCCGTGGAATTTTCCGGTTAACATGGTCTTCGGCCCGCTCGCCGACGTATTGGGAGCGGGCAACCGTGCCATGGTCAAGCCCTCGGAATTCAACCCCAACACGGTCGCGCTGCTGCAAAAGCTGTTCAGCGAGTACTTCGATGAATCCGAGGTAGCAATCGTCGCAGGCGATGCGGACGTCGGCGCAGCATTCGCCTCGCTGCCCCTCGATCACATCATTTTCACGGGCTCGACCGGCGTCGGCAAACTGGTCATGCAGGCCGCCGCGAAGAACCTCACGCCCGTGACCCTGGAACTGGGCGGCAAGTCGCCGGTCATCGTGTCCGGAAGCGCCGACATCGCCGAAGTAGCGGAAAAGATCATGACAATCAAGGCGATGAACGCCGGCCAGGTATGCATCAGCCCGGACTATTGCTATGTGCCGAGCAACAAGGTCGACGATTTTGTGAGCGAGTGCCGGAAAACGATCTCCGGCCAGTACCCGACCATCATCGAGAACAGGGACTACGTATCGATGGTCAATGAAAGCAACTACGATCGTGTCAAGGGCTACATCGACGACGCCAGGGCCAAAGGCGCGAACATCGTAGTGTTGAGCCCGCGGGACGATGACTGGGGCGACCGGGAGCGGCACAAGATTCCGATTCACCTCGTTATCGATCCTACGGACGACATGCTGGTGATGCAGGAAGAGTTGTTCGGCCCGGTCTTATGTATCAAACCGTACGACAATATCGATGATTGCATTGCGGTGATCAACGACAGGCCACGACCTCTCGCCTTTTACTATCTCGGCAAGGACAAGGCGGAACAACAACACGTCATTGGCAACACGATTGCCGGTGGTATGTGCATCAACGATCTCGCTATGCATGTCGCCTGTGACGACATGCCGTTTGGTGGTGTCGGGGCGAGTGGCATGGGCAATTACCATGGGCGCGAGGGCTTCAAGACATTCAGCCATGCGAAGGCAGTACTCAGGCAAGGTCGTGTCAACCTGTCGAAACTCGCTGGGACGCTGCCTCCCTACGGTGAAAAAGTCGACAAGATGATGTCGCGCATGATCAGGAGGTAATTGTGCCTATTGGATTCTGGCCATTTGCCGAAGAAAATCCGGCACAACTGGCGTTAGTCGACCCCGAAGGCCGTGAGTGGAGCCGCGGTGAACTGCTCGCCGAGTGCAATCGCATTGCCCATGGCCTGAAATCGCTGGGTCTCGAAAAGGGCGACACTGTCGCGGCTGTGCTACCAAATTGCGCCGAGTTTCTTGCGCTCAATCTCGCCATAACGCAGATCGGCATGTATCTGGTGCCGGTCAACTGGCACCTGGCCGCGCCGGAGGTTGCCTACATACTCAACGACAGCGAGGCCAAAGTTTTCATCGCGCACGAACAGGTCGCCGAAATTGCAGCTAAGGCCGCAGCTGATACGAAAATTCCGTCGCGTGCCTTGTTGGCAATAGGCGACATAGACGGCTTCGAGTCCTTTGCCAAGTTGATTGCCGACCAGCCTGGCACACTGCCGATGGATCGACTCGCTGGATCGGTCGTCAATTACACTTCGGGCACAACCGGTAAACCCAAAGCGGTCGTTCGCGCGACAGGAGCCGCAGACCCTGAGTCGATAGCGGGCATGCTATCCACGATGCTCTCCCTATTTGGTATCCAGCCTGAGGACAAAAACGTACATTTTTGCGGCTCGCCCCTGTATCACACCGGTGTCATGGTCTGGGCCATTAACTCGCTGCACTTTGGTCACGCCGTCGTGCTGGTTACCAGGTGGGATGCGGAAGAGATGCTCAAGGCGATAGACCGCTACAAGGTAACGACAAGCCATATGGTCCCGACCCAGTTCACCCGCCTCTTGAAGCTACCGGAAGAAGTCAAAAACCAATACGACGTATCGTCGACGCGACACATGATTCATGCCGCGGCGCCCTGCCCCCCTGACGTCAAACGCGCGATGATCGAGTGGTGGGGAATGTCGATCTGGGAATACTACGCAGCCACCGAAGGCGGCGGCACACTCGTCGGCCCGCAGGAATGGCTGCGGCACCCAGGGACGGTAGGCAAAGCGTGGCCGACGGCCGATATCAAGATCTTCGACAATGACGGCAACGAGCTGCCGGCCGGCGAACAGGGCACCGTGTACATGCTGATGTCCGACGTCAGTCGTTTCGAGTACAAAGGTGATAAAGAGAAGACCGACAAAGATCGGCACGGCGACTACTTTACAGCCGGTGATGTCGGCTATCTCAATGAAGACGGCTACCTGTTTCTGTGCGACCGCAAGATCGATATGATCATATCGGGTGGCGCCAATATTTATCCGGCCGAAATTGAAAACGTCCTCATTCTGCATCCCAAAGTGGCCGACTGCTGTGTCTTCGGCATTCCCAACGAAGACTGGGGCGAGGAAATCAAGGCGGTCATTGAACCCGTAACGGGAGTGACCGGCGACCAGCAACTTGGCAATGAAATTCTCGACTTCTGCACTGAGCGCCTGGCGAAAATGAAGTTGCCACGGTCATTCGATTTCATGTCCGAACTGCCTCGCGACCCGAACGGCAAGCTCTACAAGCGGCGTCTACGCGCTCCATACTGGGAGGGGCAGGCACGCCAGGTCTGATCCATCGGCCTGTGAGATGCTAGAATGGACGACTAGCCGACAGAGAATCGGCGCTGATAAAAGCAGGTTTGAGCTATGGCTATTGACTTCGTTTTAGTCTTCGTGAATGCCGCTATTACGTCTGCCCTGACGATTGCCGCCGCCTGGTATTTGTATCATCGCTATGTGAAACAGATGCTCGTCGACTGGATCGACAAGAAAGCGGCCGAGCTCGGCGAGCAGGTGAAGGAGCGCGTACGCGAAGGCGTGCACACCGGCATTAAGGATGGGCTGTCCGAAGTGGGTGGCACCGTGGTGCAGAAGACCAAGGAAGGCGCGGCAAAGTCGGGCTTTGGCATGATCGAGGAAAGCATGAATATGTGGTTTCGGGCAGGAAAGAAACCACCCACCGACAAGGACGATGAAGAGTCCTGACTCACCGTTGAGTGCCAGAACCGAAATAGAGCGGCTTGTATACCGATACGCGGAATGCATCGATAACGGTGATCTCGCGGGCGTCGCGGAATTGTTCGCGAACGGCAGAATGACCGCACCCGATGGTTCGATCCTTGCCGAAGGTTTCGAAGACATGCTCGCTTTTTACCAGGAGATCATTCGCCTGTACCCGGAGACGAATACGCCACAGACGCAACATGTCATGAGCAATCTCGTGGTCGACGTCGATGAAAACAACGGCCGCGCGACGGGCAGCTGCTACTACACCGTATTCCAGAAGACCAACGAGCTGCCCTTACAGGCGATTATCACGGGTCGCTACCGGGACACATTCGAGCTACGGGAAGGAAGCTGGCAGTTCCGCGAACGACAGACATTACCGCAACTCGTCGGTGATTTGAGCAAACATCTGATGCGATTCACCTAAAGGAAGCAAAGTGGGACTACTCGAGAACAAGGTTGGCATGGTCACTGGCGGCGGCAGTGGCATTGGCCGCGCGACTTGTATGAAGTTTGCGGCTGAAGGCGCTCGTGTTGTCGTTGTCGATATCAATGAGAGCGATGCACTCGCAACGGTTGACGCGATCAGGTCGGAAGGGGGTGAAGCGACGCACGCCGTTGCGAACGTCGCTAACGAGGACGAGGTCGCCAAAGCCATCGCTGTCGCCGTGGACACTTACGGCAGCTTGCATATAGCGTCCAACAACGCGGCCTTCTCCATCGGCGGTCATTTGCTTGCCGATGTAGATGCCGCCGATTTCACGAAGACCTACGAGGTGACCGTGAATGGCGTCTTCTACTGCATGAAGCATCAGATCCCGGCGATGATCGAGTCCGCCGGTGGCGCCATCGTGAACATCGGTTCACGGGCCGCGGATCAGCCAAACATAATGATGTCTCCTTACGACTCGGCAAAAGCTGCAGTCAATGGGCTGACGCGTTCGGCGGCCAAGGAGTATGCGCAACAGGGGGTACGAGTTAACTGCGTCAATCCTGGCGTTATCCGCACTGAAGGTGTCGAAAAGTACCTCGCCACCAATGAGAAGCACGAACCCCGTATGACGCGTGGCATTTCAATGAAACGCCTCGGCTCGCCGAACGAGCTTGCCGAAGCGGTTACCTGGTTGTGCTCGGATCGGTCATCCTATATCACAGGGCAATCTATCAATGTTGACGGTGGTATGCTGAGTTAGCTTTACAGAACAGGAAAACGAAGATGGCTTTGTCGAAAATAATGGCGGTACTGGACCCCACCCTGAACGAACAACCGGCTTTCGAGCGAGCACTTGACTCGGCCCAAATTACGGGCGCGGCTCTGCATTTGTACATGTGCGTCAACGAGAGTTACGGAGACGGCGGCCAGGACAGCATAATCACGAAATATCTCTCGACGCTGGAAGATCTGGCAACTCGCGCCAGGGCACAGAAAATCGAGACTGAGTGCGAGGTTGAGTGGCATGACAACTGGCGTGACCAGGCAGTGCTTGCCAGCCGACGCTGTGGTGCGGATCTTCTGATCAAGCACAGCGTCGATCACACCGACGTCGATCGCGTGAAACGCGTTACCGCCGACTGGATACTCCTGCGCAAGACAACGTGCCCGGTACTTATGATCAAAGATCACACGCGATGGGAGGATCGCCGCGTGCTGGCAGCCGTCGTGGATAAGCCCGTGGACGCCGCACACGAAAAGCTGAACGCGCAGGTCATTGGATTTACTAATGATTTCGCCCAATCCTATCAATCAGATGCACACTTCGTAGTCGGCTATCACGACCGTAACTACGAACCGAATGCGGCGGAGATAGCACAACGATGCTCCGTGGGCCGGGACAAGGTACACGTGGTTCACGGCCAGACCGACGAAGTTATCGCCAATACTGCCCGCGAGATCGACGCAGACCTGATCGTGATCGGGACCGTGGGCAGGACTGGAATCAAAGCGACAGTCGTTGGCAACACGTCCGAGCGGCTGCTCGACCACACGCATTGCGACGTGCTCGTATTGCACTAAAAATGTATTTGTGAAATCAACCGCGCTCTCTCCGGAACAAACAGCAGATACGCGGCTCGGGCGTGCACTCAAAGGCCTGGCCGATGCGCACCCCGGCACGGCCGGCTTCCTGCCCATCTCCGATGGCATCGATGCGCTTGCCATACGCCTGTTGTTGGCAGACCAGGCCGAGCATAGTATCGACACTCAGTATTACGAAATTGAGGATGACCTCGCCGGAAGACTGTTCATTGAAGCGCTGCTACGGGCCGCGGACCGCGGTGTACGAATTCGACTATTGCTCGACGATTACCATACCAAGGGACACGACAAGAATATCGCTGCCCTTCGCGCCCACCCGAACTTTCGCATGCGCATCTACAACCCGTTTACGCGTCGCTCCTACAGATTTATAGACGGTTTGGTCAGTTTCGCCCGCGTCAACCGCCGCATGCACAACAAATCCTTCACGGTCGATAACCAGATGACCGTCATCGGCGGCCGGAATATCGGCGACCACTATTTCAGCGTCGGCCATGACGTCAATTTTGCAGATCTCGATGTAATCGGTATCGGTCCCGTTGTTTCGGACGTCTCGAACATGTTCGACGAATACTGGAACAGCGCGGCCGCTATCCCGGTACGGGATGTTGCGCGGAGACTGGGTTTACGCAAAGTATCAATGTCCAAACTCGTTGATCGAATGTCGCGGGCTCATGCCGAGGTCAGCGCATCGAAATATGCCAACGCCGTGCAGAGTTCGATACTCGAAAAACTGGAGCATGACGTCAGCGCGTTTGTCTGGGCACCCTACAAACTGGCATATGACCTGCCCGAGAAGACCAGCGCAAAAAGCTCAAAAGACGCAGCCAGGATTCGGCAGTTACTCGTTGACGCCTTCGACAATGCCACCCGAGAAGTAATTCTTGTTTCTCCCTACTTCGTTCCTCGCCTTACGGGAGTTCGTCGATTTCGGGAACTTCGAAATCGCGGAGTTGACGTCACGGTACTAACGAATTCGCTGGCCTCGAATAACCAGATTTACGCACACGGCGGTTACGCGCCGGTCAGAAAGGCGCTACTCAAGATGGGCGTCAAGCTGTTCGAATTGCGCGCGGACGCGCTTGTTGTTGGCGGCAAACACATGAAGGCAAACTCAACCAAGGCTACGTTGCATACAAAAGCATTTGCTATCGACCGCAAACATCTTTTTATCGGCTCATTCAATTTCGACCCGCGCTCGGCCAACATAAATACCGAGATGGGTGTTTTCATCGACTCGCCGAAACTGGCAGAGGCCTTCGTGAAGGGTGCCCGCCACCATGTCCCGCGCCAGTCGTACGAAGTGATGCTCGGCAATAAAGGGGCCTTGCGGTGGCGCGGCATAGACGACCAGAACGAAGTTATCCTGAACAGGGAGCCGCAGGCCGGCTTCTGGCACCGCTTTGCGGGCCACATTGCGAGGCTGTTACCAATCAGGGGCCAGGTCTAGAGTCGCTAAAAGTCGCCGGGCCTGAACATGGCGTCATGGCCGCCGTCGACAAACAGCACCGAACCACAGATAAACCGGGCTTCCGGGCCAAGCAAGAAGCTCGTAGCGGCCGCCTGGTCTTCTGGCTTGCCCGGGAATCCAACCGGTATGCTGGCCATGAATTTCTTAATTGCCGGACCGTAGGTGGGGTCGTTCTCAACCTGTTCTGTCATCGGTGTTTGCGTGTAACCAGGCGCCACTGCGTTCATTCGTACACCTGCGGCGGCATACGCTGGAACATTGCTGCGCATCCAGCGCGCGACTGCTTTCTTGGTTCCGCTATACACCTCTTGCGCTTCCATGGTTTCGCAGAGGCTGAGCGCTTTTTCGTGTTCACCGGCGAGCAACAGTTCAACGAAATCGGGGCTGTTGTTCATCGACGCCGAGTTGGACGAAATCAGGACGACGGCGCCGCTTTTTGCTTCCAGCAAATCCTTCACACCTTCGATCAACTCAACCGTCCCGTAGTAGTTCACTTCCGTGATCAAAGGATGGTTCGGCACATTTGAGCCCAGGCCCGCACAGGTGACGAGCCCGTCCAGACCGTCAGCGGCTCTATCCCGGATAGCCTCGACGGCGGCATTCCTTCCCTCTTTGCTCGATAGATCAGCGATGATGTCGGCATCCTTGATATCGACCACGATGACCTCATTGCCGTCGTCACGCAGACGTCGTTTAATCGCTGCACCGATACCGGTAGCGCCCCCGGTCATTGCATACGTTTTCATTGATTTCCCCTGATTAGCTGACGTAATTCTCGCCTTTAGTGGTCATGATAGTACCTGAGTGTACTGACGTTCATTCCTGGTCTTCGCATTTTCTAATGAACCTGGATTTCACTCTTTTTGGATTGGTAATGTAATCGTAAAACCCGTCCAGGTACCGGATCACATTCCGCCGGCTTTTCCGGGTGAGCATGTCGAGCTCGTCGACAAGGGCGTAAATGGCCTCTTTTTTGTCGAGATACAGCTTAAATGTGTCCGGTAGCAGATCGTTGTTCTGGCATTGTCCCTTGTACAGACGCTGGCGCACATTGCGAATCTTGTATCGAGGATTGGGCTGCGCATAGGGAGCGTTCACAAGTCCTGCAAAATCGAAATCGTAGGGCAGCGGCGTGAACGGGGGGCCACCTGTTACCGACATCAGGTCGGAGTTATGGCAGCAATCGTCGTCGGGCTCGCTTTTGACAAGCGAATACTCGGTATTCCCGATCAGATACTGGAACACATTGATGAGATTTTCCTGCCGGTGGACGAGATCACTGTACGTAATATCGCCATTCTTTATAGACTTCATGCCATTGCGCTCGGCGACATCGTCGGCGGTTTCAATGGCGAAACCGAGTTTCGTCATCGGTTCGCCGCCCTCGGTGTCAATGTAGTTTATGTTCATGAGCCGCACGCCATAACTCTTGTTCGTGATCACATTTAATATTCGGTAGGTAAGGAATTCACGCAGCACGAGCTGCTCGTAACTCGGCTTGTCGTTCCGGCAATGTGTGACCAGCTTGAGCTTGTCCTGCCCGGCCAATTCGGTATTGGCGACCTGCTTTTTTCGGAAGTTCAATTTGACTAGCGGCATATCACAGTGCTTTGCCATGAGGCGATATTTGCCGCGCGCCCGGACTTTCAGATCGAGCGTCTGCTCCGTCCCATCGTCCCCGGTGAAGCCGAATGTCCCGTCGAGATATTCTTCTTCCGGACGGTCCTTCATCAAGGTCGTCAGTGGCGCTTCAATCGTCACCTGCAATGGTGAATGACTGGCAAACAGTGGCGCAGCCGTTTGCGAAACCTGAGGATCGCCCTGCCTCGCCTCAACGTACGGCGAGACGATGAAGAGCACGACCGCCACTGCGCACAAAACGGCAAACCGCGTCATGCTGAGAATCCGGTTACCAAACATATTCCGACGCCGGCACGACTTCGATAGACGCCAGGTCACCGAAGCGTTTCGAACTCTCCCACAACAGTGTGAACAGGCCCTAGTAACCACTGAGCCGCGCAAATCGTCGTCGATGGTAGCTGCTCAGCCCATAGGCGTTGCGCAGCGTGCGCACGCGCTTGAAATACAAGCCAATATCGAGTTCGTCAGTCAGACCGATACCGCCATGCATCTGTATCGCCTCGTTCGTTATCAACTGCGCGGTGTCGTTCGCCAACGCTTTGGCGTGGCTCGCGGCCATTCCCAGGTCCGGGCGGTTCTTTTCAGCAGCGTCGAGTGCATCGAGGATCACGGACTTCAGGAGCTGAAGCTGTGCAAAAGCATGCGCGACGCGATGTTGCAGCGCCTGGAACGTGCCGATAATCTGGCCGAATTGCTCACGCTCTGTCAGGTATTGCACGGTTTGCTCGAAGCTCTGCTGTGCAATGCCGTACAGTTCACACGCCGCCATGACAGTGGCAATGTCGACGAGCGTTTGCACGATTGCCTCCGCTTCATCTCCGTCGGCAAGGACATCGCCGGCCGATACACTAACGCCGGAGAATTCGACATTTGCATAGTCGCGGCTGTCGATCAATTGTACGGCGTCTTTTGTTATATCTTCTGCATTTGCATCGACGAGTAGCAATACGAATTGAGCCGATGCATCTCTTGCGACCACGATGAAGTAATCGGCGTAGTTGCCTTCCGCAACGAACACCTTGTTGCCATCCAGTTTATAGCCTCCGTCGGTCGGCACTGCCATGGTATTGGTATAAAGAGGATCGTGATGA